>Ga0105248_10000250_pt1 | contig 62661 bp, 86 predicted proteins | sample KBSS34metaG_FD_81524 | JGI IMG/M metagenome (GOLD analysis project Ga0105248, IMG submission 81524) | Switchgrass rhizosphere microbial communities from Kellogg Biological Station, Michigan, USA - KBS S3-4 metaG | ecosystem: Host-associated > Plants > Roots > Rhizosphere > Soil | place... | reverse complement strand
GTATCACGATCGAGTCTTGCGGCGGGAACTGTCCCGTTCAGGCCGAAGGAAGCTTCGATGCCAAGCGCTTCTATTTCCGGGCCCGATATGATGCCTGGCAATTCCATATTTGGAGCGGCGACCAGCGCTATCTCGACGTTCCCTTCGGCGAGGAAGAGCTCGTTATCGAGCGCGATTATGGCGACCAATTCGACGCAGGCTGGATGCACAAGCATGAGGCCATCGGCTTCATCTGCGACTGCGTTGAGGAATATCGCAAAGGGCAAGCCGATGGCTGAGCGGCCGGTCCGCATTCAGCTTCGCCGCACCAAGGGGTGGCGCATGCCTGCGAACACGGTGAAGGTCGATAGAAGCTCTCGCTTCGGCAACCACTATCGCGTCGGCGAGAGATATTTCAACGGCAAGGGCTATGCGAAGATCAACGACGCCGCTCTGGCGGTCGATCTGTTTCGTCGCCGCGATCTTCGCGGGGTAGCCGACGTCGGTGCGCTTCGCGGCAAAAACCTGGCTTGCTGGTGCCGGCTTTGCGAGGCGCACAAAAACGGCAAACCGTTCGATGACGACTGCCCCGATTGCGCACCGTGCCACGCTGACATTCTCGGGGAAGCGGTGAACCGGCCGATCGCGGGCGTACCGGCATGACGCTCAAGCCGCCCGTAATCACCAGCATGGGCAAGCAGGTCTTGTATGATGGCGTCCATTTCGCCGATGCCGCCACCCCCCACGGTGCCGAACTGATCGCTGATGGCGTGGCCGCTCACCTCTCGGCCGAGCCGATGCCGATGCTCACCTTCACCGAGGCCGAGCGGGTCGGCCACATGCTTCACGAGCATTGGGAGAAGATGGCTGCCGAAGCGCCGATGCTCGCCGGCGATGGTGGCTGGGCGGACATCGTGCAGTTTGTGGCGCGCGAGGCGCGGGCATTGGTCAGACAGCGCAGTGAAGGCTCGGCGGCATGACGGCCCCGGCTCGCATTACCCAGGCTGACATGGAGCGTGCAACCAAAGCGGTGAAAAATGCCGGCTTTGAGCAAGCGCGCATCAGAATGGATTTTGAGAACGGAACCATCGACGTCATCATTGGAGAATCGGCAACCACAACGACGCCGACACGCAAGAACCCACTGGATCGATTGCTGGAGGGGCGCGATGAAGACGCGGTATCGTAATGTCACGGTGAACCCCGACCGGCATGGCAAGCTGCGCGCGCGCTTCCGCAAGGCCGGAGCAAAGCCGGTGTACATGAAGACTTTGCCAGATCAGCCGGGCTTCGAAGCGGAATATAGCGCGCTGTGCGCCGGGGCTGCGATCAGTCCGATTCGCCACGCACCCGGCAGCGTCCATGACCTTGTGACGCGTTACTACCGAGCTGCTGATTTCGCGGCCAAAGGCGGTGAAGAGGACAAGAAGCGCAGGCGCGGCCTCATAGAAAGCTTTCGCGCGGAATTTGGCAACGATCTCGTCTCTGATTTCACCTTTGAACATATCGAGGCGATACTGATCACGCGGTCGAAGAAGCGGCTGAATGACAAAGGTCGGCAGGTTGGCGGCGAGGTGGCCGCCACGAACCTGCGAAAGCAGCTTCAGCGATTGTTCGCTTATGCCAAAAAGCTCAAATGGATCACGTCCAATCCCGTCGAGGAGGCTGATCGCGTCGGAAAGCTGCGGATCGAGGGCTATCACACGTGGACCGAGGCCGAGATCAAGCAGTATCAGAAGCACCATAAGCTCGGCACCAAAGCGCGATTGGCGCTCGAAATCATCCTCTGGACCGGCAAGCGCCGCGGCGATGCCCGATCCTTCGGTCCGAAGCATGTCGTGCGCGGCAAGATCAATTTCCGCGCGAGCAAGAACCAAATGGATCTTTGGCTGCCGATCGCGCCTGACCTGCGCCGGGCGATCGATGCGATGCCCAGCGTTGGTATCACGACTTACTTGGTCAATGAACTAGGCAGGCCCTTCAGCAAAGCCGGCTTTGGCAACAAAATGCGGGAATGGTGTAATGACGCTGGCCTGCCGCAATGCACGGCGCATGGCCTTCGTAAAGCCATAGCTCGGCGAATGGCCGAGAGTGAAGCGACGCAAAAACAGATCAAGGCCGTCGGCGGTTGGAAAAAAGATGAAGAGGTTACGATCTACACCGAAGCGGTGGAACAAGAGACCCAGGCGGATGCCGGAATGGCGCGCATCATTGGCAAATTCTCAACCGAGGACGACTCGCAAAATGTCTAACCTTGCAGCCAAGGATTTGTCTAACCTCGGCGCCGAAGCGCAGAATTCTCCCGTTTTCATTGGGAGGGTGGCGACCCCGGCGTGGTTCTATAAACCAGCCCAGTTCAATCATTTAGCTTGCCTAACCGGCTTCGGTCGGCCCACGCATTCCCGCCGTCTCCCGCGATGCTTGTCTAACCTATTTCCGGGACCGAGAGCTCTGCGATGTCAATACAAGGCTGGCGGTTCAAAAGCGCAGAAAAGCATCGATTTCGTTAGAACGCGCACTAGAACGGCGAGAGAACAAACCATAAATTTGCGGGCTGTTTACCGCAACTTTACCGCACGCGCCGTGGCGCTCTGATGCGCATTCTTCCGGCCGCACGGGTGGCGCCATCCAAAGTCAACATATGGGAGGGAACGCCAGTCGAGGGGTCGCGCTGGACGGTCGAGCAGCTGCGCGTGCTGGCGGAGGAGCGGCCGGACCGAAAGGATTTCGACTGTTATCCCGTAGAGCTCAAATATGAGCAGAGCATTTGGGAGCCGCCACCGGCGCCCGTGACGATCCAGTGCCCGATCATCGCGCGCACCTCCAATGAGAAGCGGGTGAAGATCGTCACCCCACGCGGCTTCCTCAAATGGGTGCCGGCGAAATGAGGGCGACCGGACATTCGCGGCGCCTGCTCATATGGCTGATCGTCGCCAACGAGATTCGCGGCCTGCTGATGGCAGGGCCGGTTCTTCTGATGATTTTCCGAAGCTGGCATTCTTGATGCGCGGTGCAGCCTTACGTGGGGAACAGTGATGGGCTTCCATTATCTCGACGACCGCAATTACCTTGAGCCGCCCGAGCCTGAAGATCCGCTCGAGGGCGTGGAGTATCCGCGCGAGAGGAAGCCGTGGAAGCGTGATCGCGATGCGGTTCGCTTTGCCATGCAGCAGGCGATCAACGTTCGCTGCCTGGCTAACCCGATGGTCTCCGATAGTCGCGGCGAGCCTGGACGTCTGAGCAAGGATCATTCGCTTCGCTTCTCATGGCTCAATGATCTTCATTATGAGCTGTTTCGCTATCGGATGCGCATCGGCTTCGGGCCGCGACGCAGCCACTCGCTGGATGCCTTGGCGCGGCTTCACCGCATCGCCGAACTCATTCCTTATTTTGATAAGCCCAGACTCCCATGAGCTGGTTTGCAGAGCGCCGCCTCGATTTTATTGAAGACAGGCTGGTGCGCCACCGGCGCGTCAACCGCACGGAGATCATCACCTATTTTCAGGTCTCGGCCCCGGTCGCTTCCGGCGACATTCAGACCTATCTGCAGGCAAACCCGCACGTCGATTACGATAAATCGGCGAAGTGCTACGTCGCAGGCCGAAACTTCATGCCCGTGCGGCATAGCCGCGCCGATCGGCGCAACGCTTGGGCCGTGTGGGACCCTGCCAATCCGCTCGACGCGAATCGGTGCGATTGTGAGGCCTGCCGCGGCGCCGACGCCAAGGAGAAGTGGGGCGAGACTTGGCAGCTCCGGATGTTCGAAGGGATGCGCGTGTCCAACCTTGGGGAGCAAACGCCATGAGCGGTGATCTGGAGCGTTCGGCGAACCGGCTGAAGGACGTTCGGGAGGGGCTTGGCGGCGAGAATGATTGGTACTGGCGCGACGCGGCTCAGCGCCGGATCGATGCCCTTACCGAAGACGAAAAACTGTTCGGCCTTGTCCCGCACGAACTGCAGGAACGCGCCGCTTTGCAGAGGATGCTTCGCCATGACCGCTGATCCCACGCCCCTGCCGCCCGAGGGGGTGACGCAGGCCGATATTGATCTGGCAAACGATTATCTCAGCTCTGCATTCCGATGCACGGCTACGTTGGCAGAACGGTTCGCCAAAGCCCGCATCGCAGCGACCAGCGCGGCGGAGGGTGAGGTGGAGGCGCTTCGGGAGGAGGTAGAGGCGAACCGCAAAGATCGCGTGCGCTGGCAGAGCTGCGCTCTGGAAAATTTGGAAGCGGTTTACAACTCCGAAGCCCGCGCCGCCAAGGCCGAAGCCGCGAATGCGCGATTGATGGAGGCGCTAGCTCCATTCGCTGCGGTGGCGGATGAATATGATGACGGCGAGGACGATAGCTTTGAGGTCTGGCAGGACGCCGGGCCAATTCGAAACATCCGCTCGACATTTTACCTGAAAATGTTTCGCCGCGCCCGCAGCGCACTCGATCAGGGAGCGGAAGGGTGACCGACACTGCATCCCAGGCATTGGCGGAGATCGCGGGGAAGCTGAGCGAGGCGCAGCGAGCATGGCTTCTAGCCGCCGAGCCCACAATTGAGCGTGTTGAAAAGACGCCCAGCGAAGAATGGTGGGATGTGCCGGGCGCGCTTTATGTCGAAATTGACGGCGAAGATTATTGGCTCGCCTCAAGATCCATGACCAGCCCGGAAGGTTGCACGACGTTTACGTCTGGATGGGAGCAACTCACCCCACTTGGGATCTCGCTCCGAACCTACCTCATGAGCAACAGCGGAAAAGACACATAAGTTTCGCGGGCCAAAGATTCATTTCGACTCACCGGGAACACGACTCGGCGCATGGGAGTCGACTCGCGCCATGTCCGAACTGCGCTTCATCCCGCCGCTGCTGCCGACGCCGGTCAGCGATCCTCCTGCGGGAGACGGCTGGCTGCATGAGATCAAGCATGATGGCTATCGCACCCAGCTGATCAAGGATGGTGCCAGCGTTCGGGCTTTCACGCGGAACGGCCACGACTGGACCGCAAAATATGCGAACATCGTCAAGGCCGCCGCCTCGCTTCCCTGCGATCGGGCCATTATTGACGGCGAGCTGATCGTTCAGGACGAGAACGGCGTTTCCGATTTCCGCGCTCTGCGCGCATCACTGAGCGGGAAGCCACATGGCCTAATCCTCTATGCCTTCGACTTGCTCCATCTCGACGGCAAGGATCTTCGCAAGGTTGGCCTGATCGACCGCCGCGACAGTCTCCGGGCGCTGATCGGCGGGCACGATCCAAAATGGCCACTCCAGTTCAGCGAACATGTTGTCGGCAACGGCGATGCGATGTTTGCCCAGGCCAGGGTTATGGAGCTTGAGGGCATCGTCTCGAAGCGCATCGACAGCCGCTATGTCAGCGGCCGCTCTACGGCTTGGTTGAAGGTGAAGTGCTTCGAGGAAGAAAACTTCGTGGTGGTTGGCACCGAACGCGGCACCGGGCCGACGACGGCGCTGTTGGCGCGTGAGCACGATGGCGAGCTGGAATATGTCGGCGGGGCGATGCTGACCTTGTCCGACAATGAGCGGGATCGTTTCTGGGCGGATATGGAGCGGTTGAAGCGGCTGGGGCCACCGCTGCGCGTCGACAAGCGCAAGGGCGCGCAATGGGTCGAGCCCGAGGTGCATGCCCGCGTGCAGTTTTTGAGGGGCGGCGGGAAGCTCCGCCATGCAACCGTGCGAGGGCTGCTGTGAGGATCGACCGCGAGATGTTGAACGCTTCGAAAGGCAAGCCGCTGGCGCCCGTGCTTGATGAACGTGAGCACTTCTATGTCTGCAACCATTGCGGCCAGGCAGTGGACATGCGGCTGCTCGGCGACGTGCTGTACCATGACGAACCTGGTCACGAGCCGCTGGCGCGGCAGTGACCATGGGAAAGCCTATCCCGAAAAGCCGCTCCTTCCTGCTCTACGCATGAGCACCGGCGCATTCTTGTGATCGGTGCGATTGACTCGACGCGAGTCGCTGTTCTCTTTCTGTTCGCATGGGTGTGCGAAGAAATGAAGGGATCACGCCATCGTGGGTGATGACGCTGGGATCGATGGCCGACATGATTGCCGAGCGCCCGGAATTCTACATCCAGGTGCGTTGCCGAAAATGTCGGCAGTTCAAAACGATCGATATCGCAGCCCTCACAGCAAAACTCGGCCGAGATTACCGGCTTCTCGACAGGCGCACGCGCTGCCGCCTCACGCCGGGATGTGACGGCTGGAACGTCTTCGGATGGTCGACCGGCACATGGGTCAACCCCCTCAGCACGTGGGCGCAAGAGGAACGCTGGATGTCGATCGATATGAAGCGTGAGAAACTGGATGATATTTGCCACGCCGCGATCGCTCATCTCCGTGCGCGCGGCCTGTCCGTGGCCGCAGACGAACTGTCACGCGTCTCGATCGATGGAGCTTTCGACCTGCGCGATCTCGTGCGCCTGATCGTCAAAAGGAGCCTCTAGGTGAATATTTGCTCCAGGCGCACCTGATCGAGGTTGCTGATCACCAGTTCCTTGGCATCGACCTCGTTACCGCCGCCACCGATCGTATAGAGCAAACCCCGCTCGATCATCGAGAAGCCCGCGAAGATCGCGCGGATCTCGGGAACATCGTTGATGCTCAGCAGGAATCGGCCGGCGACCGCGCCCAGCTGCTTGGCCATGTCTTCGAACTGCGTTCGATCGAACAGATCGGCGCCATAATCCCCCTCGCTGCCCCAATATGGCGGATCGAGGTAGAACAGCGCGTCACCCCGATCGTAGCGGGACAGGAAGTCAGACCAAGGCAAGCGCTCGATTGTCACGGCCGCGAGCCGCTCGTGGATCGCCTCGAGGAGCGGCCCCAGTTTGGTGACGTCGAACGAGCCGGGCGATCCGGGATCGACGCCGAAGTTGCGGCCGGCCACCTTGCCGCCGAAGGCGAGGCGCTGGAGATAGAGGAAGCGCGCGGCGCGCTCCAAATCGGTTTGGGTGGAGGGATCGACGCGAAGGAGGCGCTCGAAACCGGCGCGCGTCGTCAGCTGAAACCGCAGCATGTCCAGGAACGCGACATAATGCCGCTGGAGGATGCGGAAGAAGGTGGAAACGTCCTCGGACCAGTCGTTGATCACTTCCACGCGTGGCTTGCGGCCGCGGCGAAGAAAGATACCGCCCATGCCCACGAACACTTCCGCGTAGAGATCGTGCGGACAGCGATCGATCGCGCGCGTGATGGCGCGCGCCAGTCGCCGCTTGCCACCAATATAACCCGCTGCCGGCGCGACCGGGCGCACCAGCTCGTCAAACAGATTTCTCGACTCCATGATTGTTTACGTTCCAGAAGGCCGCACCCGGTGCACGGGTGCGGGGCGATGCGGCACGGCCGGCCGCTAGTGACGGTCTTCAGCCGTCGGTGTCCGGGCGGCAACCCGGCACCCCCGCTTGGCCTGATGAGCCCGCGAGTGGTGTCTTGGAATGTCAAAAAATAAAGCCAGTTACTAAAATCCCTTGACTGGACTTAGTAACTGGCTTAATAAATCTCTTGTCGGCGGGCGACACCCCGACCGACAAACCAAAGGAGAATAGCTATGCTTAGCTACATCCTTCGGTTGGTGACGAAGTGGATAACGATCGAGATCGAAATCCGCTTCTGACCCTACGGAGCGCCGGGAACCGCCACGAGAAGCGGGACCGGTGCTAGGTGTCAAAGATAATAGCGGAGCCGGTTTAATGCAACCTGAAGAGCTGAAGGCGTTGCGGAGGGCCGCAAGAATGACGCAGGCCGAAATGGCCGAAGCCCTTGGGATGACGCAAACCTATGTCAGCATGATGGAGCGCGGCGACGCGCCGATCGAGCGGCGCACCGAACTAGCGGCGTTCAATATCCTCAACAATGCTGCGCCCATGTATGACAATCGGGAATTGGATGAACAGGATGGTGACGTCCCTCTTGAGCACGCCATGGTGCTCTGGGACCCTCTTGAGCCAGCTCCCGCTCCCGTTGTCGTGGTGGCCCATCCCAATGAGGACGACGATGTGTATTCTGCTTCTGCTGGCGCATGCACCATGCCTTGGCCGGTCCTTGATACGACGGGCAGGCTGCTTCGCTTATTCGGCCTGTTCCAGCAGCTGACGGTCTATTACAAGATCCCGCCGGCGGACGTGCACCGAGCGTTCCTGTGCATCCCAGAATATCGCCGGTCAGTGATTATTGGTACCCTTCCGGACGAACTTCGGCCAGAGCACCTACGCTGACTGTTGCCCAGGTCTTCACTGTACCGGCTGATACCCGATTCCGGGCACGATCAACTGCGCTGGCGTGAGTTTCGGCAGGTTGGCCGTCGTGAGCAGCTTCAGGTCGATCCCACTGGCGCTGGTCAGCTTATTGCCAGCGGCGCTAACGCCGTTGAACATATCGGCGATATTACCGATGACGCTCACGCCGGTGGATTTGTCGACCCTGATCCACACCGAATTTCCATCGTCGAGCGGCGAAACGACCGTGTTATACCGGACGGTGAGGCCGTTGACGTGGCTGGGGAAAATGCCGTTGGCCATGTTGAGGCCGACGATCAGGTTCTTCTCGATCAGCACATTCGAATAGGGCAGGTTGCCGACCTGGTCCGCCAAGAAAATCCCCTGCATTCCGTTCCCGCCGGCCGGCAGCACGACATTGTAGCGGATCGTGATGTTGGTAGAGGGCTTGGTCGATCCCTGCGTCCAGAACTGGATCGCGTCCGGGTGATCGGTGGAGTTCCGCTGGAAGTTCGAGAAGCTGTTGCGCTCGATCAGCACGTTCGCGGAGGCCGCAAAGTCGAAGCCGTCGGAGCGCAGTGCCGTGGCCACGTTATTGGCGATCGTCACATTGTTGCAGCCGCCGATTCGGAAGCCGGCCATCAGCTGCTCGAAGCGGCTGTTGACGATCCTCAGGCCATCGACGCCGCCGATGTTCGGGCCAATGATATCGTTTAGCGCATTGTTATCCAGCGAGCCGTGGAAGTAGACCCCATCGAAGACGATGTTCTTGCCCCCATTGATCTTGCCGAGATTCTCGACATTGGGATTGGCCGGATCCTTCGCGTTGCGCGCAATGTCGACGTTCAGGAAGGTGAGGTTGCCGACATTGGCGAGCGAAAACCAGCTGATCTTGGCGCGGTGGGCCGGATCGGCCGAGGTGATGGTCACCGGGCTGGCGTAGCCCTTGCTCGATAGCGTGACGCTGTAGCCAACGCCATCTGCGAGCAGGAAGGTCTCGCCGCCCTTCGCGTTCATCAGCGCGGTCAGCAGACCGCTGGAGCTGGTCACCTTGATGCCCGCCGGTGGGGTTGATGGCGTTGGCGCGGGAGCCGGAGCAGGCGTCGGCGTGACGATGCACCCCGGCACCAGCGTCTCGGCCCAGGCGATCTGTGCCGCGGTATGCGTGCTCTGATGCGTGCATACCCACTGCGCGTCCGCGAGCGTGGCGTGCGCCGGGATGGCCACGGACATGAAGACGAGCGAAATCGCGAGGCTGAGCAGCCCCGTGAGCAATCTGCGCATGGCGGGTTCCTTTAAGGGTTCGGAGAAATAGGCTGCGCGGGCGGCAGGTCGACCGTCACGGCCGCCTGATGGTCCCACGCGTGCGCCAGGCCTTCATAGGCATCGGCCCAGCCCTGGCAGTTCTGCATCAGCGTGATGGCGTCTGAGGCAAGTATCGAATAAAATCCCGGATGGGCGGGATCGGCGATAAATCCGCCGGCCGTTTCGGGAATGGCGGACACGGGCTCAAGCCGTCCGCCACGGGCGTCGGCAGTGTTTTGCCGCACGCGGTTAAACTCAGCAAGGCGCTGAGCAGCAAGAGAGCGCGCATCGTCCCGATCCTTCTGCAATGTGTTGATCTGGGCTTGCTGGACGTGCACGAGGCGCTCCAGCCCGGCGGCGCGGAACTTCGCGGTCGCCGCGTCCACACGGTCAGCGAAGGTCTTGAGCTCAGCTTCCCGTTGGGCCGCCTTGGCCTTCCAGTGGAGCTTGCCATCATGCTCGCATTTTACGAGCAGGAGCAGCGCGGCCAGGCCAAACCATTTCCAGTTGCGGCCGATGAATTTTGCGCCAGCAACGAGGGCCTCGAGGATAGTTCCCTCGACCATTTTGGTTGCTCCTGATGGCGAAGCGAGGGCTGCCGGCGGAAGCCGGCGAGCTCATTCTTCTGCTGGTTACGAAACGAGGGTGACGTTGACGCCGACGGCTGCGCTGCGGAGCACTCCATCCCAGCTGCTGACCGAGCCGTGGACGGAGAGCTGATAATCGAAACCTTCCGCCTCACCAACGAGCGCGACGAAGCTCTTCACAGCATCGAGAGCTTGAGCCTGATCGACCTCGTGCACTGGCTGCGCGGTCACGACCTTCTGCAACTCATCCGTCGCCAGCGCGATCAGATCGGCCTTGTTCGACGCGCGAACTGTGAAACTATAAGACATAGCGATATCCTTGCTTGGAGGCACAGGGTTTGCCGGTCGCATCCCTGGGCGAAAGTGTTCCTAAATGACCGGGGAAACTAAGCCGGCACGCCGTGCCGATGATGGCCTGGGATCAGATCAGCACTCGACCAGGTGGCCATGATGCAAGAAGCCATGGTAATTGCCGGCCAGAATCGAGCCACCGCCCGCCGCACACGTCAGGCCGTTCTTATCGACGTGGAGCGTTCCATCCTCGGGGCGGCCATGGCGAACCCAGCAGCGATGGGCGTTATCGTCCGGCATGGTGCAATTGCTGGCACGACTGTCGATCATCCACTCTCCACCCGGCGTCTTCACTACGAGGGATCGGCCGTCAGGACCGACATGGCGCCCGTGTTCAGCAAACCATGATGCGTTCCAGCAAGCGCCGACCGGCGCGTCGTGGAGCGTCATCTCTTCGCCATTGTCTGCGCGCCGATAAATCTCCCGGCTGAAGTCCTGCCAAGCGTCATCATCCGCGAATTTGTATCCGCAGGCGCAATGCGTCGGCCAACGATGGTCGAACAGAAGCGCCTCGTCTTTCGATCCGAACGATCTGCTCGCTGATATCGGCCGTTCGCCGGTATCGAACTGAGCGTTGCAATAGCCGATGCCAGAACTGCCGCATGAGCCATTGGCGCTCGATCGATATCGCCGAAGCGAAGCGCGTTCGCGTTCCGTCGGCTCCAGGAAGAAGACGGGAATTTTGCTCATTGCTGCGCCGCCTGCGTCGTCACCCGGGCGGCGGCAATGTCCTTTTCCTTGCGCCCGATCGAGAAGAGACCGAGCGCGGCGAGCGCAGCCAAGCCGCCGGGATAGGCGACGCACCAGGCCGTCACGTCGAAGTGCGCGCCGTTCTTCCACATGTCCCAGCCCTCGAAACCGATCGGCGAGACCATGGCCAGGATGCCGCCGAGGCCGAGGTACACGCGGCCGAGTTCGAACTCGCCCGCGACATTGCGAAGAATATTCCAGTTCATGCGTGTCCCCCGTCATATTGATGCAGGTTCGATCCGTGGATCACCGCGCGCAGCGCCTTCGCGTAGCCCTTGTCGGTCGCGTAGACGGGCGCCATGCCGTCGATGAACGCCTCGACGTCGGGGAGCTTGGCGAAGGCCGCGGCATAGGCGTGCTTCGTCGCGAGCAGCTTGCCGTGCTCGTCGAATGCCTCCTCGGCCGAGGCGAACTTTCGAAACGGCGCCTGGATGTAATAATCGTGGCCGAAGCGATCCTGCTCGCGGGTCCGCATCATCACGAATGGCGTCAGCGGGATATGGTCGGCACCGCAAGGCGCCTTCATTCCGAAATAGTTGAAACACCCCAGATCGTGCTTGCCCCAGCCGCTCTCGAGCGCCCATTGGGCAAGGCTCACAGACGCCGGGATCTTCCATTTGCGCTCGCACGCCTGCGCGGCGGCGACAATGTCCGCTGATGGTTGCATTTCGATTTTCCCTGTTGAAGTTGGCGCCGATGCGGCGCGGGGTTCAGTGCTTGGTTTTCAGCATGCCCCAGAAGATTGCGGCGGCAGCTGCCAGCCATCCGATAAGTGGGCTATTGATCAGCCAGTCGATCGCGCCCCAGACGCCCTCGCGCTTGTCATTGGCCCGCTTAAGTTCCTCGACGTCGGAGCGGAGGCCTTCGAATTCTTCACGGTCGGCGAGGCGAACGGCCGCGAGCGCCGCGGCATCCTTCGCTCGCATTTCCTCGATATCGTCCCGCATCTTGTCGAGCCGGGCGATGACCTTATCCTGGAATGTCTGATCCACCTGGCGCCGATTGCGCTCATCATGACGGAATTCGTGGACATAGCGCTCTAGTCCCTCGACGACGCCTTCGATCTTGCCCAGCCACTTGCTCATTTCGTCTATGCTGCGACCTTGGGATGGCACGCTCATCAAGTCTATCCCCTTTTAGAACTTGGTGAATTTTATTTTTGGTCAGGCCGGCAGGACCGGCAGGCCGATGACAGAGACGAGCGGCACCCGTCCGGCAGCAGTGTTCACACTTAACTTGACCCTCGCGAGCGGGGTCGGCGTGCCGCCGCTGATGAAGATCTTGGTAATCGTTCCGGTGGTGACGACGGAGCCAAATGTGAGGCCGGGGCAATCGAGCGCGGTGGGCGTCGGCTCTCCGAGCATCGTGTCGCCGCCCAGCATGTCCTCCCAATCATGATAGAAGAAATCACCTTCCTCAGAATATTTGTAATCCCACTTATAGATCATTTTGGCCTCACATAGCGGATACGGGCGGCTGGTTTGACGGTTCGGACGCGCGCTTTGGGCGTGACCAGGCGGACGCGGGCTGCTGGCTTGACAAGGTGGCCGGCGGGAATGACCAGATCTGCGAGGTCCCGAATGGCACCGATGAGCGTGTCCGCCGCTTCAAACAAAATCGCCGTCGCCGTGACGCCCGATGCCGCGGCGGCGGCGATGATATCGAGCGCTTCGCTCATAGCGGCGCTCGCCACGATGGCAGCGCTCGCGGATCCGGCAACCGCGTCCGGACTTTCGGCCATATTCAGCAGCGCCGATATCGCGGCTGTCGCGCTGGCCGTGCCGCTGTCCGGTGCCTCGATCAAAGCCAATGCGGCGGCGATTTGAGCGGACGCCGAGGCCACGATGGTATCAGGACTTTCCGTGAGCGATGCTGCTGCCGCTATGGCGGCGGCCGCGGCGGCGCTTTGTCCGTCAGCAGCCTCAGTCACAGCACTGCTTGCCGCCACCGTGGCGGAGGCACTGGCGGAAATGCCGTCACTCAACTCCGTCACGTTGAAGGTGGCCGTGACGGGCAATAGGAAGCCGCCGAACGGCGCGTTCGACTCTATGGGCCAAATATAGCGCGAACTGTCCGGCCTGATCTTAGTCCCGACAAGGCTGGGTGGCGTCCTGCCGGCGCGCGACACCGGCCGCCCGCTCTGCAGGTCGATCCATTCAGCCAGCGCCCCGCGCGCGATCTTGTCCGGCCGGGCGCCCTTGTACAGAGCGAGCACTTGCGCCTGAGTGAGTGCCACTCCATTCCAGAGCGCGAAGTCTCCGAGCAGGCCATCGAACACGCGATCCTGCGCCGTGCGATTGCCAATAACGTGGCTGGTCGCAATCGCGTTTGGCGTACCCACCGGCGCAGTGCTCACCGCGACAGTTGCGGACTGGCCATTGATCCACGCCACCGGATCTGCGGTGCTGCTGTTGTCGAAGCTGATGACGAAATGATTCCAGACGCCGGTCGTCGCCTGCGATCCGCCCGTGATGAGCCAAACCCCGCTGGTGGTGGAAAATCCTCGCGTGAAGAGCAGTTGAAACGGTGACACGTTGAACTGCAGCATCTGGTTGGCGTCGTACCAGAGGCGCGGGGATCCCGTGAGGACACGCCCATTGTACCAGATTGAGTATGTTCGAATGTTCGCGGCCGGACACGTTCCCGTCGTCACAACATCCGTCGTGCCGACACCAAGCGTGGTGGAAAACCCCCGCGCCATCGGTCAGACGGCCTGTGCCAGCACGCCCTGATAGGTGACGCTGTGGTTTCCGCCAGTGGCATCCAGCGCGGCGCCGCTTAGATTTTCGATAATGATGCCCCACTTCGCCGGGATGCCGCCATAACCGAATATCCGCGACAGGCTGAACGTGCTCGAATAGGTGACGGCATTGTTCACCGCGTCGAGCGAGCCGAGATAAATGAGGTTAGATTGTCTGCCCGAATAGACGGCGTCCGATCCGGTCGCGCTTGACGTGTACGATGTGCCGCCGTCCACCGAAGCATAGGCATAGATATTGATCGAGCCCGTCGACGAGACGCCGCTCGCGCCTGTTTTCACCTTAACGGCTACCTTCACGTCCATGAACAGGTCGGTCGTATTGTCGACGGCCGTGCATTCGCGCATCGCGGCACTGGCTAGTGACGCCAGCGTGATCGTCAGTGCCTGATTGTTCGTACCGAATTTCTGCTTGATATCAGCCATCTACGTCTCCCGGGCGCCTATGGATTACCGTCAGTGGTTTGGAAGGTGCTGACGTTGACCGTCTGTCCAGACACGACGACGGCATTATCGATCGTCATGTCCGCGGCGGCCTGCTGATAGGCCCAGGTGACACCATTGTCCGTGATGCTGGCTCCAGTACCGGTCGGACCGCCTGAACTGGCCGATGTGCCGCCAGCGGTCGCCTTATAGAGCTTGCCGCTATCATTGGTGACATAGTCGCCGGTCGAATAGGCATAGCTAGCCTGCCACGGCATGGCGACGATCCATTGCATATGACAGGTGGTCAGGCCGCTGTCCTTGAGCCGCGCGTGCGCGATGCGACCGCCGGCGGAGGTGGTCATCGACCATGTGCCGGACTTGGATTTGCTACCGCCGGACGCGTTAGCCATCCAGTCGGAAGGAAGCGTCATCGAACCGATGAGTGTGCCGCTATCGGCCGATCCGCAATTGGCTGGCGGCGCGCCGGTGCGGAACTGGATGACGGGCGCCGTGCCGATCGTGGTTTCGTTCTGATCCTGTCGGGCGTTTCGCAGCGTCGTGCCGTATTGGAGCGTCATTGTGGGTTCCTTGGCCAGGTTGTGGTAGCGCGCCGTCAGCCAAAAACCGGCTGGTCGGACGGGTTGTTAGATATTGAGCTAATTCTGCGCAGCGTCGCGCGGGCGATGATCACGATCAGAAGTAAACGCCCTCAAAAGCATTGGTACCAAAGAGGCGAGCATGATCACCGGGGTTTGCGATCACCTGATAAGTCAGATCTCTGATGTGCCCGTAACCCTTAGGAAGCATCAGGAGAACCTAGCAAGGAGTGCGTATGGAGATGCTCCTACAATGAGCCGCACGGCAAAAATCAGCAGGTGATGAATCGTTCATGACTTTCTGCTACGCTGGGGTTATTCTGAGGAGCGCAGATCGATTGATGACAAACCTGCCAAAATTCATCGCGGAGCTTTGCCTGCTCGCGCTGATGTTCAGCCTGCTCGCGGTGATCGTCCGAAAACGGGCAGCTATTCAGCATTTACGCGAGGCGCGCCGCGAAATCACTTTCAATATTATTCTGGCCGTGATCGACAGCCTGGCAATTGCACCAATCATGCTTATCGCGATTTCGCTCGCGAGAACGCCGATAGATGCCATTCTGCCACGCCATCAGCTCGGGTTGCTCCGGTACGACCTGCCTCCGTTAATCATCGTGGCTGCCATCTGTGCGGGTGATCTGGTCAGCTATTGGAGGCATCGCATTGAGCACTGCCGCTGGCTGTGGCCTAGCCACGCACTGCATCATTCGGATGGCCGCATGAGCTGGACGACGGGCTATCGATTCCATCCCCTCAACAGGCTAAGCACGTCGCTAATCGACGGCCTAACTCTCTATGCGCTGGGCTTTCCCGCCTACGCCATCGTCATCAACAATATCGTTCGCCACTGGTATGGTATCTGGATACATGCCGATCTTCCCTGGACCTATGGCATATTCAAACGGATCTTTGTCTCACCTGTGTTTCACCGCTGGCATCATGTCACCGATAGCAGCGTCCGAGCGCAGAATTTCGCCACGATATTCTCAGCCTATGACTGGATTTTCGGCACGTACTATCTTCCAGACCATAAACCAGGCCGGACGGGCGTTGATGGCGAGACCGGCAGGAGCTTCGTCCTTCAGCTGCTTCATCCGTTCCAGTCTTCGTCCTATCGCTAGTTCGATGTTACCCCCCAAGCGGTTTCAGTTCGACACCTGGGCAACGATCCCGATGAAGAAGCCAGCAACCGTGCCGCTATTATTATCGAGAGTGTCTCCAACTCCGGGATTGACGGACGCAATGCGGAGGATCGTTGTCGCGGTGGCCGTTGGCAGCAACCGATAACTGGTCTCATTGCCGGCTCCCAAGCCGGTTGCAAATAACGGCAATGCATAAGTTGTTGTGGAATCTGTTCGCACTAACATGATAGCGTAGGTGCTTCCGGCTGACACGGTTACCGGTGAAGCAAATTTGAAGCGATATACACCCGTCGTCGTGCCGCTAATCGTCAAGCTCGCGGTGGTACCGGCGACCGCAGTGACGACGTTCGATCCGTTTATTTGAAGAGCGACACACTTGTATGTCGCGCCGTTAACCGGCGTAAAATATGGTTGGATAGCCAGCAGGTCAAAATTCTCGGTTGGCTTGATCACTGACCCTTTCGCCGCAAATGCGGAGGTGCTGGCCGTGAAGGTTGTCGAGATCCCAAGCAGTGTGTCGGAAACAATAGTTTTCTGCGTTCCGACCGCGCCGGTTGCAGTGAGCACGCCGCCGCTGAGCGAAAGGCCGTTGCCAACGGTAAATGACTGCTGAGCACCGACCGTGGAGTAATCGACCGCCACCGCCGCAGAGCCGTTGAACGATGCACCCGGTGATGCCCCGCCGCTGCTGTTAAACGTGACGCTATTCGCCGTAATTCCCGATGTCGCCGAGAGGGTGGTCCCATTGATCCGACAATAAAGCCCGCCAGTCGTGGTCCAGCAATCGCCGTTGGCGGGCGATGTCGGCGCGGTGCCATGGGGCAGGTTGATCGTGGCGTTCGACGTGGTTGGCGCTTGCAGCTGAAGCGACGTTGCCGATGGCAGTTGCTTTACCTGCCCGCTCTCGATCACGAGTGGCTTGTCCGCGGCGAAAGCACCGGAAGCGAGTGTCAGCGCCGCGACGAGAGCACCTGCCAGACGTTTGATCATCATCATAGCCCAATCATCGGTTGAGGATCGAAGAGAAGCGTGGTGGCAGACAGAGCGACGCCTATCTCCTGCACGCCGTTGCCGGAACCGGATGGCGGTGTCGCCGTGACCGCGCCACCGGTCGTATCCAGCCAATAGGTCGTACCTGGCGTCAGGCTGGTGAGCCCAGTGATGACCGAGCCCGCGAAATACGTCGTGGCCGATGCACCGGAGCCCACCGATGCCAGCACGAAGGCATTGGCCGGCTTGGTGAGATCGGTTGCATTCGCCTTCTGGACCCGCGCCGCGCCGCCACTCGTATAAATGTTGCAGACGTTTCCGGCCGAGAGCGCTTCCGACGTGGTGATGGTTGCGGATGGTCCTCCAAAGCCGGTCGCGCTGGTCGTCGCGTTCACGCCGCCCGTCGGGCTTGATGGGCCCACGATATTCACCGCCTTCAGGAAATAGGTGTAGCCGGTCGAAGCCGCGAGGCCTGTATCGGTATAGGCAAGCCCTGCAACGGTCGCGATCTTGCTGGCGGACCCGAACGACGCGCCGGTGCCATTCGCCCGCCAGACCTCGTAGGATGTCACATTGTCGTTGGCGACATTCGCCGTCCAGCTGAGCGCCACCTGCGCATAACCTGCGGTCGCGCTGAGCCCTGTTGGCGTCGCCGGCGCGCCGGCGGTGCCGGTCCCGAAGCCCGCGCCGGTCGTGGTGATCGTGTATGCCGTGCAGGTCGAAAGATCCTGCACGCCACCGCCATAGACGTTGAAGCTCTGAAACTTCAGATAGAGCGTGATGCCAATGTAAGCCGCTGGCAGGTCATATTTGAAGACGTTCCCGTCCAGCCGGGCGATCGGCGATCCCGAGGCGTGCGAGCCAGCCGTTGAACCGTAGAGCGCACGATAGAGGTTCGTGCAATTGAACGCATAGGTCGCGGTCGGCGTGACGGTCTGCGGCGAGACGAATTCGCCGCCAACATAGCAGAGGTTCGCGCCGGCCGCGGCGTCGGCCGCTGAACTCGCGCTGATGAGCGCTCCGGCACTTTCGGCGAGGTTGACCGAGAGCGTATGACCGGCATCGGGATTGCTGCCCCCATAGGCCGCGAGCGTAGCAGTCGTGACGCCCATCCGCGCCGGCTCGTTGATCGTGCCGATCTGCGTGTAGGTCGCATTGTCCGTCGAGATCCATACATTGCAGCCGCCCCAGAGCGGATCGGCCGTGGTGCCGTTTCCGCCCGAGACCGCCGCCCAAACCTGCGGCGTGCCGGCCAGGGTCGAAGGCGGCTCGAACAGGATCGGCGTGTTCACGGCGCTTGCCGCGACGCCTGTGTCGACGTTGTTGCCGGAGACCGGCTGTGTCGGGATGGTCGGTGCCAGCGTGACGCTGTCGTTCCATTCAAATGCCACGAGGTCCAAGCTATCGTCGTCCTGCTCAGTGATCTCCTCAACCATGAGCGTCAGCGTGCCGAGCACCGGGTCGACCGCCTGGATGATGTCGCCAGGCTCCAGCCGCATGAAATTGACGCCGAGGTTCAGCGCGAAGCGATTGCGGACATAGGTGTTGCGCTGGCCATAGAGCGCAACCATCTGCTGCGCCATCGTTTCTGAGGTAATCTCCTTGGCCTCGAAGCCGCTGTCGGGCTTGACGCCATATTGGTCGATCAGCGCCAGATCCTCCCACATGACGGGGAGGTCGTTATACTGGTTCGCCTTGTTCGAGATCGTGATCTGAAACTGGTTCTTGCAATCGGCAGGATCCGCCCGATCGAAACTGATCGGATCCGCGCTTGCGTCACCGAGGAAATCGTCGTCGGTGATGACGTAGGCAACCGGGAAGCTGGGCAGATATGTCACCCCGTTGGCCGTGATGCTTTCCGTGCAGTATGGCAGGAATTTGAGATTGTAGCCCGTCCAGATCGGCGCGGCGTTGAACAGATCGCACCAGCGCTTGATCGTGTCGGATGCGGCGGTTTGATCGACGAGGTTGGGCGAGAAGCCCCATCCCATCGCCTGGCAATAAGTCTGGAGAGCATTGTCGCCCGTCGTCGCGGCTGCTGGCGTCGAAAGCAGGCTATCCGTGTTCAGGAAGGACGTGTCGAACCCGACGCCCCATGTAGGGTCGGAAATGTATGCCTGAATGCCGAGCCCGATATCGGCGTCGTTGCCACCAGTCCATGTTGCGGTATTCCAGAGCAGCCCCTGGATCTCGAAGCTGTGCTGCGAAAGGGCATTGGAGCTGCCGAGGTCGTAGTTCGCCTTCGTGCAACCAGCGATCCCGGCATAGCCAAGCGCCTCGCTTGGGTGCGCCGTGGTGAGATAACCCCAGGGCGATTGAGGCGTCGTGCCCGTAAAGAGCGTGAAACCTAGTGCGGCAAGGGTGGTAAGCTCCTTGTCTTTGTAGACCGTACCGATTCCGTGGATCGGACCCCAGCACAAGGCCAGCCAAAAGCTGCCCGAATAGGTGTAGGTCGATCCCCCCTTCCCTCCGCCGCCCTTGCCACCTGCGCTATGTTTGTGCGCCTGGAAATCGCCCTGCCAGATGATGTTGGGCGAACCGCGGTTCTCGCCCATGACAATGGCGATCGCGATGTTTGAGGTCGAAGTCTGAGTGGCGAGGCCGGTATATTCAGGCTTGGTCTTGTGGCCGCCAAGACCTAGGAAACCCACTTCACGCTCCAACGATATCCGCGACGAAAAGCCGTCTGGATAGGATTAGGGATGCCGGCGGCGAGCAGACGGCGGCGCGCACGATGGATGAACACCGAAGCGCAGTGCGGATCTTCTCCGTCCGAGACGCGACAGGCGATAGTCTCGGTCTTTACTGGGCGGCCTGCGGCTGCTGCCACGGTGTGCATTACGAGCGCCTCATGATGGCTCAGCTCAACACGCGTTTCGCCGAAATGAACCTCGCCACGTGGATCCAGTGTGAAACCATCGAGCTGGAGAACTTTGTCGCGATCCAGATTGAAGCCGCAGCTGGGGCAAAAGCTCATTTGCCGCTCCAATAGGAATAAACTCGCATGGGATGCGTGGTCATCGGCGTTCCCTGCACATCGCACTCGACCACGAACCGCTCGCTCGCGAAGGCATGAATGACATTCGGCCAATCCGTGACGATCGCGCTGTGCGAGAAGGTCCTACCCCAGCGCCACATGAGAATGTCGCCGGACTTGGCGCGGAAATCGGCGCCGCGTTTACAGAGCGGCCGGTCGTCATCATCGACGCGACCGAAATAAATCTCGAGGTGTGCGAGATACCGCTCTTCACCGCGATGCAGGTGCCAGTCCGGCGGATAGGGCGCGATGGTGACGTCCGGGATAAGGCCTGCGCCTGCGAACACTCCCGCCAAGATCTGCGCGCAATCCACTGCCGCACCTTTCACCCGTGCGGCGTGGCAATATGGCGTGCCAACCCATGCCCGTGCTTCTGTGACCGCCGCGACGCGTTCGGTAGCTTCTTGTGAGCCGTCAGACATCTAGAAGCTCGATTCAACCACAGGGATATAGGGAAAGCCCTTGAACCGCGTGAGCCACGAAGACCCATGAAAGTCCTGGCACCGCGTCATAGTGCCGGGGCAGCCGGGAAATGCCGTGAAGGTCGTTCCGATCGTCGGCGTAAAATCGAGCGGGTATACCAACCACAGGCCTGCCGTGTCGGCGCGCTGGATCTTGCGCACCCGAGTGACCGAATCGCCATTGTCGATGTGGACTTTCCCCTCGACATAATTCGCATTGGCTCCAGTCCACGGCAGGAAGGTCGTGGTGGGCGATCCAGAGCTGATGGTGACGATCGATGCGAACGCGCTTTGGTCGACGCCGCAACTGAGATCGCCCCACACATTCTTGCAGCGCGGCCGGTACAGATCGCGCGGCATCTCGGTGTCGAGCACATTGATGGCGGATTTGACGCTGAGGGTCGCCGACTGCCGCCCGACCTGCGTGAGCCCCGCGACTATGCCGTCGAACATCGGCATGCCGCCAAGCCAGGGATAGGAGAGATCATCGCCCCACGCACCGGCGATGAAGCGGTCGCGCCGGATCGATGCCCCATCCAGATATCCGAGCAGCAATGCTTTCGGCCAGGGAAGCCGTGCCTGGAAATCAAGCTCGTTGGTATAATCGAGCACCAGCTGCTGCTCGTCGACCTCGATCCCGATCTTGATGTGCGACCGGAGCCCCTGCACGAGCACGGAACCGCCAAGATAGGTCTGCCGGATCAGGCCGCCCAGCGGCACGACGGTCACGTCGCGGGCGGCGTTCGTGTAATAGAGCGGGCTGCCGATCAGCGGCGTGATCGTGAAGCAATCGGTATAGACGAAGTTCTTTGACGCCAGCGCGTCCACCACATCGGCTTCGACGTGCCCCGGCTGAGCGGTGATCGGCCTCATGCAAGCAATTCACTGTGAAAGGTCAACTGCTGGAGCGTCCAGAGCTTGTCCGCGAACTTCTCGAAGTCCGCCATATCCTCATCGAAATAGCAGGTGAAGAAATATTGCCCGTCCCAGCTGATCCGGGCGCCTGCCGGCGTGGGCGCGGTTCCAAAGACGATCTTGTTCGGAAGCGTGACAGAGTAGGCGCTCGGGTCGACTAGATAGCGATAGTCGATAACGGCCGAAGCGCCATGCTGCGCCGAGTTGAACGTGTAGACGCCCGCCGCGACCGAATATTGCATGGCCGCCGGCGAGGATGTGACCTTCGTCAGCGGAGTCCCGCCGATGGTGACACCTTTGTCCTCCACGAAGGCGGCGGCATGCGCCACGGTGACGGTATAGGGGCCCGATCCCGGCACGCTGACGGTCTCGTTAAGCGTCAGGTAGACCTTGACGGTGTTGGCGATATCCACCTGCCCGACCGGTTCAAAATATTCCGAGCCTATCCAGCGCAAGAAATCCCATTGCAGGCGGACATCGTCGGCCGTGCCAATCGTGGCGTCGCTCGCGAGAAAAAATTCTGGAACCTTGACCAGAAACGGCTCAGCAGCGCCCAGTCGCGCGCAATAGAAACCCATCAGCGTCCGTAAGCTGGAATTGGCCTGGTCGCGGTCGGACAGAAATTCATAGGGCAGTTCGAATTCCCAGCTCGGATAAGGCGCGAGCGGCGAGCGGATCGATTTGAAATTGACCGAGGTGGAAATCCGCGTGTTGAACTTGGGCTTCATGTGAACGGAGAAGGCTAGGCCGGGCGTTGCGCCGGTTGCGGGATTTGCGGCCTCGGGGATGCTCGGGGTGGCCACCGAGTTGCCGAAGCCGGGCAGAATGGCTGTGACCACAGGATACTCCAATGGATTCTGGACAATCGTCTCGATCAGGACGGCCTGGATGCGGACGTTAGGGTAGCCGTTGGCCAGCGCTTCGGTGAATGCCAGATCGACCCGGACATTAGGCCGTCCCCCCGACAAAGCTTCGTTGTAGACGAGGTCGGCCCGGACATTCGGATACCCGCCGGAGAGTGCTTCGATCGCCTCGGCGCTGACCCGGATGTTCGGGGACCCTCGGCCGATCGTTTCAGCGAAGCTGACGTTGACCCTGATGTTGGTGGGCATCAGGCATTGACCTTGACGCCGATCTGGATGCCGTTGACCTCGCTGCCCGTCCAGCCCACACCGGTGGAAGGATTAAGCTCCCACATATCGCTGTAGAGGCGATAGGTCTGATCCAGATAGAAGTCCTTCGAGCCCATATAGGTGGTCGATCCGACGCGGAGCCCGACGCGGCCGATGCGCTGGGTCGAATCGTCCTGGCGCATGGCGGCCTTCACCTGCGTCGCATAGACCACCGGGCTGTTGAGCGTCGGATTGGGCGTATAGAAATCGATATCGCCGACATTGGGTGAATAGACATATTTGGTATCGTCGAGCGCCGTGTTGAGGACGGATTGCCAGTTGGTCCCCGCTGGCGCGCTGCCGCCGATCGAGAATTGGTTGGCATAGCCGTTGCCGATGACGAGCTGGCTGTTGACATTCACGTTGCCGAGATAGTCGTTGTTCACCGAACCCTGGTCGTCATGGGCGATCAGTTCGTTGAACCAGATGGAGATATTGTTCTCGGTCGATTGCGGGCGATAGAAGCGGATCGCGTCGATGCCTGTGCTGGTGCCTGGTAGCGTATCGACCGCGTCGGCGGAAATCACCACCTTGGTGTTGTACCGGACCTCGATCGTTCCGGCCGTATTGTGCATGTAGACCTTCATTTCGAACTGAAACCACCGATCGGACGCCCACACGCCGATGGGCGTCTGTGCGATCAGCGTTCCAGCCGAATTGTAGACATAGATTTCGCCCAGCGATCCGAAGCGCACCGATGCGGCGGCGCCATTGTGGCTATCCCAGAAGTAGATGGTGCAGTTGCCCTGGTAGGCTGTCGGCAGCATGACGCCGGCGGTGAAGAAGATCGTGGGTCCGATGAAGTCGTCGAGACTCCAATATCGATCGCGATTGAAGATCGAATCGTTAATGCCCCAGGCGTAGCCACGGCCGAACCGTCCGGTCCCCTGCGACATATCCACGAATATGTCACCATAGAAGCCATCGGCGGCAAGCAGCGTCTGGGATATGCCTAAATCGAAACTGGTGTATTTGCGGATAGTCACGCTCGCCGCATCCCCGCGAAGTGGCCTTGGCGGCGTGCTTCCTTCGATGCTGTGGCGAAATGGCCCAGATTGTTCATCAGGACGCGTTTGACGCTGTGACCGTCCAGGGCCTTGATATTGTAGTTATGGTTGTGGACATCGCCGCCGCGCGAACCTGATGCTGCAGCACTCCGCCCGAAAGAGGTTGAGGACGTATTGTCGTTCGCGCCGCCTTCGATCATGGCCCGCATCGGCCGGGCGAGATGTGCAGGCAGCACCATTTCATCCGGGTGCAAATTATAGAGGCCGCCGCGCACCTGCCAGTCACCGCCCTCGGCCGATGCGAGCGGCGCGAACGACATGGCGCCGGCGAGCGCAGTCGCCGCGGCAGCGGGAGCCAGCGCTGGGCCAATGATCGGGATCATCGCCGTGGCCGCGTAGGCGCCGGAGGCCGCCACAGCGGCGTTCGAAGTCACCTGTGCAACGCCCGTCACGGCTTGCTGCGCCCGCCCGAGAATAAGAGCGGTGAGCTGCTTTTCGAGCCACTTCTCGATCATGTGGCCGAGAGCATCGCCGATCACGCCAACGAGCCCCTGCCACATCGACTTGATGCCGTTCGCGAACGAGGTCTGCAGTGTCAGCATTTTGCCGAGCGTGCTGCTCCAGGACTGGCTAAGGCTGTGGATGGCATCGAGCTGCAACTTATGCGTCTGCTCGTAAACCTTTCGATCATCCTGAAGCCGCTTCTGATTACCCTGCGCGTTGAGCACGGTGATCTTATCTTGGTGCTGCTTTTCGAGCAGCTCGATCTGCTGGTCAATCTTGCGATAATATTCAGAGTTCTGACCGAGGATCGCGCGTTGGTCCTGCAAGCCCTTGAGCTTGATCGCATGTTCCTTGTTCTCGAGATCGACGTCGAGCTGATATAGCTGCGCGTTCAGGTCCCGATGCTGCTGGACCGCCTCGTTGGCCGAAATCGTACCGAGCCGCCGCGCTTCCTCTATCGCATTAAGCTTGGCCTGGATGCCGAGCCGGGCGAGGTCATTTTGCGTCTTGGCCGCCTCGATCGCGAGAGCCTCGCTCTGCTTGGCGTCATCGGTCTCCTGCTGCTGCTTTTCCTTGATCAGCGCCTGCCGCGCGGCGAGATACTTCCGCTCGATCTCCAGCTTGTCCTTGGCACTGAGATCGGTCCGCTTGAGTGCCTGTTGCCAGAAATCAGCCTCGGACTGCAGCGAATATTGCTGATAGGTGCCCTGAGCGTCCTGCTCCATCGCCCAAGCGGTCTTCTTCGCTTCCAGCTCCTCTTCGAGCTTCTGGGCGATGGTGGTTTTCGGTCCTTTCTTGCCCGCGCCGGCTAGATCGGGGTCGAAATCCTTCACGCCTTTCGGCTCGTGCGTTTCCGCGGGCTTGCCCGGAAGCGCCTCTCCGTGCGCAGCTGCGGTGAGCGCTGCATTCATCTCGGCAACGTGGCCTTTGATCCGGGCAGACGATGCTTCGATTTGCTTTTCGACGCGCGCCATACCGGACGCCCAATCGCCCTCGATCGCGCCCCAGTTCAGGGAAAAGGCGTCCCACGCGACCTTGCCGAACGTGACAAGATTTCCGACCAGCTGCTCGACGATGCCAATGATCGCGTCGATCGCGACGAGGATGATATCCTTCGCGATGACGACGGCATCCTTGAAGACATTCCAGGCGATTTCGGCAGCATGCATGGCCTGCGGCGTCTTGATCCCGAAGGCATCCATGATGTCCGCCACGACGTCGCCGACCAATTCCACGATCGCGCTGAACACTTCGTAGAAGATTTGGCCGAGCGCCTTCACGACTTCCCACACTGCCTCAAGCGCAGTGGTGATGGTGCCCATGACCACGGCGACAATGCCCCCTTCGCGGTAGCTGTCGATGAAGGCCTTGATCATGGAATTCAGGCCATCGGTGAGCGAGGTCAGGATCGGCGCGAAGGCATCGGTCATGACGTTTCCGAGGCCTTGCATCGCAACCTTGGTCGTGTCGGTGGCATCAGCGAGCGCCATGCCTCGCGCATTCACCTGGTCGAGCCAGTCGCGCAGCTCCTTATTGGCGGCGCTCGCAAACAGGGCACCGGCACCATATTCCTGGGTGACGCGGTCCATCTCTTGCAGGCCTTCCGCGCCCATATTTAGGACCGGGATCAGTTCCTTGCCGGATTTGCCGAAGAGTTCCATGGCGAGCGCGACCTTCTTTGGCCCGTCGTCCATGTCCTTGAACCGGTCGGCGATGACGAGCATCCGCTCCATCTGCGACCGCCCGTCATTGGCCGCGATGCCAACCGCTTTCAGCGCCGCCGCGATCTTACCATTGCCTTCGCCTGCAGTGACGGTGTTTTTATCGAGGATGCCCATGCCTTTGGCGAGTGCATCCACGTCCATGCCAGTTTCTTTGGCGACTGCTGACAGACCTTGAACCTCAGGGACCGTCATCCCGAAGGTCTCGGCCATGTGCTTAGTCTTCTCGGCGGCCTCGCCCATGTGCTCGGCCCACTCGGCGATCCTTTCGACCGCGAAGGCGACTATGAGGACTTCCGCGACCTCAGCAAGTGCGGCGCGAAATTCACCGAACTGGCCAACGGTTTCTTTGAGGTGAATTCCCGTCTGACTAACAGTGGCGGTAAGCGCTTCAAAACCATGCCTCGGCGGTTCGGGGACGTGATTTAGTTCCTTGATCTCTTGGGTGACGAGCGCGATTTTGGCGCGCGCCTTCTCGGCGGCTTCGGCGCTCGCGAGCATGCCGGCGCGGAGCTGATCGGTCCCGCCGGTGCTGGCCGCCTCTTTCGCAAACGCGTTTAGGTCCTTGGTCGCGGCCTTCAGTTCCGCGGACATGATTGCCCGCTTCGCCTGAAGATCGACCACATCGGCGGTGATAGAGACCGCAATATTATTGGCCATCATCACCTCCAAATTCGGGACAGTCGCTCACGAAAGTCCGATCATCATAGTTGCGAATGAGCGGCGCCTCGGTAATGGCGGAGTTGCCAAAGCGAGGATCTGAGAATGGCGACCGCGAATATCGACCCGGCGCTCACGAAGTATTGTCCCGGATGCGGAAAGGCGTTGCATCAGTCAGCGCAGCAATGTCCTGATTGTGGAGCGCCTCAACCTGGAGCGGTGGCCAGCACGTCACGCAACCGGACCGTGGCGGCAGTGCTTGCGCTGTTCTTCGGTGCAATCGGCATGCATAAGTTTTATCTCGGCCGCACCGGCGCGGGCGTCCTTTATCTGGTCTTTTGCTGGACCTTAATTCCGTTTCTGCTGTCGCTGATCGACGCGATCCTGCTGTTCACGTCCAATGATGCGACGTTCTACGCCAAATATGGCTAGCTGATTCCCATCTGCCGCAGGATCGCGGCGCTGGTTTCCGTGAGATCAGCGCCGGGCTTTGGAGCGGCGGCGGCAACCTCTGCTATGGTAGGAACGGGCTGAGCAGGATCAGTCATGGAACGTGTTGACAAAATTTCCGGCTCTTCAGTCTCCAGCTTCCAATCAACGCCAACCGCGCGGCCGATGGACTGCAGCGCGAGATATGGCGGCGGCCCGTTGCGCGCCCAGTAAGAGTACATTGCCCGGGCCCGTTTCAGGTTCCATTTCGTGACGCGATCCCAGCATCCTCCCTCGACGCCTGCGGCGACTAGGCCGCAAACGATGTCGATAAGTTGCTGTTCTAAGCTCCCGCTGCCTTGCGCCGCTTGGCAGGAGCCTTCGCTTCCCCCGCAGGTTTGAGGCCGAACTCGTTGAGGATCTCCTGCATCGCCAGAGAGAGCGTTTCCACCCCGTCAGGCAACGCCATCTTTATGACCGACGTGATGGTGATGTCGGGATCAATCTTCTTCAATCCGACAGTCACGACTGCGGCAATCTGCTTAATTTCTTCCAGAGATTCGGTGATCGTTTCAGGCCTCTTTCGCCCCTTCAACGCGTCAACATGGGGCGCGGCTACCAGCATGTCATCGATGTCATAAGGGGCGATCTCGAAAGACCGCCCCGCGAGCGTCAGCGTTACCATTATGCGATCGTTCCGAACTGATAGACCTGCTGGTTGCTATCGGCGAAGGCCTCGAAATCAAGCTCGTTGATCGCCCAGTCGTCGATCTTGGTAGCATAGGCAAACTTGTTGGCCATGCAGGCGAACAAAACCAGCGACATGCCGGAGCGAGGATTGAGGAAATCGGCGCGGAAGGTCGGTGCGTAACCCATGGGCTGGTTGGTAACAAGCGCCTTCTTTGCTGAGGTCGACGTCGCGGTGTACGCATAGTCGATATAGACCGTCTTGCCGGTATCGGCGGCAGCAAAGGTGAAGACGCCAGCCGAGAGCGAATACTGCCCGGTGGTCGGGCCGCTCGCCACCTGGGTATATTCGTTGCCGATGCCATCGCGCACCGCGAGCACACGGCCGAAAGTACCCGAACCAGGAACCGTCGGCGTGATGGTATAAGGCGTGGATGGAATGGCTGCGCCGGTCGTGTCGTAGACGACGCTGGCAATGCCCGAAGTGATCGGCATGCCGCTGATAACCGACTGGAACAGCAGACCATCCAGGCGTGCGAACTTCGCCTTGCCCGAGACCTTGCCCTTACCGCGCGCATTGGCGACTGCGAACGCGTTCTGCCCATGCAGCGGCTTGCTGTCGTAGCTGATGTCGATGCTGACATCCTGCAAGGTGCCAAGCATGAGGGGCGTCGGCAACGCAACCGCTGCGCCGGTGTAATCGGTCAACTGGGTCGCCCAAAGCACGCCAGCGCCGAACGAAAAGGTATCGTTTGAGGCCATTTTTCAAGTTCCTTCTGTGGGACTGCGCGTCTCACGACGGGCATTGGGAATGGGGATGTTGAGAGCTTTAGGTGCCAGCGCCCCCATCCGCCGGCTGCGTTTCAAGTTCCGCCCTCGCGGCGAACCGCAGAATGAGCGTGTGCATGACAAAATCGTCTGGTGCAGCGCGAGTAATGTGGCGGAGGTCTTGCACCGGTATCGCCTCCCGCTCGATTTCTTCAGCGAGCGCCCGCAGCGAAGCTGCAATGGCCTCCGGGCTGAGCCCGAAGAAAAACCCCGATGCAAGCTGCCTGCCGGAAGCCGCGGCGAGGTTCGTCGTGGAGCTCATTGACCCTCTTTCGGGCCGGAAGCAGCCGTTGATGCCGGATCGACCTTCGGTGTCTTCGCCGGAACTGGCGCGGGTTCGTCGGCCGGAACCGGCGTGAAGCCGTTCATTGCCAGGCCGCCGAGGTCGCCCGCCCCAAGATCGTCAGGCACCTCAACGAAGCCGTCGACCACGACAACCGGGCCGATCGAAAGATTGATCCCAGAAACGTGTGCGGGAGCCGTGTAGCGCATGATTTTCTCCTCAGAATGGCAAGGTGATACGGATGGGAATGCGAGCTATGGCCTGAGGCCCTTGATCGCCCGGGGAAATGTCGCTCTTGCCTTCGATCCGGCACCAGTAAACGAGACCGTTCAGCGTGAATCTCATCTGGTCATTTGGCGCCAAACTATCGCGGAGCTTCGTCTCGAGGAGGGTCAGCTGTTCGTCCGGCGCGACATCCGGGCTCTTGCCCGCGTTGCAGTATATCCAGGCCTCGCAATCCATCGTAACGATCGGCATGGAGCCATTGAAACTGTCCATCATGCCGGTGCGGCGCAGGAAGAACGCGGGCTGATCGGACACCTCCGTCCAATGCTTCACGCGCCGGCCGCTGGTGATGAAGTCCGGAACCGCACTGGTGATGTGCGTCAGCAGCGCTTCCATGACGGCTTCGATGTCCACGTTCATTCGTTGGCCTTCGCGACAGCTTGGCTCACCGCATCATTCAACCGGGCGATGATCTGCGGCTGCATGACCGCTAGCGGGCCCCGCTCGAAGGCATGCGCGGCGATGTTCGGCGTGCGCTCATAAGCGGCCACCATGACTGTGATCGGCGCGTTGAGCATCTCGCCCCACGCGTGGTCGAGCTTCATCGAGTGCTCTGAAACTTTCGTCTTGCGATGGGCGCCATATTCAATAGCGGCAGCCTTCGCGAAGTCCTGCGATCCCTTCTCGCCGGCCACGTCGATATAGCCGGTGATCCGGTTCTTGTCGGTGAAGATCCGGACCCGCTCCTGACTGCGCAGCCTGCCCGTCCGATCCGGCGTCGCGGCCTGGACCAGGCCGAAAAGCTCGTGCGTCAGCGCATCGATTTCCCGCCGCAGATCGTCATAGAGATCGTCGGGAAACTCTTCGAACTTCAGGCCCGCTTGCCGCTCGCCGGTGATATTAATCCTGATATTATCCATCAGCCGACAACCGGCATACAAAAACGCTCAAGCGCCGCGGCAATATCCGGAGCGAACTGTCCCTTCTGCCCTGGCGCGCCGCCAAACCACCATCGCCGCATGCCGACGCCAGGTGTTTCCTGCTGCACGAGCGACGGGTCGCGATCCTTCCCGCGATAGCGCCCGTTGATGAGGCGGAGGCAAATCTCGGCCAGATCATCGGGAATGACCTTCACGCCATATGTGAAGGTCAGAGATTGCCCGCTGTCCGCCCCGGCGAAGGTGTAGACGCCGGCCGCAACGCTGTACTGCCCGGCCGCCGGGGAACCACTGACGCGCGTGAGCGCCGTTCCGCTCGAATATTTGACGGACTGGTCGCAGGAGAACGCCGCGCTCTGACTGACCGTGACCTGATATGGCGATGCTGGCACAGAATGGGTTTCAGTAGCCAGCGCGCCATAGCCGGCCATGTAGATAACCGTCAGCGGGTCGGCTTCCCATGACAGGACCGCGCCGCTGACCGGCTCGAGACGCGTCAAGGTCCCATTCTCGGGATCGACCCGGAAATCGGTTCCTTGGACCAGCGTCTGTGTGAGCCCCGTCGAGAGCGTCTGGACCACCGAAATGATATCGATGACGGGCCAGCGCGAAAGTTGCACCTCTAAAGCCAGCCGCGCTGAGCCTCGGCGCAACGCTTGCCGATCGAGTTCGAACAGATCCTGCACGACTTCCGGGACCAGCACGCGCTGCGTCTCGGTTGAAATCGCCCGGGAAACCTGGCTGACCGCTTTTGCGAGCCATGCATCATCCGTCGTCGTCGTGATGCTCAACTCCACCTTGGCGGAGGCGAGATCCGTAAGATCATAGTTCGCCGCGGGCGAGATAATCGAGGAGACGGCGGAAAAGCCCATGCTCAGCCAGCCGTCGCGATGTTCGAATTCATTGCCACGCCTCCATGGGCCGTCCGTTTTCCCGCCATTCGCCTACGGGCTGCGTCAGCGGCGTAGTTTCCGGCCCGAGCGGGGCTGGCCAAAGGACCGTCAATTCCAGGTGACCAATCGGGACGCGATTGGCGATGTAGAGGCCGTTTCCAGCCGCCTCCCAACCGCGCCAGAACGCGATATCGGCATCCGTGCGGCCATCGTTCCATGAACCGTCGGGCGCCGGTACATCGGCAAACCATGGCTTTGGCAATGCCGCGAGCTTGTCGGCCCGGATTAGGGTCAATCCAAAGTGCGCCGTCGCAACCTTGGTCACATCGCCGGAGAAGATCTCTCCGGGCACCTGCGACAGGCTCGCGCCATCTTCACCTTTAATGGTGAACAGGCGCCCGCTTGCCGTTCCCCTTCCCGCCTGCACCGCCGCGATCGCATCGATCTCGGGATGGCAGCACATGAGCTGCATCAGCATTGAGACATCACGCCGCGTGAAGACCGAATCATAGTCGAGCGTCAGGATCGCATCGGGCGCATCCTCGCGGAGCGCCTCTTCCATGACGCGTTCCATGCACTGGCCCCAATAGGCGCCGGTGTGGCGGCGAAGCTTCACGCCAAGTGATGGCAGGGCTTCGATCGCCGCAAACATATTGTCCATAAAGCCCAGCCGCGGCACCGACATGACCGCCGACACGCCAATTTCAGCCTGGTGCGGCTTCGTGCCGGCCAGATTGAGCGAGATCGGCAGCGACGCACAGTCCTGCAGCTCCGATTCCCATCGGCGGATGAGCATCAAGCCGGCCTTGGCGAGCGCCGTCTTCAGATGAGCTTCGTCGAACAGAGCCTTATGGAAATCATCAGGCGCGGACTGTCCGCCCATGACGAAGGCCTCCGTCGGCATGCGCGCGCCTGCGAGATAGCCTTCCGCGATCTTCGCGAAATCCGGCACTGCGATGCGCAGCTCGCCGCCGGGTTTAAGTACTCGCACCCACTCCGCGAGAACGTCGGCGATCTCGCCCGACGCGAAATGCTCGAGCACGTGCGACGCGCGAACGCAATCTATGCTGCCATCGGCAACGCCAGCGAGCGGATACACAGCCGAGCCGTGGGCGTTGCCCATCGGGATGAAGCCGGGCGGCGACATATCGCCGGCGCCCAAATCGAGGCAACGCATCAGGCCGCGACCGGCTCGACGTGGCGGCGATATCCATCGCTAGAAATGCGATAATCATCCGACGGATCGAAGGGCCTGCTGTTGAGCCCGACAAGCACGCTACCGGAGGTCAGGTCAAACCAATGCGGCGTGCCAGCCTTCACCGTGTAGATCTTGCCGATCTGCATCGGCTCCTGCCACTGTTCCAACCCAGCGCCGGTGCGCAGATACCCCGCCCCTTCAGACAGGATAAAATGCTCGTCCTTCAGCTTGTGATAATGGCCGCCGATCGTGGCGTCCTTTTTCAGCGTGATGACCTTTGCTTCCGGAAAGGATTGGAGATCGCGCCGCTCGTCGCTGTGCTTCGTCGAAAGCTTGGCCATCTCGGCGTCGACCATGATCTTCACGAGATCGGGGAATTTCACCTTCGGCTCGAAGCCCAGGATCCGGGCGCTCTTGCTTGCATCGCCCTTCAGCAGGTCGACCTCGGCCGGGCGCGTCAGGTCCCGATCGTAATCAACATAATCCTGCCAGTTGACGATGCCCGCATGCGCGAACGCAGCGGCGACGAACTCCTCCACCGAATGGGTTTCGCCGGTGGCGATCACGAAATCATCCGGTTCCGGATGTTGCAGGATGCGCCAGATCCATTCGACATATTCGGGAGCATAGCCCCAGTCGCGCTTCGCCGAGAGATTGCCGAGCACCAGCCGCTCGCGCTGTCCTGTCGCTATTTCAGCGACGGCCTTGCACACCTTGCGGCTGAGGAACGCTTCACCGCGGCGCGGGCTTTCATGGTTGAACAGGATGCCACAGGAGACGCGCGCGCCATACGCCTCGCGCCAGACCTTGGCCATGTGGAAGGCGGAAACCTTCGAGGCGCCGTAAGGGGAGCGTGGATAGAAAGGCGTCGCCTCGGTCTGCGGCGTTTCGCGAACCCGGCCGAACATCTCGCTTGAGCAGGCCTGATAGATCCTCGCGTCGAGCTTGAGCGTGCGACAGCTTTCCAGGATCCGCAGCAGGCCGCCCGCATTAATATCCTGCGTCACCTCGGGGTGATCATAGGAATCTCGCACCTGTGACATGGCCGCGAGATTATAGATTTCGTCGGGGCCCAGATCCTGCAGGATGCGGAATAGGCTAGGACCGTCCGTCATGTCGCCGGTGTGCAGAACAATCTGGTCGCGGATCGCGGCAAGGTTCCCGAACGTGGGCTGCGACACCCGGCGTACCATGCCGTGGACCTCGTAGCCTTTCGTCAAAAGCAGTTCGGCCAAATATGAGCCGTCCTGCCCGGTGATTCCGGTGATGAATGCTGTTTTCATGATGTCCCTCTGTCGGAAGGGGTCGACGGGCGCGGCCGACACCACGCCCGTCTATCGGCTCACGCCGACCATGTTCCGGGTGTCGGCCCGGAGCTTGTTATTCGGAGCCGGTTTCCGGTGCGGGCGCAGCTGCCTCTTCTTCAGCCGGAGCGGTTTCGACCGCAGCAGCGGCTTCCGCCTCGTCGAGCTTGGCAGCGGCCTGCGCATAGGCCTCGTAGGCCTCATCCCGCGCCTTCTGGAGGCTGGCGATGTCATTCTTGGCGGCCATCGTCTTAACCCTCCACCAAGGTCATGGCGTTGGCTTTCGCCGCCGAGACCGGAGCCTGCTCGCCACGTCCGAGGTTGGCGACGATGGTGACGGTCTGCGTGGTCTGGGGGCTGTAGACCGGCTGCAGATACCGCTTGCGGGCGCGGCAATCGACGTTGAACTTATAGTTGTTCTGCAGCACCGCAGTAGCCGCCGTGTTCGCATTCGGGATCGTCGGGGTCGCGAACGCGGTGATGTCGGCGAAGCTGGTGGCGTTCGTATCGTCCGCCTCCTGCAGTTTGCAGACGGTCGGCTTGTTCGACACGACGTCGGCCGTGGTGGCGATGATATCGATCGTCGCCCAGTCGAAACCAAGCGTGTCGATGATGCCAGATGCGGTGGCGCCGTTGGTCTTCGAGACGGCGTTCACCGCGACGATGGTCTTCAATTGAGGAGTCATTGTGCTTCTCCTGTGGATCTGAAATTGCGGGGGTTTTGATCGGTGGCGATTACGGCGAGACAGCCGCAACCAGCGGGCCGGCGTTCGTGGTGTCGCCGAGATCGTGGTTGTTGATGTCAAACCGCTCCGTGCCGAGAAGGCCGATCTGGTCGTTCTCGAAGTAGCGATGATCCGACCGGCGGATCGTCACACCACGGCGTTCGCCCAAGGCCGATGACTTGGAAAGGTCGCCGAAGAGGAACTGCACCTTGCCAGAACCCGGCGCGGCGATCGGGAGCTTTTGCGCGATCTTCACCGGGAAGCCGAGCAGACGCGGGTTCATCGGATCAGTCGCGAGCGTGGCGATCGTATTGCCACCCGCCTTCGCCAGAACGGTGCCGGCTGCACTGTAGAACATCTGCTGGCTCATGTACCACTTGGCGCCTGGCAGAGCATATTGCGGCAGCTTGCCCATCACGCCGGTAAAGTCCGCGACGGTGAGCGACGTGAGCGTTGCACTCGAAGTCGTATACTGCCCAGCGGAGTGCGAACCATCGACGAAGATCTGCGTCACGCCGCGGATGCCACCGAAGTTCGAGGTGCCATCTCCGTTGAAGCCGGCATCGTCCTCTTTCAGCGCGAAGGCATAAGCGATTTCGCCAACGAGCCAGTCCGCGATCGAGACCACGGCGTCCTCGGCGATTTCGTTCGACATGCGGGTCAGCGCGCCGAGCTTCTTCGCGGTCAGGTTGACGTTATCCCAGGAGGCCTGAGATTCCGCGACCGCGGTGTTCTCGCCGGTAAAGTAAGCGGTGAGACCGCCTACGCGGCGCGGCCAGTTCAGCGTGTCGCTTCCCATCGGAATGACCTGGCATTCCTGACGGAAGACGCCGAACTGCTCGCGAAGCACGATGATGTTGGAGAGCAGCTCTTCCGGCACGAGGAAGCCGCCAGCGCTGTCGACGCCTTCGCCCTGCGCCTTGGTGACGGGAACGCCGCGCGATTTGCACCATTCGATCGCCTCTGCGTTGCCGAAGATCGTCGCCTTGAACCACATGCCGGCGGCATAGGCCTGGTCGACCGCGCGGACAGTCTGGCCTGCGATCTCGCGATCCTTGAAGTGCTTCAGCGAGCCGAAGAGCTTGTGCGCGCTGGCCGGCGCCGACGGCGTCATGCGATCCTGGCCGGGGACTGGCGTCGCGAGGCTCGCCGCCACCTGCTCGGCTTCTTCTACGCGCTTCAGCTGCGTCTGCAGATCGGCGATTTTCTCCTTCAGGGCGTCATAAACGTCCTGCTTGAAACCTTCGGCTTCGGACTTGCCGGCCATCGCTTCCAGTTCATCTGCGGCCTTGCTCAGCGCTTGGCGCAGCTCATGCTTTTTAGCCATAATAGGGCTCCATCTGCGGGAATGCGGACGCCATCGCGGCGTGCGCTAAGCGGCTTGCCCAAGGCCGGGGTGGGCATTCGCCAAGCGGCGAAGTCGTAAAATCAGTCGTTGGTTGGAAGCGTCTCGCGGAGCGCGCGAACTTCCTTCAGACGCAACTCCTCGGGCGACAGGTTATCGTCAGATTCTGTCACGACCGTGCCGATCGGCTGCTCCGTGGGATCATTCGGATCCTGCTCATCATCGGTACCATCGCCGTCCATCAAATCCTTGATGCACTTGGCGGTGGCTTCATGATGGTCCATCGCCTCTTGCAATTTCGCCTTGGTGGCGGCCGAGACGCGGCGGCCGGCCTTGATCACTTCGGCGATTTCGGCGCGCAAGTCGGCGGCGTCGATCTTCAGCAGAAGGGGACCTACAACAGCATCATCCAGTGCCTCGACTTCGCTTTCCTGCTGATGGGCAGCGTCGCCGATGGTGCGCAGTTCGAAGCCGCTTTCGAGGATCAGCACCTCGTTCGGATCGTCCTGCCAGCGCTGGACCGCCTCGCGGATATGCTTCGCTGCATCCGGGTGGAGCGTTTTGCTGCTATGGACGTAGTAGCGCGGTGCGGGGTGCTCAGAAGCCTGAGCTCGTAGGCCTTCCAGCTCCTTACGCGGCAGAAACACCGTATCCCCACTATCGAGTACCTTCTCGGCCCATTCCATCAGCGGCGCAGTGTCGATCCCGGCGCTGCGAGCCTCGCCGAGCGCGTTAGGATTACAGGGCACGGCACAGACACTGATTTCGAGAAGCGTCTGCTTCTTAAAGTCGATTCCGTAGGGCCGATCCTTATCGTTGGTGAACGTCCATTCTTTCGGCTTGAACCCGACGCTCACAGCCTTCAGATAGCCAGCTGCGACGAGATTATAGATCGTGTCTGCGAAGGGGTAGATGTCCGCGCTCGCAAACTCGATATCGCCCACGAGTTTACCACTCTCGACCTTGACGTTCGAAGCGCGGCCGATCGGCGGTTCCCACGACATGTGGCTGAAAAGCGCGACTGGGTTGCGCCTGAAGACACTGAGGTCCCAGCCCTTTGGATCGATGCTGTCGCCAGCATGATCAACCGTCGCATCGCTGAAGATGAAGCGCTTGGTGCGCTCGGCACCGTCAACGGTTTCCGGTTCAACTGTCGCGAAACGAAAGACGGTTCCATCGGGATGGCCGCCATCTTTGGCCGCATCACGAAAATCGTCGGCGCTCAAAAGCTTCATTGGCATGAAAGGGCTCCTTACGGCGCGACCAGCGCGGCAATGCTGCCGAGATTATTATTGTCGCCAGCATCATGGATCACGGCATCGAAGCGCTCAGTCACAAGCACCGCCATCTGGTCATTTTCCAGATAGCGATGATCGCTGCGCGCGATGGTGAGGCCACGGCGCTGACCCATGACGGCCGCGCCGTACATGTCGCCAAACGCCATCATCATCTGCCCCGAAAGCGTCGTCGCGACCTGTGGAAGTTTCTGCGTGAGGATGACCGGAAACCCATTATAGAATTGGGTCGGGATGCCATCGACCATGCCTGGGGTAAGCAATCCGCCGGTTGCCGCAGCGATGCGCGCAAAGGTGAGGGCGAAGCCGACCGAACTGACATACCACGCAGCGCGGGGCATGGCCGATGCCTTGATCCCGGCTATCATATTGCCGAGGTCAGAACTGTCGAGAAGGCCATAGGTGTTATGGCCGCCAGCGGCCGTGACTTTCGCCTTGGCATGATTGCCATCGAGCACGAGCTTACCCAGGCCGGTCATTCCGCCATAGGTGCTCGTGCCGTCGCCGTTGAATGCGCAATCGTCCTCTTTTGCAGCCAGTGCCCACGCGACTTCCGTCGCCACATAGTCGACCATGTCGACGATCGCATCCTCATTGAGTTCGCTCGAAAGAGTGACCATGGCACCGAGCTTCTTCGCGGTGAGGGCAACGCCGTCCATATTCGTCGACGTTGACGAGGCCGCTGCCCCTTCAGCGATGAAATAGGCCGCCGCGGTCCCCGTGCGGCGCGGAAACAATGAACTGTCCGAACCCATTGGCCACACGCAGGCGCGGCGCCTAAATGCTCCGAAGGTATCGCGCAGATCGAGGATGGCGTTCTCCAGTTCGGTCGGCACGAGGAAGCCGCCACTGCTGCCCATGCCCTCAGATTGCGCCTTGGTGATCGCGATGCCCTTGCGGTCGCACCACTCGCGCGAGGCCTTGCGTTCGCAGATCGTCGCGAGCAGCCATTTGCCGGCCCGCTCATAAAGCGACCAAACCTCAGGGCCGGAGCCTGGAAATGCTTTTGCCATGCTTTAGATCCTCGCTCAGTCCTCGGGCGCGCTATCGTCTTCGACGGCGGCTGGATCGCCGCGACCGCCGGGTGCTTCGTGGCCGGTCACATCGCTGCCAGGCCCGGTTTCATTCCCTTTCGGCTCGAAGCCGATCGGTGCGACATTTGTCGGCTGGTAGAGCGTGTCGCCTTCCGGATGGTCCGGTAGACCTTCCGCACGGCGCGCTTCGTTCGGGGTCAGGAACATGCCGACGATGCCCGTGCGATATGCCTGGTACCGCAGCTGCAGCGCCGCGCGCAGGAAGCCCGACACATCGAACTCAACGAAGACCCCTTCCTCGGACAGCCCGAACGCGTGATCAAGCTTCGTTTCCCAGCGCATCAGATCGCTAGAAACGACGTTGTTCATGTAATCCTGGTCCAGCTGATCCAGCGATGCGCCGGCGCCGCGATCAACGACGCCGAGCTTGTGCATCGGCATGCGATAGAGCCGGGCGATCTCCTGCACGGACAATTGCCTGGCAGCGATCATTTCCGCGTCTTTCGCCGTCATGCCAAGCGGCTGCCATTTGAGGCCTGCCTCGAGCACGGCCGTATCGCCGGCATTGCGCAGGCCTTGCTTCCGCTCCTTCCACGCCTGCGCGAGCCGCTGCGCCGCCTCCTTGCTGAGCTTCTGGTCCGTCGTCAGGATACCGCCCAGGTTGGTGGCATTCGACGACAGCCGCCCAGCAAGCTCCTGTTGTGACAGCGCAAGACCAATCGCCTCGCGCGCGAGGCCGATGCGCGACGCGCCGTGCAGGGAGCTATCCAGAGCGATCCAGCGCAGATGCAGGATATCCTCTGCAGGGATCATCAGCGGTTCGTTACTGAGAACCGCGGTCTCATGCAGGCCACGCCGCGCGACCTGATAGAATACCTCGCCTCCTGGTGCCTCGAAGATCCACACCCGGTCAGGATTGACCGGGATTAGGCTAGTCGGCTGCCCACGGCCGTTGCGAATGATTACAGCATAGCCGTTGCTGCGGAGCAGATAGGAGACCATCATCTGCTCGATAAATTCGAAGCGGCTCTGATAGCTGTTCGGCCTCTGCAATAGCCGCTCGAGCGGATGGTCCGCCACGATATACTTGGTGCCGTCCGCCTTCTTGCGATAGACATGAGCGGGCAATTTGGCCACGTCTTCGGCTCGAATAGAGACGCAGGCCAGGACCGTCGCAACTTGGAGCGCGGTGACTTGCGTGACGGCCATGCCGCCGGAACTTGTCGACGTGGGGCCATATTCGGCCCACCAATCGTCGATCGACATACCGGCCTTCTCTTGATCAGAAGCGCGGCCTCTCTTCGACGTGACTAGTCTGCTGAAGACCATCAGTCTTCTGCCCTGCCAGCCGCAAGCCACGCTCCAGCCAGCAGGAACATTCCAAGGACGATAAATCCAGCGGGATGGAAGATGAGCCAGGCGCCGAATGTGATGAACCCGCTTCCCGCAAGGGCGGCGGCATCCACCACATTCTCTGCAAAGCCGCGAACGGCCTCATCATCGTCATCAACAGTTTGCGGATCCTGTTCGGTCATCGGAACCTCTACACAATCAGCAAACCGCGCTCCTCATATGGCGAGCGGCAGCTATCAGGGTTTGTGGCCATGATCGTCACGGCATTGAACAAAGCCATCGCCGGGTCGATTTTCGCATCGCCTGCATTTTGTTTCGTGGCGCGGATGGCGGTCGCGGTTGCCTCGATCTTGAGGTTAGCAACGCACCAATCCATCAGCGCTTGATCGGCATGGAGCAGCGTGCCGTTGGCCAATTTCCGCTCCGCCGTCTTCAGCGCGTTCATCATCGCGTAGCCTTGCGGCGCGCCGATGAGATAATCTTGTCCTGTTTCGCGATTGTCGACCGTTATGCCGGCCTCGGCCAGCGCATCAACGAGTTCGCCAAGACCTGCTGGGTCGACGGCCACGCAGCAAAGCAGTCCCGCATCCTTGATGCGCACAATGATCTTCAGGATCTGCGCGATGTCGGCTGGCAACAGGCTTTCGTCCATCTCGCCGTCGCCGAGGATCGTCACCTCTCCTGCTTGTTCAAGTTCAAGCAGCTTGCTCTCGATCGTCTTGCGGCGGTCGAGCACGATGTGATGCGCCCAGGCATGGCTCCATGACAGCCAGCGTTTGATCAGCTTCTTGCCAGCGACCGGATCTTGAACCTCCTCGGGCGCGTCCGCAGCATCGATTTCGAATTCTAAGCTTTCACGGCCCAGCACAGTCATGCCGTAAAGGTCATCCAGGCCGCCGCCGTCGAGACCGACGATAACGACCTCGCAGCGTTCGAGAATGTCGTCGATCGATATTGATGGATCGGCCCGCTGCTTCCAGAATTCCGAGCCTGCCCAGCTATCAGCCCTGGCTGCGATGCCAGGTTCGACGTTCAGATGCTTGGCGAGGAATCCCACCAGCGATCGCTGACCTTCCCGCCTCGCATTATCATATTGATCCAGAATGAATTGCTCATCGACCGAAGCCCCAAGGTTGGGATTGGTGATGTAGAAATTCTCAGGCTTCAGATGCTCCCCTGCCCTGATCATCTCGTCGGGGAATTCGTAAAGTATGCCAAGCGAGCGAGGAGCGATCAGCTTGCCGTCGCGAACGTCGCGAAACTTACGAAGCCAATCCAGAAATACGCCGGTTGGCGGTTCGTCGCTCTGCGTCGTCAGCGCGATAACGAAGCCTTCCGGCCTGCTCGCGAGACCACCCATAGCTTCGCGCAGCATGTTCTTTGCATTCGCGCGCTTACCGAAGATCCACAGCTCGTCGATCAGGACGCCGGTGGCCTTCTTTCCGCCAACCGTATCTGTGTCGGCCGCGACGATTTTGAGTTCGGCGCCAGTGCCAAGGTGCTTAATCAGCCGCTGATGCGCGACCGGTTTGAGGATACGGCGCAGCTCAGGATGCTCGGCCACCATATCCATGGCGGGATCGGCGCTGTTTTTCGCAATTTCGATGGTGGGCGCGACGATTATGAATTCCGCCGAGTGCCGCTGATTGCGGATCAGCTCCGTGATCATAATGCCCGCGGCGCGGGTCGACTTCGTGTTCTTTTTCGAGATCAGCTCGAAAAATTCGTTGATCTCCCGGCGACCTGTTTCCGGATTATACGCCCCGAAGAGCGCGCTGGGCAGGTCGAAGATCCAGTCGCGGCCGATATCCCCGAAGCTTGGCTTCCCCATGACGTCCACGATGGGAAGATCGCGGAACACCTCCAGCGCATCCTCTGCTTCCGCGGGAAACAGCGGCGGGCAAGGGAGAAGCGACTGCCCGGCAATAATCCGCTCACGCCAATCCGGACATGCGGTCGACCAGGTAAGCGTCACGGGGTGTCAACCGGTCTTCCGCCCGATGTCGCCAGCCGCGGCGCGGACCGTGGTGCGAACTTGCTGGTACCTGCCACCGCGCTTGCGGCGTCGGCTTTGGCCGCCTCCTTCTTGCCGACATAAGCAGCGCCGGTCGGCGCGGCGCCGTCGCTTGGCACGACGGGTCTGCTCAGCGCCTCTAATTTCGTAGTGGCCCCTATCAGGCCGCCCTTGCTCTGATTAACCAGCCGTTCGATCGTTTCGGCGCGCGTCACCGCTTTGCCGATCCGAAGCTCTATCGCGAAGTCGCTACAGAAACTCTCGAACTCACCGTCGCGGGTGTAATCGAGCGCCAGAGCAATGTCCTCAGGTGACATGCCGTAGCCGAGATACAGCTTCACCTTTTCGCGCTGGGCATCTGTGATGGCTCTACTTGGCAAAGCCGGAGCCATATTTTTTTTACCGGAAAAAAATTCCTCGTGAAAATATTTCCGGAATGTCGGGACGGTCATCCCGAGGATGCGAGCAATGTCTGCCTGTGGCAGCTTTTTCTCTACCAATTCCGCGACTTTCGCCTTCTCATCGGCAGTCGGCTCCTTGGTCGGGCGTCCGCGCTTACCCATAGGATTATCGCCCTCGATTATTTTTCCATCGGCCCTCTGAGAGGCATCGCCCAAAATCCTAAGGTCGAAAAAAAATCTCTGCGTGCGGTCCAATGCGGTTGACGGCGCGCGATCAGGGCAAAGCCAAACCCCCTACCCCTCCAAGGAGGGCGCCATCCGCCGTCGCCGCGGCCCGAGGGGCTCAGCGGCGCTCGGCCCGCGCCTTCGCGGTCTTCGCGGTGTGATGGGCGCCGCATAGGCAGCGGCCGTTCTCGGGGTCGAACAGGGCGCCCCCGTCCCTCACCTCAACCTTGTGGTCCGCGAACATCCGGTGCCTCGGGGCTGCCTTCCAGCACCGCTTGCCGTCCACTATCTCCTCGCATCGCCCCCCAGCGCGGGCAATGACCGTCTCGCGCCATATGCGGTACTCAGGCGTTTGATAAAGCGGAAGCGCTTCCTTGGGCAGCGTGGCAACGCGGCGGCCGCCAATGGCTACCAGGCCGGGCTTGGCAATAGGAAGCCGCATGGACCGATCCCATATGAGGCAGGCTCGCGTCTGAGCTGGATGTTGGATGGTTCTGGGGATCACCACGCTTTCGCACTGCCACCCGAAGCAATTGCCGGTTGGCGGTGCAAGGGTGGCTCAGAGGGCCAGCGCGCTCACTATGCTGCTCCTGGCAGCCGATTTATTTGCACGCTGAGATACAGTAAAATAATCGGGCGCGTCAAGCGGATGGCCTCGCTGGTATCAGGCAATCTGGCGTGATCTTCACTGGAATGTGAAACCCGGGAAAGCATACCAGCGCATAGCGCCCCTGCATGGCCTCAACCTTGCCGATCAGCCCATCAAATCCAGCGTCGGGATATTTGACCTCCGCTCCGATCGCCAGGCGCTTCCGCTTCTCGCGCGGCTTGCGCCGCTGCTCTGCCTGGCGCAACGGATCGAGATGCCGATCGGCGATGCGCGGGTATCCTTCCAGATAGCGAAAAACGCGAAAGAATGGCACGCCCTTGGTCACCATGCGCTTCTGCTCCGCATCCCATTGCTGATAGGTCAGCGCTGGCGATTTCGAGGCAGCAAGCAGGTCGAGCAGGCGATCATCACGAGCGAAGACGAAGCTGGGCAACATCGGCACGTCATGCTCGACGCGGGTGCGGGAGGCGCGGACGCGCTTCACTTGCCGTTCGATTGGTGTCCAAACCTCAAATCCGGCTTCCGCCAGACCTTTGGCCACATTCAGCGTGCTCCCGGCCGACATGCGCAGAATGCACCAATTGCTCATTTCCCCAGATCCCCCCAATCAACAAAGTTCAGTTCCCGCCGCTCTGTTCTCAGCCGGTCATCCCGGCCGCCATTCGACCCAATGAACGCCGCTGAAGCGCTCGCCGAGCACGTCGCGGCATGCCCGCATCACCATCGCCTCGTGCTGCTGCGGCAGCCAGGAGGCGTGGAATGCAGACGGACAGCGCATCGTGACCTTGAAATCGCTCACCAGCACGGCACAGGGCGCGAACCACATCGTGTAGGCCTGCTTGCCGAGCCGAGCGACCAGCCGGGCGCGGATTTTCTCGGAGATGGTGTCTTCACCATCACGCGGCACCGGCACCAGCGGATTTTCGGCTGAGGCTGCACGGTTGGGCGCACCGGAGCCCATGACCGAGCGCTTGATGAGCCCGCGCTCTTCGGCCTCTATCAGCCAATTACGCCACGTCGCGGTCCAGTCACGCTTGGTGGCATTCCGACCGGACGCAGCGGTCCAATGATTGAAGAACTTTTCCGCCTGCCGCAGATATTCGCCATCCGCCCAGTTACGCACGAACGACCGGATGCTCTCGGGAAGTTGATCGATCGGGAGCGCTTTCCAGTTCGGGTCGATCCGGACGCCACGGGCACGCTCACGCTTCGCTGGCGGCTTGGCCTCTTTCTTTTTTTCTGCATCGCCAAGCGGCAGTTCGTCCCCCTTGGGGGGCTCAGAGCCGTCAGGCTCTGAAGGGGGTAATATATTCTTGTCTCCTAATCGGGTGACAGCAGTGTCACGGGGGAGATGGCCATTTTGTCGCGGGGGGATGACGCCTGCGTCACGGGGGAGTGACAATCTGTCACGGGGGTCAAATGCGCTGAGCGGCGGCTGATATCCGAGCAGTTCGAAGCTGTTTGCGCCCTGCCCGCCGTCCTCGCGATGCCGGGCGCTGCGGCGGATGAAGCCCAGGTCGAACTCGAGCCGGTTGAGGTGCCGCTGCACGCTGCGCTTGGAGATTTCGAGCACGTCGGCCAGCCGGGCGAGGCTGAGGAATTCGACCGAACCGTCAGGCTTCGCCCAATTGGCAATCTCAATGAGCACGGCCTTGCTGACCGGATCGCCCGTGCGCACTTCTTTCGCCCAGGCTTGGGTTTCCTGGCTCATGCTGGCAGCTCCCGCTCCCAACGGATCTTCGGCTCGGTTTCGATCGCTTTCGCGGTGCGCTGCCGTGACGGCCTGCTCCAGGGCTCGGCTTTCACCTCGGCGACGGCTGTGAAGCCAGCACCCCGCAGACTGGCACCGCTTTCCCGCTTTAGCGTGTAAGATACCAACTTCCTGCCGCCCATGGCATGCCAGACGCGGCAGGCGCGGCCATACAGCATGCTGTTGGCCGTGCGCGGAGCTGATGGGCTCACGCATACACGGAGCAATTCGGCGGTGAGCGGATCGCGTTGAAGCAGGCGCGCCACCGGGCGGCCAACGATCGCCACGCCCACAAGCTCACCCTTCACGCGCAGCCCGATCGCGAACTTGCCGCCGTCGTTCGACGTCCGGGCGCTATGGCGATGGTACTTCTCCACGAAGTCGTTTGCTTCGCGCAGCGTCATCGGGACGATCGTGCCGATGCAGCTCACACTGTAGGCCTCCGGCCCCGCCACATGAAGGATGGTGCCTCATCAAGTAAGAAGATGTGCCGCATATTGGCGACATTCACGACCTCGGCATCGGGTGGATAAAGCTCGACTGCGACCCGCTCGCCAAAGCCGGCCTCGGCCTTCAGCCGCTGAATATCTTCCCAACCAATATCCTCTCGATAGCGCCCCTGCCGTTCGTCCCAATCAGTGCGGTTGATCGAAAGGCGCAGCGTGTCGCCCTGCTGGAAGGCCTGCACGAGAAATGCGCGGCTGCGCCAGACGCGGATGGGAATTCGGCGCTGATCGGCCTGGTTGAACTCTGCTGGCCATTGCGCGCGAGGAATCTCCGTCAAGGTCGCGGGATAGGCCAGATTATCCCTGCGTAATTGGCGAAGCTGTGCACCGGACGGCTTCATGCCGCGCTGGCCTCTTCGAGGTCATCCGGGCGCCCGATGTTCGCGCGCACGAGCGCTTCCGCCAGCGGCGGACACACGCTGTTGCCGCACATGCGGATCTGCGCCGTCTTGGTGAGCGGCTTTCCGTTCGGGCCGGGCGGATCGATGATATAATCGGCGGGGAAGCCCTGCGCCGCGAACAGTTCACGCGGCGTCAGCATGCGCATCCCGATATCGACGATCTGATACGCCTCGCCATGGACGATCACGAGGCCGAAGCGATCTTTGGACGTCACTGTGTGGAGAGGCTCTTCCAGGCGCGCATCTTGATCTGTGCCGTAATATTTGAGCAGGAACGCTCGGACCTCCGCGACGTGATAGCCGCCCGCCGTGATCGTGGGTCCGGGCGCATCGACCGGGGCATCCCTTCGCTCCGAGCCCTTGAGATTGAGCAGGTGCGCCGCGACGACTGCTTGATGCGGCCCCTTAGTTGAGATTGTGCTCAGCGGCTCACGAATATCATGTCCGGCATTCACGGTGCCATCTGGGTTGGTGTTGAACTGCGCTAGATGTGCGACCGTAAGGGCATGTTTTTCATGCGTTTCGATGGTTTGGGCGGGTTCATCGGCACCGGACGGTGCGTTGCCGGTGGCGAACTTCTGCATGAAGGCCGAAACGAGCGCATGCTTGCCGCCACCGGCCACGACCGTGCCAAGCGGCTCCTCGATATCGAGCGCGCGCGGCACCTGGCCTTGGCGCTCCCCATAGCCTGTCTGCACCATTGTCGCGGCCACGATACCGAGCGGCGTTGCTCCGCCGGGACGCTTCTCGAAGCTGTTTGCCGTGACCGTCGCAAGGGGATCGTCCAGCGACTGGCCGGTCGAACCGGTATGAAACTTCGTGATGTGCGCCGCGATCAGCGTGTTCTGATCCTTCGGCGAGGCAGTCACCGTATGCATCGGATCCTCGACGCTCCGATTGGCGCCGCCCTGCTGCGCATATGACAGCACGGTGGCGACCAGACAGGCATCCGCCTTGGCCGTCGTGGTGGCGAAAGGCTCATCACCGCCGCGTGGCCGGGATTGCCCTGCCCGGCCGCCGCAACCGACGATCGTCGGCACGATGAGCGCCTTTTCTCCCCGGTGCGCCCCGGTGACCGTCATCATCGGATCCTCGAGAGATTCGACGCGATCCGCGCCATGATGCGTAAGGCTGACGATGAAGGGCTGCGCGGCGTCGATCACGTAGCGCTGCACGCCACGCGCAATGCGGCGCATGGTCGCTTCGGCGAGCGGCCGCTTGACGCCGATCGCGCGGCCTTCCTCGGCCGTGAGAAAGATCGACGGGCATGGTATCGACCAGTCGATGCATTCAGCGGCGGTACGGTATGGCTTGGCGCGACCGGGCCCGTGCGTCGGTACCGGCCACATGATCGGCTTGCCATCACAGCGCGCGATCAGGCACAGCCGCTTTCGGATCGTCGGCGTCCCGACGTCGCAGGCGCGGATGACCCGCCATTCGACCTTGTATCCGGCCTTGCGCATCTCCCCGATCCACTGGCGAAAGATCTCACCATTGCGCTCGGGGATGCGCCTGCCCTCTTCGTCGAGCGGTCCCCATGTCAGGAACTCCTCGACGTTCTCGACCTTGATGATGGCCGGGCGCAGCTTGGGCCCGAGACGCTTGATCCAGTGGATGACCACCCATGCGAGATCGCGGATGCCCTTCTCGCGCGGTTTGCCGCCACGGGCATTCGAATGATGAGTGCAGTCCGGCGAGAACCAGGCGAGCCAGACCGGTTGCTGGACGCCGTCGATGGTCACCGCGTCGAGCGGATCCACGCTCCAAATGCTCTGGCAATGATGCCGAGTGCGAGGATGGTTCGCAGCATGCATCGCTACCGCTTCGGCATCGTGGTTGATCGCCACGTCGACATCGCGCCCCGCCGCGGCTTCGATGCCTGTCGATGCACCGCCACCGCCGGCGAAATTGTCCACTATGATGCCGACGGAATAGTCACGCTCGACCTTCGGCGAGTGCTCGACCAGTCGGAGCACGGGTTGCTTGTGATTGCCGCCATCCGGGCGGCCGGCGGTCAGGCGGGGACGCTTGTTTGTTGCCATTTCAGTGCCTCAGAAACATGATGGATCGATCGGATTGCCAGCAGAGCGCGCAGGTGGCGCAGCAGTCTGTCTTTTCGGTTTGAGCGGGGCATATGATCGCGCCGCCGGCCGGGTGTGAATCGGCCCGATGATCGCCCAAAACAGCCGATTTCAGCGGTGCATCGCGCCCCGAAAACCGGATCGCGAATCGGCCCCAATCACCCTCGGCCAGCCGCTCGATCGCGTCTCCGATGGGGGTGCCGGGAAGCCGGGCGGTATAGCCGAAGATGTGCAGCGCCGGGAAAGCGGCGAGCGCCCTGCCCCACATCTCGACATAATCGACCGAATAGAAATCGCCGAGCACGTGGAGCCGGACGAGGAAACCGCCTGGATAATCTTCCTGCATATTCTCGAGCTCACCCCAGAGGGATTGCTCAAGCGCGGGCCCGGGCGTGATGCGCTCGGCCGCCTGCATGTTGTTGCCGTAGCAGATCGCCCACGCCTCACAGCTGCGCGGACAGGTCGCGCGCTCCTCGAGGGTCAACGTGAAGATGGGCGCGCCCTTCAGACGCCCCTTCATCACCGTCTTGCCGATCTTACGGCTGTGCAGACCCGATTTGAGCACCCGCGGCACCTCGTCGGGATCGAAGACGCGTGACGGGAACAGCGTGCGACCATGCCGATAAGCGGGATGGATCGCGGAGAGCGTGATGCCGTTGCCGGACGGTGTCGACGTTGCGAAGCGTCGCAGCACGCCACCGTAGGGCGGTATCTTTCGCTTGGTCGCACCGATGGCTGTGCCTGACGGACGGCCCCTCATGCGGCTTGCTGCTGAGTTGCGTGGATGAAGCAATCGGTTAGCGCGGCCATCTGTGTGCCGCCCTGCCGCGCCATGCGTTCGGCTGCCGCGCGCATCCACTCTTCCTGAGTGTTCAGCGCCAGCCGTTCGAGGAAGGCATCGGGATCGAACCCATCATCGTGAAGCGACAGCGCGTAGAAGCGGACAAGCGCCCGCAGCAATTGGCCGGCATAGCGCAGCACCTTGCCGTCGAACGCTTCCGCCAGCGCCACCAATGCCGCCGAAGTTACGTGTCGGCCGTGCGCGCGATAGGCCTTGATGATGCCCGGCACGCAATAGATGGTGCGCGGCTTCCACGCGACATAGTTGCTGTGCGTCGCGACTGCCAGCCCGGCCGATGCGATCAGGTCGGCCACCTGCCTTGCCAGATCATCGCCGGCCGCGAGCTGCGCGCGCCAGACGTCGACTGAGTTCAGCGGGCGCCGTTCCTTGTTCAGCGCAACGAAGGCCGCCGCCTCGGCCGCGCGATCAGGATAGTCGGCGATCACGCACGGGAGCGCCTTGATGTCGCCACGCAGCATGGCCGCGGCATGACGGTGCTGGCCATCCACGACCATGAGCGCGCCGTTCTCACGCCGGGCGACGTTGATTGGCTGGCAGAGGCTCCAGTCCCAGAACATCGCGATGCGCCGGATCAACGCCTGCGCGTTTTCAGTCGCCAGCGAGCGCTGATAGCCTTCGTCGATCGAGAGATCGCCGGGCACGATCCACTCCAGCGTCGGCGGCGTGCCGGTCGGCGCGTTGATCTTCAGTCGCGTGGTGGCGGGGCGGCTCATCCCCGAGGTTCCTGATCGTCCTCAGGCGGACGGAGAACACGGGGTTGTTTCGAGCACAGGCGCAGCAAATCCACGAGTTGATCGGCCGATGCCTCATCCGGCGCGTCGGCGATGCGGGCGCAATCCGAGATGGGGCCGAGGGCGACCAGCCAACCGCCATCGCCAGCCTGCTTGTAGGTGTTGAACAGATCGCCCGAGACCAGCCGCAGCCGGATCGCGCGCTCGTCAATGGCCTCGAAGCGGTAGCGTTTCGCGATCACGCCGCAGCCCCGTTGCCGCGAAGCTCCTCGCGGATCTCCATCCAGAGCTTGCCGAGCATGTTCTGACCGTCGCGGTTCTGACCCCAACCCCAGAAATCGTCGCGCCAGCTATCCTCGATAAGTTGGCGGTCGCCGGTGGCCAGCAGCTTGCGACGGACATATTCATGCTGTCCGACCTTGCTCCACAGAATGTGGCGCATCACGTCGACCTTGATCTGATCCCAATCCGGGCGACGAAATTCGCGATTGAGCTCAGCGAACTTGAACGCGTCATGCGCCGACGGAGCTATGCGAATGCGGCGCTGAATATCGCGTTCTTGTCCGCCTATCGTGTCGTCGAGCCTGAACTTCTCCCAATGATATGCATGCTCGGAAGTATCGAAGCGATATCCGCCCCAAACCAATGAGAATGCTGAGAAGTTCGACAGCACATAGAAGTCTTGCTCGTAGAAGAAGACCTGGCGCGGGTTATCTAGTTTATGGCAGTCGAGATCCACTTCGCCGAGCTCGCGACGCCTAATAAGTTCGCGCACTTCCGGCATTTCGTCATTGGTCATCATGAAGTCTTGATCTGGCACGCCGGGCGACCGGACGATCACGGTTATCTTCCGGCCCGGCTTCCAGAGCGCGAGGATCTGATCCATGTGGCCGGCAACTTCATCCTTAACCCGTGCAAGAGCGTTCACGCCGCTTCCTCCATGTCGAGAAGATCGAAAAGGCTTGGCGTCGCCTGCGCCGCGTCGTGCGCGCGCAGGTGCCGGACGCCGTCGTCGAAGTAGCCGGGGTTGAGTTCGGCAGCCGCGCCGGTGCGGCCGAGCTTCACGGCGCGCAACGGTACCGTCATCAGGCCACCGAACGGGTCGTAGACCAGCTCGCCGGGCATGGAGCGCTGGACGATCAGCCGGTCGACGATATCGAACTGCAAGGGGCAGAGATGCATCTCGCGCCCCTTCGCCGCCTGCTCGCCGTTGAGCGTCCGCATCCGGGCGACATCGGTCCAGATATCCGGATGCCAGCTTGTTGCCGGCAACAAGGCGAAATCGGTTGGCAGCGCGTGCTTCGCCTCCATCTCTTCCGAGATGCGGACGTGCGCCTCATAGTCGTAGACCGTCGCCCAATTGTGCCCGCGGAACAGCCGGTAGATTGCGTCATGCGGCAGCCCGGCGAAATCCTCGATCGAAAGCATCCGGTCGCCGCTCGAGCGCCAGAAGCCGGCCGCGTCGATCTGCCACCGGGCGCGCGAATAGCCGGTGCCTGGCACGATGCTGGCCGAGCGTAGATCCGCGATACCGTCATCCCAGGGACCGTCTGCCCATTGGCCGCCATCGGGATCGTCCGTCACTTCCCAGGCGAGATCGGGCTTGCGCTTGATGACCGGATCATCGGCGTAGCCGCGCGAGCGATCCGTCTGCGGCTTGCGAAACAGGAGCACATATTCCGGCATGCCGACGCCCTGCCGCGAGCCATCCTTGCATTGCTCGGTCCAGCCGAGCCGATAGGTCTGATTATTCTCGCGGACGACATCGGTCGCGACCGTGATCATCCCGAGATAGGCGAAGCCGTGGCCACGGTAATGGTCGATGCACTGCGCGTGGAATGGATCGACCGTCTGGAAGCCGAGCCCGTCCATGCCGCCCGGGCGAATTCGATCTTTAACGTGGATTGCCGCGGTCCGGCCGGGCTTCAGCACGCGCAGCAGCTCCGGCGTCAGATAATCGAGCTGGGCGAAGAAATGGGCGTTGTCGTCCGTATGGCCGAAATCATTGTAGCTCGGCGTGTATTCATACTGCGTCGAGAAGGGGATCGAGGTGACGACCAGGCCGACGCTGTCGCTCGCCATGCGCTTGGTTTCGAGCACGGTGTCATCATTGACGACGCGCCAGCCAGTTCCGGTCTCCACCCGCGGCGCGGACCCGTCCGTGATCGTCCGCTCGAGCGTCCCCGCCGCGCCCGACAGCCCAAGCCCGTAGGTGCGGATGATCTCGCTCATGCGCGCTGTCATCGCGTCGTGATCGCGCCATTTGCGCTCAAGTTCGCGCCGGACGGCGCGCTCCGCTTCGGTGTAGATCAGGTCGATCCGGACGACGTTCGGCTGCAGGAATCTCTGTATCCGGTGGATCGCCTGGATGAAGTCTCTGAACTTGAAGCCGATCCCGGTGAAGATCGCCCACGAGCAATGCTTCTGGAAATTGCATCCGGCGCCCGCGATGACCGGCTTGGTGGCTAATTCAGCTATGCTGCCGTCGGAGAAGCCCTTGAAGGCGACGGCACGGTCTTCGAGATCCTGCGATCCCCACACGCTGGTGACGCCAGGAATGGCGGCCTCGATCGCCAGCCGCTCGGCTTCGAGATCATGCCACAGCAGCCGGTGCGCGGCCGGATCATCGGCGCGCAGTTCCAGCATCTTCGCAATGCGAGCGTCGAGGCTGTCGCGCTTCTCGCGCGAGGCCTCGATCACGCCGATCGCCTCGGCCTTCAGCAGCAGCCCCTGCCCTGCCTTGTCGGTACCGGCCGCGCCATGGTTCGTCGGCACCTCATGCCAGCGCACCTCGATTGGCGGCAGATCATAGCCTTCGTCGCTGTGGCCGAGATCGGACGGCTTCTGCACGAACGCCGCCCAGCTGTTCACCCAATGCCAGAACTCGGCTTCCTTATGCGGATGAAGTGTGAGCTGATCGGCCTTCTCGCTGTTGCGCCGGAAGAAGCGCGTCTTCGCCTGCCCGACGTCCATCACCTCGAGGAACGCGGCGTATGCGAGTAGCTCGATATATTCGTTAGGCGCCGGAGTGGCCGTAGCCACGAACTTGTACGGCATGCCATCGAACAGCCGCATGAATTCGCGGAAGGTCTTGGTGCCACCGAAGCCACGCAGGCAATCGGCTTCATCGAGCGATGCGGCTGAGAAGAGCGACAGGTCGATCTTCCCGTCGCGGACGCTCTCATAGTTGGTGATGAACAATCTTGGGGTGCCGGCCGGAGCGTTTGGTGCGGCGTCAGCGTCCGCTTGCTCCGGCCGGCTGGTGGACAGGGGGGACGAACCCGCGCCTTGGCTGCCAGTTGCCGCGCCACCTTTCTCGAAAAACTCTGCAGTCGATTTGATGAAGACAGGCTCCACGCCGATCTTGGCGCCGTCCGCAGCGAACGTGCCTTCAAGGATCACGTTGAGCGGCGCGACGATTAGGCCGAAGCCGCCAGCATGCTGCAGCACCAGGCGCATGATTTCGAGCTGGATCAGCGTCTTGCCGAGCCCGAAATTGGCGAACACCGCGCGCCGGCCGCCCTTCACCGCCCAAGCAGAGATATCGCCCTGGTGCGGCTTCAGGCACGGCGATAGCATCGATCGATCGACTTCGAACCCGAAGGTCGGCGCGGCCGCGATCTTGGCCTTGAGGAAGTCCATGTAATCGGGCTGTGCGAACCCGATCTGTTCGAGCGTGAGCGCGTTCATCGCGCCATCCTCGGCTGATAATCGGCAGGAATGGCGCCTGACGATTTCAACCCGTTCACCACCGCAAGCTGCATTCTTGCGTCGTCGGCTGTGCCGGCGCGCACAAGCTCATCACCGGCTTGGCTGAGCGTGAAATAGGGCATGGCCGCCTTGCACGGATCATCTTCGGAGATGAGGTAATGAAGCCGGATGAGACCTTGTGTACGAAGAGCCTGCCGGGTCGACGTGCGACCGGGGAGATCGGACTGATGTCTCGGCACTGCGAAGCTAAGTGCCTTCAACAACTTACGCTTTTGATCGGACAGCCGGTCCCATAGGCAAAGACGCGCCGACTTGCAGTGGCGACAGCGGCAACCCAGCGACGGAGCAGCGTGCTTCATGCCCGCGCCCCCGTCGCTTGACGCCGGGCGACCTTCTCCCGAAGCTTGTTGATGGCTTTCACGAACTGCCGGTTCGCTTCGATCAGTTTAGCGCGATTGACCCGTTCCGAATCGAAGCTGTCGTGAACGCCGGTCAGGGCGCGGAGCTCGATCGATCGGACGCTCCGGTGTGGCAGGTGCTTTTTGCTGATCTCGGCGTAGGAGACGTTCTCGGCTCGCAACCGGGCGAGCAGTGCGTCCTCTTCAGGGCTCCAGCGCTGGCGGTCGAGAGGCCGCGTCAGAGGCTTCGTCATCCGCCCACCTCGCTATTCTCGAGGATCGTGACGACGACGCACGAGCGGGCTTCGCGCCGGAACTGATAGTCGATGACGAACCGGCTATCGTCGATATGGAGCGCGTCGGCGATCCCGTCCTGTCCGGCCTTGAAGCTGGCGATAACATTGTCGCGATCGAGCGCCACGCCGGGCGGCCGGAAGAATGCCACCTCCATATGCACTTTGCCGGTCGCGGCGCGGATCACGGGCAGCCGGAAATTGAAGCCGGCCGCATGCGCATCATAGGCGCAGGCGATCCGATATTGCTTGCGGGACCGCGCCTTCAGCCGCTCATGCACATGCGTGTTCGGATTGCACAGCACGGGCGGGAAATGCAGAATGACGCGCTTGCCGGCTGGCAGGTCCTTGACGTCGTCGATCGGCATCGGCGCCGGACGCTCCTGGATCTGCCGCTTCTTCTTCGGCTCCGGCATGAGCAGCTTGGCGAGCGCGGCCCTCATGCGATCGGATCCCGTGTTTCCGGCGACATGTTGAACGGCACCAGCCGGCCATCATGCGGAAGCCCCAATCCCTCGCGGATCTCGATCGCTTTCCGAAGTATGGCCTGCCGTGTGCTGCTATATTCGACATGCTTGAACCGGCCGCGCTTATCGCGCGGCTGATCCTGATGCTCCGATACCCGGAACAGCCCGAGCGAAGGCGTCGCCATGGCCTTCGCCTCAGGCTTCTGGTTTACCGTAGAAGAGCGGCAGCTCAGTCTCGACCCGGACCCGCTCGCACGCTTCCTTGAAGGCGTGATCAAATGTGCGGTCGGCCCGCCATAGATCGTACCAGAAAACGATGCCCTCGGCCGTCTTGCGATATCTGAGGCGTGCCGCAAGCCGGTAAAGCATGTCGTTGCGAAATACTGGGATGGCGATCAGGAACAGGCTTGGCACCCTCAACGGTGCACCCGCGCCATCCCGGTGCGAAACCTCGAAGCGGACCTGGCCCTCGCCGCTTGCGAGCGTCACAGCCTCCTGGACTACCGCTTCCTCGTTGACCTTGAGGCCGCGCGCCAGTTCGAACAACTTTTGCGGCGTCGCTATAATCGCCTCCCCGCCGCCCGCTGAAATGAATTTCTTCAGCTCCTCGGAAAGGTCATCCTCGCCTGGGATGAGATGCAGCACGTCGATGATCCTGTCTTCGAGGAACTCGGCGAATTGCGCCATCTTCATCACGACGCTGTTGGACTTCGTCCACGCCTGCCATTCGTCCGAAAGCGGGAATGCGAAATGGTTGCGGTGAACGCCAAAGCGCGGATCGCCGTCTGCCTGGGCGCGGTGATAATCCAGCACCGTGGTGATCGATGGTGCCTTGCGGTCATCATCCGCGAAAATAACGCTGTCGCTGTCGCTGAAACGGTTGCTGTGTTCGATCAGACTGTCCAGCGCGAAAAGGTGTGCCGTGCCCTTACGCCGGATAGGTCGCTCGCGATAAGTATCGAAACTATTCGCCGAGATAACCCGGTAGCCCTCTTTTGGAGTGACTTCGAACAGCGCGGCCGTTCCGGTGCCAGGCTCAGTCACCTCGAGCAATTCATGCTTGAAATACGTCTCGATGAAGTCCCGGGCCTCGCCGATCGGCCCCTTGGTAGTGTCATCCATTGCTTATCTCCTGTGGTTGATCGGTGAGGTCAGGCGTCGCGGAAGCCGCGATCGCCGCCGCTGACATCGCGGATACCGAAGAGCTGCTGCTGGCCCGGTTGGGCTCGGGTGAAGCGGTGATCCTCCGTCTGCCAGAGGATGGACTTCGGCCTGGTATCAACAGGCTCAGTGATCTTGAATGCGGACTTGATGGAGCAGACCTGCCCCTCCTGCCCAAAATCCAACGTGATCGTGACCTTGCCCTTTGACTTCCCGCCATTGTGCCAAGCGTGCTCGTTCATCTTGGCCGCAAGGTCACGGATGGCGGCGTAGCAGTCAGCGTCGAACTGCCCGTCCTCAAGAGTGCGCACGAATTCTGCCAACGTATTGCAGGCGCCGGGAACATATCCGCCATCAGCTGCCCGCGACGGCTGGTCGATGATCGGGCCGGATTCGTTCTTGTCTGTCATCATCCTTCACTCCCTCCACGCGCACGCGACCGCCCCGTGCGCCGGGCGCAAAATTCCAAGCGGCAAAGGGCCGCTGAATTCTCTCAATGTGATGCGTTGATCCGGCCGCCGGTCAGGCGGATGATGCCCCCGCGAAACTCTTCAGCATGGCCGAGCGGCGGCATTATTGCGCCGCAGCGTGCCAATCTGACTCAATTTACCAATCAGTTTAACCACTTGCCCGCGGCGACGGCGAAACGAACTCCATGTATTCATTCCGCATGAGAAAGTTGATGCACTCTCTCTCGCCACACGATCAGACCTACAGGACACACCATGATGAACATGATGAACCATCTGCCTATGATGATGACCAGTCGAGGCGCGATAAGGGCGCGGCTGAAAGCGCTTACCAACGAGCGGATCGACACGATATTCCGCGATCTCCGCCAGCCTTTGCCGGATTCGACGGCGCGCAAGCAATCGAGGACTTATCACGTCGGATATAAATCGATTGGCGCGGCGGAATGTCGATGATACGGCCCCCCGCCGCGCCGGCGACCCGGCCGCCCGTGCGGCGGCTTCGGAAAACGAAGACTTCATGCTGCCTCCCGGCCAATATGAGGACATTCCGGAGCCGTGCAGCTTTGCACCTTCGGATCGTCCGCTGGAGCCTCGCAAGCCGAACACATGGCCACGCCCGCAGTGATCGCGTTGGCAGCTGCGACGAGATCGTCTCCCTTGTCGGCGCGCGCTGCGAGCCCTTCCATCGCCAGCACGTAGCGCCGATCCGGCGCTTCGCTGGTTTCAGCGCGTGAAACGGTGCCCTGCGTGACCCCGAGCAACGCCGCCAGCTGGATCTGCGATAATCCAAGGGAGCGCCGCGTGACGGCAAGATCTGCATCGATTGGCATAACGGACGTATATGCGCATACGAATATGCGCGTCAACAGTGTTATGCATGGGCGAATTGGAGATTTCGCGATGCGCACGTTAACAGCCGCAATGGCATCGATCCTTGCGGCTAACATCAAAGCCCTGCGAACTCGGTTCGGCGAGAACCAAACCGAATTTGCCGAACGTATCGGCACTACTCAAGGCACCGTCGCGCGATGGGAAGGCGGCGCCGAGCCGAAGCACGATGCCATGGTCAAGCTCGCCAATCTTGCCGGATGCAGCACCGAAGATCTGACCACCCAGCTAATCGACGGCCAGGCCGCGAAGGCACCTCCGCCGATCGTCAGCGGAGGCCAAGCCCTTCTTCTGCCTGTGCTTCTTCCTAGTGAAGCCGAGCTAACCGCAATGTTCGAAGGCCTGCTTGCTCCCCTCCGAAAGGAGACTGACCAGCGCGTAGTTGCGCAACGGCTCGCTCAGACTCTTCCAAATGGGCTCGCGCAGATCTTAGGGCGCCAATCAGCTCATCGCTCGGACATCGGCGCGATCGACAATGCCCTTCCAGACGGCAAACCTCAGACCTCAGCCAGTCGCGGGTCGTAAGCAACACTGCCGTCCTAATCTCTTCATAGTCATCCGCCGAGTCGCACGGCGCAAAATCGCGACTTGAACACGCGTACATCCCTTGTTCCCCAAGCTCATGTGCATCCTTTTTCTGGATCACACGTCCGTGGCGAGGGCTGTTTCCCGTCCCGGTCGCGCCCTTTTTTGCGACCTCTCCCCGCTCCGTCGCTTGATCCTTTCGCGACCTGTCAAGCAGGTAACCCCCTCGCCGCGCGCCTGTCATGGTTAAAATGCGCTTGCGCATAAAAATACCTTGTGCATATTCGTATGCGCATATATTGGTGATTATGCGGGAGGGCAATATGCGTCATTCCATTGAATTAGTGCCGGCTGAGGCGTTGCAGGAAGATCCGGATCAGGAACCGGATATGGCGTGGTATCACCGCGCTTATGAGGTCGCCGAGGCCGAGCTGAACAGGCCTGTCATGCGGAAGCTCACAATGGCTTTCGCGGTCTCGATCGCTCTCTTCTACGTCGCGTTCGCCGCAATGCTGATGTGGCATCCGCACGCATGAGCGCCGCGGCACCCACCAGCGCCGAGATGCGGCGCATGTTCCGCGCGGCAGACGAGGCCGCCAAAGCTGCCCGTGAACGCGACAACGCGCTCAAGGAAGCCTGCAGCCGCTGGATGAGCGCAAATCGACGCTGGGGCCTGCGACCCGAAGCAATCCGCCACGAGGTCGGGGCATGAGCCAGCGCCAGATCCTCGGCCTCGTGATCATCGCCCTGCTGATCATCGCCTATTTCGTCATCAGCGACGCGGCGTCCATTCCAGCGGACCCATTCCAATGATCCAGCCCGAACTTGACCGGCTACCGAAGCTCAAGACCGACCAGCTTACGCCATGCGTGGCGTGTCGCAAGCAGCTGGTAGAGGCCAGCCTGCCGCTATTCTTTCGTCTCACTGTGCAACGCGCTGGCCTCGACAACCGCGCGATCCGCGAGCGGGTCGGCCTCGCCCACATGTGGGGCGCCGGCGCGGCCGGGCTGACACTGGCCGAAGTTTTCGCTTCTCGCGATCCGGGCGTCATCCTCGATGATTATCAGCCGGCGAACATCTGCATGGATTGTGCGCGCTCGACCACGATCGAGGACCTCTTCCTTTTCTTGATGGCGCAGGGATAATGACACAGGCCTATCCGCTCCAGTGGCCCGAACTGATGCCGCGGACCGAGCGGCGGGTGGCCTCGCCGTTCCGGACCGGCTTGAATGGCGCGCTCAAGAACGTGCGCGATTCTCTGGTCGCCTTCGGGCGGGACAGCAACAAGCCGATTGATCCCGCGAGCATCGTCATATCGTCGAACGTGACGCTCGGTGTCGAAAAGCCGGCCGACCCCGGCGTGTCGCTTTGGTTCGAATGGGACGATGGGCAGCGATGCATTGCCGTCGATCGCTACCCCACGCCGCAGGATAATCTGCAGGCCATCCACCATGTGCTGGAGGCACGCCGCGTCGAGTTGCGCCATGGCGGCATTCACATCGTGCGGCAAACCTTCAAGGGCTTTCTCGCCCTGCCCTCGCCCGACGCGGTCGACTGGCGCAAGGTCCTTGGCTTCCGTCCATCGGAAATGGTCACGCCGGGCGCCATCGATGCCGCGTATCGCGAGCGCGCCGAGAAGGCGCATCCCGATAAGCCGGGTGGCTCCGAGGCGGAAATGGCCCGGCTGAACCTGGCTCGCTCCGCCGCCAAGCGGGACGTGTCTGCATGACGCGCTTCCGCGACAGCATCGCCGCCGAGCGCATACCATACGGCTCGCCGGTCAAAGTCAACGGTACCGAATGCCGCATCTGCACCAGCCTCGGAGAAATGGACGGAGTGGCCAGCCGCTATGGGCGCGGCGACGATGCCTATCAGCCGGGCGAAGTCGTCAAGATCAAGACTGACGGCGGCATCCGCATCGCACTCGCCGCGGACGGCGACGTCGTCCTCAAGGGCATCACGATCCGGCTTCTCGCCAGCGAGCCCAATTACGTCACCCTTCAGAATGGAAAGATCATCGCATGAGCACAGAACCGCCGTTCGAGTCATGGGCAGTGCTGGAACTGATGGGCCATCGCAAGCGGCCGGGTTTTGTGCGCGAAGTCGAAATTGCCGGCGGCAAGATGCTTCGCGTCGACGTGCACGGCGAGAACGACACCGTCATCACCGAGTTCTACGGCGTCGCCTCGGTCTACGCGCTTCGGCCCGTGAGCGAGGAGATTGCGCGCGATGCAGCACGCTACACCGATCTGCGCCCGATCCGGCCCGTCGAATATCGCGAGCGGGAGGCGCTCCCCGCGCCGGAAGACGACGAGGAAGTAGAGGACTTCAACCCCCGCTTTCTGCGTGATGATCACTAATGGCCAAGCTAAATGATCTTGCCAGCCTCGCTCTGCGGTTCACATGCTCGCCGGCATGGCGCGACTTCACTCTGCGCCAGGTCGCGATCCTCGGCGTAATTGCGGATGAACCGGGTCCGCACACCATCCGCGGCATTGCAGCGCGTTTACAGCTTTCGAAGCCGGTCGTTTGCCGGGCGATCACGACCCTCTGGCAGCTGATCGAGCGCCGCCGCGATCCGCGCGATCGGCGAAACGTCTTCCTCTTACTGACGCTGGATGGCCGCCGGCTGCGCGATGATCTGCTTCTTCAGGCGCGCACCGATGGCTGACGGCAGCAAGATCGAATGGACCGATGCGACGTGGAACCCGATCCGGGCGCGCCTGCTCTCAGATCCTTCCCGCCTTGGCTGGTATTGCGTCCACGCTTCGGAAGGGTGCCGAAACCGCTACGCGGAGACGATGAACCGGAGAGGGATCGGCACAGGCCTGCCCTATAAGCCAGGTCACCGCAAAGATGTCGAAATCTTCATCAACGATAAGCAGCTGAAGGATCCGCTGCGCTGGAAGCGGCCGCGCAAGATCTTCGTCTGCTCGATGACCGATCTCTTTGCGGATTTCGTGCCGGACGAGATGATCGACCAGGTCTTCGCGATCATGGCACTCTGCCCACAGCACACATTCCAAATTCTCACTAAACGCGCAGATCGGATGCGAGAATATCAAACAGCGCTGATGGACGGTCGCCGACGCGTCCTCAGTGCAATGAGTGACCTTGGCGCAAGCAACACGCCGGCAAACTCGGCGGCTCTGTGGGGAATGACGGCACGGGAGCCCCTACCGAACGTCTGGCTAGGTGTCTCGGTTGAGGATCAAGATGCCGCTAACTCTCGAATTCCTGATCTTCTACAGACCCCGGCCGCGATTCGGTGGCTCAGTTGCGAGCCATTGCTCGGCGCCGTCGAGATAGATTGTCCCGCCGTTGAATGGATGGATTTCCCCGAGGGCCACGGCATTCAGGGCGATCGGCTGATATTTGACTGGATAGTTGTCGGCGGAGAAAGTGGACCACATGCCCGCCCGATGCATCCTGATTGGGCGCGGTCACTGCGCGATCAATGCGCATCCGCCGGAATACCGTTCCTCTTCAAGCAATGGGGTGAACATGTTCATCTCTCTGAGCGACAGGTGACCTTGCAGGCCTATTCGATCGTCGTCGACAATCAGCTGAAACGCTATCGACATTTCGGGTCGGCGGACGGCCTGGATATCATCTATCGCGTCGGCAAGAAGGCGGCCGGGCGGTTGCTCGATGGCGTCGAGCACAATGGCTTTCCTGTCTCACCCAAAAGGATCATCGCATGAAGTCACTTCGCGAAACGGTGGCGGCATGCCGCGTGAGATTTGCCGAGGAAATGCGACTTCATCTTGGAGCGCCCGGCGCCGGCGTTCCCGAGAGGGCTTGGTCATTCGAGCAGATGAGGACACTCTGCGACGAGGCGCTGCGGGCTGATCAAGCATCGCCCGATGTGAGCTTCCAGTGGCGCGTGAAGCCATGGATGCTGCGTTGCTTCGGCCTCGAGATCGCGATCGATGGCGTGGAGCGAAACCATCGCTTCCTCGAGGAGGCGCTGGAGCTTGTCCAGGCCTGCGGCTGCACCGCCAGCGAGGCGCACCAGCTGGTCGACTATGTGTTCGGCCGTCCGATCGGTGAGCCGATGCAGGAAGCGGGCGGCGTTATGGTAACACTCGCCGCGCTCTGCCTGGCCCATGCCCTCGACATGCACGCCGCCGGTGACGTCGAGCTCGCGCGCTGCTGGGACAATATCGACAAGATCCGCGCCAAGCAGGCTGCGAAGCCAAAGCACGGCCCGCTTCCTGGTCCATCGACTCTGCCCACCGTTCAATTGTGCCGCCACGGTAACCCGCTCGGCCGATGTCCGCACCAGTTAAGCCGAGGATGCGCGGATTGGACTGCAGTGCGCGGCCAGAGCTGGGCCGATGAAGTTCATGGAGATCAAGGATGATCGGCGCAGCGGAGGCCATCAACCGCACGATGAATGCCGCGGTCGGGTTCGACCTTGTCGTCAGGACTTCGCAGCGTGCCGATGGCGAGATTGGCGGAGCGATGTTCAGCCAGTGCCAGAGCTATCGCTACCTGCTCTGGCGCGTGTGGCAGCCGGATCTGCCGCTCTGGTCATTTGGCATGCTCAATCCATCGACCGCTGACCACGAAGTCATGGACCCAACGATCAAGCGCTGTTTCTTCCGGGCGAGTGCTGGCGGCGCGGGTGGCCTGATCGTGTGGAACCTGTTCGCCTGGCGCTCGACCGATCCGGCCGACATGAAGCAAGCCGGGGATCCGGTGGGCCCGGCCAACGATACCGCGACGCTCATGGCGGTCCGCGATTGCGAGAAGAACATCGCCGGTTGGGGTGTTCATGGCGACTGGCGCGGCCGCGACGTTCAAGTCCGCAAGCTGCTCGCCATGACGAATGTGCCGCTCTGTGCGCTCGATTTCACCAACGCCGGCCAGCCAAAGCATCCGCTCTACCTGTCGGCCCGACTTCCCGCTCTTCCTTGGAGATATGCCGCGTGACTGACCCAAAGCTCGCGGCCGAGGAGGCGGCAAGGAAGATCATACTCTCGTTGGTAGTTGCGGGCAGGATCGATCCCGACGGCGCCAAAGCCATGACGCAGACGATATCGGGGCATGTCCTATCCGCGATCACGCGTTGCATCTTGGCGCCGAGCGAAGGATTGGGTCGATGAGCTGGACGCTGATCGAGAAGGTTTCGGAAGTCCGGCGCAAGCGCTCCGTTCCTGCCGATGGCGTGGCAGTGATGGTCCAAAGGACCCTAGCCTGGGGCGGGCAGGAGCTGCGTTACATCAAGATCAGTATTGGAACGCAACTGGCCGGGCGGCTGGGATTGAAGGATGCAGAGCACCCGGCGCGGCTGATGTTGGGCTCCGCGGCCGATGCCGGCATGATCGGGGTTTTTCTCGACGAGGACGGCCCATTTGAAGCCCGCAGGCAAAAGGGCGGAGGTTACTGCCTGACGCTCAGCGCGCGCGACGCCGAAGGCCGGTTCACGCTCGATTTTACGAGGTTTGAAATTGCCGTTTGCGGGTCTCGTGCCGCCAACCCGGCAGACGGCCAGTCGGCGATGTTCAAGTTCAAGGCGTCGGCTGCCATGCTCGCGGTGCAGAATTGATGCCTGATCCGCTTCAGAAACAGCTCCGCGAGCTGCTCGGCATCCAGCTCAAAGCCATGGGTGCGCTTCAGCTCCAGATGGCGGCCGCGCTGATCGGCAAGGGCCAGGATGAGCTTCGGAACCATTTCGCGCAGTCAACTGAGTTGATGCTTAAGGCCTCAAAGGAAATGTCCAATGGCTGACACTCCCAAGCTTATGAAGCACACGAAGCCGATTGGCGACCCCCCTGTGGTTTATGAGATCACCGATGTTCATAAGTTCGTAGATGCACTGAGGGCTCATCTCGGTCCCGTCTTCGCGGAGCAGGAGGAGACATGGAAACGTGAGGGCCTTGGCGCCGAGGCGAGAGCAGCCGCCCTTGGTATCACGATCGAGTCTTGCGGCGGGAACTGTCCCGTTCAGGCCGAAGGAAGCTTCGATGCCAAGCGCTTCTATTTCCGGGCCCGATATGATGCCTGGCAATTCCATATTTGGAGCGGCGACC
>Ga0105248_10000247_pt1 | contig 62710 bp, 48 predicted proteins | sample KBSS34metaG_FD_81524 | JGI IMG/M metagenome (GOLD analysis project Ga0105248, IMG submission 81524) | Switchgrass rhizosphere microbial communities from Kellogg Biological Station, Michigan, USA - KBS S3-4 metaG | ecosystem: Host-associated > Plants > Roots > Rhizosphere > Soil | place... | reverse complement strand
GCTCAGGCCAAAACCGGACTGGAAGGTGTTGAACAAGCCGCCGAATACACCAGCCCCGGCGATTGACGAAGAGGGCTTGGGTGGGAAAATATCAGTCGTCGAGTGCGTATAACTTGTCGAAAAAGCAGCTTGCGGATAAAGCGCCGATGCGGCCGTTTGCACGTTGCGGGCCGCAGATAGGCGGAAAAGTTCGTACTGCCGCAAGTCGGGACGATTCTTCAAAGCCAGATCAAGCAGGTCCTCAATGGCGATATTGTGATCAATGAGAGCTTGCTCGACAATCGCTTCATCACGCGGTATCACATTGACGGCCATCGGGTAGTTGAGAGCAAAAGCTAGAGCCATAGCGGCTTGTCTCACTGCAACCTGCTGAGTCAAAAGGGCCTGTTTGTCGGAGGCTAACTGCGCGCGCGATTGCATGATGGCAAACTGTGTGCCATTTCCCGATTGATAGATTGTGTTATTGAGCTTGAGCTGCGTTTCCGATATTGCCACCGACTTGGCCCGGATTTGCAAAAGTGCATTGTTCAGTGTCAAATTTGTGTACTTCAAATAAACATCAAGCAGGGCGTCATTGATTGATACTTTGTAGGACTCTCCCCAGCCGCGTTGCCTGTAATACTGAGCGATTGCGGTATAGAGCACGTTGCCGCCGGTAAAGACGGGATAGCGCACCGCCGGCTGAAAAACACGCGAAAATGAGGTCGAGCTTGGACGGATTTTTGAGTCGGTCAGGTTGTAGCCCATAGAAAAATTGGGCAACACATCAAGAGCCTGTCCTATAAACTGAAATTTCTGATAAACATAACTTTCTTTGGCAATCTTGATGGGCAGGCTATTGCGCATGGCGTAATTGATGGCATCGCGCAGTGACATCGTTTCGTTGTAGCTGGCTTCCAGTCTTATTACATTCGTATTGCCCAGGGGGATCAAATTGGCCTGGTGCAAAGGACCAAGATCCAGTACTTTATTTAAATTGTGATCGTTGGGCGGCTCGGGCGGCAATACAAAAGGTTTGAAATCTTTGAGCCTTTGCCGGTAATCGGCCGGCAGTCCACTGCCGGCAGGCAATTGCCCGCTAGCCGGCATGCCCGGATCAGCAATGGGAGTGTTTAACTGCACACCGCCTGCGGTGCTTGAGGGAGGGCTTTGTGCGAAGCAAGGTCTATCCACGGAGAGCGAAAACAGAATGACCAGGAAGAAAAAAGTTTTATTGGCGGCAAATTTTTTCATTGCTACGGCCACCATTTCTTTTTCTTTTTCGGCACACCAGATCCCGCCCCAGAAGCAGATCCAGACCCCAGTGCCGATTGATAGCCTTTTAGAATTGTCTGGCGCGATATCGTGCCGGTATCATGCAGCAGTTGTACCTGGGCCTGGTTGGAGGCTATGATCGCTTGCGCCTGGGTAACCAGTGCTGCGATGTAATCTCGTTGCGCTTGAATCAGCTCCAGGTTAGAACCCAGGCCCGTCCCCAGCCTCAGATTGGCCAAACGCAGTGCTTCACCCGTAGAGGCCACACCTTTAGCGGCGGTGTCGATTTGCTCCCTGGTGGCAATGGTATTTAGATATGAACCGCGCACTTGTTCCACCACAAGTTGCAACTCTTGATTGGCTTGCACCAGCGCCTGCCTGGCCAGGGCGCGCGAGGCAAGAATGCCTGTGACATTACCCGATCCCAGGGTGGGAAGACTCCAGGCCAGGCTCAGTCCTGATTGGAATGTATTGAACAGTCCCGGAAAAACACCGGCGCCTACGGTGTTGCTGCCGTTGATATTGGAGCCTCCGGCCGAAAAGGCGTTGCTGCCTGAGGCAAATGATGGTGCCACAGCACCGGATGTGACCAGGCTGCCCGACTGCGTAGTGGCAATGGGATTACCGCCGGAACCGGCGACGACAGTGGCTGTTGTATTGGCGCCACTATTGCCCAGATTGTTGCCGGTGGGGCTGAAACTGGCAGTCTGATTGAGTGCGGTATTGGATGCAAGACCAGAGCCAAAAAGTGATGCGTTTATGGTGGCATTGGCCAGACCGTTCAAGGCGCCGATATTTCCAGCAGGGAACACACTGGCGACAGAATGTGTGTAAGTAGTAAAAAGCGAGACGTTAGGATAGAGACCAGAAGCCGCTACCTGCACGTTGCGCGCGGCGGCCAGGCGAAAGCATTCATACTGCCTCAGCTCCGGTCGCATCTCCATTGTGCGATCAAGCAATTCTTTTATAGTTACCTGCCTGCCTACAATTCTGTCCTCGGCGACTATTTCCTCGGCCGGGACAATATTTATACCCAACGGCATGTCGAGGGCAAAACCAAGAGCCATGGCCGACTGGCGCACCAGCACTTGTTGTTGCAGGAGAGCCTGACGATCGGCGGCTAATTGTGTGCGCGATTGCATGATGGCAAACTGCGTGCCGTTACCAGATTTGTAAACGGCGTTATTGAGAGCAAGCTGCGACTCGGAGATGGCCACAGATTTGGCGCGGATTTGCAAAATTGCATTGTTCAGAACTAGATTGGTATATTTTTGATAAACGTCGAGCAGGGCATCATTGATAGTGGCATGGTAGGAAGACTGCCAACCTTTCTGTCTGTAATAAGCAGACAAAATGGAATAGACCACCTGCCCACCCTGAAAGACCGGATAGCGCACACTGGCTGAAAACACACGGTTGTACGCAGTGGTGACGTCATTGATTTTGGCCTGACCGATGTTGAAACCGGTGGAAAAATTCGGTAGCACATCGACTACCTGAGCGCCGTACTGCAAACGCTGAAAGTTCAAACTCTCCTGAGCGATGCGGATAGGCAAACTGTGAGTGACAACCGAGTCGAGCACATCGGACAGGGAGAGCGGCTCGTTGTAGCTGGCCTCTAACCTGATCGGCCTGGTACCACCCAATTTGATTATTGTCGCTTGACGCAATGGCCCCAGGTCCAAAATTTTGTTGCGCTCATGATCGACGGCTTGTTCGGGAGGTAGCTCTTTTACCTTGAAATCTTTGAGGCGCTCTCGGTAATCGGAAGGTAAATCTGGTGGCAGACTCAAAGGTGTAGTCTTTTGCAATTCAGTAGGAGCTTGTAAAGAAGCATCAGCCACAGGATTTGCCTCCTGCGCCTGAGCTTCATATCCATGTCCAAGCAGGTCAGAGAGCGCTAGCAGAGTAAGCAGGCCGATAGCGACACTGATTCGGATACCGAAACAGAGCCACAATCCATCACTGATCAAATGCTTGCTTTTGCTCGTACTCTTGGTTTTGTTCAAATCGGCAATAAACCTGAGGTCCCCTGGTTATTAGACGACGAAGAGAGCCAAAGAGTTCAATTTTGGCGAGTAAGATACTTTAAATATAAAAACGCCACCCTAACCCTTGCCAATCACCCATTTATTTTCACTTTCAGGCGCTAATATGTGACCATGACCACCCCAACGCAAAGTATCACCAGCAAAGCACCGCTGGCAAAGAAAGGCCTGAGCAAACCCCTCGTCATTGGAGTGAGCCTGCTCCTGCTGGCGGCTATCGGCGGGGCCGTCTGGTATTTTTTCTTCAACGGAGCCAATAAAGATTGGCGCAAAAACACCGTCAAAGTGGAGCGCGGCTCAATCGATGTGCGCATCGAAGCCACCGGCACAATCAAACCGATAAACGAAATCAAAGTCAGTCCCAAGGTCACGGGTCTGATCAAAAAGCTCCTGGTCAAGCAGGGTGATGTCGTCAAAGAAGGACAGGTGCTGGCCACAATGGACGACAGCAACTTGCAGGGCCAGATAGAATCGGCACGCGGCACCTATCTAATGATGCAGGACACATATCTGAAATTGCAGCATGGCAACCGGCCGCAGGAAGTTGCTATCGCCGGTCTGCAAGAGCGGCGGGCCAAGGACATCGTCCGCCAGGCCGAGCAAAATACTATTCGACTTAAGGCCATGGTCGAGTCGGCCACGCAAACATCTCTGCGCGACGATACCCTGGCCACACGCCAGTTGTATCTCGAAAGTCAGGGCGCGGCTTCCGACCAGGACAGACTGAACGCCGAGACCCAGGCAAAAGTGACCCGGGCACAGTTGGACGCGGCAAAAAGAGAGTTGGCCGCGGCCGAAGCGACCCTGGCGCAAAACCGCGCCGAAGAAGCGTCGGCCCATCAATCCCTGGACATGAGTCGCATGGGCAACCGCGCCGAAGACATATCGCAGGCACAACACGCAGTCGTGCAGGCCAAAGGCAGTCTAGACACGCTTTTGAGCCAAGCCGCAGATATGACTATTCGTGCGCCGTTCAGTGGCGTGATAACGCAAAAATACGCCGACGCCGGTGCCATAGTGACACCGACAACTTCCGCAGCAACGACATCGGCCACATCGAGTTCGATCGTAGCGCTGGCTGGTGAGTTGGAAATGGTGGCACAAGTAGCCGAGACCGATATAGGCAAAATTGAAATCGGCCAGAAAGTGGAAATATTATCCAATGCCTTTCCCGAAAGACCTTTTCATGGCCATGTTACACAGATAGCACCAGAGGCGGTGGTAACGCAAAATGTCACAACATTTGAAGTGCATACGACAATCGACGACGATCCCAAGGACAAGCTTCTGGCCGGTATGAATGTCAGCGCCCGCTTCGTTGCCGGTCGCATGGAAAATTCCCTGCTTGTACCGACTGTCTGTATCGTCTCGCGACACGGCAAGACCGGTGTGCTTATTCCAGAAGGCGACGGCAATCCAACCTTTAAGCCGGTCAAAACCGGTCCAACCACGGGCACAAAGACTGTTATCTTGCGCGGTCTGTCGGATGGCGATCTGGTTTTTGTTGGTCTATCTAAAGAAGGTCTGGAACAGCAAGGTTATGGTGACGGCGGCATCAGCGGTCAGCAAGGCGGTAAAAATCCCGAGGGCGGCCGACGTGGCGGTCGTGGAGGTGGTGGTGGCCGTAGTGGTGGCGGTGGTGCTCCAATCCCGCGCAGTCTTGGCCATTAAATAAGGAGCCCCGATGGGTTTTACCGAGCTAGTGGCAATCGCCTGGCAGGGCATTATCGACAATCGCATGCGCAGTATGCTGACTGTGCTTGGTATCATCATCGGTATCGCCTCGGTGATTGTGCTTCTGGCCATCGGTCAGGGCGCCAAACTGGAAACACAAAAACAAATCCAGTCGCTGGGCTCCAATCTTATTTATATCCGCCCGGGTTCGGTCAGTCCTTCAAGCGTTTCGCTCGGCCAGGGGAGCGCCGCTACTTTGACCTATGCCGATTCAGTTGCAGTAGGCACGATATGCCCGGCCGTGTCAGATGTGGCGGCCGTATACAACTCCATGTTTCAAGTGCAACACTCGGGCATGAACACCTCCACTTCTATTGTCGCTACTGAACCCGCCTACTGCGACATTCGCAATTTTCATACTGTCAAAGGACGCTTTTTCACCCAGGCCGACTGCGACAGTTATGCCCGGGTCTGTGTCATGGGCGACGGTGTCGTAGCAAATATATTTGGCGAGGATGAAGATCCGGTCGGTAAATCTGTGCTCATCCGTGGTGAGCTTTTCACCGTCCTTGGTGTCATGGAGCATAAAGGTATGACACCCTACAACGACAACGACGATCAAGTCTTTGTGCCCCTCACAACCGGCTATAATACGCTCTTCGGCTCAAACGCAGCCACCGGCAGAATTGTCAAAAGCATACTGGTGCAGGCCAAGTCCGAGGACGAAGTTACGCAGGCCGAATTTCAAATCACCAACGTATTGCGGCAGAGACATAAATGCATGCCGCCCATAGGCGATGATTTTGTTATCCGCACCCAGGTAGAAATCATGCAGGCGGCACAGTCGGTGACAGAAGTGTTTACCCTTCTTCTGGGCACAACCGCCGGCATTTCGCTCCTGGTTGGCGGGATAGGCATCATGAACATCATGCTGGTATCAGTCACCGAGCGCACGCGCGAAATAGGTATACGTAAAGCTATCGGCGCACGCTACTATCAGATCATGGCCCAGTTTATTATCGAGGCCATGGTGCTCTCTCTTGCCGGTGGAGTAATCGGCATTTTAGTCGGCCTGCTGGGCGCAGCGCTGGTCGGTAGCCTGGCAAAATGGACCACGGAAGTGACACCACTATCGGTGCTGCTCTCATTTTTTGTTTCCATCGCCATCGGCTTATTTTTTGGCATTTATCCCGCCAGGCAGGCAGCCAGACTTGACCCAATAACCGCTCTGAGGGCCGAATAATGGCCTTGATTGAGTTCAAGGAAATCACAAAGACCTATATCCTGGGCTCGGAACCTGTGCACGCTCTCAAAGGCGTGAACCTATCGATCGAACAGGGAGAGTACGTGGCCATAATGGGCACATCGGGCTCGGGTAAATCGACGATGATGCACATCATCGGCTGCCTCGACAAGCCGAGCAGTGGCCAATATGTCCTGGACAATCAAGCGGTTCAAGATCTGAGCGAAGACGACTTGGCGGTGGTGCGCAACCAGGCGATAGGCTTCATTTTTCAACAGTTCAATCTTTTGCCGCAAATGACCGCCCTGCAAAATGTAGTCTTGCCGCTTACTTATGCAGGTGTGGCCAAGGCTGAGCGCATCAGCCGCGGCGAAGAAGTGCTGAAACAGGTAGGCTTAGGTGATCGCATCGGTCATAAACCGACTCAACTATCGGGCGGGCAACAACAAAGAGTGTCTATTGCACGGGCTCTGGCCAATCGTCCTAAGATTCTCCTGGCCGATGAGCCCACAGGGGCCCTGGACAGCCACACGGCCGCCGATATCATGAAGCTTATAGACGAGCTGGTGGCAGGCGGTATGACCGTCGTAGTCGTCACCCATGATGCTGAGATAGCCTCAAATGCCAGGCGCATAGTGCGGGTGAAGGACGGCGTCATCATTTCCGATCAGGCAAATAGCGCCAACTGATTTTTTTGCGATTTTGGGAGATTTTTGTCCAAAAATCTCCCAGGTCGAATAGACACCGGAGTCAATTGTTCACTCCCCACGGGCCAATCGACCGATAGCCATACAGGGTCTCCGTTATCGGACTTTCCATAGCCACATGGAAGAGGAGTGATTACTATGAACGATGCCATTGCGCCCGCTGTGGACGCGCCAGCAGGACCAGTCTTAAATCCTGAGATTGTTTTAGCCAGTCAAGGTCGGCCCTACGGCTACGAAGATTACAATAGGAAACCGACACCTGTTGACTCACAGCAGGATCGATCAACTGATCCAATGTCCGGAAGAAAGGGCCCCAAGGGAGAACTTCCGGACCTTCTGCCTCCCTTTTCCATCGAGGATGGCAACAACCCAAAGGTGGACGCCACCGGTCGACCGGTAGACACGACCGACCCTAGCATCAAGCCGGACGCACAGGCCGGTGCGCCCACCGACGCACCGAAACAGACTGAGCACAACTGGTGGGACGGCGCCCTTTCAATCGCCGGAGATTTGGCCCTCGGCGCCTACAAAGAAGTAACCGAACATCCACTGGAACTCGTGGAGGCCGCAGCAGTCGGGGTCGCCATCGGCGTAGTCAGCACCGTAGCCGCCCCTGTGGCTATCGGCGCAGCGGTCATCGGCGCCGGATATTTGGGCTATCAGGCCATCACCCATGGCGGAGAGATCATCAACGACGCGTCCGTAGTAGCCAATCCAGAGGGCCACACTAAAGAAGAATTGGCCAAGGCTCATGGAGATCTACAAGGTCTGGGCGGCAGCGCCACTCTGGCTGCGGCCGGCATGGCCGGGGGTATGGCCGGCAGCTATTTGACCGGATTGGCCATGGCAGCCGAAGAAAGCTCGGTCGCCGCTTCCGTAGCCGCGGACGACGCATACAGCACCTCTGTGGCAGCCGATATTCCGAAGGTGCCGCCCTCTATTGAGACAATGCCGCCGGTGATAGAACCCACTACCACGCCACCATTCACGATCGGTGAGACAACCATGAGCGTAGGCAACAAGGCAGCCTGGGAAAGCTACATCAACACAAATAATACACCTTACGGTAAGGCGATTTTGTCTTTCACTGATCGCTGGGGTGCCCTGATGGAAAAAGAATTGGCCGCAGGCAAACCGTTGGATGCTGCAATGGTAGCAAAGACCGCAGATGCAGCCGATACCGAAGGTCTATCCGGATACATGTACGGCGTAGCTAGAAAACTAATAGTTCAAGTATGGGAGAACGGTCCCGAGTTGGCGGATGTCTTGAAGGGCCAAGTATAGAAACACCGGCAAAGTCACAGTACCCACACCACCAGCGGTGACACGACAAAAGATTCAGCCGCAGAGAAACAGGCCGCACACAACACCAGTGATTTATTGTTTCTTCAAGCATTTGTCGAACTGACAGATTATTTCCCCCTTGGCACTAACAAGGTGGCTGCTATTTTGAAATAATCTTGGCCACTGTTTCCAGTGGCACCGGATAATAGTCCCAGACATCGACACCGACATTTATTTGCCGTTCCTTAGTTTTCCAGCGTTGATGCACATGGCCGTGCAGGAGCCAGCCACCGTCGTCTTCCGGTTTGTAATCGGGGAAGCGGGTATCGGGATCGTCCACATCAAAGAAGGGGAGATGGCAGCACAATACGGATTGTCCGGCGATATCCAGACGCGTTGATTGGCAGATATCGACAAAACCTACATCAATGTACTTACGCAGATAGGCACCACTGCCGGTATTGCTGGTGTGACACAGGTCATGGTTGCCGGCCACCAAATGTTTGCGCCCATTTAGCAGCGGCAGAACCTGCCTTACTCTCTTAAAATCCAGGGAAAAGTCGCCCAGGAAATAGACCTCATCGCCCACGGCCACGACTTCGTTCCAATTTCCAATCAACTCTCTGTCCATCTCGTCCACCGACGAAAAGGGCCTGTCGCAATACTCGATAATGCGTCTGTGTCCGAAGTGTGTGTCGGCACTGAACCAAACATTGTCCAATTTTCACTCGGCAGCTTTTGCCGCTCTTAACAAGGTCATATTACTACTTTTGCACTAATACAGAGAATTGATTATATAATCTGGTCAGTTTTTTGGAATCTCTCGATGAATCGCGTCACCCTGCCCAAAATGGAATCAGTTCCCGACCTGCCTGTCCTGGGCGAGCTGATGCAGAAAGCTCAAAACGACAGGGAGAATATCATCGCCCAGCCCTTCGAGGGTCTCGGCGGTGGACATTTTGTGCTGGCTATTACCTACTCCGCCTCCAAGCGCAACGTGCCGCGCTGGTACTTGTTTGCCGGTGATGACGAGGGCGCGCCGCTGGTTTGGGTACGAGAAACACCTAATCGCGAGGAAATTCTGCTTATTCTCTCCGGTCGCGCCTCCCGCGCCGGCAGTGAACCTAAAGCGCCGGAAAAGCCCAGAGTAACAGCCGATGGCCTGGTAAAACCAGCCGATTTTGACCAGGCCGGCTACTATCAGTTTTATCAAAAGCTAATCGATCCTGACACAAGCATGTTTCCGCAGGGCGCCTTTTACTGGTTTTTGTCCCAGGAACTGGTGCGCTATCAACGTACAAAAACAAGCTTTGCCCTGGTTTTACTCGATGCTCGTCTCGGCCAGGCGACGCCGGATAAACATACGATGGCCTGGGTAGGCCAGGTGTTAACCAGCCAGATGCGCAAGCTTGATTATGTTTGCAGTCTCAATAATCTGATCGCTGTTTTACTGGCCGCCTCCGAACTAAATGAGGCCACTGCCTGCGCCAAAAGATTGAGCGACCTGGTGACAGAAAAAAGCGCAGCCCGCAATCCGCAAAACCCCATCACGGTATATGCCGGTGTAGCAGCCATTCCTGAAACATGCGAACACCCCGGTGTGCTGATCTCGGCCGCCGAGCTGGCGCTTAGAAAAGGGCAAGCAGCCTCGATGCAGGTCTCGGCCTTTGATCCGGCCATGGCTAATTAACTACATTCTGTCGACGACAGTAATACCCAAAAGCGATAGACAGATTTTGATGGTACGCGCCGTCATATCGCACAAGATCAGCCTGGATGTGCGCGTCGGCTCTTCGGCGCTGAGCACTGGACAGGCCTCGTAGAACTGATTGAATTTCTGACTCAGTTCGAAGAGAAATTCGCAAATGCGGTTGGGTAAAAATTCAGCGATAACCCCTTCCAGCACATCGTCAAGTTTGAGAAGCTGCTTGGCCAGCTCCATTTCGCTGGGCTGGGCTAGTATTACGCGAGCGTTGTCGTCCAACTTGGACAAATCGATGCCGCCTTCACGGCTGATGCCGCGCACGCGCACATAGGCGTACATCATATATGGTGCGGTGTTGCCCTGAAGACTGAGCATTTTTTTGAAACTAAAAACATAATTGGTCATGCGATTCAAGCTCAGATCAGCATATTTGACCGCGGAGATGCCGATCATAGAAGACACTTCATTCTTCCATTCGTCGGCTTCGACCTTGTTTTTATCCGTCAAACGAGCGTCAAGATCTTCTCTTGCATGTTGCACCGCTTCGTTGAGCAAGTCTACCAATCTTATAGTTTCACCGGATCTGGTCTTCAGTTTTTTGCCGTCTTCACCCAGTACGACACCGAAAGGCACATGCTCTACGCGCACATCTTCCGGCACCCAACCAGCCTTGCGTGCGGCTTTGATCATCATTTCAAAATGCAGCGATTGCCCGGCGTCGACTACGTAGATAATCTCATCGGCATGATCGACATTTATCCGGTGTTGAATAGCGGCTAAATCGGTAGCGGCATAATTGAAACCACCATCGGTTTTTTGCACGATCAAAGGCTGTGGATTGCCTTCTTCGTTCCAATAGCCATCAAGAAAAATACATTTGGCGCCATGGCTTTCTTCAACAAGACCCAGCCCTTCAAGGGCTTTGACCGTGTCGGCCAGCATGTCGTTGTAGAAAGACTCGCCACGCTCTTCAAGGTTCTCGATATCCAAAATGGCGTAGATTTCTTCAAACGATTTGCGCGATTGAGCACAGAGCAATTTCCAGGCTTTTATGGTATCTGCATTGCCGGATTGCAATGCCACCACTTCCTGCCTGGCGCGTGCTTTGAAATCTTCGTCCTCGTCAAAATGCTTTTTGGCCTGTTTGTAAAAGGTGACAAGATCGCCCAGATCCAGAGCATGAGATTCCGTCAGGGCAGTGGGAAATTTTTCGCGCAGCTCACAGATGAGCATGCCGAACTGTGTGCCCCAATCGCCGACGTGATTTAGCTTCAGTACTTTATGGCCAAGAAATTTATATGTCCTGGCTATGGACTCGCCAATAATTGTGGAACGCAGATGTCCTACGTGCATTTCTTTGGCGATATTAGGACTGGACATATCGACGATTACAGTCTTGATCTTGGCCGGCACAGCCACTCCAAGGCGCTCATCTTTTTTTACGGCGTTGATGAGCCCTTCCAGATACTGTTGCTTCAAGCGTATGTTTATGAAGCCCGGCCCCGCAACAGTGGGCGCGTCACACAGGCTCTCGCCATCAAATTTAGCGACGATTTGTTCGGCGATTGCCCTGGGCGGTTGTTTAAGCTGCTTGGATAGAGTCAGCGCCAGATTGGATTGAAAGTCACCAAAAGTGGGATTGCTGGCGGCGTCCACGATCGGGTCAATGCCCTCAAGCTCGGCGCCAAAAGATTTTACAGCGGCTGTCTTGAGCCGCTCTTTAATACTGTTTACTACGTTTTTCATTTTTGCTTTTTAGAATCCCAGATCTTTCATCGTTTTTTCTTCGGAACTTGTGCCCTGATTCGGCGCAGTGGTCGGTTGAGCAGCAGTGCCGGCAGAGCTACCTGAGGTGGCGGCACCAGGCGTGGGAGCAGCTTCCGGACCCGCGTTTGACTTAACGGCATTACTATCTCCAGAAGCCCTGGCGTCGCCGTCTGCTTTGGCTTTTTGTTCCTTATCCTTTTTGCCGACGAGATAACTGTTGTACAGCTTGCCGTCAAAATAAATACGAAACTCGGTACTACCGTCAAAGCGAGCCGCCATGCCGCTTGTAATGTCTACATGCTTGCCTTCATGCGGCGAAAGCGGAGGCACATACTCATCCACAACTTTCGATTCTTTCGTCCAGATGACACGATCGTTCTGCACGTCGACAAGATCCGTTTTCATTACCAGAGCATTGATCGGTGCGTCGGTAGGATTCCAGACCTGACCGCCTATATGAGGAATGCCGCCCTGCACATCGATTTTCACACCTTTGAGCGTGACAGTGGCGACACTGCTGCTGGGATCGACGGATCGGGCTTGTTGCAAGTAACCATATCCGGTATCAAGCTCACCCTTATCGAGAAGCTCCTTGCCCCGTTTGGTCAAAAGATTGGACAGCTTATGGGTGAGAGTATCATCATGAGCGGCCAATCTCTGAGCCTTGCGCAATTGATCGATGGCCAGTTCCAACTGTCCGGTGCGCTCGTAAATTTCAGCACACGTCTCATAATTGCGCGGATTTTCGGCGATAGCATTTAGCTTATTCAAATAGACCAGGGCTTCTTTGTCCTTTTTGTCGTCTATAAGTTTTCCGGCTATGCGTTGATAAATTGTGGCCAAACGATTATCAGCCTCGCTAGCTCTGGATCCGACTTTTAAGTCCTTAACTTCTTCCCAGAGAGTGAGAGCGCTTTGTAATTTACCATCGCGCAATTCACCGTCGCCCCACAGGGCATCGAGATCGGCCAATTCTTCTTTCTTGCCCGGCACATTGGCCTGAGCCAGAGGCCGGAGCAGATCAACAGCTTTGTCGTAGCGGTTGTGCATGCTGTAATACTTAGCTAACTGCGAGGCCAACTCAGGGTCTTCGGCGATACCGTTGCCCATCTGTTTGGCCTGCGAGATGCAGTTCCAGGCTTTATCTACCTGGTCGACGCCAACATAGGCCCGGGCCAGTGCCATCAAAATCTTAGCGTTGGGTTTGCCGGTCGTAGCGGCTTTGTTCAATGTCTCCACAGCAAAGGCATACTGACCGTTCTTGAGCTCGTCCTGTCCTTTGTGCAGCAGGCGTTCTTCCTCGGGCGCCTTGGTCAGGAAAAATATAGAAGCGCCCGCCACCATAAGGAGCACCACCACGCCAAACAATATGGCCGAAGTGGCTGGACTGCCGCTGCGGATATCCGGCTTTACGCTTTTGGAGCGACGTTTAGGCGCTTGTCGCTCGGGGGAACCGTCTCGATTTCGACCTCGATCACGATCACCACGATCACGCCCAGGGCGCTTACCGTCTTCGTCGCCATAATCGCTGCGACGCTCTCCGGGTACTTCATCATCCTCGAATTGTTCGTCTTGCTCCTCGTAATCAAACAAGCGCGCACGATTCTTGACGTCAATTCGTTCCTGTCGCCTTCCGCTTTTCGGACCAGTGGAGGCGGGGCTAGTTTTATTGGAAGGGGAATTGGATGTAGAAGCGGCCCCATCATCTATCCCTTCGGATAGTCTTGATGGAGCCGCTTGAGCAAGGCTGTTATCCTCCAGGAAAAAATCCTGGCCGCATGAGACGCATTGCTCATACTGAGGAGGGTGATGTGTACCGCAACTAGGACAACGCATATTTTGATCAAACCTGGTTAGTACCCGGTTAGATCATACACCCTACTTGATTTCTACTTTAGCGCCGGTTGCTTCGATCTTCTTCTTCATTTCTTCAGCTTCTTCTTTCTTGACTTTTTCTTTCAGAGGCTTCGGAGCAGCGTCTACGAGGTCTTTGGCTTCTTTGAGGCCAAGTCCTGTGACTTCGCGAACGATCTTCAACACTTCAATTTTCTTATCGCCGACGGCAGCCAGAATTACGTCGAATTCTGTCTTCTCGTCAACGGCAGCAGCAGCACCACCACCAGCAGCCGGGGCGAAAGCCATCGGTGCAGCGGCAGTTACGCCGAACTTTTCTTCCATTTTTTTCTTCAGATCAGCAGCTTCGAGCAATGTGAGTGAACCAATTGCTTCGAGAAGCGCATCTGTAGTCATAGTAGCCATTTAAAATCTCTCCTTATGAACCGAGTCGACTAACGTTTTTACGCAGCCGGATTGTTTTTCTTTGCGACCTCTTCGACGAGGACTGCGACGTCTCTGATTACGGCTTCAAGCAGACCAGCGATATTTCTGGCGCCAGAATCCAAACCACCCATGATGGATGACAGCAATTCGTCTTTGGACGGAAGCTCGGCCAACGCTTTAACTTCATCGGCTGATAAAGTTTTGCCTTCAAAAACTCCGCCTTTGACGGAGCCTTTTTTAGCAGCCTTGATGAAATCAACGACTACTTTGGCAGGTTGGGCCGGGTCATCATATCCAACCACTACTGTGGATGGTCCTTTTGCAATCACATCAATAGCTTTGAACTCAGTATTGCTTGTAGCAATTTTCAAAAGCGTGTTCTTGGACACTTTGCATCTTGCATTGTGCTTATCAACAGAACGTCTGAAACGAGTGAGTTCGGCTACTGTGTAACCGCTCAAATCAGCAACAATCGCAACTTTGCCGTTTTCAAAGAGTTTCTCAAGATCCGAGACTACCCCGGTCTTGTGTTCTTTGGTTGGCACGATTGCCTCCTTGGGGTTGCCCCCATCCGGATTGTTATCTGTACTTTTCAGGCAAGACCCATAAAAAAAATCCCAGGGGATTTTTCCGCCGGGATCACAAAGCACAAGTAAAACTTGCGTCGACAATGTCGGTTTTGTGACCTCGAGTAGGCGGCTCGGATTGAACCATTAAACTGAGCTTGAGGCTCAGAACCAAACTGTCTTTGGCCTTATTAGCAGCGCTTAACCCAGCTTGGGGCTGGATTTACGCAGCGGTCAGTATCGCGTCATTGCCGCCAACCGTCAAGTCCCTCGGGCCTTTCCATAACAAAGCTGTAAAGCAATCAATACAATAGAATGGCTTTTATCCCCAAAACTCCTCCGCACCCCAAGGATCCCAGCGAACAAAATGGACGTATTTGAGAAGCATGTATTTGTTTGCGTCAGTGGCAAAACCTGCCCCAATGAAGGCGCTTTGGAAGTTTGCGACAAACTGCGCAAAGAGATAAGCGAGCGCGGATTGAAAGGCAAAATCCGAATCAATAAGGCCGGCTGCTTTGACCAGTGCGGCAACGGACCCTTAATCGTTGTTTATCCGGAGAGCACCTGGTACGCCCATGTCCAGCCTGAGGACGTGGCGCAAATAGTCGAAGACCACTTGATCGGCAACAAGCCGGTGGAAAGACTGTTTTATGACGGCCGCGGTCGCATTCGGGACGAAGCGAAACCCTAAAAAAGTGCCGGCGGGAGGAGCCCTCATGACTAATAGTCGTAATAGAGGCAGCAAACCAACCACCAGCTAAAATTTAAAATACCCGTGCCTCCGTTTTCTAAACGGTAGTCAAGAGATTTTATCTTTCATCGTTTTGGATCCGTCTCCCGATATCGGAACACGGATCTAACTCGAAACCTCTTTCCGATATCGGAACGCGGTTTTTTCAAGCCCTATTTGGCTTTAGCGTCTTTAGCTGGAGCGGCGTCTTTAGCAGGAGCAGCAGCGGCGGGGGCTTTAGCGTCTTTGGCCGGGGCGGCGTCTTTAGCAGGAGCAGCAGCGGCAGGGGCTTTAGCATCTTTAGCTGGAGCCGCATCTTTGGCTGGGGCAGCAGCGGCAGAGGCTTTGGCGTCTTTAGCTGGAGCGGCGTCTTTAGCAGGAGCAGCAGCGGCTGGGGCCTTAGCGTCCTTGGCCGGGGCGGCGTCTTTGGCGGGGGCTTTGGCGTCTTTAGCTGGAGCGGCGTCTTTGGCAGGAGCTGCGTCTTTGCTTGGCACGGCTGCGGCTGGAGCTTTAGCGTCTTTAGCGTCTTTCGCCGGAACGGCATCTTTGCCTGGAGCCGTTTCGGTGGCTGTACCCGCTGCCGTGCCGGTACCTGTTGCAGTGCCTGCTTCGGTCGCTGTCCCGGTACCTGTTCCAGTTTCTGTGCCTGTGCCTGTTTCTGTACCAGTGCCAGTACCAGCTTCAGGCGGTGGCTCCTTCATGGAGGCATGAGGGTCCATCTTCAAAGCATTTTCGATTTCGGAAGCTGAGATTGTGCCGTCATCGCCGACAAAACGCGGGTCGATTTTTACGGCCGCCAATTTATCGGAGAAGGTCAGACCTTCGTCAAATACAGGAGGAATTACAAAGGCCCCCTTCACATCTATGTAGCCGCGCTTGGCGTTGGCAACACCAACGACCGCAGCTCCTTCAGAGAATTCTTCGGCATAGGTAAAGCGTCTTTTGATTACAGCTTTGCCGTTTTTGTTGATGAATCCGTACTTGCCGCGTTTGAGAGACAGCCCTAGACCATCATGGAAGAACATTCTTGAGTTGAGCGGATCGCTCATTGACATGGTGCCGTTGTCATCAATGATGACGAAGTCGGAGCCGAAATAGGCTTCGGCCACGCGGTCTTTAAAAGGTTCAGCTTTGTCGAATTTAAAATCGCATATCTGTTTGCCGGTGTTATCGATATACGTCCACTTACCAGCTTTGCTAACGGCGGCCATTCCTTCAGAAAAGGCCATAACGTTATCGTAGGCAGGTGCCACTTTGGTTTCGCCCGCTGGTGTCATAAAGCCCCACTTAAGGGCTTCTTTATATGGACAATAAATTATTGTCGTGGGCTCAAGCGGTTTACTGGCTTGTCCGCAATCACCGAGCTGCTCAAATTTGGCTGCGGAAACGGCCCCGCCGTCTTTACCAATGTATTGCCACTTACCGTTGAATGGCTTAACAGCGGCATATCCCTTATGGAACGAGCTCACGTCCTCAAACTGTCGTTCGATCACGAACTTGCCTGTGTTGTCGATGTAGCCCCAACGAGCAGAGAGATCGGCTGCTGCCAGTCCCTCGGAGAAAGAGAGGGCGCGGCGAAATTGCGGCTTAATCGCAAACTTACCGGAGTGATCGACAAAGCCCCATTTAGGTCCCAACTCCATGGTTGGTTGCAAAGACGAATCTTCTTTTTTCGCGGGTAAACAGCCGGTCAGGGTGGCTGAGGCGACCAAAATAGTAAGAGCTAGCTTAAAGTTTCGCGACATGTTCAAATTCTTTCTTTGCTGCCAGGGCCTATAAACGCACATAATAAGCGGTATGTAACCGGCTTACAAGCATTTTAGCCCCTGACACCATTTGTAGTGCATGAGCAAGTTTCTATAATAATGCTTTTCACTGAAGGCTTTTCGATATAGCCTTCCTATTTAGAACAATAATATGTCAGTTTACGCACGTGGAAAAATTTGATGGCTAACTATCTTTTGGAATTAGGTGTTGAAGAGCTGCCGGCGGGCTTTGTCCCGGAGGTCGAAGAGCGCTTAATCGACTTGCTCAAATCTGGTCTGGAGCAGGCCAACTTAAAGTTTGATTCAATCAAATCTTTTTCTACGCCGCGGCGCCTGACAGCCGTGGTCAAGGGGATGGCCGAGAAACAAGAAGCGACCGTCAAGCGTGTCAAAGGACCGCCGGTGAAGAGCAGCTTCGGCGCCGATGGCCAACCGACCGTGCAGGCCAGCGGTTTCGCCGCCAAGCACAATCTCACTGTTGCAGATCTCCAGCAAGAAGATGTAAGCGGCACCACCTTTCTTATTGCCGAAGTCACCAGTCCGGCTAGAAAGGCCGGAGAAGTGTTGCCCGATATTGTCGAAAAAATCATCCCGCAGCTCTCGGGCGAAAGACCGATGCGCTGGGGCTCTTGCGATCTCAAATTCAACCGCCCCCTTAGATGGGTGGTATCACTTTTGGGCAGCGATATCGTCGCCTTCGATGTGGCAGAAATCACAGCCGGACGCACAAGTTACGGACATCGCATTTTGAGTCCGGGTGCTGTGGATATCAAAGACGCCGATTCATACGAAGAAGCATTGAAAAATGTCCATGTAATGGTCGACAGCAAAAAGCGTAAAGAGCTTATCCACAGCCAGGTTAAGGCCAAGGCCGAATCACTTGGCGGAGTGGCGCCCCAATTAGAGTCGTCACTGCTAGATGAAGTGACATTCCTTACTGAATGGCCCTGCGCACTTGTCGGCGAATTCGAGGCGGACTATCTTTCTCTGCCGCCGACTCTAATTGAAACAATCATGATTCACCACCAGCGCTATTTCCCATTGGAAGAAAAAGCAGGCGCAAGTGGGACTAATGGCGGAAGTAAATCTCTGGCCTTCAAGCGCAAATTACTCCCTTACTTCATTACGATCACAAATAATGATCGCAGTGAAGCCCAGGCCAAAATCAAGCAAGGCAATGAAAGAGTGTTGCGTGCTCGTCTCGCCGACGGCAAATTTTTCTTCTTCGATGATCGCAAAACGAAATTGGAAGACAGACGAGAAGCGCTCGCCAAGCTGACTTTCCAGGAAGGTCTCGGCAGCTATCAGGACAAAGCGGATAGACTTTCCAATCTAGCAAAAATCATGTCCAACAGCCTTGAACTCGACGCTAAATTACAAGTTTGCCTCGAGCGCACGACTGAACTGATGAAACTCGATCTGGTCACCAACTTGGTGCGCGAGTTACCTGAACTGCAAGGATATGTGGGCAGCTGGTACGCTGAGACTGAGGGCGAGCCGCTCGATGTCGCTCAGGCTATCGCATCGCACTACTCCCCACGCAGCGCCGGCGATTCAATCCCCGCTGACAAAGTGGGACAACTGGCGGCGGTACTCGACAAAATCGATCACGTCGTAGGACTCTTCGCACTCGGTAGACGACCGACCGGTTCTTCCGATCCGTATTCATTGAGACGTAACGCGCAAGGACTTATCGACATTCTCGTCGACGGCCTCACCGACGTGCCGGTCAATTTGTCACTACTGATAAACTCACTGTTAATGAGCTTCGAACCCCTGCTTGTCGGTAGCGGCAAGAAATTCAACAGCGAAACAATCACCGCCGACCTGCACGAGATGCTTCTGCAGCGTCTGCGCGGCAAGCTTCTCGACATGCATCTCAGTCGCGAAGCTGTGGAGTCGGTACTCGCCAGTCGCGATCCCTTGATCGATCTGCAAGATGTCGTAATCCGCAGCCGCACAATCGATCACTTGATCGGTTCACCCGGTGCGAGCGAACTTATACGCGCTGGAGTGCGCATAGCCAACATCCTAAAAGGCGGCCAACCGGCTGCTGTTAATGTCGGCCTGCTCAAAGAAGACGCGGAGAAGAAGCTATACGAAGCTTTCGAAAAACAAGTACGCGCCAACTGGGAGCGTGACGGACATTTCAAAGCGCCGAAGACAGAAGCAGAATATCAATCCCTGCTCGATCTGCTCAGAACACTGACGCCGTTTGTCGAAAAATTCTTTGAAGACATAATGGTTAATGCCGAGGAACAAGACCTCAAAGCTAATCGTCATGCTCTTCTGGCCAATATTGATCAATACTTCAAATCAGTGGCTGACTTCGCCAAATTGCAACCGGTTCTAAACTAATGCTCAAACTCTCCAGGGGTAAGATGAACGGCCTGACACTATATATGGTGCTGGCTTTGATTCTCTCAAGCACCTTGCCGATTGCCTTGGCTATGCCGGCGGCAGCTACTTCAGGCTCACTGGCGGACGTACCACCGGAAAGTGTTCGCATACCGCCAATGGTAAAAGAGCACTCCATATCCACTTATGTGCCCTCCGAAGGCGTACCGGGTAGTGGTGTCGCAGTAAATTTGATCTATCCCAAAAAAGCGCGCTACAAAGACGGCGCACCTATTGCCGTCGTCATCCCAGGTGGCCTCGGCCCTAGCGGCCTGGGTTTTGAAATGCACGCCTGCCAGACCGGCATCGTCGAAGTGCGCTTTGCCTTCCCCGGTGGTGGCACCCCACAATTCGGCACAGCCGGTACTTTTGACAATCGAGGCGAAGAATCTCTCAAAGCGCTCAAGGATGTAATACTCTTCGCCGGCGGGCAAAAGGCAGACTACAAGGGCCGCTCCGTCGAGGAACTGCTTAAGCCGGTTGTTAAAGTACAACCGGAAAATATCGGCCTCGTCGGCTGGGATATCGGCGGCAACCAGGCACTAGCGGTGCTGGGCAAGTATTCGGTGGCTCTATCGTTCGTCAAATGGCTGGTATTTTACGAAAGCCCAGTCGGTTCAATGTTCTGCCCTGCCTCGCTGGGGTCGGCCTCAGATCTGCTGTTGAACAAACATTACCGCGAGGGTTCGGCTGCCACCGGCAACATCCTCATGGATTACCGCAAACTAAATTGGGCTGAAACGTCATTCCGCACGCCCAACCGCCTGACCAGCCGCAAGCGCGGCAGCCCCGGTCTCAAAGGCGTGCTCTATTTTGACGAAAACGCGAACAACATCTGGGAAGAATCATACGAGTTTGCTTTTACATCGGCACTCGATGTTGATTTGATGAAACAGTACTTTCCGCCGCAAATAACCGGGGCAATTCAGCGCGTGGAGTTGTTTAAAGGCTACTGGCCTAAGAATATCGCCACCCTGGAAGAGACAGAAAAATTCTTCGCCGACCGCGACGGCTCTCTATTTGTGGAAAAAGTAGCAAGCGAATTTCCCGACCTGTTTGTGACGATATTTGCATCAAAAGCTGACCACGACCAACAGCAGCCAGACCACCCACACATCGCGTTTCTATACAATTCATTCCTCGGGCATAAAGTCCGCTTCCTCAGACTCAATCCTGACCCCAACTATATGGTTGCGGTCGGTGGCATGAATCACATCAATTTCGCCAACAACAAGCCTAACGCCGCTATTGATTCAGACTCGATCATGGAGCAGTTGGAAAGCGAGGGCCTGCTACCTGACTATGTCTACATAGAAGCGGCCGTTGCCGAACTGGCCGACCGTACCAAAGGCAAGATATATAAAGAGACCCTCAATGGTGTGATCGTCGATTACACAAATGGGGCCACTGAGACGCCTAAACCGGAAGCAGCGACAACAAAAACGGAAGAAACAAAGTTACCACCAGCAAAGCCAACCACGCCTGCAAAACCCGCTTCCGGCAAAAAAGCTGCTCCAAAATCTGCCAAGCATAAGTAGTTTAAAGAGGAAGAGTCATGGTCAGCAGCCCTATTGAAGTCGCTATGGTCTTCGGCGTAGCACTTCTTCTTTTGGGTCCTAAAAACTTCCCAAGACACGGCAGTGGCCTGGTAATTCGCGATCCGCTCCTGCCCTCCCGGTCGGTCAAAAAGCTAAACTCATGGTTCAAGCTCTGGGATAAATCAGACAGCTAAACACTGCTAATTCTGTAGATAAATGAGACGGCTAACCTGGGATGAAAGCCGCCTGTGTTAGTATCTTTAGTATGTGGAAGTGGTCTTGGCCACAGTCCTACGCAATCAGAGGAAGAAAGTCATGCTCAGCAGCCCTATTGAAGTCGCCATGGTCTTCGGCGTAGCACTTCTCCTTTTTGGTCCTAAGAAATTGCCCGAGCTGGGCCAGTCGGTTGGTAAAGCCATCGGCAATTTCAAGCGCTCTATGCACGATGCCAGTGAAGAAATTTCTACAGCCGTGAAGGTCGACCCGGTCAAACCGGCTATCTCTGCCGATGTACCGCAGCCGGCCCCGACACTAGCCCAGACAGCGGCCACTCCCGCTCCTCCGGCCCCGGAAGTTAAGACCGAATAAACATCGGTACTGTTTAGTCTCTTTTTTAGACACAATAAAGATAGAGCCGGTTAGTTAATACCGGCTAAGTTTGTTATTCAGTCTCGCCCTCTTCTCTTGACAAGCCAAGGTTAATGCCAGAATTTGAAGTCAACTCGCCTTTTAAGCCCGCCGGCGATCAGCCCAAAGCCATCGCCCAGCTTAAAGAAGGCATAGAAAACAGCAGCGCCGACGACAAGCGCTTCCAGACTCTTCTGGGCGTCACCGGCTCGGGCAAGACTATGACTATGGCTCAGCTGATCGCCGAGACCAAGATGCCGGCCCTGGTTTTAGCCCACAACAAAACACTTGCAGCCCAGCTCTGCAACGAGATGAAAGAGTATTTCCCTAACAATGCAGTCGAGTACTTCATCTCTTATTACGACTACTATCAGCCCGAATCGTACATTCCATCAACCGACACTTTCATCGAAAAAGAAGCCAGCATCAACGATGAAATAGACCGCCTGCGCCACTCAACCACTAGATCTCTCTGGGAACGTGATGACGTCGTGGTAGTCGGATCGGTCTCTACAATTTACGGTCTGGGCGTACCCGAGCGCTATTTGTCGGCAGCAATTGATCTGCACAAGGGCCTGGAGATGGACCGGCAAGAGTTGCTCAAACGCTTGGTGGGCATACATTACGGCCGCAACGACATGGTCGTGGAGCGGACCAAATTTCGCGCCCGCGGAGAAATAGTGGAGATTTATCCCTCCTACGAAGACCGCATCGTCAAAGTAGAATTTTTTGGCGATGAAATAGAACGCATATCAATCGTAGACCCGATGACAGGCGAGATCCTGGATCTGCCGACCGAGATCAAGATCTATCCGGCCAAGCACTATGTCGCTGATGAAGACGAGATTGAACATTCAATTGCCCAGATAGAAATGGAGCTGGAAGAGCGCATAGGTGAACTGGTCGGCCAGGGCAAGCTTGTGGAAGCGCAGCGGTTAAAGCAACGCACGCGCTTCGACATCGAGATGTTGAAGGAAGTCGGCTACTGCAACGGCATCGAAAATTACTCGCGCGTACTGGAAGGACGTCAGCCGGGAGAGCCACCCAAGACACTTATAGACTATTTCGTTCGCAAATATGGCCGTGATGGATTCATTACTTTTATAGACGAATCGCACGTCACCGTTCCGCAATTACGTGGCATGTATCACGGTGACCGTTCGCGCAAAGATACGCTCATCGACTACGGCTTCAGGCTGCCCTGCGCCCGCGACAACCGGCCTTTGATGCCGGAAGAATTTTTTGATCGCGTGGGCCGCATTGTTTTTGTTTCGGCTACACCGGGCGATTGGGAATTGTCGGTTTCATCGCAAGTGGTAGAGCAGATTATTCGCCCAACCGGTCTGGTAGACCCGATTGTGGAAGTGCGTCCAATTCAAGGACAGATCGATGATTTGATTGGTGAAATAAAAGACCGGGCTCGCCGTAGTGAGCGCGTGCTGGTTACGACACTGACCAAGCGCATGGCCGAAGACTTGACCGAGTATTTATCCGAACTTGGCATACGCGTAAAGTGGCTGCATTCAGACATCAAGGCTCTGGAGCGCATCGAACTATTGCGCGATTTGCGCACCGGCAAGTTTGACGTACTGGTCGGGGTCAATCTCTTGAGAGAAGGTCTGGACCTGCCTGAAGTTACCCTCGTGGCCATCATGGAAGCCGACAAAGAAGGTTTCCTGCGTGCCGCCCGATCACTTATCCAGACTATCGGTCGAGCTGCTCGAAACTCCGAAGGCAAAGTAATTTTGTACGCCGACAAGATCACCGATTCTATGAATACGGCGATGTCTGAGACCAGTATACGTAGAGATATACAAATAGCCCATAATACCAAATACGGTATTACCCCCACTACAATCGTCAAAGAACACGGCAATGTCTTGCTGGAATCCTTGAGAGGCCGCGAGGCAGCGGCAGAAGAGAAGGTGCGTGCATCCTCCGGCAAGTCCAGGAAACGCGAGCAAATCGATGATGAAGGCCTGATTGAACTATCGGAAAAAGATATCCGAGCGGCTATCAAAAAGGTAGAAAAGGATATGAAAGACGCAGCCAGGGCCCTGGATTTCGAGGTTGCGGCAGAATTGCGCGATCAATTAAAACTCTTACATGAAAGAGCAGCGCAGTTGCGAAAATCAAGCTAGTTGCACCTTTTGCAAGTTTTCGCTTACCTTAAATCTGACGTTACAAAGTGAGCACGATCCCAAAAGCACACTTATAGTGTAGTTACAGTGTTGCCAAGCTTTGGCCACGCTCGGACGTTTGCGGCTTTCAAAGGCACATCGGCTTATAAGAGGTCCCCACTAATTCATTCCTTGTATATGACGCTTCTGCAACGAACTTGAAGCTAATTGTTAGGGAAATGTATACAAGCCCCTTGATTTCGCAAACCCGCGCATAGGATGGATTCATAGAAAAGCAACACACCGCTGGCCGTCAGCTCACTCCCACATTCAAACAAAATGGTCCTAACGGGGCACCAAGTAATAAAAAGCCTGGATGTGAATGGAACGTTGACCGCTTAACCACTCGAAGCTAGAAGAAGAATAAGAGTAATCTCACGAGGAGTCTTAATGGCTAAAAGTAAGTCCCCGGATACCGACCGTATCGCCAATCCCGTCCTTATCGAAGACGAGAACATGGCAAAAAGAAATGAACTGGAAGAACTCGATCTCATCGACGAAACAGACGCCTTCACCATCCTCGATGATGAAGAAAACGACATGGATGATGACGACGAACCAGTCGAACTCCCTTCAACCAGAGAAATCGCAACAGAAGATTCCGTACGTCTATATCTGAGAGAAATTGGTCGCATCCAACTGCTCAAACCAGACGAAGAAATTGAACTGGCCCGCAAAATCCTTCAGGGCGACATGATGGCAAAACGTAAGCTGGTGCAAGCCAACCTGCGTTTGGTCGTATCGATCGCCAAGAAATACATCGGACGCGGTCTGTCATTCCTGGATCTGATTCAAGAAGGTAACCTCGGTCTCATCCGTGCATCAGAAAAGTTTGACCATGAGCGTGGATACAAGTTCTCCACATACGCCACATGGTGGATCCGTCAGGCCATCACCCGCGCCCTGGCAGACAAATCCCGCACAATCCGTGTGCCTGTGCACATGGTTGAGACAATCAACAAGCTCAAAAAGGTAACCCGTCAACTCGCTCAAGAACTCAACCGCAAGCCCACCGAACAAGAGCTGGCCAAGTCAATGGACGTCTCTATCGTTAAGCTGCACGAGATCATCAAGGCTGCCAAAGAGCCTATCTCGCTGGAAACACCAATCGGTAAAGAAGAAGATTCCCGTCTGGGAGACTTCATCGAAGACGCTGAAACTGATCGTCCCGAAACCACCGTCACACATGAGCTTCTGCGCCAGGACCTGGCTAAGATGCTGAACGAACTCACACCCCGTGAGCGCGATGTGTTGCGTCTCCGTTTCGGCCTGGATGATGGCCGTCAGCGCACTCTTGAGGAAGTTGGACAGTTGTTTGCCGTGACTCGTGAGCGCGTCAGACAGATAGAGTTCAAAGCTCTGAGAAAGCTCAGACAGCCGGGAAGATCTTCCAGACTGCGTGAGTATCTCTAAAAAAAATAAAAGGCCCGGGATACCCCGGGCCTTTTGCTTTACACTCATCAGATACATTGCCAAGGTTTTGGCAACCCTTTTGCCATCGAAAAATCAAATCAATTTCAATACTTAGAATCAAGTTTATAAGCAGGGCCCTATGACGATTAGCGGACAACTCAATCAAAACACTGCAGATTCAGACCTGGAATTTGCCCTGGAGACCCAGTCGGGATTCCTGGTTGTTGTCAAGGGATCCGGCAATGACGGCCGGGTTAGTCTCGCGGTCAGACGCCGGGTGGGCACACCGCCATCGAGCTCGATTGCTCTGGCACCAGACGAAGTGAAGCGTCTAATCAATCTACTAGGTGAACTCTCCCCCACCGCCTTGACCGAACGCGACAGAATGCTCGTGGGCAAGGCCCGTGAGGCCTACCTCGACGATTTGATAGGCGCCAACCATGAGCCTGAAAGTGCCGCCCTCGATTTGTTTATCGAACGCGACTTTCCCGAGTTGGCCAACAAGCGCAAGAAGCACAATCAGCCGCGGACCTTTCTTGGCGCCGAGTCGAGCAATCCTTTTTACAAACTGCAAACAGCCATTCAGGATTTCAAAATCCAACCCAAGCAAATTGCCATGGTTGGTGGAGTTGCGGCCATCCTTCTAGTGCTTGCACTGTCGGCAGTGGCAGTTTTGAACTTCAAGCCTTTCGCTTCCCACAAAACCGCAGAGCCTGAAGTGGCCGCAGTTTCGCCTTCTGCAGGTCTGGACGAATTCTCCAAAACTTTTGTCCTGCAGATGCTTACTTTCAAAAAAGAAACCTATCGCCAATCTCAAGTCCAGGCCATGGCCTCAATGACACCGGAGCTGGCGCAAAAATACTGGCTTGAGACAGGCTTCCCGCTGACCCGCGCTCAGCTCAAGTCAATTCCCCAGGATCAAGAAGTAATTGTCTCGAACGTTGCTTCGCTGGTACTGTCGGACGGCGTCTATCAAGTCGACGTTTACGGACAGGTATTGGCCAACGCCGGCGCCAAGAATATGCCTTTGCACATAAGACTGACCGTCACAAAAGAGGCCTCGGGCAAATTCATCGTATCCGAACAAAAAGATCTCTCATCGGTTGAACCAACTGCACCGGTACCTGCCACCGATTCCGCAAATGGCCAAAATATGAGCGGTTCAGTGCCAACTAACGGCACAACTTCCGCAGCCCCGACTGCCACAGGCGCCAATACGACCGCTTCAAACGCTGCGCCTCAGTCTGGCGCGAGATCTGGAGCCGCTTCCAGGTCCAATGCTCAGTCCAGTGCCGACGATTCGGCTGCTGCTTCCAGTCGTGAGATGGCTCCTACTCCCGGTCACGCACCGGCTCCCACGCCAGGCGAGCCCACACTTGTAGACGACGGTAACACCACTTCTACTCCGGGTGCATCTGCTGACTCTGCCGCTGGCGAGCCCGCATCCGTGCCGTAAATACAGCCGTCAAAACCATCGCAATAAGCATGCCCGACGAGTCCACAAGCACGTCGTAGAAGCTGGAACTACGCCCTGGGACAAAGGCTTGATGCCATTCGTCCAGACAGGCATAGGCAAAAGCCGCCGCGAAAGCTATCGTGAACGTCAGCACGGGCCTTATCTCGCGACCTTTTACTTTGAGAAAGCAAACCAGGGTTTTCCAATAGAGCCAACTCAATACACCGAATTCGGTCACATGCCCCAATTTGCGCACGGGCACATTGGCCGCTTCTCCGAGATACTCTTCGGTTATGCGACCGCTATACGCCTGGTGTGAGAAGGCAAAAATCACTGCCATCCACGCAAGGGAGAGCAGAAGATAGATCCTGGCTCTATTTTTTAATTCGTCCGGCATTGGCATCACTTTTGACAATATATCGCCATAGTCTATCCTGCGCTTTGGAGATGCCTATTCTGGCAGTAGCCAAAATCTCGCTCTCTGCGGCACCTTTGCCGGGGGCGATATAAATAGGCGAATGACTATCAAAGAGTGCCAAACCATTATGACTGAGGTCGATTTCCAGCTTTCTACATAGTTTGCCCGGGCCATCCAGTTTTTCGCCCTCCAGGCCACGAATCAAAACGGCGCCGGCCACCCCATCCAGCTCAGTTACGGCGTTGAGGCAATGATACATTCCGTAAATGAAATATACATAGGCATGGCCGGGCGGTCCAAACATAATGGCAGAGCGCTTCGACGGTCCGCGGAAGGCATGTGATGCCGGATCATCCTGAGTATAGGCCTCGACCTCGACAATTCGATGCAAAGAGAGAGTGCCGTCAGGGCGCCGCCGGACAAGGTTTTGGCCTAGCAAGGCCCGGGCGACCTCGACAGTAGGTCTTGCAAAGAAGGATGCGGGCAGGCTATCTGTCATATATGTCTCTAAGATGTCTCCTCGGAAAAAATCTTTGATTAATGCCGAAAGTCGCTCATATAGGGGACAATTGAGGGACTCAGTTGAAAAAAATTGGCATTCACATTATCAGGTATTTTGCAGATGTGCGGCATTGTAGGCTATCTCAATTTAAACGGTGAGCATGTAGCTCCCAAACATGATCATCTCCCGGCCATGTGCGACAGTATCGCCCACCGTGGCCCCGATGAAGAAGGGATGAAACTGGTCGGCGCTTCCGCTCTGGGCATGACTCGTCTGGCCATTATCGACGTATCCGGCGGCCAACAACCAATCACCAACGAAGACGGCACCATCTGGATTGTATTCAACGGCGAAATCTACAACTTCCAGGAACTGCAAGAAAGAGTGCTCGGCTTAGGGCACACCCTTGTCACCAAGTCCGATACCGAAACCATTGTCCACCTCTATGAAGAGTACGGCGTCGAGTGTCTACAATTTCTCGAGGGCATGTTTGCCTTTGCCATTTATGACACTAAAAAAGAAAGGCTCTTTATCGCCCGCGACAGACTGGGCGAAAAGCCGCTCCACTGGGGCGTTTTTGACGGTACTCTGATTTTCAGTTCGGAAATCAAAGGCATTTTGAGCCATCCCAAAGCTAGCCGCGCCCTCGATATTTCCGCTATGCAGAAATACCTGGCCCTTGAGTATGTGCCCAATCCTTCGTCCATGTTCAAAGACATAAACAAGCTGCCGCCGGCGCATTTTATGCTCGTCGAAAAAGGCCAGATCAAAGTCGACAGATACTGGTTGCCTTCGATCAAAACCGAGGATATGACCGAGGATGAGGCCGCAGCAGAATGCGTGCGCCTGCTCAAAAAATCCACAGAGCTGAGACTGATTTCAGAAGTACCCCTGGGCGTATTTTTGTCGGGCGGCATAGACTCGTCTTGTATAGCCGCTTTTGCCGCTCAGTTGAAATCGGATCCGATCAAAACTTTTTCCATTGGCTTCGACGATCCTTCGTTCGACGAATCTATTCACGCCCTGGCCGTAGCCAAACACATAGGCTCCGACCACGAAGTAGTGACCTTCTCACCGGACCTGGCCTTCGAGACATTGAACGAACTCTGGGGCATTCTGGACGAACCCCTGGCCGACGCCTCGATAGTGCCCACCTATTTCCTCTCCAAAATGACGCGCCGCCATGTCACAGTGGCCCTGGCGGGAGAAGGCGGCGACGAGCTTTTCGGCGGCTATCCCACTTATTACGCCCACAAGTTTGCCCCGATGTGGGGTCTGATGCCCGCCGCCCTGCGCAAACAAATGCTTGAGCCGGCTCTAAATGGCTTGCCGGTGTCGCTCAACAATCTCAGCATGGATTTCAAAGTCAAACGCTTCATCAGTGCCGCGGCCGAGCCGCCGGTGAGAAGACATTTACGCTGGATGGGCGCGATCAAGTTATCAGAGCAAGAACAACTTCTCACTAAAGAGCACCGGGCACTCGCCGCCGACACCAAAGAAGAATCGCTCTTCGACAGTTTGCCACTCGTTTACCGCAACGGGAAGAGCAACGGCAATGGCCACGGGGACGGTTTTAACCGCAACGCCATCAACGATGTCGTAAACAACATCATGCGCTTAGACATGACCACCTACCTGCCCGACGACCTGCTGGTCAAGTCCGACCGGGCATCTATGGCCGCGTCGCTTGAGGTAAGACTGCCCTTCCTGGCCTATCCCCTGGTGGAATTCGCCCTGAGAATGCCGCCAGAGCTGAAAGTACGCGGCACAACCACCAAATATCTGCTCAAAAAGGCTGTAGCGCCGTATTTGCCGGACTACATCATGAAGCGCCCCAAGAAGGGCTTCGGCATCCCCGTGGGCAAATGGATCCGCCAGGAGTTCAGACCTGTTGTCGATGAGCTTTTGTGCGAATCTTTCATCAAGCGACAGGGTATATTCAACTGGGTATACATCAACAATTTGCTCTCGGAGCACATGAGCCAGAAGGTCGATAGGCGCAAGGAACTGTGGACGATTTTGATGTTCCAGTGGTGGTGGAAGAAATTCTTTGCCTAATAAGCCTGATAGGCAATAGGCAATGAGGCCCAAGAAGCATTAAGGAAGCCTGTGAGCGGGACCGAGCATACTTTTCCAGAATCACCTAGAACGCCCAGCAGAGAAAAAACTCTGGACGCTGTAGAAAAGCATATTTGCCAGGTTCTGGGTTTTGATTTTGGCTTCGTCGACGTAGTCTCCGGACACGAAATCGTCAATCTCCATTATTTTTCTGCATCCCCCGATGAGGAGCTTTCATCGGCGCGCAAATTTGCCGCCGATCTAATTGACGAAAACAAACAACCACTGGCGGTGGCAAACACGCTAACTGCTCAGAAGGTCAAACAAACACAAAAGCCCTGGGTCGGCCGAGCCTTTATCAAAGGCAAAGAGGACGGAGAAGGCGAAACAGAAGAGTTTCCCTATGTGATAATCCCGGTCCTAGACGAGGCAAGCAATCAGAGCAGCCATGTGATTGGACTGTTGCGCATAATCAGTTTCGATTCTTCCAGAGAAATTTCCAGTCAAGATATCGGCAACCTGCGCTCGATGGGTGAGCAGTTAGCCTCGCGCTCGCAAGTATTTCAGGACGGCTACCACGAGCCCATTCCCACCCTGGCGGACAAAGTCGCCCCCGAACATCGCACCGATATCCATGAACGCGAACAAGTATTGATCCTGCATTCAAACAGAGTTATTCGCCGACGCTTTTCGCGCATACTGTCCGAGCGCTACAAAGTACTGGAGTCCGATTCGGAAGAAAAATCACTGGAATTGCTCTCCACCCAACGCATTGATTTGATCATTGTCGACAGCAATTTATCCGGCACTTCTGGCTTTGGCTTTTGCAAAGTCATAAAGGAATCCCCACAGTGGAAACAAGTGCCTGTCTTGATTGTTACACCGGACACAAATCCTACCGCCAGGGTAGAAGGCTTGCAGGTCGGAGCCGACGATTGTTTAAGCGACAGTTGTTTTGACGCGGAACTTTTAGCTCGGGTGCAATCGTCTATACGCCACCTGCGCACAGAAAAAGAACTGGCCGTGCAACTGCAGCTCCTCGAAGACTACGCTCAGAAACTGGAAACAGCCCATGAGCAGCTCTCTCAGGACAGACAGTCTCAGGTGCAGCGCAACAATATGCTTGAGCAACTGCGCCGCGATAGTGAAATTAAGAGCAATCAAGATTCTCTCTTGCACAGAATCAGCAACACAATCAGAAGCTCCTTCGCCATCAAAGAAAATCTCGGCGAAATGCTGGAAGAGCTATCCGGCTGGTTCAGCCTGGATTGCTGCTTTATTGTCCTGCCATCGGAAGAAGAACCGGAAGACGCTATCAGACTGGAATTTGTCAGCGACGATATTTACCGTGTCATTGAATTTGATCGCGACTTGAAAATGCTTGAACTGTTCAACCAAAATTTCAACATCGATCAAACACTGATAGTCAATGACGTCAACAACGACAAGCGGATGGAACCTTTCCGGCAGGAAGTCCTCTCCGGCTACAACATCCTTTCACTCTTTATTTTGCCGGTTTATTACAACGAAAAATTGCTCGGTATTTTGACCGGTTATCGCGGACAGATACAGGCCAACTGGAACCGCATCAACGAAGGATTTTTGAAGTCGGTGGCCGATCAAGTGGCCTCCGGTGTCACCAACGCCAGACTCTATGCTCGGGTACAGAGACAAGCCACAACCGACGGTCTAACGCAGCTATACAATCACCGCACCGGTCAGGAAAAATTGACCGAACAACTGCGTATGGCAGAACGTTATCAACGCAGTCTGGCTGTAGTTATGCTCGACGTAGACCACTTCAAACAAATCAACGATAATTTTGGCCATCCGGTCGGCGACACGGTACTAAAAGCGGTGGCGCGTCTGATCAAGAGCAATTGCCGCGACGTCGACTTACCGATTAGATACGGCGGCGAAGAATTCCTCGTCGTCCTACCCGAAATTAATAAAGAAGGCGCACAGGTGGTGGCTGAGCGTATCAGGAAGAGCCTGGCTCAAGAAGTAATTAAACACGAAAGTATCTCACTGACAGTTACAGCCAGTCTAGGTATAGCGACATTTCCCGAACACGCCCTTGATCAACATCATCTTTTGGAATTGGCGGACAAAGCTCTCTATCTCTCCAAACGATTGGGCCGCAACCAGGTGCACACAGCAAGCGATCTCAATTTCGACAAAAATCTCATGGCCAATAAAGACTCGGCCGCACCACGCGATCAAGCCGAGGTCATGTTAGAGGCGGCAAGGGCTAATGCCGAGGACCATCGCCTGCAATCTTTTGAACCGCCGACGGTATCAGCCGAAGCGCAGCAAAAAGATGACCTTGTGCCCGAGGTCGTGGAGATGGTAAAGACTCTGGCCCAGAGTCTCTACTCACGTTCCGACTACAACAAAGAGCATCACCTAGAAGTAGCGCGCATGTCCGAGCTTCTAGCCAAGGTCATGGGTCTCTCGGGCACTCAGATTGAACAAATAAGAGTGGCAGGTCTGCTTCACGATGTGGGCACTCTGCGCCTACCCAGCGAGCTTCTGGCCAAAGAAGGTTTTTTTACGCCCGATGAACGCAACCTGATAAACCAGCATCCAGTCCTGGGTGCCGACCTGTTGCGCCCGGTGCGCGCCCTGAAAGAAATCTGCGAAATCATGGAAAACCACCATGAGCGCTGGGACGGCCTGGGTTATCCCAATGGCCTCAAAGGTGAGGAAATCCCTCTACCCGCACGCATAGTCTCGATTGTGGACAGTTACCACGCCATGATTTCCGACCGTCCCTACCGCTCCGCCCTGACTTCAGAACAAGCCGTCAAGGCGCTGCGAGAAGGCGCAGGCAAGCAGTGGGACCCCTTCCTGGTGGATATTTTCATCGAAGTACTGACCCATTTGAGACAACCGGCCATGCCCGAGGCCAATCAGGAGGTTTAATGAAGCGGTGAGGCATAGGCCTACAACCTTCAGCTTCGACCTTTGATTAAATCCTAGCGCCAGGCACTGCGGCCACTTCCAGGCGCCTATTGACAAGCTTAAATATAAAGCTTAGTATCTATTCACCTTTATTCCGTAGAAGGCGACCCCTTTGGGTCAGCCGGGGCATATAAATGTTCTCGGGTTCAGGCTTTTACTATTCTCGGTTTTTTGTAGATTGTCCGTCTCGGGCAGGAGCAAAACATATGAAGCTCATCAAGATTTTTTTCGCCCTAGCCTTCGTTCTATTGAGCGTTGCGCCGCCCAGCTTTGCCCAGGGCGGGATACTAAATCAGCTAGGGGCTCAGGCCAATCAGCTGTTCAATCCCAGCGCCAACGGCAACCGGCGCGGTGCATTGCCCCCGACAACGCTCGACAGTTTTGTCTATCAGGCCGGCGGACAAGCCGATGCCATATATGGCGATGAAGGCGATATCGACATCCCGCCCATCGACAGTTTTACAAAGGAAAACCGCATCAATGCCGGTATTACCGGCCAACGCGATGCCGGTTTGACCACAGGCCACGGCAGCTTCATGCCGGATGCTTGGGGCGCCGACGAATTCATAGCTCCCCCCGGTGAATGGGGCTGGTCGGGCGCACGTGGCGGCAGCAATCAGCAAACGATTGAGGCCACGCAGCTAAACCTCTTGCAGGCCGCCGCCGGAGCCCTGGCTCGTTCCGGTCTGGCCAACCATACAGCTAACTCCAATATCACCTCCGGTGCCAACGTAGACGGCGCACCTCCCGCAATTCCCGCCTGGATATCGGCCTTTGGTCGCTGGGCCACCGCCTCCGTTCCCTACGCCGTGACTGAAGGTATGAAGCCAGTTCAAGACAGCACCAATGGTTTGCTGATGGGATGGCTCGCCCCGGGCGAGTCTCTGAGCGCCTTCCTCGGTGGTCAGACTGGTCGCCTGCTACCTTCCGAGCAAGCTGCAGCCGCCAAAATGCTGGCCAAGCTGCCGGCTAATGGTGACTTCGTCCTGCCTCCACTGGCACCAACTCCATAGTTCGCGCCCTGAGCTCATTACCCAAAAAATCACTGCATATGCGATTGCCCAAGGGATCGTAACGATACCGCACAGGTGAAACAACAGTTTTACAATTGTTGGTTTTAGCCACCGCAAAGACCAGCGCAGAGATATAACGGATCTACTGGGCTGAGGTGAGTGTGGCAAAAACACGCCTGCGACTGATACGACTTGTCGCCTTCTTTGTAGCGTGTATGGGGCTGGGCGTGCTGGCTATGTACGTTGCGCTGGCACCATGCAATCAGATGGAGCTGGTGGACGCCACGTCATGCCAGCCAATCAAAGCGCCTCCAGGGGCACCCATTGCTTATACACTTCTGGGTAAGAAGGGCCAGGTCTGCTGGTTCGAGGCCGAGCGCCCCGACCATAAAAAAGTCCGCCTGAGCGGCCTTCTCTACGTTAACGACAAAGCCAACGACATCGTGCTGGTCTCGCACGGTAAAGGCGGCAGTGTAGCCTTTGTCACCAACGACTATCGCATGCAAACATTTTTTCAGCAGGGACATTCGTTGTTCCTTTACGACTATGCCGGTTACGGCTCATCCGAAGGCAAGGCTACTTACAAAGGATTGTTGCAGGACGGACTAGCAGCTTACGACTATCTTGTCCAGGGGCTACACTACAAAGCATCACAGGTGGTGCTCTATGGAATCTCAATGGGTGGTGGAGTAACTGGCGAAATCGCCACGCGAAGGCCGAGCAAAGCCGTTATCCTGGATAGCACCTACACCTCGGTGGAACGCTGGGCAAAACAGTCCGTGCCCTTTATGCAAATATTTCCATCGATGCTTTACCCTCAACCGGCATACGACAACGTTGCCTTCGTCAGCGCACCGCATGCGCCACTACTAATTGTCCACGGCACCCTAGACCGCATGATCCCAAGAGAGAACGCCGAGACGTTAAACAAACTGGCCTCTATGCCGACCAGATTGGTTTGGCTACCCGGTAGCGCACACGGAAACATGGACGCAAAAGATCACCAAACTTTTGCACAGGCAATCAGCGAATTTTTCGCCTCGCTTACAACCCCTACTCAAATAAGCAAAACTTGAGGAACGCCCTTGAAAGAAAAGAACTTGGTGCCTAAACTGAGCCCGACAAAATTCTGGCGCCTGATGATGCAATTGAGCCTGGCTACGCTCGGTTGGTCATTCGTGCTCTTTGGCTTGCCGCTCTATATTTTCTTTTGTCCGGTGATCAATACGCCGCTGGTAGACAAACTATCAACCTGGCCAATGCGTGAAGAATACTGGATAGCAGGCAGTGAATTTTCCGGTATCAAATGCGAACAATTGACTTTCCCGATAAAGACTGGCACGCAAACACTGCAGTTGAGCGGCGCCTACTACAATCACCCTAAAGCCAAAGACATCATTCTTATCAGCCACGGCAATGGCGGCAGCATCAAATATCAGCACCGCATGACCCAAATTGCCCACATGCTCGACGCCAATCATTCAGTCTTTATCTATGACTACGAAGGCTATGGTGTGAGCGAAGGCGAGCCCAGCTACAGACACTTCAAGCGCGACGGCATCGCCGCCTTTGATTTTGTCCAGCATGAATTAAGATACAGCCCCAATCAAATAGTGCTCTACGGCATGTCTATGGGCACAGGGGTGAGCTGCGAAATCGCACGCGTACGCCAACCCAAGGCAATTATTTTGGACTCAGCCTACACCAGCGCCGAGAACGCGGCTAAGTATCTTTTCCCATTTACGAAAATCTATCCCAGTCAATTTTTTCCCGAGCCGCGCTACGACAACCTCGCTTACTTGCGTGGGCAGCACCCGCCGGTTCTACTAATTACGCCTATGAACGACGGCACAATCCCACCGGAGCAAGGCATGGAGCTGGCCCGTGAAGGTATGCCGCTAATCACTCTGGTGACCATGCCCCATTCCGGCCACACCTCTATTGGTATCGGCGACGAGAAACTGTACAACCAGTCGTTTAAAGACTTCCTGCAAAGAGTGGACACTCTACAGATGACTCCAGGCAGCACACCAGTCTTTTTTGCCGGCAAGCTTAACCACTAGCTTAACCACTGAACACTGGCCTATTCTTTGCCCAGGCCATGCGCGACCAGGCCAAACCAGAACCAGTCGTCCATGCAATCCTTTGCCGGGCGACTTGGTTTGTAGGTAAAGCTTGCGCCCTGAGTTGCCTGAAAACGCCGCCAGGCTTTAATGATCTCTTTTTGCGCGTCAACCGGTGCCAGATAATCGGCATTGCGCGACATCCAGACACCAAAGAAATGCAGCTTGTGGTCAGGGTTGCTGTCGTGCATCTGCTTGTCAAAATCAAGAAATTGCTTTTCATCAGCTGTGAGTTTCGCGCGACTGGGCGCGCTGTATGTCACTCCGGTTAGATAGTGCAAAGCGCGTAAACAGCCGACAATATGCTTTTCCGCCGGAGTCTTTTTGCCCTCCGTGTAATGACCGCGCGGAATGCTATGCAGCTCGGAAACAAGCATAGAAACGGCCTCACGAGGCTCCTGGGCCAGCAGATCGAAACCAGCAGATGCGTCTGCGCTCAGACCAAGCTGTTGCACCGCTTGACGCAACTTGCCGTCAGCATCGGCCAGAGCCGGTGCATAAATGGACACCGTGTAGGCCAGAGTCAGGGCCACAGCTATAAGAGAATTGCGAAGATTCAAAGTAGACCTATAGAGGAATCAGATTTGATTTTAGCGCAATATATGCAAATGCCGATATTTATATCGGTGCGGGCTAATTTGCACTTGCAACGTGAAAAACACGTGAGTGCAGCAGCAAATTTTAGCCGCAAAAAAAAATTTCTTTTTTTGCAAGAATCAGTCCAAAAGCAATCTTCAGCGCATACACACAGACAACCCCCTATGAAACCACGAAGAGATTTTTAAGGAGTTCGCAATGACTGAAGTACAGGAACAACAGACCTGGGATTCACGTGTCGGCAATATGCATGCTTTACAAGACGAATATGTTGCCACTACTAATGGTACTGCCAAGGATCCATCAACATTAGGCAAACTATTTAGAACTGAGGAAGCAAATAACCAGTCATACCATTTGAAGCACGACTCAGAGTCACAAGGTGAGGTCTTAAAAGACTTCCTTGAAGCCCTAAGGACCATGCACAAAAGTGACCTTACTCATGACCAAGTACATAAGGACAGAGATTTACCATTCTTGAACGATCAAGAAAAGAAGATGATGGAATTTACAGACAATCATTTTGACCAGATCTCTGCTCTGCAAACTGGGAAGAAAGACAATGAGATAGACGGTTTTGACACCTATCAAGTCTCAAATTATCCGAACGTGAAAAGGGAAGACAAAGCATATGTTGCAAACTTCCAAGAGAAGGCCGCATGGACGGGAGCCGCGATCGGCGCGGTAGGCGAAGTAGCCGCATTTATTTATGCTGCGCCGGCTGCAATAATGGCATCAACTTATGGTGCGTTTGCAGTGGGTGGCCTAGTTGCCCTCAATAAAGGCCTTGTCGAAGGAGCCATGGCCAGCGCCGCTACTACTGTTGCGTGGGGTCCGTTAATCGGTGGTTTCGCAGGGTACGGCGTCGGTCATCTAATCGCCGACCCTGTCTGGAATATGACCGAAGGCCGTAAAATAAACAATTTCTACAACCAAATGAAAACGTCGATTCCTACTTATTCGGAGTTCACTGGCCGTAGTAATTACTACCAACCGTCCTAACAGGAAATCTAAGTATATGGCAGCCCAGGTCATGGTTCGACTTTCATTTTTACCGTGCCCATAATAGGGTAAAATTTCCTGGAGGAAACACAAATCCGGAGGCCAATTGAGAATTTTCCGAACAAGTAGTTTCCTCGCTATCACTCTAACGGCCACACAAGGTTTAACGCCAGCATTTGCGCAGACCGAACCTGACATGAAAAAGAAGCCAACCGTTAACAAAAGTAGTGCCAGTGGCAGCACTACGTTGAAGCCAGTCGGCGGCATGCAAATGTGGTACTACAAATGCGCCAGACTCTTTCGCTATCCCATTCCCACTGACTTTGAATTCGCTTACATCAACAAAAAGGGCGAAGTTACAATTACAGGACCATTTGATAAAGCCTATAGCTTTTCTAACGGTGTCGCCTGCGTTGTTTTAGGTACCTACAAACTTCGCGATGGTAGGTGGATCTATAACGCATCACCACTTACAGGCATTACGGGTGGTACGCCTGCACTCTTAAAGAGTAATGGCGAGGTTGTGCTGCGTCTGCCTGGTAGTTTGCCAGAGGCCTTTTACGACAAGTACGCAACTACCATGATTACTAGAGATACGGAAAAAGCGCATCAGCCTGAAATGTTTTACGAACTTATGGACGTAAACGGCAAAATAGTCACCAACAATAAATGGCTTGGAGCCAAGCCCTACAGCGAAGGGTTGGCAGCAGTACCTGAACCGGAATCGTGGATACCCACCACTCATAACGGCATAATTCCAACCAACTCTCCATGGGGCTTTCGCGATGAGACCGGCAAAAGAATCATTCCCAGTAAGCTGGCGGCTCCGGGAAGGTTTAGCGAAGGGCTGGCGACGATAGAAGTACAGGCAACGAATACTTTACGGTCGATTGATCACAATAATCCAAGCTTTTACCATCCAGAAAATTACTCTTACATCGATAAAACTGGGCAGGTGGTAATAGCCGGACCATTCATGGAAGCACAGCCGTTCACAGGTGGTCTGGCGGCGGTTATGAAGAATGGAAAATGGGGCTACATCGACAAAAGCGGTAAGGAAGTTGTGCCCTGTGTTTATGACTGGGCTGGAGACTTTAAAGGTGCGTTGGCACCTGTGGAAAAGAATGAACTTGTGGGCTACATCGACAAATCAGGAAAACTCGTCATTGAGTTCCTCTTCAAAGACGGCAAAGAATTTTCCGACGGCATCGCTCCGGTCACAAAAGACGGCCGACACTGGGGCTACATCGATGAGAGCGGCAAAGAAGTCATTGCCGCAAAGTTTCAACGTGCTTTTCCCTTCAATAATGGTCTGGCACTGGTCTACATAGATATCCGCAAACAAATCACGCCATCGGCCAGTGACGCCCCCTTTTTCCTGGCTTCAGCGGTAAATTACCGCTCCGAATCGGAAATTAATAACGCGCGACTGGCCTGCAAAACAACAATCGAATGTGCGCCCGAAAGCGCATCGGCACGGACAGCCAAAGCGATGTTAAAGTGCGCCTTCCCTGATCACGATCTCAGTCCCGAAGTGGCAAAACTCTATAAGGAAGGAATTCAGAACGCCACGATGCAAAAGTTTCCTGAAGCGGAAAAGTTGTACAAACAAGCACTGGTGCTCGATCCTGATTTCTTTGCGCTAAATGGGTCACTGGCCTATGTATACAAGAACACGAATCGCCATGACGAGGCAATTGCATTGCTGACTAAAACGCTGGAAAAATATCCTTCATATGCTCGAGGTTATTGGTGGTTGTCGCAGATATACAAAGACAAGGGCAACCAGAAGCTGGCTCAGGAAAATCGCGCAAAAGCCGCTAGCTTAGACCCAGACGATCCATATCTGCACGATTAATCCCACCAAAATGAAACTGCTTTTTCAATACGAATGCGTTTGGCCATAGCTCGCATCCGTGACGCGTTCTCGTTCTCGTCATTGGACAATTCAATTTCAGGGCAAAAGAAAAATATCTCTGTGCACAACTGACTCATATCATCTGGCAAGCTTTTAAATTTCAAGGTAAATCGATCGCGGCCCGCGTCCGTTACCTGCACTCCATATTTGGAGTTCCAATATTTCACCTTCTCAATTACCATTTCATTGGAAATATCGTAATTAGGTGCGTATGTATGATTGTTTTCCAACAGCTCCAAGCCAATACTGTTTTTATCAACTTTAGTAACTGTAGCCAGTTTTACGGTGCTTGTAGCGGTAAATCTCGCCGGTACATCGACGTGCCACCGGCGATCACCAATTTTTTTAATTACTGCACCAGGCTCAAGACGCAGGTCCGGCATCATGGCCGCAAAAATCGGATTTGTTCTCTCAGGACTATCGGCCATCTTCAACTGCAATTGTGCCATCTGCTCTATCTGAGCTTTATCCCCTGATGCGTAAAAAGGAGATCCTTGAACAACGATTATTCGTAAACTCTCAATACTATGCCTATCTGACTCCTCAATTGGATAGATGGCTTCATAGCTGACAGCTTTTTGCTCCATCAAGGCGAGTCCGTCCGGCCGCGTTCCACTTGCGGCCAAAAACGCCTCTGCTTCCGCCTTGGTTTCAAACTGCCGTCTAGTTTGAATTCCCCTGGATTCCTCACCAATGCGATATCCCAATTTCTCAAGGGCGTTTTGCAATTGCACCATGCGATCGTCCTTGGCATAAGCATATCGACCGTCACTTTGATACTGTAATCGCAGTAACGACTTGGCTTTATTTTCCGGACGCAGGGACTTACCTGCAACACTTGCCTTTAGCTTTGCAATAGCTTCATCAAGCTCGGCGTCCGACTCAAAACCCTTTTGACCGATACCAGGCATAGAAAGAAAACCAACAGCGTGCTGAGGGATACCTTTGTCTCGGGCATCCTGCTGAAGAAGCGGCATTATTTCGCCCATGGCGTCAGAAAATTTCATATAACGCTTCAAGACCGGATCGATATTTGCGGGAACGGGATGGTTTATGAACGACGCCATTGTTCTTGGTTTGTAGTGTTCAAGTTCGGCGTCAATAACCTTCGCCAATTCTGGATAGCTCTTAGCAATTTTCTTGTAATTATCAATGTCCTTTGGTATAGGCGGCGTCGGACCAACCTGTTGATTGAGCCCATTTTGAGCATCATCAGACGGCTCCAGCCCACCCATTTTTACGATGGACATTTCAGGATTCAATCGCTCCTTGATGAGCAACAGAACGGCCTCGTCATAGTCTAATTTTTTGGCAATTTCCTTTTCAGCGGCCGACAACTCGGCCTTTTTGGGTCCTTTGACCACTGTTGCGGCCCCCTCTTTCTTCACTGGTTTCGGCGCGGCGAAGGCAGGCAGACTAATCGCATGAAAACCAGCCAGGCACGGGGGCAGAATCATCATAGCTGCAATCTTGCGGAACAAAAACACCCTGTTTAACCACCATCGTAAACCGGTCGTAAAAACCATGTTGTAGTTTAGCAGACGTCGACCCAAAGGGTCTCTTTTAAGATAGGGTGGGATTAGTCTCACAACTTTCCAAAGGGTAGTGCTCATGCGCTTTCTCTGCCTAATCTTGATTGGGCTGGCAGGGCTGACTTACTGTCAGCCTGCCGCCGCACAAGAAACACAACCGGATAAGACACAGACAGTGACTCAGGCATCAGTGCGGCCTGCGCCACCATTGAAACTGCGCGCTGTTCGTCTGATCGGTAGGCATAAGGGCTACATTGTCGACGTGCGCTATCCGCAGTTTCGCGGTGGAAAGAAAAGCGAAACAGACAAGCTGAACAAACAAATACGACTTTATGTGGACCGATGCATCTCAAATGCGGCGGCCCCCAAAGGCCAACCAGCCTACACGCACGATTGCAATTTCTATGACGTGTTCTTCACTGATGAATTCGTAAGTTTGAATCTTGACTTTAGCGACTATCTCGGAGGTGCTGGTGATGCACGTTTTGCTACTTGTCTCAGTGGGCAACTAAAGCCCAAATTTCACTTACTTACACTGCGCGACGTTTTAGGCAAACGTATTAACCGAACCAGGCTCGCCGCTGTTGTAGCCAAATCGGTATCACAGTCCGATCAAGTGCAATTCAAAGCAAAAGACCTGGCAAGCGATGGGCAGTTAGATAGTTTCACATTTGATAGCGACGGCCTTTCCTTTTATATTCCTGAAGGAGCTACAGTCGGCACTACTAAAGTCAAAGTGTCATACCAAGATCTGGGCAAGACGATAAGCAAAAAATCCCCAATCTACGGCCTGGCAAAGGCCAGCAAGATTAAGCACTTAGGCAAGCACCAGGCGCGTTCGCAAAGCCGCCGCCATAGGCTATGATGTATTCGGACAAACTGCTCCAGCCTACTCTGCGTAACGCCAACGTGACTAACAGCCAGACCAGACGATATGAAACGCTCAGAATGACTGCCGGCTTCGCGTTGGGTCTGATTGCGCCGATAGTTTTCTCACTATCTTCAGCGGCAGCTCCGTACAACAATAAACCCACGGCCCCCGCGGCCGTAGAACAACGTTGTCTGCAATTAGTAGGCGGGGAACGGATGGAAGAAGCGCAGCATCTATTAATACCGTGGTGCAAAAGACCCACCGCCACCGGCACGATGCACGCGCTCCTGGCCAAGACCTACATGGACGACCCCTATGAAAGTTCAAGGCTGTCGGCGCAGGTAAAAATTGAGCTTGCCACCGCCCTTAAACTCGATCCTGAAAGTGGGACAGTTTATCGAGTATTGGCAGAGTACGCCAATTTGCAAGGTGATCACAAGAAAGCGATTCAGTATGCACGCAAAGCTATAGACTGCAAAAAGCCTGATAAGGACTCGGGATATCGCCAACTAGTGATCGCTTACTCCAGTCTCAAAGACTACCCTCAGGCATATAAGTGCAACGAGGAGCGGTTCAAATACTCCGGTATGAATGACTCCAACCTTCGCAATCGAGCCATGCTTCTAGAGCAGATGGGCAAGCAGACAGAAGCGGTGCAGGCCTGGCGGGAGGCGCTCAAATTTCGTCGCGATGACTCGACCCAACTGTCTTTGATCGCCTGTCTTGAACACGGCGGGCAAGACAAGGAGGCCATCGAAGAATTGTCGAGTCTGATCAAAAACAATCCCGCTGACGACGAAGCAAGATCGAGACGAGCAAAGCTTTATGTCAAAATCAAACAATACAAAGAAGCCATAAGTGACTATTCAGCAGCCATCAAAGAAGCGCCGTCTGCTCGTCTCTATAAGGCGCGGGCTGAAATTTATAAACTGATGGGTCAACCGGCGGCAGCTGCAGCCGATCTTGAACAAGCAAAAAAAGAAGAGAAAAAGGCGTACTAGGTCACTTTAAAGACTCACGTGATTGTCACGTCGGCGGCCGTATTGTGGGTGCCACAAAGGGACTTCAGTCTCCCTTCGCCCCCAGTACCCCAAAGTCCTCAATTTACTATGCAACTATTCGATAAACCGGACAAGCCAGCACAGGACACGCCAGCACAGGCCAAACCGCCAGAAGAAGTCCTGATTGATCGCATATGCGACGACTGGAAGGCCGTAGCCAAAGGCGACACCACCATCAAGTTGGCCAGCGACCTGTACAAGCTGTCAGCATTGGATGGGACCCAAAACGGCGGCGAGGCCCTATATGGGACGCATATCAATACAATCAATCAACGCCTTGATAGCGAAAATTATCTTCCCAACCTCAATATTATCGGCGCTCGCAACGGCCAGGTACTCGTGCAGGACAAGCTGCGCGGGCAGACAGGGCTGGTCGAGCCCGGCCGAAAAATGATGCAGGTGCATGACCTGGTAGACGACCAGGACATTAACTCGCCCTGGATTCCCAAAGAGCAGAAGCCGGCAGCAGGTCTGGCTGAAGGCCCGGTCACGCCCGACAGCGTCCACCAGACTGTTGTGCCGGACTGCAAGTGGCAGGCTCATCTGGCCTCCTTTGCCAAAGCCAATCCTGAAGCTGTGAAAAAACTGATCCACGACAACAACGACGGCACCTACACTGTCACCTTCCCCGGTGACAAGGAGCATCCGGAGACAATAGAGGCACCCACACCCTGGGAGAAGGCGACTTTTTCAACGCCCGAGTATAAGGGCAACGAGTGGGCGCTCCTGATCGATAAGGCTTTCCGCCAGCGAACTGGGCTACCATTTGGCCCCCATCAGGCCGCCGAGGGCTATGAAGGGCTGCTTACAGGAAACAAAAATGCCTGGATCGGCGCCATGCGTGACGATGAACCGCCTAAATGGGTCAGTGCCATAGATTGGATGGGAACAAAGCTAGGCCTTGAGCCAATCACCAAAAACAATGCGTCCGCAGACAGTCTGACAAAACAACTGTCAGAAAACTCACACGATATCATCCACCAGAGCCGTGAGAATATGCCCCGCCTGATAAAAGAAGCGCTGGACAACCACATGATCATTACTACGGCTTTCTTACCCGAGAAGATGGGAGGCAAGCAAGAGTTTGGCGCCGACCCCGGACTGCACAAACTTGAAGTCAGACAGTTGCACGATTATGCCATCACAGACTACGACCCCCAAAAAGGCACCATCACTCTGCGAAATCCCTGGGCCTTTAACTATCAAGCCGGCACAGGCGACACAGACGAGACCAAGCAGCGCATCAACAGCGGCTATATCACGATGGATATTAACGAGTATAAGCGCAGCATGGTGCTCATAGACGTTGAGCCAACCAATCCTCTGCCTCCCAAGCCCTAGAAGTTGTAAACTTACAGCCATGGAAAATGTGGAACAAACCCTTGCGGTTGGCACCATAGTCGACAATCGCTACGAAATCTTGTCGGTGCTTGGACGCGGTGGCGGCGGCTGCGTGTACAAAGTACGGCAGGTGATCATGCAAAAGATCATGGCCCTCAAAACGCTCAATCCATCGACTTCCAATATCAGCATGCTGCGCTTGCAAAAAGAAGCGCAGGCGCTAAGCCGACTGGAGCATCGCCATATTGTGCAGGCCAATGATTTTGGCATGATAGACGGCAATCAACCGTTCTTTGCTATGGAATATGTGGATGGTCCGACTCTGGCACAGTATTTAAAGCAAGTCGGCAGCATTTCAGTGGAGTCGATGATCGAGCTATTTGCGCCGCTCTGTCAGGCGCTGTCATACGCTGAAAGCAAGGGCGTGGTGCACCGCGACATCAAGCCGTCTAACATCGTTCTGGCCCGAGACGCCAACAATCCCGGAAAATTCGTGGCTAAGATCGTCGACTTTGGCATCGCCAAGATTCAACACGGCGACGAAAACGCAGCGGCCCTTACTAAAACCGGCGCAGTTTTTGGTACACCTTCATACATGAGCCCAGAACAGTGTCTCGGTCAACCGGCTGACCACAGAAGCGACATCTACTCCCTCGGTTGCGTCATCTTTGAGAGCCTCGTCGGCACTCCACCCTACACAGCCTCCAACCAGCTCGAAGTAATCATGAAACACATCTCGGGCGAGATTCCGACTCTGCGCGAGGCCTCCCTGGGCAGCAAATTTCCTGAAGCCATCGAACAGATCGTAGCCAATATGTTGGCTAAGGATCCTGACGAAAGATACCAGAGTTGTGACGATGTGTTTGACGATTTCCTATCGCTGCAAGAAAAGCGTTCCGTAGCGCCAATAGTCGCCAGGGAAAGCGAGGTGGTCGACGTTAACTGGAAGAGAAAAGCGATTTTCGTTTCTTCTCTGGTGGTCACGCTTGTAGTTGCCGCAGGATCGATTTTTGTTTTTATGGGACTGCACAAGCCGGTAGCAAAATCGCCTGACGCTGACGCGATTACAGCCAGCCGAGGCGGCCAAAAAGAGGCTCAAAGTTCTGTGTTATCAGACTACCTTAATCAGGGGCATGAGTATGAGCGCAAGACTTATTTAAATGGCCAGAAATTCTTCTCAGAGGTGAAAGGCGACAAACTTTGCTTCACTTTCCCGGACAAGTTAATCGGCAAATTCAAATACTGGACCACTCCAACAGACAACACAATTACGCCTGCTCAAAATTCAGTGACTGTTGCGCGAGATGCGAAATTGATCTTATTTCCAGCGGCACCGCTACTGGTGGAACCGGCACTCTGGAGTAAATTTCGCCAGGAAGATCTTTTTGGCATTCGCATGGATCTGACTGAGGCACTCACCAGAGATGAGTTTGACGATAGAGCTGAGGATGTTCTGCGAAAAGACAATATTCGATCGGAATTGTCGGATCTTTTAGGCAAGAACAAGAAGACAAAGTCTCGCGAAGCTTCGCCCCTCTCTAGTGGTAAAGCCTTAATGAGCAAGATTGAAGATGAGTTTGACAGTAAGCCGGTTGCAGACAGCGACGCAAACTCTCAAAATCTAAAAGCTGCCCTCGCTTTTGACAAATTGCATTTGCTGGGATTGCTCAACGCTAATTTCAATGATCGCACCTGGTTGAATATGGGCACTATGCCCTATCTTCGCTGGTTGTGGCTGGACACATGCATAATAAACGGTAAGCCGATCAGGGGTGATAGCTTCACACAGTTAGCTAACCTGAACAAAATGCGGGTAATTTCTATCGACAGAATGGAAGCACCGACGACACTGCTTAAGCAGCTGTGTAAGAGCCAGGAACTGAGGCGGCTTTCTCTTGGTGGCGTCACGCTGACAAAAGAAGACTTAGTACTGATTGCCAAAATTCCAAAGCTGGATACACTACGCTTGCGAGGAAAATCGAAACTGGCGCAGGACGCATCACTGGTAAGTTTGTCTGATGCAGGCAATCTCGAAAGATTGGCAATCTCCGACCAGCTTAAACCATACCGCCTGGAGACTTTGTCGGAGTTAGTCAAACTCAAGCATCTGAAAGAGTTGATTGTCGAATGGCCAGAGCACTCTGAAGAGTTTGCCGCCATCAAAGTGGTGCCCAGCTGCAAGGTAACCTCTCAGGACAGAGCTAATTCCAGCTGGTTTGATTTTACGAAAGAAAATCCCGACGTGACCGGCCTCTGGTGACCTCGACCACTAAGAACGTAAACCCTCGAACAAGGTGTGAAGAAGTTGTCTCAGAATGCTTTCGCGTTCGGCACCAACGTACATCGCGACCATGGCCGGGTGATGGAAGCTGCTAGTGGCTTCCATCAATAACGTCACAACCTCATCCACATTTTTACGCCCAATCAAATTCGCCTCTATAGCCTGAGTCACTATGATATTCAACTGGCTTCGCATAACCCCCAGGTGAGCCTGTACAAAAGGTTTTTCAACTTCTGTCGAATAATTGAGCGCCTTGAACAACTCGGGATCGTTTTTGACTTTCGCTACTTTCATAAGATGCAGTTGGACAAACCATTGGGTCAAACGCTCCACTGCATCGCCGCCCCCGTCCTCAGTGCACAAACTTTCCTGTTCGGCATCAAACTCTTCCAGCCAGCGCGCGCAGACCGCATCGAAAAGCGCAGACTTATCGGCAAAGTGTCCATAAAGGGCGGCGTGACTGACGCCAAGCTCTTTGGCGATATCACTCAGGCGGACTTTATTAAATCCAACAGTTCGCATGTGCACCAGGGCGCAGTCGATGGCCTTCTCTTTTAGTTGTTCGGCCGTCAAACCCGTGCGTGGCATAGCGTTGATCCCTCCAGAAGCATTCTAACTTACAAACCTTGACTTTTGTAAGCAACGTCGGTAAAGTTACAAATATCGGATTTCGTAAGTTTCCAGTCGCCGGAGCTTAGACCCGGCACAGTTCAGGAGTACAAGACATGAAAACATCAACCCAGCTAGGCGGCACCTTCAAATTCCCAGGGACGGACCTTGTAGTTCATCGCATGGGTTATGGCGCCATGCAGCTGACCGGCCCCATGGTCTGGGGGCCGCCCAAAGATATGGACGTGGCCAAAGCGGTGCTGCGCGAAGCCATTGAAACCGGCGTCAACCACATCGACACCAGCGACTACTACGGACCGCACGTCGCTAATCAAATAATAAAAGATGCGCTCTACCCGTATGCCAAAGACCTCGTCATCGTCAGCAAAGTCGGCGCCCGCCGCCTGCCCGACAAGTCCTGGGTGCGCGCGCTAGCAAAGGACGAAATTGTTTCAGCCATACACGACAACCTGCGCCATCTAAAATTGGAGGCCATAGACATAGTCAACCTGCGCCTTGGAGACTTTCTTTCATCCGTCGACGAATCAGTGCAGGAGCCGCTTAGCGCCCTGATAGATCTAAAGAAACAAGGACTGATCAAACACATTGGCCTCAGCACCATATCAGCCAAGCAATTCGAAGAAGCAATTCAAATGACCGAGATAGTCTGCGTGCAAAACATGTACAACATCGCCAAACGCACTGACGATAAGCTTATCGACATGCTTGCCGCGCGCGGTGTAGCATACGTCCCCTACTTTCCGCTGGGTGGATTCGAGCCACTGCAAATCGAAGCGCTCAATCGCATCGCAAAAACTGCAAAAGCCACTCCGATGCAGGTCGCTCTCGCTTGGCTCTTGCGCCGCTCGCCGAATATTCTACTCATTCCTGGAACAGGCTCGCTTGGCCACTTGAGAGAGAATATTCAAGCGGCATCGATTGAACTGTCGGAGGAAGTTATGGGGCAATTGGAGCAATTGCACACAGGAAAATAACTGAATTTGCGTGACCACTGTTGAAACTATTTTTCGACCTTTTCAATTTTAGGTGAATCGGCTTCAGTCTTCTTTATTCGAGTCTTCTCAATAATCTCTTCGGCCTGAGCCTTCTTGCCCATTTTCTCAAGCAACTTCGCGTACTCGACACCAACAAATTCTTTGTACATCGGGTCGCTGTCTGGCTTTGAACACGCAGCAAGGGCTTCATCGAAGGCTTTGTCCGCTTCTTTTCGCTTGCCCTTCTCTACCAATTGCAATGCTCTGCCAAAGGCCTCAGCTCCAGGCCAATCGGTGCCAATATCTTTGGTCTGAGATTTGCTTCCAGCAAGGTTCTGAAAAAAGGTGTACCGATCGACGGAGCCAATTTGCTGCAGCTGGTGGAGATTCGGATTGTTGCTAGGAGTTTTCATCTTCGGTTTTGTAGTCGGACCACTCTCAGACAACGTCCATATAACGTTGAAGTTAGACGGCTTTTCCTTAGATTCCTCAGCATTCGTATCTTTGGCGGCGGCAGACAAAAATGAAAACGCAAGAGCTAGGAAAAGCGACAGGACACGTCCTGCTTGGCGCACCGCATTGCGTATCTGCCTCAAGCCGCGCGGACAGTTATCAAAAATAACTGTTCCGTCCAGGCGCCTGTAAAGCTTCACGCAAGGAGCTTCGCTGGCAGATAATAGAAAGAGTTCGGCCTCAGACTTTGTCATCGCAGAAAGATCAAAAACATCTTTTGCACAGTCGCCGCAGTGTCTCTTGCGGTTGTCGCCCTGCATGTCAGCCCAATTGGCCTTGCAGGGCGCTGCAATCCTAATTCCGTCAATTGCCGACTTCTCTGTACTCTGTTCGTTCTGCATCGCTAAAATATAGCGGCTAATGATCGAAAATGGCCAAGAATCAAAGAATACTTATTTGGCTGAATGAACCCAGTGAACCGAAATATTTAGTCGTTCAGAGGAGACGCCTTACTGCTGGCTGGCGGATCTGGTAGTTCACAATCTTCCAGACGCGGCACTTCACAAACTCGAACGCCATCGCGAATCACTAAATACTTGGTTCCCGTACGCGCAGCCAATAATTTAGCCATTTTTGACGCTCTAATCAAAGCAGCCGTAGCGCCCATCATGTCTGGATCGTTTTGATTCGGAGAAACCTGTTCCATTAGTTTTTACCCTCCTCAATCAACACAGTCCCGTCAATATTACTATCATACAGCCTCCACGAATCGACTTCATTTTTGTAGAATTTGTGAAAATTAGACAAACCGGACTCGAAACGCCGCCGAACAACATCGTCCGGGATATAGTGTCCACCTTGAGCCACTCTAATTGCGACGCGTCCTACTGCGTCATCTACTGTTCTCAAAGACAGAAAAAAAAGTTTGACGTGATAGCCCTGACTACGCCAATCCTTGATCAGCCGACGATATACTCTGCCCGAAAGTGTTGTTTCAAAAGCAAAGCTATTTCCTTGAATAACATGATTCTTTATTTCTTGCAGCATGATGCGACCCGCTTTGACGGCAACAGAACCTGGATTTTGCGGCGACAATCTGGCAGCAATCAAGTCTGCATTCACAAATTCCAGGCAATCCGCTTCGTTCGGAAGAAATTCAGTTGCAAACGTCGTCTTCCCAGCCCCGTTAGGCCCCGCAATGATCAAGATTCTCTTTTGCCGAGAATCTGTCATTAACCCAGATCAAACATCGGCGTCGACAGATATCTCTCGCCCGAGCTGCAAATCACGGTCACAATATTCTTGCCTTCGTTCTCCGGTCTGGCAGCCACCCATAGTGCGGCCTGCACATTAGCACCACTGCTGATGCCGCCGAGTATGCCTTCTTCTTTCGGCAAGCGTCGACCCATAGCAAAGGCTTCGTCATTGGATATCTGAATCACTTCGTCGATAACGTCAAGATCAAGATTCTTGGGCACAAATCCGGCACCGATGCCTTGAATTTTGTGAGGGCCTGGTTTGACCGGATCACCGGCGCGCGTCTGGCTGATAACTGGGCTATCCTTGGGCTCTACAGCGATTATCTGTACACCGGGCTTGCGCTCTTTCAAGACTCTACCAACACCAGATATTGTTCCGCCTGTTCCCACACCGGCAATAAATATGTCGACACCGCCATTGGTATCATTCCAAATTTCTTCAGCGGTTGTTTCACGGTGTATTTTAGGATTGGCTGGATTAGAAAATTGCTGCAGCATATAAGCATTAGGCGTTGATTCTACTAAAGCTTCAGCGCGACCTATTGCGCCTTTCATTCCATCGGGGCCGGGCGTGAGGACGAGTTCCGCGCCGAGAGCGGCCAGCAATTTGCGGCGCTCCAGAGACATTGTTTCGGGCATGACGAGGATGATTCTATATCCGCGAGCCGCTGCAACAAACGCCAGTGCTATACCGGTATTGCCCGAAGTCGGCTCGATCAAAGTGCTTTCGCCGGGCTTGATCAGGCCGCGTTCTTCGGCGTCATTGATCATGGCTGCACCGATGCGATCTTTTACAGATCCCAGCGGATTCATCGATTCTGTTTTGACGTATACGTTTGCCTTCAGGCCTTCAGTCAAACGGTTGAGTTTGATCAGAGGCGTGTTCCCAATGGCCTGCGTCAAATTGTCTTTAAGTGCCATCGGCTTTTTCTTTCTCGGCTTTAGCCGATTCTGCTTGCTGTTCGGCGCTAGCTTTACGCTCGGCTAACTGCCTTTCGCCTATAGACTTAAGTATTTTGCCTTTCTTGAACATTTTGTCGTCTTTTTTGGCCTGGCCGTCTTTCATCATACGGTCGCCTTTTTCGATCAAACTTTTGATGTGCTTATCCATGGCTTTGGTTTTCTTCTGCATGCGCTTTTCGTCAGAAGTGTAATCAACTGGCGAGGCACCATTGCTGGTCGGAGCAGGGACAAGACCGGACGATGGGCTGGCGGTTGTGGCAGACGAGCTGGCCGAGGGGGTTTGCAGCTGTTGATTGGGCAAATTGGAGCCAAAGAAATCGTTCACTTGGCTGGAGTTATTCGATTGCGCCAGCGCCGGAGCACCCAGCACCAGAGACAGAGCAACCAGTAAGTTTGCCGTATTTTTGGTTTCTAACTTCATTCCCAGATCCTCATCGAACATACTGACTTCTTAGTTTAGCGCCACATGTGAGGCGCTGCCCTAACTAACACTAATTTTTACAGGCGGCCTCTTTTAAATAGGGGGGACGCAGGTCTAGATTAAGTGCTTTTTCAAGTGCATAGGCGGCTTTGACCACCAGCGCATCAGCTACCGGCGCGCCCAGGAGCTGCAAGCCAACGGGCATTTTTGTAGTACCCAATCCAGAGGGGATAGAAATGCCGGGGAGGCCAGCCAGGTTGGCCGGTATTGTAGCGATGTCACCCAGATACATTTGCAGCGGGTCTTCGGTTTTCTCACCAATCTTGAATGCACAGGTGGGCGCGGTAGGCGAGAGCACCAGATCATATTTCTCGAAAATGTCAGAGAAATCTTCGGTTATCAGTCTGCGAACTTGCTGCGCCTTTTTGTAATATGCGTCGTAGTAGCCGGTGCTCAGGGCATAGGTGCCAAGCATGATGCGGCGTTTTACTTCCGAACCAAATCCTTCCTGACGCGTGGCCTGATACATCGAAATAATATCGGTAGCTTCTTTGTCGCGGAGGCCGTAGCGCACACCATCGAAGCGCGAGAGATTGGCCGAAGCTTCTGCTGTAGCCAGAATATAATAGACAGGCAGTGCGTATTTCGAATGGGGCAAGGATATTTCGTCGACTTCGGCGCCCAGTTTGGTCAGAAGTTTCGCGGCATCCAGTATTGAATCGCGCACATCAGGGTCTATTCCTTCGCCGACAAGTTCTTTGATCACGCCTATCTTCATGCCCTTAAGATGCTCTTCAGGACTGTGATGCGCTAGGTCGCGCACAAATTCAAACGTTAGCGCCGGGAAATGTTTGGGGTTGTTTTCCACAAACGGATTGGGCAGAGAAGTCGAATCTTTACCATCATGACCTGATACCGCCGCCAGTGTCATGGCGCAATCTTCAACGTTGCGCGCGAAGGGGCCAATCTGGTCCAAACTGGATGCGAAGGCCACCAGGCCAAAGCGAGATACCATGCCGGATGTTGGCTTCATACCGACTACGCCACAAAAGGCCGCCGGTTGTCTGATAGAGCCGCCGGTGTCGGAGCCCAGAGCGCTCAGTGCAAAACCGGCCGCCACCGCCGCTGCCGATCCGCCCGAACTGCCCCCGGGCACACATTCAAGATTATGCGGGTTTTTAGTGCGCTTAAAAGCTGAATGCTCAGTAGAGGAGCCCATGGCAAATTCATCGAGGTTTGTCTTGCCGACAATCACAGCGCCGTTGTGCCTGAGATTTTGAATGGCTGTCGCTTCGTACTTGGAAGAAAAATCACCGAGGATTTTGCTGCCGCAGGAAGTGCGCACACCTTGCACGCACATGTTGTCTTTGACTGCCACAGGGATGCCGGCCAGGGGACCAAGGGTCTTACCGGCGGCGATTTTGGCGTCTATGTCTTTTGCCTGAGCCATGGCCGCTTCCGGCATGGGAGTGATGAAGGCGTCTATTTCTTTTTCGTATTTGTTTATCTGATCAAAATACGCAGCTGTGATTTCGCTCGCCGACACTTGCTTGCTTTGCAGCATGGCTGTCAGTTCGGCGATTGATTTACCTGGTGCAATTTGGCTCATGAGAATTACGAATGCCGTACGTTTTTGTTTTTAGTCTTTGAATCTTTTGAAAACCAGAGAGCAATTGTGTCCACCGAAACCGAAACTATTGGACATAACGATGTCGACTTTGGCGTTGTGGATTGCTTTATTTGGCACGTAGTTGAGATCGCAATCGGGATCGGGATCTTCGAGATTGATTGTGGGAGGCAATACATTGCGCTCGATGGCCATAACTGCTACGGCCGCTTCAATGGCACCGGCGGCGCCGAGTAAGTGACCGGTCATAGATTTTGTCGAGCTTACGGCCAACTTGTGCGAGGTGGCATGCTCGCCAAAGACGCGCTTGATGGCCGCAGTTTCAGCTTTGTCGCCGAGCGGAGTGGAGGTACCGTGGGCGTTTATATAGTCCATTTCCTCGGGCTGAATGCCCGATTGTTTGATGGCGATTGCCATTGCCCGGGCTGCGCCTTCGCCGTCTGCGCGCGGTTGGACGATATCGTAGGCATCGCCGGTGCTACCAAAGCCGGTGATTTCGGCGTAGATATAAGCGCCGCGTGCTTTGGCGTGGGTGAGAGATTCGATCATCAACACCGCACCACCTTCACCCATGACGAAGCCGTCGCGTTTGATGTCAAACGGACTGCTGGCTTTTTCGGGGAATTCATTGCGGGTGGAGAGTGTACGAGCCGAAGCGAATCCGGCCATCACGAGAGCGGCGATCGGTGCTTCCGAACCGCCGGCAAACATGACATCGGCTTCGCCGCGTTCAATAATGCGATAGCCATCACCGATGCTATTGGCCGAAGTGGCGCAGGCGGTGACGCTGCAAGTATTTGGTCCTTTGGCGCCATGGATCATTGAGACCCAACCGGCGGCCATATTGACTATCAATGAGGGCACTGTGAAAGGTGAGCAGCGGTCCGGTCCTTTTTGCATCAGGACGCCGTACTGGTCTTCTATTACTTGGAATCCACCGGCAGCTGAACCTACAGCAGTTCCGACTCGCTCCAGATCGCATTTGGACAGATCCAACTTGGAATCTTCCAGAGCCAGTCTGCTGGCGGCGATGGCAAAATGTATGAAACGATCGGCTCGCTTAACCCACTTTGGTTCCATGTATTTGGTGGCATCGAAGTCATACATTTCGGCGGCGATTTTGCATGACGGTCTGAGATTCTCGGGAATGCGGCGCACCAACTTAACGCCGGAGCGGCCGTTGACTATCCCATCCCAAAATTGCTCTTTTCCGGTGCCGACCGAACATATCGGCCCGATCCCGGTGATGACAACACGCTCTTTTGTCATTGTCCTATTTCTTCTGCCGGCCCTGGCCGGTCGTTTCTATCTAAAAATCAGTCCAAAGTGGGCCCACTCTTTTGGAGGACCCACTTTGGAAACAACACTATGGCTGAGCCCTGGCACTTAGCTTATGGAACAAGTCCAAGCCAGTCCTAAAGGTGTCCAGCAATATACTTGACGGCTTCACCGACAGTCGTGATCTTTTCGGCGTCTTCGTCCGGAATTTCCATTCCGAATTCTTCTTCCAGAGCCATAACAAGTTCTACGGTGTCCAGTGAATCTGCACCAAGGTCCTTAGTGAAGCTCGCTTCCATGGTCACTTCATCGCCATTGACGTTAAGTTGAGCCACGGCTACCTTCTTAACTCTCTCGAAGGCTTCCTTCTCTTCCATGAGTATCTAATACCCCCTCAAAAACTACGCGTAAAACTAGTCTGGACACCAATGCGTGCCAAGGCAGACTAGAATATCACGTCCAAAAAACTAACAACGATTTCTGTAAAGGTTCCCATTTATTTCCAGCGCCCAATTTATGTGTATAGACCGCCGTTTACTTCCATCACTTGACCGGTCACATAAGAGCCCGGACCAGCGAAGAAAACCACTGCCTTAGCGATGTCGTCGGGTGTACCCATGCGCTTCAAAGGTATCTTTTCGACAAACTTGCTTATAATTTCCTCACCCAGGGCCTGGGTCATGGCGGTGTCGATGAAGCCCGGCGCAACGGCATTGGATGTGATGTTGCGGGAGGCGTATTCAAGAGCCACGGTCTTTGTAAATCCGATCAGACCGGCCTTGGCCGCCGCGTAATTTACCTGGCCGAAGTTACCGTGCACGCCCGTGGTGCTGGCGATATTGATGATGCGGCCGGAGCGTTGCTTGGACATAATCTTCAAAACCGGCTGGGTGACCTTAAAAGCCGATGTCAGGTTAGTGTCGATAACCGCCTGCCACTGGTCTTCGGACATTCTCATAAAGAGAGCGTCGCGGGTGATGCCGGCATTGTTTACCAAAATGTCGATGCGACCCCACTTGGCGACTACGGCTTCAACCATTTTGGCCACGCTTTCACTGTTGGTTACGTTACAGGCGATTCCGAAGGCCTGGCCACCGGCCGCCTCGATTTCCTTGGACGTTTGCAAGGTGAGTTCTTCGTTTATGTCGCTGATTACGACCTTTGCGCCTTCTTTAACCAGACTCTCGGCAATGGCGCGCCCGATACCTCGGCCTGAGCCGGTCACGATCGCCACCTGGTCAGCTAATGTGCTCATTTGATGTTTGACCCCAACTACTAATAGATGAATTTATACAAGTCATCTAATTTACTTGTTCAGGATCAAAATTCAAGCTGCCTGGCAAAATCCTGAAGAGCAATCTTTACCTTGATTTCCCGCCCCCATGGTTTTAAACGTGGAGAAAGATAAAACTTGGTCCAAATGTCACGAAAGAGCAAATTCACAGGGGGGTTCTTACGTATTAGGACGCCTCAAATACGCGTGACATGAACTAGTTTCTCTATTAATCTCTTTACATAACCGGCGAGTCGCTCGGGCCCCACTCCCAGAAAGGTAGTCCTTCTGGGGCGGCTTTGACTCGAAATTATCTAGATCCCCGGACTCACCCCCCGGACCTATCTATAAGACTCAAGTCGGCGCACAAAAGGAAACTGGAGATAATCAATGGTAGACGTAACCCCTGGACACGACACCCCGACCACTACCCCTCCCTCGAACAATCAAGATATAAGCGCCGCTCTGGCTGAAGTGCATGCACTTACGAGTCGCCCGACCGCCGCAGTCTCCGCTACCAACAAAGATTCTCTGGCCAACCACCTGACTGAAAAGTCCGAGGCCTCAGTATTGGACTACAACATCGCCAACAGCTCCGTCTTGCGGCGCACAATCGCCTTTGGTGAAGGCATGGGTTATGCCGTACCGGGAGCGATCAAGGCTGTTGCTCACGATGCGACGCATCCGATGGATCTGGTAGAAAAAGTGGGCATGGCCGCCACAATCGGTATGGGAATGCGTGTTTTGCTACCCAAGACCGGCGCCGGCAAGGCCATCGTCGGTACGATCATGGGCTATTACATGATCAAAGACGCTCTGCACCCTATCATCAATGGTTGGGAAGAGTCCGGTAAAGCGACGAATCTCAAGGAAGTCAGCGAAGCAGCCCAACATATTGGTGATGGTCTGGGTGCTTTTGCCTGGGATGCCTATCTCGGATCGAAAGTCGGCCTGAAAGCGGAAAAATGGACAGGATCGGCTATGGATGCCACTCTTGGCACAGCCAGATTTGCCCAATTTGAAAAATTCAAAGTCGACATGGACGCCAAATTTGTCACCAAGCCGCTTGAAACAGTATTCTCACCAGTGACGAGAGCGGCCGGCTGGGCCTCGGATCGCATGGTGCGCAAAGCTGACGAACCAGTCATTGCTTTCCAGGAAGTGAAACACAAATTTGCTGAAGTGGTGGCACAGAACATTGCTGAGATGAAGAGCGTAGACCTTCATATGAAAGGCGTTGCAGGCACCGACGGTACGCGTATCGGTTTCAGCCAGACCCTCGACTTGCTGGAGCAAGGCATAAATCCACGCAACGTGACGAAGCAGGAAGCGCATTCGATTTTGGGCGTCATTGATGGCGAAAGTCCAGCACCTAAGGGCAATCTTGTTTCCCAGGCCGATGCCGCCATCTCAGATGCGCTGGCCAAGCAAGGCATCACCGCCACTGGTGTTGCATCACATGACCTGGGCGTGCCCAATGCCAAAGCGATCATGGGACCAAACGATGTAAGTGGCCAGGGCAAAGGTCCTATTGAAACCACACCATTCGAACACAATCAACAACAGCCGACCAAAGGCGGCGATATGGCCAAGCCTCCCGCTGGAGACGGCACAACGCCAAATCCAGGAACCAATCCTAATCCTGGCGATGCAGCGGCGGGAACGGTGGCCGGAGCCACAGACAAGACCGGTGGACCGACACCGCCCAAGAAACCTTATGTCACTAAAGCCGAACAAGAAGTAAACGCCGACAACTACGCCAAATTGGCCGACATGAACAAGACCCTCATGGATGCCTGGACAGACAAGCGTGTCTTGATCGAAGACGCCAAAGAAAGATTTGCCGGACCGGTGCAGGCAGCAATCACTCCCGAGTACAAAAAGATGGACCCGGGCTACATTCTCGTGCGCAACCAGATGATGCAGATTGCATCGCAAATCACCAGCGAAGAAGATCTCAAATACGTCATGCCGCTCTTCTCGCGCTTCTCCATGGCCGCCACTCAGCATATCTCGGACGGTCTATCAAACACCGCCGCCTGGAAGTATCAACTCGATCTCAAAGCTCTGGAAACTCACTCCGAGCTTGTGCGTAACATGAAGAAAGCGGGCATCGATCCCGATGTCGTACTGCGCTCCAAAAACCCTGCCGTATTCTCGATATCGCACGACGGCGGCGCCGGCCCGCACACGATGCGGCAAATCGAAAATGTTTGGAACGTTGACCACGTGCTCTATCCGAGAAACATGGTCGACACCAGAAGCATCACCGCTAGTGGCATCTACGGCCACGAGCTGGGACATGACCAGTATGGAGGTATCCTCAAATTTGACGAATCAATCCGTGAACAGGTAGTCAGAGACGCCGTCGCCAAAGGACTCGGCACAAGAGCAACCGAAAAAATACACATGCCCGGAGTAGGAGACGTAACCAAACAAGACCTGATCGAAGCAATCTTCAAAGCCCAGGCCGACGAAAACACCGCCGACATCTGGGGCGCAGCATGGACCGGACATAACTCCGGCGGCGCTCTCGGCCTACTCTTGCAGTCACTGAGGAAGGGCGGCAAGCTTGAAACCAGAAACGTATTCGGCGCAGAATTTAAGGCCGATGATAATCCGTTTGGATTTGAAGTGCATGCCTTCGATGCGCTCAGACCCAAGATCGTTGCCGCTGTCATGAAAGCCCGCGCCAATGGTGACGCCAAAGTAATCGAGTATGCCAACGCTCTTGAGCGCTACGCTGATGAGGCCAGCAAGCCGGGCGACTATGTATTTGCCAACATGGACAATCCGGGCGAAACGGTGACAATCCCCAGACGCGACATGGAAGATGTCGTACCGCACTTGATCGACGCCCAGCTCAACACCAAACTATCGGCCCTCCAGGGTCACAGCTTCGCCGAAATCTTGCCCGATCTGCCGGCCAACATGGCCAAGATGGACATCCTAGCCGACCTCATGGTCGACGCCATCACCAAGAAGAAAAAGCCGGGCGAAATACCTTTCGACGTATCGCAATACAGCATCATTCAAGTATTCGGAGCCGGTCTGCCGGCTGCTTCCAGACTTGTAGCCAAGGGCATGGACGCCACCGAAGCCAATACCGCCGTCAATCACATGTCCGACTACCTGCGCGGCCTCTACCACGGCAATGACCCGCACGTTGATCCGCTAAAACCGTCGGCCTTGCAGACTATTCGTCTGACTTCACCCAAGTCTTTCATCTCAGGCGGCAGCCTGGCGGGCAGAGATTTCGTCCACAGCACCGGTCAAGTAATCGGCCGCACGCCGCAACTCGGCGATTGGCTGGCGGGCAAATCCACAAGCTATGCGGCCCGAGTAGGTGTGGTGGCAGTCGATCCCACATATGCAGGCGCGCTGCAGACGCAGGAAGACGCACGCAAGAGACTGAATACGGCAATCAAAGATTTAACCACCATGGACCAGGCCAGAAGGGAGGTACTCAAAGGCTCCGACAAATAATAGTCCCCACGTGCCAGTGAAATACCGTCAATAGCCGCTCATTTTAGTTTAGCGAGTTGCGTACACTCCAACACTGTCCACCCACGGGGGCCTAATGCCGTCTTTGGATCAAGCCGACCCTAAGTCTGTTAACAGAGATTTTGTTGACAAAGAAATAGATGAAAGTGCAGCTTTCAGGCGCGCCCTGGCCTTTGGTGAAGGACTGGGCTATGCCGTACCGGGCGCCGTAAAAGCTGTTGTACATGACGTAAGCCATCCTGTTGAACTGCTGGAAAAAGGAGCCATGGCCGCTTCCATCGGCGTCGGCATGAGGGTGCTCTTGCCTCAGTCCGGAGCGGGCAAGGCAATTGTCGGCGCGGTGATGGGTTATTACATGGTGAAAGACGCCGTGCAGCCCATTATTCGAGGCTGGGACGAAGCGGGCAAAGCCAAAAATATTGACGAAGTGCATGGCGCCGCCCAACGTATCGGTGACGGACTCGGTGCTTTTGCCTGGGATGCTTACCTGGGATCAAAGATAGGCTTAAAAGCGGAGAAATACACGGCCTCGGCCCTGGACCTGGGTCTTGGTCGGGCCAGATTTAGTCAGTTTGAAAAATTGAAAGTCGACGTGGACTCAAAATTTATCACCAGGCCGCTGGATATTGTCCTCTCGCCATTAACAAAAGCAAGCCAATGGACTGAAGCTAAACTGGCGGAAAAATACAAGAATTCCGCCGCCAGACAGTCTGAGCCGGACATGGAAGTGGTCAGGACCAAGATCAAACAGATTGAAGCCCATGACCACAATCATAGTGTCATAGCCTCGGTCGATGTCAGCCGCGTCGGTGACGGCAGCGTCAGCACGGTGCTGCCTCCGACCTCCAGCCGACCTTACTTGACCAGGGCCGAACAAGAAATAAATGTCGCCAACTACACCAAGCTCATGCTTATGAACAGGGATCATATGCAGGCCTGGACCGACAAACGCATCCTGGTCGAGGATGCCAAAGAAAGGCTTGTCGGGCCGGTGCACGCCGCCATAACGCCGTCGTATAAAAAAATGGATGCCGGTTATATTTTGCCGCGCAACCAGATGATGGGCATCGCCAGCAAAGTAAAATCCGAGGAAGATTTGCAAGCGGTTTTGCCAATTTTCTCACGCTTTTCTATGGCCGCTGTACAGCACATATCGGACGGGCTCTCGTCTACGGCCGCACTTAAGTATCAGATGGACCTGATGGCCATGGAGACCCACACGGCCCTGGTGCGAAACATGGTCCGAGCAGGAATTGATCCCAAAGTCGTCTTGCGTTCCAAAAATCCATCTATTTTTTCAATCTCCCATGACGGTGGTTTCGGCCCGCACACGATGAAACAAGTGGATCAGGTATGGAACGTTGACCATGTTCTCTATTCTCGCAAAATGGTCGACACCAGAAGCGTCACCGCCAGCGGTATCTACCAGCATGAGCTGGGACACGACCAGTACGGCGGCATTCTCAAATTTGACAAATCTATCCGCGACGAAGTGATAAACGGAGCAATCGCCAAAGGCCTGGGCGCGCGGGCCTCGGACAAAATCTTCGTCCCTGGTCAGGGCTTGGTGACGAAGCAACATCTATTGGAAGCGGTTTTTAAAGCGCAGGCCGAGGAAAACACTGCCGACATCTGGGGAGCAGCCTGGGCCGGACACAATACAGGAGGCTCGGTCGGTATATTGCTGCAAACCGTTCGCGGCGGCATGCTGGAGCTCCAGGGCGGCTGGGGCGCAAAATACAAATCGGAGGAGAATCCGTTTGGATTTCAGGTACACGCTATTGATGCATTGAGACCCAAGATTGTGGCCGCCACAATGCGGGCCCGTTCCAACGGCGACGCCCGCGTGCTGGAACAGGCCAATGCCCTGGAGCGCTACGCCGACGAGGCCAGCGGGCAGGGAGATTATGTATTTAGCGACAAAGACAACGCCGCCGCCAAGATCACCATCCCGCGCCGGGACATGGAGGACGTGATCCCGCACCTGATCGACGCCCAGCTCCATACCAGGCTGACTGCCCTGCAAGGCCACAGTTTTTCCGAAATCCTGCCCGATCTGCCGGCCAATATGGCAAAAATGGATATCCTGGCCGACCTCATGGTCGATGCCATCGTCAAAAAGAAGAAGCCCAGTGAGATCCCCTTTGACGTCTCCCAGTATTCCATCATTCAGGTCTTCGGCGCCGGACTGCCGGCGGCCTCGCGCCTGGTTTCACCAAAAATAGGCATGGACGCCGTCGAAGCCAACAACGCCGTCAATATCATGTCCGACTACCTGCGCGGCCAATACCACGCCAACGATCCGCACATCGACCCACTCAGGGTCAGCGTCCGACATACCGTCCCCCTGACTTCACCAAAATCATTCCGCGCCGTCACAAGTCAGGTAGCCGACGACATCGTTCAGGGCACCAGCCAGGCACTGTCAGTTTCAAACAGGGCCAATGTCAGAGACTGGTTGGGCCAGCGCGTCACCCCCTTTGCGGCAACGGCCGGCAACCAATTTTTGAGCAGACAAAATAGCGACTTTTAAAGTTGCTATTATGAGAGGGCTTATTACAAGTCGAGAGTTGGCCGAGGAAATTACAGGTGCACAATAGGCTTTTTGCCGACCTGGCGTTTTTAGCAGTTGCGGCTCTGGCCATGACCTTTTGCGTCGGGCCTTTGCCATTAAGTAGTCCGGCTCTGGCCCAGGGCTGGGAGCAGCAAGGCCGCGAACAGGGCCAGGCGCTCTATCAAAGGGCCCTGCAGTACTTTGCCATGAAAAATTATCAGGGCTGTACCGAGGCCTGCAAACTGGCGGGCAAAAGCGACTCGCGCAACAAGAACATTCCTCATCTTTGCGCCCTGGCTTATTCTGAAATGGGCGACTACTACAACTCGACCATACAGTTCAGAGCGGCCCTCACCCTGGATTACAATTTTGTCGAATGCCATAACAATTACGGCATTGTCTTGAATAAAAAAGGTGAGCCGGAAGAAGCAAAAAAACAATTCAAAGAATGCATTCGTCTCAATCCTCGTTATGCCAAAGCTTATTACAATTTAGGCTCGATATTGCAGGCCCAGGCCGATCTCGACGGGGCGGTCTCCAATTACAAACTGGCTGTGGCCGCCGATCCTAATTATTTCGACGCGCAAAGAGATCTGGGCCTTGTACTTTTTCAAAAATTCGAACGGGGCGATTCGGGTGAAATATCAGAGAGTCTGGACAAGCTGCTTACCGCCGAAAAGCTGGTGCCCGGCAATCCCATGATCCACTATCATCTGGGCTACATATATTGCTGCAACGGTGATCTTGATGAGGGTGAAACCGAATTGCGCAAAGCCCTGATGAACGACCCACAATTGGCTGCGGCGCACTATGAGCTGGGTCGTCTGCGCTACTTGCGCGGCGATCCCAATCGCGCTTTATTTGAAGTGAAAGTGGCGCAAAAAATAAATCCCATGCTCGGCGAGTCAAAAAAATATCCAGCACTGGAGCGGGTCAAACTAAAAGAATTGCAGGCAAAATGCGAGGAGCTGACTGAAAATTACGATCAGTCGGCGGCCACGTGGGGTGAAGTGGCGGCGCTGACAGCCAACAATTCGGCGATAAAAAAACATATCAGCGAAGTCTCGCGCATGGCTCGCAACGGGGGCCGCAGAGACAAAAACACGGCCGATCCGATTGAGGTCAAAGAAGCGATTTCGCAGGGCATAGCCCAAACGGAAGAGGGTAATCTGGAAGCGGCCACCCAGACTTTTTCTAAAGCCATGGAAATGGACCCCAAAAATTTCATCCCCTGTCAAAATCTCGGCCTCATATACGAAGCACAAGACCAGCTTGAGCAGGCCATGCCCATGTATCAAAAGGCGCTGGACCTGCGACCGAAATACGACGGTCTCTATTACAATATGGCCTATTGTCTGGAAGGTATGGACCGGCGCTCCGAAGCCGGTGCCTGGTACAAACGCTTTCACGATCTGGCAGGTAAATATCCCTACGATCCTAAACACATAGTTTCACTGC
>Ga0105248_10000244_pt1 | contig 62961 bp, 68 predicted proteins | sample KBSS34metaG_FD_81524 | JGI IMG/M metagenome (GOLD analysis project Ga0105248, IMG submission 81524) | Switchgrass rhizosphere microbial communities from Kellogg Biological Station, Michigan, USA - KBS S3-4 metaG | ecosystem: Host-associated > Plants > Roots > Rhizosphere > Soil | place... | reverse complement strand
GAGCTACGCGATGACCGGCCGCTGTTGAATAAAGTGCCAACAGCCGACCGGGAAGTGGATCATTTTGCTCTACCCGAATCTTTTGTAGCGATCCACTGCACATCCGATGAGAGTGCTCGCAACTGGAACGCCGAAGGTTGGCGAGAACTCGTGCTCGAAGTCCTCTCTTCAGGCAGACATGTTGTCGAAATCGGCCACAAACCGTCAGGCCTCTTCGATAATCATCCGTTATACCGTGATCTCACCGGACGCACTTCTATCCCTGGGACTGCGGAGTTGCTCCGCCGCGCGCGATTGTTTATCGGCATTGACAGCGGGCCCGCCCACCTTGCGAACGCCGTCGACACGCCCGGGCTAATCCTGCTTGGGCGGTATCGTGTCTTTGACCACTACTTTCCCTACACGGGACCCTATGCCTCAGGAACTCGAGCATTGATCCTGCAACATCACGAAGAATCCCCATTCATACCGACTTCAGTCGTGTTGAAAGCTTTGCGTGATTTGCTTGGCTGTCTGGATGGGGGAGGAACTGCTGTTCTCGGGACACGCGCAACTCTTTCACGTGTTTTAGAACCGTCTCCGTCTCCTGGCAATGAAATTGTTGTAAACGGTAAGGCTTCCGGCCATCTCGACATTCTCAAAAAGCGACCGGATGGCCAAATGCATGTAGAAGGTTGGGCTGCATTCGTCGAACAGCGTCGCGCACCTGACAATCTGTTGCTTGCCCGGGACCTCGGCTCCGACCGCTTTCAAATTGTGCAATCGTATCGGTTCACGCGGCTGGAACGTCCGGACATCTCCGCGCACTTCAACGATCCTCGTCTCTCTTACACGGGATGGAATCTTCGATTTCCGTCCTCGCTGTGGAATGACGAGAGTGCGCTGCTTGTCCACGACGCTCAACTTGGAAGGTTTTCTCACCTTGTATCCCTGCCAAAACCTGCTCCCTGAAATTTTGAACTTCGAGGCCAGAAGGCCGGGTGTTCATTGATATAGTGGAATTTTGATGTGATTAGGCTGCATGGAATCTATCGAAGCAACCCTTAACAAAGCGAACTCCCTGGCTTGCGGAGAAGATGTTCCAGGCGCACTTTCCGTCCTCCGTGAACTGTCCATTTGGGATTACGGAAAACTCCTGCTGAACGTCCCCCAGGAGTACCCGTGTCTCGCAGCGGTCTTACCTCGCATGCCATCAGACGAAGTCCAGCGTAACTGGACGGGCAATTCTGGTACCGCGCTGTTGGCTCAAAGCAGCAGTTTCGTGGGTTCGTTAGTCGAGCACTTCGAACGACTGACCGGGAGGTCCCTAAAGGACTCCAAAATTCTCGACTACGGTTGCGGCTGGGGAAGACACTTGCGACTGATGGCCGCATTTAGTGAACCAGCCAACCTTTTCGGCGTTGATCCCTGGGATGAATCCATCAATATCTGCAGGCAATGTGGAGTGCTCGGACACTTGGCAGTCTCCGATTACCTTCCACGCTCGTTGCCCTTTGACGCAATCGAATTCGACCTGATCTATGCGTATTCGGTTTTCACACATCTTTCGGAGAAAACCGCTCAGCTGGTCCAAAGGACGATCAGATCGCGAATCAATCCGGACGGCATTGCGGCCATCACGATACGTCCAATCGATTATTGGCTGCTTCATGGCGAGGTGCTGCCAGCGGGAGAAACAATAGATAATCTCAGGCAAACGCATCTCGATCGCGGCTTCGCCTTCGCGCCTCATAACCGTGCACCGATCGAGGGAGAGATTACGTACGGGGACGCTTCTATTTCCATCGAGTACATAAAACGCAACTGGACTGATTGGCAGGTCGAAGCAACGGAAACCGCTGCCGACCCTTATCAGATCGTAGTATTCCTGCGACCAATTCGATAGCGGCGCGGCGCCGCGGAACGGTGCACGGTGAATGTAACTACTTGGCGACCGTTCCTTCAGAGCTTTCGTCGGGCCTGACCATTACTGACGTCATGAAGATCACCAACCACACAATAGACAGGATGAAACAGGTCATGACATCCCCGCGTATTGTTCTGACTTCGACAATCGGGCCGATCAGCCAAACGGAAGCAAAGTAAGTTAGATGCAGAATAATCGCAATATTTCGAAGCCAAACAGGTCCGATAATCAAGAGCCCACACAGACCGATCAAGATCAGCAGAATTGAAAGGAAGTTTTGCCCGGCAATGATATGAACGCTCCATGTCACGAAGACCTGAAACAAAATCCCGAATAAACCTACCCAGATACATAACCGGAATGTCGACCGAGTTCGTCCCGGCTGCACCGTGCCCCAAAAGCGCTCACCGAAAAAAACAAGCCAGCCAAGGTTCGCAAATCGAAACGTCGGAATAACAAAGAGGAAATCCTCCAGACGCAACCTGCCCAGGGTATTGGTGCGCCTGAGCCACATCCACTCGACCGACGCCGGATGGTACAGACCGAACAACGTCTTTATTGCGTCCCATCGCATGCTCAACCAGGTGCTAAACGCCAAAGTCGAGTATGCATCTCTGACGACCGTCAACACTCCTTTGTTAGGCAGTTCCCAGCCGAAAGTACCTGCAAGGGCATATTTAACAAGCGCGTTCCCGGGCGGATCGACAACTCGCTGCCAGACAATCCACGGGAAAACGATGGCTGCGAACACCAACGCGCCGACAATCAGCGTACCTATTGGTTGTCGATACCGAGGAAGGAACAGCAGAAGAAAACCAAGCGGAACCAGTCCAAAGAAGATCGATCCATGGGACACCATTGCCAGCCCAGCGCTCACTGCCGCCCACACGACTACTCTCCACGCAATTGGGCTTGTGGGCTGCCATGGTCTAACAATCAGCAGGCTGTAGGAAATCAGAGTTAGTGCAGCGGTCACCATCTTGGGCCAGATGTAGATTGAATTGAAAAATACAAATCCGTTGGAGGCCAACAATCCAATCAGGATCAAGAGCTCAGTCCGACGCAAGTCCATCGAACGCAAAAGCAGATATGCCGGCACTACCCAGAACGTCATGCCGATGAGTCCCGTTATTTGATAGAAATAGAATAGGAGTCTGCTGTTCTGATCAATACCCAGCACAAGCTCCCAGACAGGACGAGCAAGAAGGAATGCACCGGAAAGCAGCGGCGGACGGTCCGATACCTTCCAAGGCGTTCCCCCGAACAACCCTGGCATCGGCCTATGATTGAACAATCCTTCCGCCACAATTTGAGACAGCTGATTGTCAGAGGACCACACTGCAGGGGCAAATCTGTAGTTCGCGGTCCAAGAACCAACGCCAAGGTCAGCGCTGTACACGGCCAGCAAGTACACAAGGGAAAGCGCAAAAAACAGAATTGTTGGCGGACCAATGTCGTCCTGCGACATCATCTTCTTGAAGGCAATTCGATTGTGAAAAATCGCTAATACAGAGCCCTGCAAAACGAGAATCGAAACAATGCGCCCGGCCGTGTCGTTGAAGGAATACACAAAGAAACAGACATATCCGGCAAGCAGACCCAACGGTACAAACCACAAACAAACCGGGCCGGGAAGAACAGAACGAACCGCGATGGTCAAAGCGATTCCGGGAAGAAGCAACAAGGAAAACGACATCAAGTGAATGAAGACGAGGACAAACACCGATTCCTTCAACCAGGAAATAAGTCCGGATCTGAACGGTGTGCCCACACCAATGTAGTACGCCTTGGAATCCGATGCTGCGACCAGGCGAACCTTCGAACTACACCAGGATTTGGAGATCCGCAGTGTCCGCTCCACCCAATCCTCGTGTGCGTTTCCTACGGCGACGTCGAGATGACTGCCTGAGGCAATGCACTCCAGATAAAGAGAAATTCCTTTCTCCCCTGGATAACCGACATATGGGATTGCGACAAAGCGCCCTGCTTCGAATGGGTCTGTTTCGATTCGACCAGGAGCGGCGCCTGTATCCGTACTCCACGTTCGTCGAAACTGGGTGGCGGGATTGAGCAGCAATCCCGGACTAATCTTGCCAATCGGAGCCGCCTCCTGAGCCACGAGACCCGTAAGATGCCAGCCTTCGGGAAGGACCAGAGGAATTTTGGGCCGCTCGGGCAGCAGCAAGAGGACAGACCCGATAAGGATTGACGCCACCCATGAGTAGAAGCCAACGATAAGAATTCTTCGTCGCAGCTGCTGAACCACGAAAGGGCTTGTGGTTGTATCAAGCATTATTGGATGGTTGACTCAGTGCCTCAGGGATTGTCGAGGCGCCGCTCTTGTAACATAAGAAAACATCGAACTCAAGAAGCTTGCGTTGAGCTATGATCTCTCGCTCACAGAAGGTAATCTCCGGGACTTCACCCAGGAACTGAGTTCGAACTGCATAGGAGAAGTGCTCAATGAAAAGCTATCGTTTGGCGCTGAAGTGCTCTGTATGGTGCTTGATGGTAGGTGGAATTTTGATCGGCTGGGGCTGTGGAAGAGACCCGGGGACTACCCAGCCTCAAGGCTCAGGCGGTTCGTCTCATACCATCGATTTCTCTAAAGACGCGTATCCCGATTTTGTAAAAGATGTCGAGGGACTCTCCGTTACGGAATCGTGGGGAGGCCGTTTTACAGACGCAAACCTGGCGCCCACGGCAAAGGTTCATTTTACCCAGCCCTTACCGGACAAATTCGTCTTACTGATCACCACTGGCGCATCGGGTCCCAATCTCAACAAGCCCGTCAAGGTGAAGGTCGGACAAGCAGAAGCACAGTTTGTAGTAGCTGAAGAATGGAAACCGCAAACGTTTCGCTTGCAAATCGAACTAACGTCCCCTGCCGATACCATCGAAATCGAGCCGCCCAATCCAACATCGCCTGCTTCAGCGGGAACCCAAGGCGGCGACACACGCAAACTCGGATTGTCTCTTCGAGCCCTCCAAATCGAGCAGTAAAGGCGCGCTCTGAGACTCAGTCCGTCGAGTTCAGAATTCGTTGCAGAGTCTCTTTAAAAACCCGGGGGGAACAATCCCGCCTGACGCGATCCAGCGCAGCCTCTCGCAGGCTGGCCCATCTCGACGCGTTTGTATAGACATCGATACATTGTGCGCTAAAGGTATCGGCGTCATCCGCGATGGCGACCTCGCGATCGGTCCAACCAAGTTGTCCGGCAAGCAACGATGTGAGGACCACCGGTAAACCCCGCGCTGCGGCTTCGTGAACCTTATGCGGAATTCCCGCGGCGTAGCGCGTCGGCGCAATAAAAACTCTCGACTTCAGATAAAACTCCGCCAGCGACGGCAGCCGGCCAGTGATACGTACGTGCGGAGGCGCCATTTCAAGCACCCGCCTGGACTGATTTACGCCAGCGATAGTCACCGGGACGTCGCCCAGCTTTTCGCATATTCGAGGCAACACCTGCCTGAAGAACCAAATTAGGGAATCCGCATTCGGACTCTGGTCATCATGCACCGCCCCCACAAACAGCAACCCTTCGCGAGATTCAAATCCTGCATTTCCGGGCTCAGCGTCAATACTGTGGCCAAGCACGTCGACGCTACGAACACCATGACTCGAGAAAGCACTCCGCTCATGTTCGGAAACGGTTACGACTCGGTCAGCTCCGGAAGTCAGCTCGATCTCGGACGCGATAGCGGACTTGATTGCTTGCTCCGACATCGGGTCGCTCATGAGTTGGCGAAGTCTGATATCTCGCTCGGCAAAGAGGGCCTCCGCGTCATAGATCACCTCTGTCTTTTTGAACCAATCCGCATTAGTTTTTCGGAATTCTGCCATCAATCGCATGTTGTGAGGACGGCTCACAATAATCTTTGAGTAATAATCTTTGCGGCTATTGAGGAAGCTTTCGAGCGATCGACGCCCCGACCCGAGCATTACTTCGACTTCCTCTGGAAAGTCCGAGTAAACCAGCGCCCAGGACTCGACGATAACGTCAATCGGATAGAACGTAACAGAGTACTTCAAGTCCTGCAGTGCCCGATGCATCGCATTGGCTCGAGGAAATCCGGAACCCAGCCACAGATGAGGAACCCTGTCGTCGATTACTAGAATCCGTTGCTGTCCACCCCTGGACCTGGCATGGATAATCGCATCCGGGGCCGGGTTGAAATGTTGCCGCAGGGATTCCTGATGAAGATGGACAAAGTGTTTACGGTTTCGCACCTGAAGAGCTATTGCGCTCTCTGCGGATTGCGAACTCCCAAACTCATAATGAAGAACCGTAGCATTCGGCTCGTATACGACTCGCATGCCTCGCGCCCAAAGCCGCAGGCAGTAGTCTGTCTCCTCATAATAAGCAGGCTCAAACGTGTGGTCGAACCCACCCAGATCATTCCAAACTTTTCGAGGCGTTAGCAAAAATGCGCCCGAGCAATAGTCGACATCGCGCCTGAAGCTATACATTGGAGCAAAAGGCTCATCGCCACGGCCGTAGCCAAGGCACGAGCCGTCCTTCCATACAATGCTGCCCGCTTCCTGAAGCGTGCCGTCGAGAAGGATGATTCGTCCTCCAACCGCACCAATCTCGGATGATGATCGAATTGTTTGAAAGGCGCTCTGCACAGCGCCGGGCAGCAATTGGGCGTCGTTGTTCAGTAGCAGAAGGTATTCGCCGCGGCTTTCGCGGGCGGCCTGATTTGCCGCGGCGAGGAAGTGAACGTTGGTAGGATTCCGGATAATCCGCGCTCCTCTCAAATTATTGAGAAGCTGCGAGGTTTGATCGCTGGAGTTGTTGTCGACGATCACAATCTCGCTCTCAACTTCGTGATGAGCAACAATGGACCGCAAGCATGCCAACGTTAATTCCGCTCGGTTGAAAAGCACCAGGATGATCGAGATCGTGGGATTCTCGGAGTGCGGCAACTCTAGCGGCGCTTTTGAATTGAGAAAATCTGCCAGTGACTCGCGGCATAAATCCGTGACGTATGCTTTGATCTGATTCCCGGCCGCTTCCAGCTCCTCAGCTTCACCCGTCGTGTCCACGACATCCGCAGGACGAATCAAATGATGCCCATTGCTTAAACCGGGCAATCGACTCGCTACCCAGCGAATCGGTGCTGTCCAACGCCATGCAGGTGATTCCAGAAACCGTTCATACACCCACTTCTGGTGCTCAATCTCCTTCTCCTTCGCTGCAACTTCCTTGAGAACAGCCGCGATTTCCGGATGGTCTGAGCGAGGAGGTTCCAGCCTGGCCCCTGAGGTGGAGAAGTTCTCGAAGGAAACATGACACATCCCGGTGAAATAGTCGTTGGGACGGGAGGCTGAAGTCGTTTCCCTGCCTCCGATTACCGCCGTCGGCGCCATCTCGAGTGCGAGAGGCTCATCGCCGAAACTGCGAAAAAAGTTAACAACCTGGCGAACGGGCGCCGTCCAACGCCACTCCGGCGATTGCTGAAAACGCTCGAGCGCCTCTTTGTGGTATGTGAGATCTCTATCCAGAGACTTGAGTTGCCTGCGAAGTGCACCAACAAGCTCAGTCTCTTTTTTCGTCAATGGCTGTTTCTTCATTCGATGCGAACGGCGAATCGATTGTAGTCGCCATCGACTCGGGCAAGCAAAATGACTTCGCCCGGCGAGAGGCCCAAAACAGGCTCGGGCCTCACAGACTTGAACCCTCTCGCGGTTTTCGACTATTCTCGAATACTTCGGAATCGAGGCAAAAACCATGAGTCATTGCGTGCAGGACCCCGTCTTAACGGAAGATAAACAAATCCAGGAACTGGTCACCCGAGCAAAAGCTGCTCAGGCGAAATTTGAATTTTTTTCCCAGGAACAGGTAGACGCCATCGTCAAGGGCATAGGCAAGTATGTGTATGACAATGCCGATCCGTTGGCGCGGATGGCAGTCGATGAGACCGGGATTGGCGTCTACGAAGACAAGATCCTGAAGAACAAGAGCAAAGCGCGCGTTATCTGGAACAATCTAAAGGACAAAAAATCACGGGGTATCATTGGCGAAGACGCCGACACCAACATGGTATTCGTTGCCAAGCCAATGGGCGTGGTCGGAGCCGTCACTCCCGTCACGAATCCCGTGGTCACGCCGATGTGCAACGCCATGTTCGCCATAAAGACGGGAAACGCCGTGATTTTCGCTCCGCATCCGAAAGCGGAAAAGCTGACGGTGCTGCTGACTAAAGAGTTCATGAAGGTCGTAAAGGAAAATGGCGGCCCGGACGATCTTGTCCAGACCATTCAGAATGGCACGATCCAAACAACCCAGGAGTTGATGAAAGTCGTCGATGTAGTCGTCGCGACAGGCGGCGGGGCCATGGTGAAGTCGGCATATTCCTCGGGCAAACCTTCTTTCGGTGTGGGCGCCGGAAATGTTCCCGTCATCGTCGACAACGATGCCGATCTCAACGATGCCGCAACCAAAATCGTCAATGGCGCCGCGTTCGACAACGGCATCATTTGCTCGCATGAACAGTTCGTACTGGTCCCTGAAGAAAAGTACCGCGTGGCGTTGAAGTCTTTCGAAGATACCGGCAAAGTCTGGTTCACCGAGGATGAAGCGATCGTTCAGAAGTTCCGCGATATTGTCTTTCCGGACGGACGACTGAACAAAGATGTTGTCGGGAGATCCTGTCGGGATATCGGCGCCATGATTGAAATCGACATTCCTGAAAACGTTCGTATTATTCTTCTCCCCGCCAGGGGCGCAGGAACGGATGACGTTCTCGCGAAGGAAAAGTTGTGCCCTGTAGTTGCCATCCTTCCCTATAAGAGTTTCAAGGACGCTGTTGCGAAAGCGAAGTCAAACCTTCTTGTGGAAGGCGCCGGACACTCGGCAGCCGTGCACTCCAATACCGAGTCGAACATCCGGGAAGCAGGCCTCGAATTGCCCGTCAGCCGCCTCGTGGTAAACCAGCCGTGTTCGTTCACGGCCGGAGGCTCCCTGACCAACGGCTTTGCTCCGACCACGACACTCGGGTGCGGCTCATGGGGTGGAAACTCGATCTCTGAGAACCTGGACTACAAACACCTCATGAATGTTTCGCGCATTGGAAAAGTGATAACCGGAAAGAAGGTTCCCACCGACGCCGAAATCTGGGAATAAAGGCGGGCAGAAAAATCGGGCCAGGCACGCTGTTTCCCTATTTCCCTCGCTCGTCCGTCAATGACTCACGACCCCTCGCAGGGAAATAGGGAAACAGCGTGCCTGGCCCCGATTTTGCGGAGATAATTCCCCATGCGAAAACATGCGTGCCTGTGGGTACTTCTCCTTTTGGGCTGCGTGGCAGCGGCCACCGGCTTCCAGTCACGGCCTCCCGCCATCAAGATTCCGTTTGAGACCTACAGACTTCCGAACGGCCTGACTGTCGTGCTGGCGTCAGACGCCGCTACGCCCACTGTTGCCGTTACGGCGTGGTATCACGTTGGCTCCAAAAACGAGATGCCAGGACGCACTGGTTTTGCGCATCTCTTCGAGCACGTAATGTTCACAGGCGCCGGGCACACGCCCTATGGAGTCCACGACCGGTTCACCGAAGGCGTCGGCGGCTCGAACAATGGAACGACATCCAACGATCGCACCGTCTATTTCGAGACTGTTCCATCCAACTATCTCGAAACAGCGCTATGGCTGGAATCGGACCGAATGGGTTTTCTGCTCGACGCACTCGATGTTGACAAATTGAACGCGCAACGCGACGTCGTGAAGAATGAACGCCGTCAAAGTGTGGACAATCAACCCTATGGTCTGGCGAGCGAGATACTGTCGAGCACAATCTATCCACCGTCGCATCCTTACTCGTGGTCGGTTATCGGGAGCATGAAGGATCTCTCGGCTGCCTCTGTGGAGGATGTGAAGAACTTTTTCCGGCTCTACTACGCTCCAAACAACGCGGTGCTCTCCATCGCCGGCGATTTCGAAATCACGCAAACAAAAACCTGGGTGAAAAAATACTTCGGAGATATCCCTCGCGGTAAACCGATTAGTCGTCCGTCAATTCGTCCGGTGACTCTCGACAAAGAAACTCGTCTTGTTTTCGAAGATCGCGTTCAAGTGCCACGCCTTTACATTCAGTGGCCGACTGTCGGGGAGGACAGCGATGACCGCTTTGCGCTTTACGTGCTCGATGCGATCATGTCGGGCCCCCGCACGGCAAGGCTTACCAAGGCGCTTGTTTACGACCAGCAATCCGCGTCGACGGTAGGCGCCCGCCAGGACTCGAGCGAGGATGTTGGCGATTGGCGGATAACCATCACACCGCGCCCCGGCCACTCCCTGACGGAAGTCGAGGCTGCAGCTGACGCGATACTGGATAAACTCAAAGCCGAAGGTCCAACTCAGGAAGAAATCCAGCGCGCCACCGCTGGACAGGAATTCGACTTTGTCAGGGGTCTGCAGTCAAACCTCGGCAAATCCATGACGCTGGCGGATGGAGGGGGAATCCACAACAATCCAGGGTACTTTCAGACGGAATATCAAAAAATGCTCGCCGTGACTTCAGCCGACGTCAAACGCGTGGCCAACAAGTACCTGTCCAAAGGACGTGTCGTGTTGAGTATTGTGCCCATGGGCAAACTGGACCAGGCGGCGAAGCCATCTGAAAGTAAACCCTATCGGAAGGTGGAACAATGAATCCGGTCAGACGCAAAGTAACTCTCGCACTTGTTCTGCTTTTCACCGGCGTTGTCGCGCTGGCACAACAAAGCCTTGACCGATCAAAAACTCCACCCCCTGGAAAAACACCATTTCTCCACGTTCCCGCGTGGACGAAGACTGCACTCCCAAACGGCGCTGAACTGATTGTTTCCGAGAAGCACGATCTGCCACTCGTGGCCTTTCTCATCACCTTCCAGGGCGGAACGTATCAGACAGAGTCGTCATCGCGCCGAGGCCTTGCCGCCATCACTGCATCAATGATGAATGAAGGAACCAAGAGCCGCGATGGCGAGGCGCTATCGAACGCGTTGCAGTTGCTGGGGACTTCGATCAACGTCAACATCGGCGGTGAAAGCGGATCGATGGGTTTCCAGTCAACGACGAGCAAGTTTCCGCAGGCGCTCGATATCCTGGCCGATATGCTTCTGAATCCTGCCTTCCCGGCTGAAGCACTCGAGCGGTTACGCGCGCAGCGTCTTGTCGCCCTCACGCAGGCGAAGGACCAGCCGGCATCCATAGCTTCGCGTGTCTTCCCGAGAATCCTCTATGGAGCTGGCCATCCGTTCGGGCAGAACGTAACGGAAGAGTCGCTTAAGGCCATAACTCGCGACGAAGTTGCAGCGTTTCATAAAGCATATTTCCAACCCGGCCGTGCGCTGATCGCCGTCGCCGGCGATGTGAATGCCTCTTCAGTGAAAAACACGGTCGAGAAAGCACTCGGAGCGTGGCCGAAAGGCGGCGAGAAGCCCGCGTTCGCCTATCCCGCTCTGCCTGCCCCGCATTCCCCTACGATCTTTCTTGTCGACAAGCCGGGTGCTGCTCAATCCACATTTGCAATCGGCAATCCTGGACCGCCACGGAATACGCCCGACTACTATGCCCTGCAAGTCATGAATACGATGCTGGGGGGAATGTTTCAGTCTCGGTTGAACGCCAACATCCGTGAGGAAAAAGGCTACAGCTACGGCATAAGTTCGTCCTTTGCTTACGGAAAAGGCCCCGGAGCTTTCAGAACGGGCGGCGATATTGTTTCGGCGAAAACCGACGCAGCGCTCGTCGAGTTCATGAAGGAATTGCGTGGCATCGAAGGATCCCGACCGATCACGGATGAGGAACTGACTACAGCGAAGGACTCGCTGATACAGCGCCTTCCCGGAACCTTTGCCTCGGTGCAGAGCATCAATAGCGCAATCGTTTCACTCTGGACTCAGGGCCTTCCCGACGACTACTACCAGCAATACTCCGCAAAGATCTCCGACATCCGGAAAGAAGACGTTGTGCGCGTCGCTAAACAATATATCGATCTCGATTACCTTACGATTGTGATAGTCGGCGATCGCGCGAGTATCGAGGCGCCTCTCAAGAGCGCCGGTGTCGCGCCGATTGTGCTGACCGATATCGAAGGCAATCTCAGGTGAAGAAAACCCACCAACCCGCCACGGGCCGGGAGTGCTATCACTGTCGTCAGTGGATTGACGAAAACGAACTCCACGACTGCTGGACCACGACGGAAAAGGCTCTTACCGCAGTCCTCCACGAAGATCTCAAGGACGCATGGGAACGATTACGTGAAACGGCAAGCGAGTTCGGAGAGCAGCGCATTTATGCGTCTCACCACTCGATCATGTTCTCGCGGAAAGCATGCTATTTCTTTGTTCGCCCAAAAAAGAAAGTGCTGGAGGTTTGTTTCTTTCTCGGACGCAAGGTCAAATCTCCCTTGATTCGGCAAACGCTGCAGTCTTCGAAACTGAAAGTCGCTCACCTTGTCCACATCACCCACCGGGACCAGGTCGAGGCGCCCCTCACCGACTGGCTCAAGCAAGCCTACGATGCCAGTGACACTCTGACTGCGAAGGGAAAGGGAGTTAGGGGACGGACTACTCAACCTGGCAAATGAGCATTAAAGAGTGAACATTTCCTCTCCAGAAGAGCAAAGAAATTGTTCAACGTTTGTTGTTCAACGTTCGTTTGCCATGTTGAGGTTGCGCGCTACTTACTTGCAACGATGAGGAACTGGCGTCCCCAAAGAGGCCAAATCGGAGGACATCGGAGGTATGCGCGAAGAAAGAACACGGGATATTGGCGGCCCGTGGCCATCGTGTATGGCAGAAATCTCGGAATGATCTTATCTATCCGAAAGCCGGCCAACTGAAGCCCCTCCGCGAGGCTGGCTTCTGTCAGTGGCACATGATGATCCCAGAAATCCCAATAGGCGCCCGGAAGATACTTAACATTCGGGCCGATCGCTACAAACTGCCCACCCGGACGCAGACAACGGCAAGCCTGCCGAATGGTTAACTCGATCTTCTCCTTGGTAGGAAGGTGCTCCAGAAAGTTACTGGTAAAGACCAATCCCAGGGAGTCGTCCTGCAAAGGCCATTGCTCTGAGCAGTCCTGCTGAAACAGGCGGACCCCCGGATCCAAACACTGTCGAGAGCGTGGATTCAGGTCCATAGCGTACCGCTCGGACGCCTGAATGGCGTTTATGAATTCACCGTATCCGCAACCCAGATCCAGGACAGAACCCTGAACCGGAACATAGCGATTGAACCAATCGGAGACGAGAGTCTTCCAAATTTTGCGACGGTATTCTTCCTTACTGGAGAACCGCTGCTCATAAATCTTTTCAAGGTAGTCTTGTGTGCCGCTGTCTGCCATAGATCCACAAGTTTGGGGCAACTAACACCGCTTGTGCTGCTCTTTTTTCGCAAAGCCGGCTTGTCCGTGCAGAGGTTGAGCAGCTATCGTGGAGACCGGCTGGAAGATTGGAGCCCCGATGACGTCCTTGATTTCGCCCGAAACAACCAGAGTTCTTCGCCATCTCGTCGCGACGATTGCATTCCGTGCAAGCCGGTCGTTACGCGATGCACCGGCGGCTCTCGAAAGTGTGTGTCTTGCCGATGGAGGGATGACTGCGCGCGAACTCATCCTTCATATGACCAACGTGATGGCGTTCGCGCTGGCAACGGTGACCGGCACGGAACGCTTGCATCACGATGCGCTCGATTGGCAGGGGGACATTGATCGGTTTTACTCGCTCCTCGCCCAGGTGGATGCAAAGCTCGCTGAAGGCGCCGCAATGGAGCCGGGGATGGATCTCAAACTTGTCCAGGGTCCATTTGCGGACGCACTGACGCACGTGGGGCAACTCCATGCCATGCGCCGCATGGCTGGGGCCCCGGGGCCTCCAACAAACTACATTAGGGCGGATGTGAAGATCGGTCGGATCGCTCTTAAGGATCAACCCGAATAGCCGGCACCCGAACGATGTACGCAGGGATAGTCGCGGCAGAGGAAATGCCTGCGAGAAGATCCCTTTCGGATTGTCGTACTCTATGTAACGTGCGGTTCAGAAAACTGCTCGGCTCGAGACGGGGGTGACGTAAAGGCGGCGATGGTTCCTGCGAAGCATGTCTTCGTCAGCTACGCAAGGTTGGATGGACTCGGGCTGGCGACTCAAATACAGGATGAACTGACCAACGCCGGAATGCCGACCTGGCGAGACCAGCGAGACATCGATCCGTATCAGGACTTCTCCGCGGAAATCGAGAGGGCCATCGAGCAGTCTGCCCACGTCGTGGTGTGCGTCACTGCGTCAATTGCAACTCAGAAAGACAGCTTCGTTCGTCGCGAGATTACCTACGCGCAGGGATGCGGCATCCCAATCTCTCCGGTCGTAGCTCCGAATTTTCCTGTCGGACGTATACCCGTGCTGATTAATCACCTGACCTGGCTCCCGTTCTGGAGGCCCGAACGGCCCGGTCATCTTGATTTTTCCTACGGCTTTGGCCTTCTCCTCGATCGGCTTCGCAAAGAGACCGCTATGCCAGGCCGGGTCGCGCCTCATGACCCATTCCGCCCTTATCTCGAGGAGCTCTACCGGCAAATTGTGGCCTATCTGAGGGCGACTGTGTTTTCACTCGTGAACCTCTCCGCCCGATCGTCCAGCAACGCCGTTCGAGCGCCCGGAGTGTGGGCGAAAGGAACAACGCAGACCTTACCAATGAGTTTCTTCTCCGCTGCATTGCCGGTACGAGACACTGCGCGTCTGACGCCTGAACCTGAAAGGCATTTCAGGAACATTTTCGAGGCGTTCGAACACGCACGCGCCCAGCTCCTGCTCCTTGGCGATCCTGGTGCCGGTAAGACAACAACCCTGATGGCTTTCGCGCGTGAAGCAGTCGTCGAACGTCTTGAGAATCGCGACGCTCCTCTGCCTGTCGTCGGTCGCATTGCCCAATGGGCGGAACGTGGGACACCGTCGTTAGTGAACTGGCTCGCCGCGGGTGCCTATCCAACCGCAGATGCCGAGCGCGAGATTCTTGCGGGGCGAGCGCTCCTTCTTCTCGATGGTCTCGACGAACTTGCGCCGAACCTCAAGGCAACTGCTTCCGCCGAATCGTTACGCCAGGACGCCCCCTCAAAAAGCATACGATCGTTGCGAACGGAGTTTATGGAGGCCCTTGAGACATGTCTCGACGGCAACCAGGTGTTGATGTCCTGCCGCGCGCGCGATTTTGATGAAATTGGCAGACCGATCGCGCTGCGTGATGCCGTAACACTCAAAGCGCTGGACGATAGTCAGTTACGGACTTACCTCGCCGATCAACCAGCGCTTGCCGCAGCGATCGCGCAGGATCAAGAACTGCGGGAAATGGTCCGAACACCACTCCTGCTTTCGCTGCTGACATTTGCGTTTGGTGATCACAGCAAGCCCCTCGTCGACTTGCAAGGCTCCAGTCGAAGTTCAGGCGCGCTCCGTGAGCACATCTTTCGGCGATACATCGAGCGTCGGTTCGAACACGAAGCTCTGCGAGCCGGGGCGGCTCACGAGTTTTCTTTAGAGCAGACTTACGACGTGCTGGCTGAGGCCGCCATCGCCAGTGTGGATTATCGAGGCGGCATCAACGACTTTACCGGCACTCCAATCGAGCGAACTCTTGACTCACTTCTCGGAGACCGGGCCGACCGGTTTATCGATCAAGCCGAGCGACTTCACCTGCTGATTCGGCCCGGACCAGGTTCACTGCGCTTCATTCACCTGCTGGTGCGCGATCACTTCGGATTGTCCCGAGCTGAGCAATTCCTGCATGATCCCAGAAGGAACCCGTCACAACTGCTCGCCTTCCTCGGCGCCACACACGACCCTAGAGCGGCCGACCTGATGTTCTCGCTCCAGCGCGCAGATGGCAGCATCCCCATCGATGTCGTGTTCAACATTCCGCTGGACGACCACCGGTCGGTACTGGCACTCGCGCATATGCTTTCCTCAACTGCCCGGTATTCCCATGACGACTATGTCTCGGAGGACGCGAGATGGCAGATCACTCGTCTGACCGATATCGAATCGAGTGCACAGCGCATTCTCGTCTCCGCAATTTCGCATGCTGCCGGCCGGGAAAAAGCGGACTACCTCATCGCGCTGGTGTTCGTGGGCGAAGGTCAACGGCATCGGCGCGTATTCGAAGACGCTCTGGCCGATCCCGTTGCCGAGGTACGCTGCACTGCGGCATGGGCGCTGGGAGAGGGCGCAGGCAATGCGGAGTCGATTCCCTTCCTCACCAAATTGCTGAACGACACAGAGCGTTCGGAGCGGCCGAGTCACTCCCAGGGCCCGCAGCATGCAACGGTGCGCGACGCTGCCCAGGAAGCGATTCGCAAGCTCTCGCCACGTCGTTAGTTGTTCAGCAAGCAGGATGCCTACAATTTCTGGCCCGTAGCCACTCCCTGTGCCAGAATTTCGCTAAACGGCCATTGCACGCCACAAAAAGGAGTGTGCCATGTCGATTTCAATCAAACTCAGACAATATCTGGATCAAAAGCAGGTGCCATTCGAGCATCATGTGCATCCGACCGCTTACACGGCTCAGAGAATCGCCGAATCCCTGCACGTCCCCAGCAAGGAAATGGCGAAGTCGGTCGTCATTCATGCCGACGGAGCGTTGTTGCTGGCTGTCGTCCCTTCAAATCAGCGGGTCAGCCTGGACCACCTCAAGTTCATCACACGTTCCGAAAACATGAGACTCGCCACTGAAAACGAATTCACAGATGCGTTTCCTTCCTGCGAGCTTGGGGCGATGCCGCCACTTGGTATTCTGTTCGGCGTCAGCACGTATTGCGATACGTCGCTTTCGCAGAACGACAGTATCGAATTCAATGCGGGGAGCCACGACGACACCATTCGGATGTCCTTCGATGACTTCAAACGTCTGGCCAGACCTACTATGATCGATCTGGTCGATCATCCGGGGCGGCACGTGGCTTGATCTGAAGGCGAAGGCCTGCAGCAAACTATTTGAGTGCGCTAGCGCCAGCGGTGCAGTTGTAAAAGTGGCAAACTAAGGTCGACGCACGTGCGACAAATCGCTTATCCTCGCTACTCGGGTCTACCGATTTGAAATTCATGCTGCGCAACCTTTGCGTTCTGCTTCTCTTGTCCCGGTTGACGTATGCCCAGGGTCCTCGCGGAGCTCCGCAACCGGCGCCCATGCCGGCCGCGATCGAAGCCCCAAGGGACGTCCCCTACCCTGGAGTCATGCGTCTGGATGTCGATGCGACAGATCTGGATCGCCGCATCTACCGCATTCGACAGACAATCCCAGTAAACAAGACCGGCCCAATGGTTCTGCTCTACCCGCGATGGATTCCAGGCACGCACTCCCCTGACGGCCCGCTCTATAACTATGCCGGATTGAAGATCACCTCTGCAGGAAAGCCGGTAAAGTGGGCGCGGGACACCGCCGATGTCTATGCGTTTCATGTTGAGGTTCCTTCGGGAGCGAATGCACTCAACATTGAAGCGCAATATCTAACGCCTGTGGAAAGCTCACAGGGAGGCGCGGCGATCACTCGAGAAATGCTGCGGCTGAATTGGTACGCCGCCGCCCTGTATCCTGCAGGACACTTCGCACGGCAAATACAGGTTGAGGCCAGCCTGACTCTTCCCCCTGGCTGGGAATTCGGCACAGCACTCGAGCCCGCATCAACAGCCGGCACGGTAACTGTATTCAAGACAGTATCGTTTGAGACGCTTGTCGATTCACCTGTCATCGCCGGAAAGCATTTCAAGAAGATCGATCTCGATCCCGGCGGACGTTCGCGCGTGACACTGAACGTAATGGCCGATGAGCCGGATTTCCTGAATGTTGCGCCCAAGGTTCTCGAAATCCACAAGGAACTCGTAAAGCAGGCCGACAAGTTATATGGGGCTCGCCACTTCGACCACTATGATTTCCTGCTGTCGCTCAGCGATCGTCTCGCGACTGCAGGCATTGAGCATCAGCGATCCAGCGACAATGGCGCAGAACCGAAGTACTTTACGACGTGGGATACAGCACTTATCAGCCGCGATCTTCTCGCTCATGAGTACAACCACTCCTGGAACGGAAAATACCGCCGCCCGGCGGATCTTTGGACTCCCAATTTCAATGAGCCGATGCGGGATTCGTTGCTGTGGGTCTATGAAGGACAGACTCAATACTACGGACAGGTTTTGCACGCACGTGCGGGTTTTGTCACACGCCAGCAGGCCCTCGACGGCCTGGCCACCACGGCAGCCGCGTATGACGTTCGTGCGGGTCGAACATGGCGGAACCTGCAGGACACAACAAACGATCCGATCATCGCGCGCCGTCGTGCTATACCGTGGACAAGCTGGCAGCGCAGTGAGGACTACTATCAGGAAGGCCTGCTACTCTGGCTGGAAGTAGACACGCTCATACGCCAGCGCTCCGGGAACCGCCGTTCACTCGACACTTTCGCCCGTGCTTTTTTTGGAGTTAACGACGGAGATTGGGGGCAGATGACATACACGTTCGAAGATGTCGTTAGTGCCCTGAATGCTATCGAGCCTTACGATTGGGCAACGTTCCTGCGGGCAAGATTGGACGAAACATCACCCCGCGCACCGCTCGATGGCTTTGAACGTGGCGGTTACCGGCTGATCTATACGGAGACTCCGACAGATTTCGCCAAAGCGAATGAGTCGCGACGCAAGGTCACGGACCTGACATTTTCCATCGGCGCCGTGATCGATAGCACTGGCAAGATTACGTCTGTCATGTGGGACGGGCCGATTTTCCGTGCCGGACTGGCTTCAGACGGACAGATCGTTGCCGTCAACAACATCGCCTTCGACGGTGAAAAATTGAAGGCGGCGGTCAAAGGAACCAAAGAGAATGGACCGGCAGTCGAATTGTTAGTCAAGCAGGGCGATCTTTACCGAACGGTACGCCTGGATTACCACGGCGGTCTGCGATACCCCCGGCTCGAACGTATCAATGGAACCCGTGCCCTTCTCGACGATATCCTCGAGCGACGTTGATTTAGCGCGCGAACAACCCTTCGACAAACTCTTTTTGAACGCTGCCATGAATTAGCGCGCCCGCGGGGAAAGGGTGCGCTTGTGCCCGCTGCTCGGTTTGCTGATATGCTGTGCGGCGCCTAAAGGAGTTGCCATGTCCGATACACCTGATGCCGTGGTTCGCACCTGGTTCGAAGAACTTTGGAATCAAAAGAGAGAGGATACCATCGATCGGCTTTTTGCCGCCGACGGCCTCGTCCATGGGCTGCCCACTCCCGATGGCTCACCAATTCGAGGGCGTGACGGATTTCGACCGTTCTTCAGAGCATTCCGGGACGCGTTTCCAAATATCCGCGTTGAGGTGACTCAGACCGTCACGGAAGGTGAGATGGTCACGGCGTTGTGTCATGTTACAGGCACACACGAAGGCCCACATCTCGGCCAGGTTGCCACGGGCCTGCCAATCGATTTCTGGGGAATGTGCATGGTTCGCGTGCGCGACGGCTACATCGTCGATGGATGGAATACTTTTGACTTCCTTACCCTCTACCAGCAGATCGGCATGCTGCCACAACTGCCGAGCTAGAGTTTGGAGGCCCGGTCTCCGGCCGCTGTTGCTCAACCAATGTGATAGGCTAACCGCAACACCCTGAGGAGTCCCCGGCATGATGCGGTTCTGGTTTGCAGCATTCTTCCTTGTGCAATCGCAGATACCTGTCCAGCAGGTTCAACCTGGAACGGTGACCGGCCGCCTCTTCTCCACAAAAGGTATCCCTGAGCCGAACGTCAGAATTGCCGCGGTGCCTGCTGCTGAAGCTTCGAACAAGACGGGCACGGCAGCACTTTTCGGTATCAGCCTGACCGACAGCGACGGACGATACAGACTCGAGAACCTGCCGCCCGGACGCTACTATATTTTCGCGGGATTGATCGACCTTCCCAGTTACTACCCGAGTGCAACGACAATTGACCGAGCCACTGCAATCGATGTGGACGCCGGCATCATCCTGTCAGGAATCGATTTCTCAATGGCGCGACCGACAAGTTTGACGGTCGCCGGGCGACTCGCAGTCCCGTCCACGATGCAAATGGGAGAAGGCGGGACAGTGAATCTAACACCACAAACGCGAGGGCCAATTGGGGCTTCACTGCAATCGAACATTTCGCGAGATGGCGCGTTTGAGTTTCCACGGGTTGCACCCGGCGAATACCGTCTGACGTCATCGCTGCGTGGAACGACTACTGTGAACCTTAGCGTGGTAGAAGAGGACGTCCTTGATGTCGTGATGCCCGTCGTCGATTGCAATGCCGGAGCTTCAGTCAGCGGACGATTGGTCGGCACTCCTCGATCCGTGATCTCGTCGATCTCGCTCACCGGATCCAGAGTGGGTTGTTCCCCAGTTGTTCGTGTCGAGACGGATGGCTCCTTTACATTCTCGAATGTTCCCGAAGGCCGATATCAGATTCAGCTGAGTCCTGTGCCGTTGGGTTGGTCGGCCGCACCTCTGAACGTGGAAAAGGCCGATCTAGAAAACGTTGAAGTACTGCTGCCAGTGTATGTTGCCGTCAAAGGACGGGTTGCTGTCGAAGATGGGAGCGCCTTACCGCTTTCCAGTCGTGGCACGGCCTTGCCGGTTCAGGCCATCCGCAGTAATGGCAGCGAATTCGTAACCACATTTGTTCAGGGCGATGGAACGTTTGAGTTCCTGCTTCCGAGGAGCCGGTACCGGATTTCCATGTCTGGAATTCCTGCAGGCTACTATCTGAAGTCGATCAATTCGGGCCCTGTCGACCTGACAATCCTTCCCTTTGAGGTAGGAAACACCACGCCTCCGGATGTCGAACTAATGCTTGGAGTGGCCAAACGCCCGGAACCTACGGGTGTTCGCGTGAGCGGCCGTCTCACGTTTGCTCCAACCGGTGCCTTACCCAACTCCGAGGGCGTGCTTCTGGTGTCCTCATCAGGAGGCCGAAACGCAGCGATCCGAGAGAGTCCAATCGGCGCTGACGGCTCGTTCGAATTCACCGGAGTTTCCCCGGGGACGTACAACATTGAGACCTTTCCGGATAGTCCCGCAGCGCTGTACGACATCGTCGTCAACAGGACAGACGTTACCGGTATCGAGTTTGCTCTGCCCGTGCTCGTGAAGGTAAGAGGTGGTATCGAATGGGGTGATGCCCGGGACGTTGCAGCGCAGCCGACGCGGCCAAACTTATCTGTCCAGTTCACAAGGAAGGAAGGAACCAAGATGCATGCGTGGGGAGCGCTCGCTCAGTCTGGCGCTTTCCACTTCTACCTACCCGAAGGCGATTACCGCTTTTCCATTTCGGACATTCCCGCAAACTTTGATCTGGGTTCTGTGACCGCCGGCAATGCGAACATCCTGGAAGACGGGCTACGGGTGAGATCCAATTCCGATCCGCTGAGCCTTCGCATCATGCTGAGAGCGAAGTAACGGTATCAACTCGTGATGATTGAGACTTACCCCTTAACGTAAATCGCTTTCTGATCCACGAAGAATTCCAGCCCCGTCTGGCTGTTTTCCGGCAATCCTGCCCCGGACTGCTTCACCCCGCCGAACGGCATTGATGGCTCCTTGTAACCCGTGTGGATGTTCACGTGAGCGAGTCCCGCTTCGATCCCATCGACATACTTCTTCGCGTTCGCAAGGTTCTTTGTGAAGATGGCCGAAGACAAGCCATAGATGGAGTTATTTGCGAGTTCAATCCCTTCATCCAAAGAACTGAATTCGCACACCGCGATCACAGGGCCAAAGATCTCGTCGCGGAAGATCGGCATGGAGGTTTTCACGTTGGCAAACACGGTGGGACGAATGAAGTAGCCCTTGGGATCCACGGGCTCCGCTCCCGCAACCATCGTTGCGCCGTCCGCCTCTGCCTGCTCGATCGCCTTCGAGATATCGCGGAACTGATCGGGTCCGGCGACCGGTCCCATATCGGTCGTCTCCAGCAACCCGTCGCCGACGTTCATTTTCGCGCAGCGCGCGGTAAGAGCCTCGAGGAACGGTTTTGCCACTCCCTTCTGCAGCAGGATCCTACTTGTTGATGTGCACCACTGACCGCCGTTTGAGAATCCCGCAGTCGCAGCAGCAGTGACGGCTTCTCCGATATCGGCATCATCCATAACGATCAGAGCGTTCTTTCCACCCAGCTCAAGCTGAGTACGTGTCAGGTTGGCGGCGCATTTTACCTGGATCTTCTTGCCGACTTCAGTCGAACCCGTGAAAGAAATTGCGCGCACGCGCGGATCTTCGACGATGACATTGCCGATGCGCGAGCCGAGTCCCGTAACGCAGTTAAAGACGCCGGGCGGCAAACCCGCGCGCTCCAGGAGTTGCGCCATGAACACGCCCGCCCAGGGCGTAAACGACGCTGGCTTGAAGACAACCGTGTTTCCCGTGAGCAAAGCCGGCAGCGCTTTGCGGTTCATCACGTTCATAGGGAAATTCCAGGGACTGATGATGCCGGCAATACCGAGCGGCTGATACTGAACCCACGTGGAGATATCGCGGAACGCGCCCGGACCGGAGTGACCGGAGAACGCAGCAACCTGGTTCAGGTGATAACTTCCCTCAACCAGCGCGGAATCGACCTCCGCGCGCGATTCCTTAATCGTCTTACCATTCTCGAGTGTAACGATGCGCGCGAGTTCTTCGCGGGCGCCTTTCAACAATCTCAAAAACTCAGCGATGTAGTTCTGGCGTTCAGCGAGCGGAGTGCGCTTCCAGGAACGATAGGCGCTATCCGCGGCGTCGAGAGCTTCTCGGACGTCATCGGCGGTCGAGGACGGGAACAACGCGATGTTGCTGCCGCGCAGCGCGGGATTCTCGTCTTCAAACGTGGCCCCGTCACGTGATGCCGTCCACTTGCCGTTTACAAAATTCTTGAAAGTCTCGATTTTTTCCGTCTGAGACACCGACATTAATAAGCCTCCTCGAGAATTCCGATCAACGCTTGCTTGTCAAAACTCACCGGGCTGTTGTCCAGCAGCCGCTTTACGCTGGTTGCCAACTCTGCCATTTCATCAATCTGCTCGCGCTTCATGCCGATCGCGCCCAGACCCCGGGGAATCATCACCTTGTCGCCCAGTTTTGCGACCAGTTCCGGCGCCTGTTCGGCCGCTTCCTCATCGCTTACCTTCGCGAGACTCGGATCGAAAGCTCGTGCGATGAAAGCCATTTCCGGAATGCGCGACTTCAGGATTGCCTTCATTACGGAGGGCATGAGCACCGCGTTCCCGAGACCGTGCGATGTATGCGTCGCTTCGCCGACGGGATATTGCAACGCGTGGACGGTAGCCGTCCCCGCAGCAGAAAACGCCATGCCGGCCAACAGGCTGGCCAGGGCCATGCCTTCTCTCCCCTCACGATTAGACGGGTCGCTTACGGCCGTCGGCAAAGACTTGGCAATTAGTGTAATCGCTTCTTTCGCAAAGCCATCCGACGCGGGATTCTTTCCAACGAAAATCGCATGCGGCGAGCGGCCTTCCGGAACCTTGGCGCAGAAGGATTCGATGGCGTGACTGAGAGCATCCATACCAGAGTGGGAAGTAACATGCGGCGGGCAGGAAATCGTGAGCGAGGGATCAACCAGCGCCCACTTGGGAATAATGCGCCGAGTCGCAATACCGACCTTCATGAAGCGATCAGGATCAGCCACCACAGCAACCGGACTGACTTCCGATCCCGTGCCTGACGTCGTTGGAATGCAAACGATGTCCATCAGGGGACCAGGCACGGCATGTTCGCCGTAATACTTCGTCAGCGGGCCGCCAAACTTCAGGAGGATCGCGGTGCACTTTCCTAGATCCATGTTGCTGCCGCCGCCCACGCCGATCATGACATCGGGATTGAACTCGCTCGCAACTTTTGCTGACGCTTCAATGGTAGCGAGATCGACCTCAGGCCGTCCTTCAGGGAAGACCAGAACTTCGGCGCCGCCTTCCTTCAGGAGAGCTTCGACTCGGTCCGCGATGCCACTCTTTACCATATTTTTGTCGGTGCAGATCATGGCGCGCTTGCCGAGTTCCTTGCTGATGGTGCGCAATTCTTCCGCGACACCCCAACCAAAAAACACTCGTCCCGCTGTGGAAAATCCCCAGTGACGATTACTTGCCGACTGTGGCGCGGAGTTGTTCTGCGGCATGCCAAACCTCCTCGGGATGCGGAATCCCATTTACCAACCGTTCTTCTCGAAGCTTGAATTCCGGATCGCCCGGCACCATCACTTGCTTGAAACCGACGGCAGGACGTGACGCTCGTAGATCATCCAGGTAGCCTTTCACACCCTCTGCAATGGTATCCGCTCCCGGAAACGCCTTCGGATCGATCACGATAAACAGGTCCCCGACCGTGCACCGGTACTCTGTATCCAGTGTACCAAGAACCTTCCGCCCGATCTCCGTTCCCGGCAGCAACCCGCCCAGCATCGCGATCGCTATGCCGAGACCATAGCCCTTCGGACCTCCGGCAGGACTCAGCGAACCATGAATGGCTTCTTCCGGATCCGTTGTTGGCCGGCCATCTTTGTCTACAGCCCAGCCTTCAGGGATTTTCTCTCCACGGTGCTTCATAGCGATGATCTTGCCCATCGCGCTCACTGACGTCGCCATATCGAGCACGAATGGCCGCGGATTCGCAGGAATCCCGATCGCAATGGGGTTCGTGCCGACGAGTGCTTCCGCACCGCCAAATGGATGGACAAGAACTTCTGTGGTGGTAAAGGCGAGGCTGCACAGGCCTTCCAGCGCCCGCTTCTCGGCGTAGTATCCAACCATTCCGATATGCGCGGCATTGCGTACAGTCAGCACGCCAACCCCATGTTTACGGACCGCCGGCGTCAACTCCCGGAGGCCGAGTTCGCAGATCGCGGTGCCAAAACCGTCCTTGCCGTCGATATTGAGAACGGAACCGGTTGACCAGGTCTTTTCAGGCTTCGCATCAACCTTAAGCAAGCCCTTTTGAATGCGGGTAACCATGACAGGCAGGCGCTGCACACCATGGGAGTGAATGCCTCGAAGATCGGCCTCGGTCCAGACATCGGCCTGGATGAAGGCGGCTTCTTCATTGGCGCCCAGTCCGCGAAGGACCGCAATGATGAGGTCCATCTGCTGTTTGTGAGTCACTGTAATCGGCATGGCGTCTTTCTTCCCTGGAAATGAGTAAGGGGAGTAGGAGATCCGAGATTCTCCTACTCCCCTTTCGTAAAACTAGAACAGAGCTGTTGGCCTGCGCGCCCAGGCGATCTTGCTCTTTTCCTTCGAAATCGACTCCAGCTGGCCAACGTAGGAACCGGCCTGCGTAAGCACGTGATGAAGATCGTTTCCGATGCTCTGGAAGGGGAAGCCCTTCTCGAGGAATTCGCCAACGCGCGCCGTCCCGAACAGGAACAGGCCGAGGATGACGTTGTTCTTGCGGGCTGCGCTGACCAGCTTGTTGGTGGCATCCATCAGTTCAGGAGATGTGTACATATCAGGGAACTTGTATTTCTCGTACAGACCCATCGACATGCAGAGGTCGTTCTGCCCGAGGAAGAGAAGGTCGACGCCCTTCACGGCCGCGATTTCATCGATGTTCTTGATGCAATCCGCAGTTTCGACCTGCAGGGCGCAGATGGCGTTGTCATTCCACGCACCGGCATATCCCAAAAGCCCCTTTTCGTTCATCGAACGCTGGGGGAAATACACGGACCGTGTTCCCGCTGTGGGATATCGGACGCAAGTGACGGCTTGCCGTGCTTCTTCAGCGTTATTGATATAGGGAACAAGTACGCCGTCCGAGCCCATATCGAGCGCCTGCTGAATTCCGGCACGGTCGCTGTACCCGCCAACGCGGACCATGGACTTGGCGCCGCCGGCGGATATGCCCGCGAGCATTCCTGAAAGGGTTTCATATCCCATCGGTCCATGCTGGCTATCGACTAACAGCCAATCATAGCCACTGAAGGCCAGCTGCTCTACAACCGTCGGGCTGTGGGAATTGATAAACAAGCCGAACTTCGGCCTTCCTTCGCGCAGTTGTTTCTTGAACTCCGCTCCACTCAAACTCTCGCTCATTTGTATTTCTCTCCTGTCCTGATTGCTGTTTGATTTGCCTGAGAACGCTCTTCAAGCGCCGGTACTTTTGGATGGCGTGAAATATAACGGTAATTCCCTCGCCGTCGCAGGATTCCTAGGCCCAGTTTTTTGTCCGAGGCGTCGAAAATTATACACCGATCCAAGACCATTGCAAGGCTCCCCGGGCTCACGAATGGCTCCTCTGTCGAGGACGGAAACGCACATAAACGGCTCGAAAAATGAAATGCGATTCGTGATATTGTGCTGTGCTTCATGAAGCACGCAGAGAACGGTCTGATGGACATCTTTTTTGCCTTTCCCGACGGAGTTTTCCACCACGTTTGCGCCGAATGCACCGCAGTGTGTTGCCGCGGCCAGGGGTTTGCCGGCAGTTTGAAGCGAGAGATGAACTTTGTCTTTCGCAACTATCCTCCACTGGCCAGCCTGGTAACTGAGCGTGAGGGAGACATTGTGACGGTCGCAACGCCCACGGGCCGTTGCTTCTTTCTCCGTAACGACAATCTTTGCCAGATCGAAATCGATCACGGCCGGGCTCGAAAGCCCGGGATTTGCCTGCTGTTTCCCTTCAATGACTTCTCAAGGATCGGCAACACGCTCGTCGTCGCGCCGCATTTCATGTGCCCCCTTCGGCTGAACCTTCCCGCAGCTCCCGGCAAGGTCGAGGGAACTCACGCAAGCGTCGCACAGGCCATCAGGGAAACGAATCTTGGAGAGGCAGACTACGTCCGCGGCTTTGTCGGTACCGCAAAGCTTCCTCCAGGAAAGTCAGCATCGGAAATCCTGGAGCGGGAACGAGAGTTCTGCAACCGATGCACTGAATCTCTCGGAAACGCACGATTCCGCGACGTCGTGGCATCGAGTTCCAAAGATGCTTCGGCTTTGTGGGCATTTCGCAAGCGTGTGGCAAAACTTCTGGGTTGGACGCTACCGGCGCTGCAGGACTCCCGCGATCCTCTCGACGACATCCTCATCGCGAGCGCTCCGGCATACCGCGTGGAATCTGTCTTTCTTGAGGATGAGGCACTGCTTCGCTTCCTAACCCTTTCGGAGCTGCTCGTCCGGCGGGTTTATTCGATGTCAATCGGCGCGCCGACGCTACAAGGTGTCTTCGGCGTTATCGAAGACATGCGGCCCGCTCTGCGTTTGCTGGCCTGGGGTGACGCAAAGCCTCCGCTGAAGAAGGTTTCCCTGAAGAGTCCGGAGTTTGGAGACTCCAATCTTGTGGATTCCGCTCAGAAGTTCCTCAACTGGATACCGGTCAAGGGGGTGTTGCCCGCGCTCGAAAAGGCGCTGCCGCCAAAGCTCACACCGGCAGATCGGATTGTGATAGTCCGGCAAAGTGCCGATACGGTTGACCCGGCGATTCGGCGGACCGCTTAGAACTCCGTCTCGCCGCTGGACAACAACGAGCGCGGTCTCGGGCGGCAACTCCCGCTACCGCGGTTTTCGAGGCCATTTCTCCACTCGTCGTCTACTGAGCGGGCACCGTGAGGAATCGCAGCAACGCGATTTCCCGACCTCCCGAGCGCTTCGGTGCGGAACTTAAAGAAGCCCATGTCCGCAACGACTCTGCGAATGAATTCCAGTCCGGCTGTTCCTCCCGAGGAATCGCATTAGCAGACGCGACCCCGATCACCGTTTCGACTCCAAGGGTTCCGTTGGACCTTCTCGCAGCATCGACCACCCGGATCGCCTGATTGGCAGTGGTTCGAGCAGCAGGATACATCTGACGAATGCTTCCGCGGGTGTCTATGGCGAACAAGCCGAAGAAACCGTCGGCTGACGTCGTGGCGGTAATCACAACGTCATCTCCGGCGCGGTGGATCAAGTCTGGCCCCAGATTCGTCTTCAATGCGAGCGCTGGCGGGTCCTGCCGGGAAGCCTGCGCGGTGGTGCTATCCACGTCGCGAATTAGCGCCTTGAACCCTTGTTCCCAGGTGTCGCGCTTGATGCCGCCGGCTGGGCCCAGCAACTGATCAAACCCCTGCGCCTGAAGATCTTGCCGGCGCGCGATCCGACGCTGCAGTTCCATAGCATCAACAAATACGTCCGCTGCAGCCTGCGCCGTCGTAAGCGATGCTTCGTGCCGGCGAGCGAGTGAGTTGATCAACTCTGCCCCATTGCCCCGCACCGAACCGCTGCCTATTCGCAGCAGCGCCTCGTTAAACGCGCGACTGTCTTCACGAACCAACCGATCGAGTTCCTGCTGGCCTCGGTACAAGTCTGTCGCGAGAAAAAAATCGAAAGTGGAGTCAACGCGCAAACTCAGCGTCCTGCTGATTTCTTCCTGGAAGCCATTGATGCCCTGAATATGACAGCCTATGCACGAGCGTCCCGTGCGCACAACCGGGTCATCTACGTTGACACGATCACGAACGATGGAGATCGGCGCTTCATCGATGCGTTGCCCGTTCTTATCGACAATGAAATATCCCTGCAGCCCGTTTGGCAGAGTGAAAATGACCTCACCCCCATCTGGATGGAGATTCACCGGATCCACGAAAATGTTCTGTCCGGCGCGGCTGCTTGCGAAATCAAAGCTCTTCCAGTAGGAACCGAATGCCGTCGGGCTTCGCTCGATTGCCCGATTATTGCGAGACACAGCCGAATTGCGCAGACCAAAGCGACGCGCGCGCCCGAGCTGGACATCACTTGCGCTGTCGACCCGTACCAGATTCTCCAGTCCCTTCAGCGTTCCGGGAAGCCGCAGTATCTCGTGATAGAGCGGCGCCACGCTTGCGTTCGCCAGGAACCAATCCACCCGGATGTAGGGAAAATCAGCTTCCGAGAGGCTGTGTGCGAGATCGGCATCTCCGACCAGCGCCAAGTGGGTTAGACCGTAAGGATAAGCGGCCTCGATTTGACGCCATGTTTGGTCGGTCCATCCATAGTCGCGAAGGTCAATCCGCAACACGGTGTTCTCTGGCCCAAGCGGTTTGGGCTGAGTAATGTTTCGTTCCCACGACAGGTGATGAACCAGCTTGCTCAGGGCCAGGGGATATGCCGTTAACTCGTTTCCCAGGACGTCCGGACGATTCCAGATATTGGTAAAACTGAAGTAGCGCAGGAATGCGCGATCCCTCGCCGGCGTCGCCTTCAAGTCGCGTAGAATCGCCGACAGGATTTGTTCCTCGGATATGACAGGCCGCGCTTCCGCAACGCGAGCCGCAGCGGAAGGCGCCCCGGCATCGATCCATCGTCGCAGCACGGCAATCTCGGCGGCAGGCAACCGGGCTCCGAGTTGCTTCTTGTATCCACCCAGAGGCATCGCGCCGGACTCCACGCGTCGAATGATTTCCGATTCGCCGGCGTTACCAATCGTGATCACCCCGGCATCGCGCAACGAGCCGATATCCCTCGCATCGAAACGGTAATAGCCCGCACCGCCATGGCATCCGGAACTCGCGCAGTTTGTTTCTAGGATCGCGAGTGCCTGAGCAGCAAGATCGTCACTGGGTTCGGCAAAGGTGACGCCGGGCTTCGCAGCGAGAACACAGGCCGCCGCCGCCAGTCCGGCGCCAAGAACAACCGATCTAATCGACAACATGGATCCGCCTGTTGAATTTCTCGAGCGTTGAAAGGTAGTTCTGCGCGATTTCGAATTGGGTGCGAATGTCGGCGTCTTCCACTTCAGGATAGCGATCGAGCGTCTGACGGACTGCCGCACGCACCGCATTCTCGGCGGATTGCAAGTCGTTCCGATTCCAGGATTGCTGCATGGTGCTAAGCGCCTGGGCGATGTTAGCGATGGTGTGGTTCTTCTGCACCTCCGGATCCTGCGGCAATTCCTTGCTGGATCCGCGTTTCAAAACGACTCTTTGGGTTTCCTCGACCTCCCGTTTCAAATCCAGATCGAAGTACCGCAGCCGCACAGTGACCTGGCCCGCGCTCTCCGGAGCATATTGGAGCACAATGATCTGCGTGGCTGCAGCGTTCAGGTCGTCCAGTTCGACCTTGACGCGATTGCCTTCGACGTGGGGCGAATAGCCATAAAGCTGATCCAGACACAGTGAGCTGTCTTGTGTAATTTCTACGCGCACGTTTCGAGCAACGGGGGACAATAGACTTTGAACCTCATTAACGAAAATCTTCGCGATGTCGTTCGGATCTGAGACGAAGTGATACAAGCCGCGCCCTAACTTGGACAGCGTACGCAGCAGGTCGTTGTCGAGATCCTGGCCCACTCCGATCGTGGAAAGGTCGATGCCCTGTTCGTTAAATCCCGCAGAATTGGAGGCGATGCGGCGCGGATCGGTCGTGCCCGCGTTGGCGCGGCCATCCGTGAGCAGGATGACGCGGTTGGCAGAACCTGGGCGAAAGTTTCGAGCGACTTCGCGATAGCCAAGCATGAGTCCTGCGTCAATGTTGGTCGATCCTGCGGGCTGGATACTCTCGACCGCCCGACGATATGCGTTCCCATTGCCGAGAGCATTCGCTGGAAGCACGACATTGGCTGTTCCATCAAAGGCAACAATGGAAACGATGTCGGAGGGACGGAGATTGTTCGCCAGGCTCAGTAATGCGGCTTTGACCAGAATCATCTTATCGGCAGAAGCCATCGAGCCGCTTCGATCAATCACCAGTCCGAGATTCAGGGGGCCCAGGTCACTGGAGCCGTTCATGTCTGCCGTTGCCAGACCGATCTGGAGTACGGACGGCAAACCGGCCGAACTTGTTTCATTCCCCCACCGGACGTCCATCCGAATGCCCTGGCCCGCCCTCGGCAAAGGCAGACGGTGACGGTGGTAATTGATGATCTCCTCTACCGCAATTTTGTCGGGCGCGACAGGCGCCGCCAGGGAATGCCCCGCGAAACGATCGGCCTCCGATCGCAGGCGCGATACCGATGCCGAGGAAACGCCCGCCTGACCATAGACATTTCCTGCCACTGCCCAAATCACCATTAGGCCAAAGACCAACATCCCGAATTTGCCGTGTCTCATTTGTTCTCCCTTCCATGGTCCTAAAGCGGACCAATGTCGCTTTCTTCAGCAAATGCGGAACCGTACGAAGTTAGGAACAGTCGATTGATTTCATGGGGCTTAGGGCCCCGTACGAAGGGAATGAATGTCAGGTACGTCGCACAGACCTGCGCTGCTACTCCGGAACGGCTGGAAAGTATTCTTGCTTGGGGCCGATCATATGACCGGCTGGAATGGGCCGGCCCAATTCCTCCACACGAAATACGCCTGTGTCGAGACGCAACGAGTCGCGGAGCCTGTCCATCGCCTGAGGAACAAACGGGTAGAGCATGATCATCAGAGTCTTCAGCACGTAAAAAGAGGAATAGAGCGCGTCACGACGGCCCGGTTCCGGGTAGCGGTCATCATGAGGCTTGAATTGAGTAAACAGGCTATTGATAACGCGGGCGTAGTTCTCGATAACATTCAGAAGAGTCGCATATTCGGCTCGCTCCATGGAACGCAGGTATCGCTGGACCATGCGAGTTGTTTCCAACACGACCTTATCCGAAAGAGCACCTTCCGGGACCGTTCCGCCAAATTTCGAATGACATGCCGATATCGGCCGTTCGAATGCTGAGTTAATCGGTCCGGCAAGAAAGCGGTTGCGTTCCTCCAGTGCATTGAAATCGAAGTTGGCGGGCTTCTCGGGCAGACTCATCAGCGCGAGGTAGTAGCGAATCTGATCCGGTGAATAGTTTTTCTCATCAAGCAACTGATCCCCCGTAACGAAGTTACCGAGCGATGTGCTCATCTTGTCTCCGCCGACCATGAGATGGCACGCGCCGAAGATATCGGTGAACTGAAAATCACCAGTTTGGGGCAGCCGCAACGGATCGTCCTGAGTTCCCAGCCACAGCGCACCCTGCATCAGCACGTAGAAATAAACGTTGTCCTGCCCGAGAAACTGGAAGATTCGAGCGTCAGGGTCTCGCCAGAATTCGTCACTGCGATCGGGATCAATCCCTTTCTGGATCAGCGCGACTTTGCAGAACGAAATCGGGGCAATCAAAGAATCAGGCCAGACGTAGAGCGTCTTGCCGGCCATGTCCGGATCCAGGTCCGCGGGTAGCGGAATGCCCCACGCGACGTCTCGCGTGATGGATCGGTGAGCCCAGCCATCTGCGAACTCGCTGGGAATCCCATTTTTCTGAAGCTGCTCATGTCCCTTGTTCAGATCGTTCTTGTTATCAAACTGGAGCATGATCTTCTTCCCGAGCGCATATTTGCTCTTGTGCTGAGGCAGCGAGGGCTTGATTTCCTTGTACTTCTCTTCATGAACGTTATCGAAACGAAGAGATGGCAGGACAGTGTTGATCACTTCGCCGAAAACCGGCGTGCGCCACTTCCCTCTCTTCCCTTCGATCCAGACTCGAAGAACTTCGGAAACCTTCCACATGTCGAGCCACCAATGCAACGTTTCACGGAGGACGGGAACACCGTCGCTGATCGCGCTTCGCGGGTGGATCAGTTCGCTCGGCTCGTATCGGGAACCGCAGCTGTCGCACTCGTCGCTATAGGCGTTTTCGTTGGCGCATTTGGGGTTCGGACACTTCCCCCGGACAAAGCGATCCTGGAGAAATCGATTGCTCTTGGGGTCGAACCACTGAAGGCTCGCACGCTTTTCCAGCATTCCATTCTTGTACAACTTGCGAATGAACGTATCGGCAAGAGCCTTCTGAATCGGAAAGCAGTCCGGCCTGGAGGTTCCGGAGTACGTATCGAGGCTGATGGCATATCGGTCAAGCGTCGCGCGCTGTTCCTTATGCATGCCATCAATAAAGTCGCGCACGGACTTTCCGGCTTCGATGGCGCCGATCTCACTGATCGAGCCATGATCATCCGACCCGCAGACGAAGAGAACGTTCTCCGCGCCGATCAACATTCTCATCCATCGCGCATAAATATCAGCGGGGACGTGGACACCTGCGAGATGACCGAGATGCAGTGGTTTGTTGGCATACGGCATTCCAGCCGTAATCACGGCCCGCTTGGGCCTGTAAGCCTGACTCTTAATCGTCTCGATGTCGGGAACGTTTCCCTTCGGCGTGCTCATCAATAAACCTTGTTGGCCTCAGTGTAAAACCAACAACAGTAACAAAAAAGTCTGCGGCTTCATACAGGGTTTGCTTTCGCTCAGTGCGAGGTGCGGGGTGCAAGAGTTGAAGTTCCGCGATCACAAGAGGGTATGTCGGTGGCTGGGAAAGTTACGTACGGCATTGACGGGGTGACGACGCAAACGCGGGGTCAGCCTGTCGGATTCTCGATCCAGCTCCGGATATTCGCAAGATCCTCTCGCCACTTCGTTACCGTCGGCGCCATCTCGATCGCTCGGAGCATCTGCTCTTCTGCGGTGCGAAGCACCTTCTGGGCTTCATCGGTGCGTCCCAGCTTGGCTGCCGTGATGGCGAGGTTACACTGCCCCGTTGCCAGATCGCGCAGGAGGCTGGCGTTGCGTTCATCTTCGGCGCTGAGGTGCCCGAGAATGGCGACGTACTTCTCGAGGTACGGCATTGCCTCCTCCGGCTTTCCCTGGTCGCGCAGCGTCGTCCCCAGCCAGGACTGCGAGATCGCAATGGAGCGCTGCACGTCGGCGTTGGTGGGATCAAGCTCGGCAACGCGCTCGAAGATCGGCAGTGCATTGCGAAAGGCCTGCAGCGCCCCCTCAGCCTCATTCCGACCGGCCAGGACGCTGCCGATCTCGAGGTGTGCATTGGCCAGGTCACGCTGCCAGTCGGAGTTCGTCGGGTCACGCTTGGTGAGTTGTGCATAGGTCGCCAGCGCGAGACGATAGTTTCGGATGGCGTGCCCGTCTTTCGACTGCGCGTGAAGCAAGTCGGCGACGCGAGCCTGGGACGCCGCCACTTCACGCTGCAGATCGACGTCTCCGGGATTCTCCTTTAGCAGCTTCTTCAACATCGCGAGGCCATTGCGCATCGACTTCAGGGCACCATCGATTTGCCCTTCGTCCTCCTGCACGTCGGCAATTTTCGAATGGGCGACCGCGATTTCCCGCCGCCATGTGATGAGGCGCGGATCGCGGCGGCGCAGCCGCTCGAGAATAACGAGCTCTGACCGGAAGAGCGCCGCGGCCTCCTTCGTGTCAGCCCGTGCGGCAAGCACCTCCCCAAGTAAACACTGAGCGAAGGCCATCAGCCCTTCCCGGCCCGCCTGCTCGGCGAGGGCGATAGCCTCGCGGGCCGGCGCCTCGATCTGGGGGTACTCGCCGTTGTTCAGGCGGACGTAGCCGCGCGCGATTAGCGCGACGGCCTTGCCGGTATTCGTGAGCCAGCCCTCGGCGAGCAGTTCGTCCAAGGCAGCTGCCAACGTCTCCTTCTCGACGGGGTGGATAATCTCGCGATCGATTCGCTCCCACTCTGTCGCTGCGGCCTCCTGATCGATCGCGAATAGGTGATACAGCGCCTCAATGCGACACACCAGCTCCTTTCGCACCAGGAGCGCCACCCGCGCGTTAGCGGATAGGACGACAAAGCGCTCCGGTGCCTGCTTGCGAAGCTTCTCACGCAGGGCCCTGCGGCTCGCCTGGTGTACATTGACCGCCCCAAAGCCACGCGCGGGGAACGGCTCGATGACCCGCAGTGACCGGAGCCGGGCTAGCTGCTGCGTGCTCTCCTCGACGGACGCACCGATCATCGCGCCGAGCAGCGGTTCGTCGACCCAGTGGGGAACCGCCGCTGCCTCGAGCCCAGCCTTCAGACGGTTGCGCTCGGTTTCACTCAGCGATGGGTGGGCCAAGTCGACCGTGGCCAGCGCGAGCTGCGCTGGGTCGCCCGCGGCCTCCGCCAACACCTTGAGCTGCTGTGTGAGAAGATCGCCGAAGCCCATGGCTACGTATCCGGTCCCAGCAGTTGGTACAACAACGCGCTGTTGCCTTTAGCAAGGAGATGCGCCGTCTGCACTTGTTCGAGCGTCAGGCCGGGCTTGAAGCCCTTTCCGAAATTGAGCCAGTCTGTCGGTTCCGGCAACGTCAGAACGACAGTGCGGCTGGCTTCGGCGCTCCAGGGAGCAACACCGTCGGGCTCGGGAACCTTCTGCCCTGCTGTGACGACGCGCAACCACTTCTGACGGATGAGGGCGACGAGCAGTGTTTCGTTTACCCAGCGATCCAGCGATGCCGAGGCCTCGAATGTGTCAAAGATTAGAAGAGCGGGCTGCTTGCGCGCAATGAGCGCACTGAGCACAGCGTCCAGCTGCCGCGAGAGGGTCGTGGCGGTGGGAGGCACAGTTACTTCGAGGTTCTGAATGAAACGCTGCAGTTCGCCGTCCGCATCGGCGATACCCTTGAAGTCGAATCGCCCGCACGCCAGTCCGGTGCACCGCAGCGCGTTGCCGAGGAACTGGCGCGTGATGTGACTCTTACCCGTGCCGCTCTGGCCGCGGACCGGCAGGTAGCGAAACGGCGGATCCCGCATGATGAGCTGATTGAAAGCCTGCCGCGCGACGTCGTGGTCCGCCATCACCCATGAGAATGCAGGCGCCCTCGCCGGCCACTCCTCGACCGGATGCTCGGCGGGCGCGCTTCCCGTTAGCCAGCGCGCGAGGTCCGCGAAATCGGCCGGATCGGAGAAACGGTGATACCGCTGCAGTTCCAGCGGCACGATGGACTGATCAAGATCGATCAGAAAGACAATACGGATGTCGGCGGTAACGAAGCCGGCGTTGTAGAGGCGCTGCATGATCACCCCGGCTTCAGCAGCGGCACCGAGCCCCGTCCCCGGCACCTCCGTCCGATTGAACACCTTGAACCAGGCTGGAGTGCCGACGATCAGCACCTTGTGATCCGGGCTGCCGGCTTGCGCGGTGCTCCATTGTGGCCACCCCTCCGGCGGCCCGCCTCCGTTGAACTCGCGCTCCTGCGCGAACTGGTCGAGAACGACGGTGACGCCCGCGTTTTCGAGCCGGAGAGCCAAGTCGCGCACTCGGGCGCGATGCTCGTCGTTCTCGTGCCGGTAACTGAGGAATACGTTAGCCATGAGCTTCGCGGGAGGTCGCGAGTATAAGGCGCTAGATGTAAGGAGTTCAAGGCCCGAGCATGTACGGCATGTACGGGTGCCCGACAGGATTGTGAGACATCACGCCGGATCGGCGGGATTCCTACCCGTCGAAGTTGCGCGTGAGGCGGTTACACCGCGAAGCCAGAATTTGAGCGATGTGCTCACCGGCCATCATTAAGGATTGGAATGTTTGCGGCCGGCACTGGCGGTGGCACCGACTGCAGGTACGCGAAAACGTCGGCGAGTTCCTGGTCGCTCATCACTTTCACGCGATATGGCGGCATATTCCCAGGATTCGGATTGCGCACATAAGCGGTAAATCCCGAGAGCGTCAATCTGGTTTGCGCGAGACGCGGTCCCGCCAGTCCGCCTTGTCCAACCGTACCGTGACACTGGTAACAACCGTTCTGTATGAAGGTAGTTTTCCCCCTGGCGGTATCTCCAGGCTTCGTCTGCGCAGAAGCCACCATCGTCAGCAAGGAGAGAATGAGAATGGCAGCTTTCACAACCCTCGGCCTCATCGCGGCTGCGTCACGACATCAAGCAACACCGGCTCACCGGACTTCACGCGCTGAATGCCGCGGCGAATCGCGGGGGCGAGATCCTTTGGATCGGTGATTGGACCTTCGGCATACAGGCCATAGCCTTTCGCGATCGACGCGTAGTCGATGTTGGGATTATCGAGCGCCGTACCGATGTCGGAAGTCTGAATTCCACGATTGAACTTTGCGCCGAGAATCTGGAGATACATCCGCTCCTCATGATACGCACGGTTATTGTGCATGATGTTCAACAACGGAATCTTGTGATGAGCTGCAGTCCATAAGACGGCAGGCGCGTAGTTCAGATCGCCGTCATTCTGAATATTGATGGTTAACCGGCCGTGCTTCTTGTTCGCCAACGCCGCTCCGATTGCCGCGGGTGCGCCATAACCGATGCCGGACCCTCCGTGGGTTCCAATGCAGTGATACGGTTTGGTGAAATTCCATAATCGCGTAGGCCATGAACTCAGCATGCGATCCCATGACACGAGCGACCAATCCTCATTGCGGATTTGCGCCCACAACTCCGCAGAAAGACGAGCGGTGCTGATGGGGCTTGCATCCCAACCCACACCCGCGGTCTCTCGATGCCGCTGTCTCCATTGGCGGCCGGCTTCCGCGATTTTCGTGCCGCGCTCCTGCAAAATACGCCTGCGATCCCCGGTTAGACCTTTCCTCACGGCTTCGATCAACGCGGGCAATGTCGCCTCGGCATCGCCCGTGATTGCGAGATCCGCTTCGACGTAACGGCCGAAATCCTGATAGTTGGATTTGTGATTCAGCTCGACGGCAGAAATCGAAATGATCTTCGCCCCGTTCTTTGTCGTGGGCCGCGACTCCATACCGAAACGGTTCAAAGGCGTCATCTGATGCGTGGCGCCCCAGAGATCCTGAACCTCGAGCCCGAGAATGACGTCCGCCTCGGAAACATTCGGAGACAGAGGTAACTGTCCCGGATCCCCATAGAGCGGATGCGAGGTTGGGAAATTCATGCGAAGCCGCTGGTCTTTGACTGTGGCCTGCAAGGTCTCGGCCAACTCCACAAGCAATTCAATTCCTCGAGGCGTGCGGGCGACTCGACCGGCGACGATCATCGGATTTTCGGCAGCCACCAGCATTCGAGCGGCTTCCTGAACGGCGGAGGAATCCCCCTGAGGTGGCGCGCTCATGACCAGCTTCGGAATGCGAAGGCCTTTTTCCACCAGTGGCTCTTCCTGCAACACGCCGTCGGCGACGATCACCACGGGCTCGTAGGGTGGTGTCATCGCGATCTTGTAGGCACGCACCGCAGACTCGGCAAAATGCCCGAGACTCACCGGCGTGTCGTCCCACTTGATGTAGTCGCGAACCATCGACGCAGCATCCTGGACGCTATGAACCCATTCGGCATTGCCGCGTCTGAAATTGATGTCGAGAATATTACCGAGGATGATGTAGACCGGCACACGGTCGCAATACGCGTTATAGACAGCCATCGACGCGTGTTGAAGGCCGACAGTTCCATGGGCCATCACCATCATGGGCTTGCCTTCGATCTTAGCGTACCCGTGCGCCATCGCAACCGAGGACTCCTCGTGGCAACACGTCAACCATTCGGGACTCCGATTGCCGCCATAGTTGACGATGGACTCCTGAAGACCGCGAAAACTGGAACCCGGATTCGCCGCGCAATATTCCATACCGAGCGTCTTGAGGACGTCGACCATGAAGTCCGATCCCGGTTTTTCGTTGCCGGCAACTTCGACAGAGCCTCCTGCTTCGGGTTCTGCCGGATGCAGTTCCTGCTGCGCTAGACCTTTCGCCGCGCCGACCATTCCCGCCGCTGTCACGGCGGCTCCCGTGAGGAAACCGCGGCGACCCACCGATCCCTTCGATTTCGACATGCGTGCTCCCTAAATGCAGCCTGCAGCTTATCGCCACGAAGCGCACGACTCAATTCCCGAATTGCGGGAATTGAGGAATCTATTCTCTCCGCATATCCTAGGGCGCGAGGAGGCATCATGACGACATTCGTTTCGCTGTTGACGATGATCGCAACCACGCTTGTTAGCCCACAGGCGCAGCCGGCTCCATCCGTTCCATCAACGTTTCATGGCGTGTCCTATTTCGAGGTTATGTCCACGAACAATGCCAGAGCGTCCGCAGTGGCAGCCATAAAGGCCTATGCCGCGGCATCTCGCAATCAGGACGGGTTTATAAGTGTCGAATCATTTGAACAAATGGATCGCCCCGGTCACTTCCTGATGTTTGAGACATGGCGGGACCCGGCTGCATTCGACAAGCGCGACTCTGCCGTGCAGAATCGGTTTACGGATGCGCTGGAGCCTATTCGCGTGAGTGACGTCGATCGACGTCCTTATAAGGTGTTGACAGTGGCTCCGCACGGGCAGACGAACAATCAGACGCTTTACGTTATCACGCACGTGGACGCCTCGCCGACGCCGCAGTTACCGATGATGTTGCAGCGTTTTGCCGAAGACAGCCGCAAAGATGACGGCAATCTCCGATTCGATATCTACCAACACACGATGCGCGCGAACCACTTCACTATTATCGAAGCATGGCGAAACCGGCAGGCGTTCGACGCGCACGTTGCGGCACCGCATACGCGGCAATATCGCAATGACTACGGCCCCATGGCAGGTAGTCCTCTCGATGAGCGTTTGTTCGAAGCGGTGAAGTAGAATTGGGCGATAATCACGCGGCGAGGACAACATAATGGCCTGGATAAAGACCGTTCCGGCGGAAGCAAACGACGAACTCCGCAAAGCTATCGAGGCACAGAAGGCTCTCTATCCGATCGAGTACGCAACGCCTGTGCATCCGAGCGACGATACGTCACAGATAGTTGCGTCACACAGCCTTATTCCGGAGGCACTCTACCACTCATTCGCCGCGTTCGGCGCAATGATGTCTCCCGATCTACCCCTCAACCGACGCCACCATGAGATGATCGCGACCGTGGTGTCGGTCACAAACAGGTGCCACTATTGAATCGAATCTCACGCAGAGTTTCTGCGTCGGGTGACACTGGACGAGGCGTTGGTCCGAGCGCTCGAAGAGGACTACACACGCGCTCCCATCACAAATGCTGAGCGCGCGATGCTGGATTACATTGTACAGCTCACAAAAGATGCAACGCAGATCGGCCCGCAGGACCACGAACGGTTGCGAAACGAGGGATTCGACGACCGAGCCATACTCCAAATCACGTTGATCGCGTCCTGGTTCAACTACATCAACCGCGTTGCTGATGCGCTGGGTGTCGGCCGATAGCAGCCAGTTCATGCTTCGGGAAACCTCATCGAGGCCGGAGTTGCTTCAGCGCAGCCACGACGGCCTGCTGCAGCGAGCCGCTCATGCCGTCCTGGCCCATCTCCTTATTCAGCGCTTGCAGTTCGGTTATGGCTTGATCCTTGCGACCTGCCTTTGCATTGAGGAGCGCGGTGTAGAAGCGGATGGTCCGCAGACGGAACTCTTCCTTTCCTGCGTACTCGTCGAATGCCCAGCGCAGAGTGTTGATGTGGTCGTCAGGGGCTAAGGCAGCCAGCAGCGTGTCGCGTTCCTTTTCGTGAGAGACCGGCGTGGCAAAGTAGTACGGGCCCCATAGCGCTTGCGCCTGCCTCATATTGACACGCTCGCCCGCTCGCCGCATCGCATCGGCAAGCAGTACGCGCTGAACATCTGCGGCAGGGTTGCTCGCGTTGCCGTATGCCGCCCACTGTAAGGTTCGAACAGCATCGAGCGCGCGTCCGGATCTCACCGCCATCTCAAAGAGACTCACCGCGGCGGCTACGTCGTCCGAATCCTGAAAAAGCCTCCAGTGCGCCAACATCGCATTGGCATAGGGATTCCCCGGATCGATCGACAAGGCTTCCCGATATGTCTCGCCAGGATTCAGGCGGCGATCGCCGTCACGCCACAAGAGGAACGTTGCCCAACCTTGATGCGCAAGAAGATCTGCGCGACGCGTGCCCATGGCCGACGGAAGAGCGGCATCGACCACCGCAAGCGCCGGCTTGATCGCGTCACCGAACGACGTTTTGTCGTTTTCAACCCGAACGTTGCGAATCCACTCCATCGCGACGTCCTCTTGTGCTTTCCGGACGGCATCAGAGGACGGTGCAAGGTCACGCGCTCGCGCCAGTGTTGCCAGCGCTTCGTCATACTGATTGCGGTGCCGTTGGGCTTCGGCTGTCGCCACCAGGCCTTCGGCCCCGTGCAAGTCTTCGGATTCGGTCGTTTTGACGGGGGCTTCCACGGCTTTCGTCGCAGCAGAACCGCCGGTCGACGTCCCGGTCTCTATCCGCCCTGGCGTGCGGGTCGCGAAATAGCCGGCCAGCCCAAGTGCCAGAACAGGGAGTACTACCACCGGCAACCAACGTTTTGTTGCCGACAGCGGCGAGACTCTCTTGAGTCCGATCATCTTCTCCAGGTGATCGCACAGCCGATTCGCGTCGTCGTGGAACTCCGCGTAATCGAGTGTCACCGCCTGTCGTGTCGTGAGCGATGCCATGGAAGACGGCAGATCCTCTGGCTTCGGCATTGCCGCGCCCTGCACCAGCACAGGGATGACGGGGATGTCTCGAGCGAGCGATTCCTCCACTTCCAGACGGACGAAGTCCTTCGCATTGTCCAGCCGACGCGCCCCCGCGCTATCCGCGGCCGAAGTCCATCGCTGCCCGATCACGACAAGGACAGCGGCGGTCTCGCGTAGCGATGACTGTAGAGCCCGCACGAAATCCACACCAGGATCGATCGCGTCGATGTCGAGAAAGACCTGCCCTTCGCCGAAGCGGCGGTTCAAGTGATCGGCAAGACGGCCCGCGTCACCCGCCGCGTCGTCTCTCCTGTAGCTGATGAAGATTCGTGGTGGCATCAGGTATTCGCAGAGTACCACGTCGCTTCCCACGCACGACAGAAGCGCCGTATAGCTGTTCTGCGCGCCAGGCCCATCCTTTATTCGACTGCAGGAACGACGAGCCTTACGACAAATCCAATTGCTGAATCACCGGCTCGCGGTCTTCGTAGACGAATCGGGACCTTTCCGCTCCCGTCACCGACCGATAAATCAGGATGACCCCGAAGAGAATCGAGGAAACGGCGGCAAAGTTCACGAGGTGCTGAGAATCCGCCGAGACCCACGCTTTCAACTCCCCCATCAGCGACGTATAGGTGGTAAACGCAAACAGGTATGCCACAGCGTAGACAGCGAGTTGAAGCTTGCTTTGCAGATAACTACATGTAAAAGGAACCTTACGAAAATCGAAAAAGAAGGCCTCGATGAGGAATGCGGTCGTGATGAGATCAAACACCAGATGAGTTACAGCGACACTTCCATCGAAGCATGCAAACTCGAAGCATGCCACTAAGACATAGAGAGGAATTACACGGCAGACGAACAGCCACTTCCGAATGGCCTTTCGAAAATCCGCAGCGCCCGTCCGGCTTGTCATTTGAAAGATCCAGTTCCCAGCAAGCTCGTAAGGAACGCTGAAAGTCGACCTCCACCCAACCACAAGCAGGAACGACAGGACCGCGGGAGCTTCCAATATTCCCGAGGCCGATAGGCGAATCGGAAATTCCAGACGGCGATCGATGACGAACAATGAGGACAGAGTCAGAGCAATTCCGAGCCCTGCAAAAGACGCGGCAGAGATGCGATGCTTGGGACTTCGATCCGAAATTTTTCCTATGAAATCAAAGGCAGCACGTTGGTAAGCCGTCGTACTAAGCACAGAATGCTGCGCTTTCCTTCCCATCCGCGACCACCATCGGGAAGGTTGAGCGACGGTATCGAAGCTTTCCAGAACCTTCCGGGAATGGCGCCGGTAACCGATTGCGTAACAGATCATGACCAGAAGCGCTGTCAAACCCGTCATCGTCACGGCCCTTCCGGCCCACGTTGTCATTTCGGGAAGTGGAGTCCCGGATGGAGCCAATAGTTCGTATATCCCGAGAAACCATACGGGCGGAAAGTAATCGAGCAGCGAATTATTGGCCACCGCGAGGGGCCTGAGGATAGCGCCGAAGAGAGGTAGCACCAGCAGAACCGTGATGAGCAGCGCGATAGCCACCATCTGAACGGACGGAGAAACTCTCCGAAACGTGTTCGTGGGTAACAGATTCATGAGAACTCCATGTAACGCCATAAAAAACAAGATAGCGAATAAGGATGCGCCCACAACCGCGACTACGTGACCCACGAGGGCGCTAGGCTCTATAAATCCAATCAGCACCATCAAGACCGCGTTTGCAGCAACTGCAAACAATATGAGAATGACACTCACTGCGACGGTCTTTGCCAGGAATAGTCGCCGGCCGGAGATCGGGAAGGGTGTGAGGATCAGGTAATCGCGTCGATCTGGGAACAACGAATCCCACCTCAAGGTCATCACCAGCCCCATCAACGCCATCTCATAGCAAACTAACATGTAACGAATGCTGGTCCACCACCACGCGAAATCGAAGGTCCCCAACTGAACCTGGAGTCTCTCCTGGCCACGAATGGCGAAGATCATCAGCATCGGAGACAAGACTGTGATTAACGCAAGAGACTGGATCAACCGGTTTCGCGGAACCGATTCCTCCGAAGGCGAATCGGTATCGAAGAATCGATGAGTAAAGTGGACAACCAGAGTCCCGAACGAATCATCCCACCTGAATCGCATCGGCGATATCTCTCGCGGTCTTTTCCATGTCTTGTTGTTCGACGAGTTGGGTAAAAACGGCCTCCAGGGAAGAAAGGTTCATTACGTCGCGCAATTGCGACACGCTCTCTTCCGCCATGATCTTCCCCTTATAGATGATGATCACGCTGGAACAGATCTTTTCCACAATCTCGAGTACGTGCGAGATATACAGGATGATCTTCCCTCGTGACGCCAATTCCGACACGAGACTCTTGAAGAGAAGGATCGAAGACACATCGAGCCCTGAAAGAGGCTCATCAAAAATCAAAATATCGGGGTCATGCAATAGTGCAGCGGAGATGAGAACGCGTTGCCTCATCCCTTTCGAGTATGCTGCCAGCGGCGAATGGCGACGGAGATGGAGCGCAAATAGCTTCAACAGGTCGGTAGCCCTTTTGTTGAGAACAGACTCCGGCATTCCTCGCAGCCGTCCGGCTAACTGTAGGTACTCCATCGCAGTCAGAGAGGGATAGACATGGGCTTCTTCAGGAACGTAGCCACAGCGCTGTTTGAAAGCGTCGAAATCGAGACGAACATCCTTGCCGTCGAGCAGGATTTTCCCTGACGTCGCCGCGATAAGCCCTGTCAGCATCTTCACGGTTGTGGACTTTCCGGATCCGTTCGGACCCAGATACCCGGTGACCTGTCCACCGGACAGCGTGAAATTCACATGGTCAACTACGTGAAGACCGCGATATCGCTTTGTCAGCTCCCGGACTTCCAGGGATAACATGATCGTTCTAGAGATTGATGAATCGGTACGGAATCCGACGGAACCGTGTCAGAACGAGAGAACAGACTACCCCCAATCCGCCGAGGAGGGCGCCCACGGCGGTAGCGACGACAACAAACCCACCCGCGGTCTCATAGTAGCCAGCCAGGTATAACGCGATTCCCGATCCGGCTGCTAAGAGGTGAAAAACGATGATGGTCAGGATGACGAGTGAGTCGATAACCCCGGACGCTCGAACCGGCAGATGTCTGAAGTCGAGAAGGGCCTGACCCCTTTCGCGCGAAATTGACAATGCGAGATCGATGAGCACGCGACCCCAAAAACGCAAAAGACCCCGGAACTCGCCGTCTCGTAATTCGTCACGACAGGAATCACGGAACAGTTGGGCCATCTCTTTCTGAAAACGAATGCGGAACTCGAGTGGATAAAGGAACAACATCGTTCTGTAGGATCGCTCCGACAATGTGAATGCCCAGTGCTCCAAAGTCATATCCGCTCTCCTTACGCGGGCTTGATTTTTCGAACTGCGACCGTCGAACGCGCCGCGCGCACAAGATCCGCCATCCGTTTCGTCTCAACTGCGAGGACTTGAGCTCCAAAGTTCGTCAGCCGGTAATAACGACGGCGAGCGTCATCCATTTTCGGATCCGGCCGCTCCTCAGACTCCTCGATAAGCCCATCTTGAAGGAGACGGTTGATGGCTCCATAAAGCGTTCCCGCTCCCAATCGGACAGCTCCTCCGCTCTTCTCGCTTACCGTCTGCATGATCGCGTAGCCGTGAGCTTCGCCATCCGCGAGGGCGACGAGGATATGAAAGACGGCAGGTGTGAGCGGCAGGAAGTCTTCAGGGTGCCGCACCGTTGGTTTCTGTCGCATCGTCATTAAACTATGTTCCTGGCTGATATAACGTGAGACGTTATAGTTTAAGGAAACAATTGTCAAGCGCTCGCATACGGCGATCGTCTCACAACGCGTGTCCTGTTTTGTCGTCTGTCTTGAAGCTTTGCGACTGGAAGGCAAGGAAGATGGCTCTCCATTCGCTTTCCTTGGGGAGATGAAACATGAGACAACCGTCTTGCCACACGCCGTCATCCGCGCGGAAACGTGGAAAGTTGCCCTGGTTCATGTGGATGTCATGTACGCCCTGTCCGGGCTTGAAGTGAAAGTATTTGTCCTGCTTCTTTTCGGGACCCCACTTTTGCCCGAATGCATAGATGGTGGAGTTTGGATCCGCGATGCTGAGGCCAACCGCATTATCCACCATTTCACGGAGGTCGTTATAGGCGCCGGGCTTGTCCGGCGGCAGAGGCACCATATCGGACCGCTCGACCATGCCGCCACGAACGAAATCCTGAGCCAGGCCTCCGGCGACACTCTTGAGTGGGCTAAAACCTGATTTTAGCTGGATGAGCTTTTTGGTCAGCGCAGCCGGCAGGCCGACTTTTCCTAAATAGAGAACCTCCGATGGTTTGGCTTGCGACTTAACATTCACGGCAATCCGCCAACGTTGGGAGCCGACTTGGACCATGATTTGATAATGGTCATCGTCTGCTTCCGGAAGACTGCCGATAACCTCGCCTTTTAACACGCCGTACGACTTCAGCGGCATAGCATCTCCTCTCCGAACGCCAGTAGGGTCACTGGGCAAACATGTCAGGTATCGAAGGAAAGTACATGAAGTCGCGTTTCAAATCACCACGATTCACGAAAGCCTCAAGATTGGGTAGATCGATTCCGGCACAAACGTGAGCCCCAATCCGCCGAAGCGATGCAAACCGAATTTCGATTGTGGCTCCAAAAGAAGGGTCAACATGTGACCACCAGATTGAGCGACCGGTAAAACGACGAATTCTTCAGGATCGAATCTGAGACGCTCCATCTTGCAAACCGCCGCAGTCTGCACTCTCGCCTCAGATGAAGCGGATGGTGCCCGCATGATGCGATAGGACCAGCCGTTGCGGTCGTTCCGGGCCGGAGGAACAGACCGGAAATTCTGACGCTCGAGAACATCGATAATCCTGCCGAAGCGGCGGGGAACCGCATACGCACGCGGAGGCTGAACGTGGATCGACGATCGCACACGCGGTGCATAATCACCAGGTATCCGAAAAGAACGAATGATCCCAGTTACCGTCGATTGCATTTCCATCCGCAAGGGACGTCCCGAGCCAACGTAACGACAAGATAGTGGAATCGGGCTATGGCCAGGCCACGCCGTTCTGTCCATAGGCAGCTGGGCAGCCGCCCATTCCACAATAAAACCCATAGCACGAACGAGTGCGTAGTGCGTTGGGACAAACTGCGAACGATCATCCGGAGACGGCCTTCGGCCTTCTACAAGGACCGTGGGTATGCCGTAACGGAGCGACAGGCCGTTGCGCGCGTCGACAATGTCGGTGCTGCTGTGCCGGACGATTCCGGACGGCCGCACCAACGTATATCGGTCACACCGAATTCCAGCTTCGCCCAACTTCGTTTTGAGTTTCCTCAGCAAGTTCCATAGTCGCTGCGGCGCCAGTAATCGGGTTGCAGGGTTCGTGGGGTAATCGATCATTATTTCCTGAGAAAACAACAACTGATGCTTTAGAAGTTCCGGACGACCCGGTCGATACGTATGAACATCAACGATCAGGTCCGGATTCCAGAGGGCAACGAAGGTGTGGATGGCGCGCGTTTCGGGTTCGGCAAGTAGAACGTGGTCGCGGTTCAAATCCGAGCCGTTGTCGTTGACGCGGCTGCCCGCAACTGTGCCATCGGGGTTTGCCTCGACGAGGATTGCCAGACTTGCGTCACAATGCAGGGCTCCACGTCGAATGCCGTTCAAGAATTCGGCGGCGGCCTTTGTGGCGTCGCCTTCGTCACCATGCTGGCCGGCGATTATGAGAATGCGGCATCGGGCAGAAGGATTGCCGCAAAAATGTGCTAGCAGTGCCCTCCTCTTTAATGAGTAGCCGATAGTTTCGAAATCCGGCGAACCTGAGCGAAGAATTGTGGGACCGCGAGCACCACTCCTGCCAGGAGCATCGTTCACGAAGCTTCCGCCTCACGAACCTGGCGCGTGTTTTGGTCCAGGTGCTTCAAAACGGCTTCCGCCAGCCGTTCAGGGCCTGCATGGGACGTCGCCACGGTAACCGAACTGCGTCGGCGATACTCACGCACAAACAAAGGCGAATTTGTGACGAGGCCGGACACCGCCCAAATTTTGAACCCTGCCTCCTCCAGAAACTGTGTCGCGCCGAGCGCAGAACCCGAACATGCCGCCGAAAGAACGACGCCGCTCGTGAGGCGTCGAACGACGTCGCTTTGAAGCAGAATTTGCGTTTCGCGCTGCAGGAAGCCGTCTGCAATTTCCATCACGGCAACGTCCGCCCCTTTGCGGCTACACACGTCCAGCATGGAATGCAGCAACTGCAGCAGTTCGTCAGCCGATGCCCCAAATGTGGACGGCAGTCCGAACTCGCTGAAGTCCATCGAGTGAATCGGTCCGGTCGAGTCGTACTCCCTCAGATCACGTGGCGACGCAGTTCCCGTCAACTTACATCCAGCGGCCTTGACGCCGCGCGTAATCAGGCCTCGCAGAAGCTTTCGTGTGACAGTAGTCTTTCCGGTGTTCATTCCAGTGCCGACGACAAGGATCAGAGTGGGGCGCTCCCCGCCTGCCACGGGACGGAAAAACAATTCCTTGGTATTCACGCGGAGACCCGGACCATTCACCAGGTAGCCGAGAAACGAAAGCGTCGTTGGGCGACAAACATTACGATGACGCGACGTGACAGTGCCCACCAATCCACTGCTGGTGAGCAGATGGAGCGGGCTCAAATTGCGAACCCGGCCTTCGTAAACGTCCGTGGCGTATCGGTTCCCAAAGACGGCTACAATGCAATCGCCCGGATAAATGCGTAGCCGCCCTCCGCTCGACGTATCCAGCCGCGTGTGATGTCCGACACGTTCAACACGCACCAGGGCTACGTCAGCAACGCACGGAGGGGCCTCGTCAGGCAGTACGTAAAAGCTATCCGGACGCTGGCCGTAAATGCGACGGCAAACCCATGGCCATTTAGGCGCATGAGATTCCAATTTGTCATGGGTTTGAATACCCGTCTCTCGCTGAGCGTTGATAATCTCGAACTGCGATTCAGTGCTCTTGATTTCAAGCATAGGTTTTTACCTTGCGAGGGTTACGGCCCTTGCGGAAGTCTCGCCGGCCTGGTGTTGGCGGTTTTTGCGGCAACAGGAAAGCCGGCAAAGGCAGAGTGGTGAATGCGATCAGCAGTTTGCGGTCTCGCGGATGAGTAAGGCGGGCCAACGCAATATCGATGACGAGCCAGTCCACTCTCTCGATTTCGCTCCGAGGTTGAGCCTCGCCTCGCACTACGTTCATTGCCCAGTAACGCACGACCTTCGGTCGACCCCGTCGATCCTGGTAGGAAACCGTGGGAAGTTCGTGAGCCAATGAACAGTAGAGGCTGGTCTCTTCGCGAACCTCACGCAGAGCGCAGAGTTCATCCGTCTCGCCGGGTTCGACCTTACCTTTTGGAAATGTCCAGTCGTCCTGAAGGCGGCGATAGATCAAGAGGACCTCGATGTCGCCTTTGCGATTCAACCGTGAAATCACACCACCTGCAGCTCGGACCTGACCGGTCACACTCATTTACTTCTAGCCTCCGGTCGGTAGGCGCGCCGAGATCAAGGGAATATTAGACGGAAGGGTTGATATTGGCCTTAATAATCGATGAAGAATTTGTTACAAGAATCGTCCAACGGCGCTGATTTAAGTCCTCGCTGAGTCCAGGGCTTCACGGTTAGCCACAAAGATTTCACGCTCGTAGGGATCCTCGATCACTCGCGCCCGGAAGCCCGTGTCATACAACCACTGCAGCCATTCCGCGCGTGAGAATAGGCCCAGAACGTGAGTATCGTGCTCAACGCGGACCGGACCATTTCCCTCACGCAGCATGTATACAAAGTCGGCAGTGTAAGTCGTGTCGGTCGAGTCTGGGTCGAACGTCCACTCGAGGTGACGCATGCTGCGCCCGACTTCATCATGTCCGCCATGATGAATACCCGGACAAAACCGCTCCCGTACAGCATCCGGCATGAACAGCGCGACTCCGCCGGGCTTGCAATGCACCAGCGTCGTCTTCATGCAGGCCATCAGATCTTCACGAGTCGTGAGGTAGCAGATCGCGTCGTGAACAAACACGGCATCAAACTCGCGGCCCAACCGGATTGATCGCATATCCCCGCGCAGATGCTCGCATTCCGGGTTGATCTTCCGGCTTTGGTCAAGCATGGCCTCAGAAAGGTCCGTCAGTGTCATTGTGAAATGGTTCTTCAGGTGAAAGGCGTTGTTTCCGCCGCCGGCGCCAAGTTCCAACACTGACTCGATCTTTGACGGACGGGATTCCATCAAGACCTTGCGAGCGAATTCCGCCTCTTCGGCGTAACTCGCGGGCGCGGTCAACAAGTGGAACCACGAGGCAAATTCCGAATAAAGGTTTGGCTGGTCAGGCTTCATCCGAATCAATCCATTGTTCAACCTTTGGAGGTCTGTAGGACTCCATCAGATCCAGCAGGCGAGTCGGATTGGTTTCATGAAGAATCAGAGTGCGGTTTTCCGGGTACGCAAAGCCTTCCTTAACGGCGCGATCGAATTGCTCGATCAGGGGATCGAAATAAGAATCGATATTCAGCAGCCCTACAGGTTTGGCGTGGAGTCCAAGCTGTGCCCACGTCACGATCTCACAAAACTCTTCAAACGTGCCGAAGCCGCCGGGAATGGCGATGAATCCGTCTGAAATTTCGACCATCATGGCTTTTCGTTCATGCATGGATCGAACGATTCGCAGGTCCCCTATATCCCCGCGCCCGACCTCGCGAGCCAGAAGCGCGTTGGGAATAATGCCGATGATCTCTCCTCCGCCGTTCTTTACCGTCTCGGAAATACGGCCCATCATGCCGACGCCGCCACCACCGTAAACAAGCCCGATGCCGCGCTCGAGCAGAGCCCGTCCGAGAGCTTCTGCGGCCTGAGCGTAGGCAGGTCTAATCCCGTCACGGGAGCCGCAGAAGACCGAAACACGTTTCACGTTAGCGGGAAGGCTTTTTCTCACTTGGGGGTTCGGGTTCCGGCGGACGGTCGTCCTTGTGAGGAACGAACGGCCCGTCATTGGGCAATCGGAAATTGATAGTGTAACCTCCCAAGCCGTTCTCACCGAGTGGGACCATGGCGTGAAACATGCCGGTCGCCTTCGGGCCCAGGTTAGCGGGATCGACGGCCGCGTTCACGGTCTGCACCGGCAAAGTGAACTTATCATTCACTGCGATCACGGCGACCAGACCAGAAATCGGAGCGTCGGTGCGGTTCGTTACCGTGCCATCAATGGAGACCATCTTGTCATCGCTCATCGTCATGAGTGTCTCCAGCGACAGCGCTTCAGAGCCGTCAGCGGCGGTTGGCGCTCGAACGGCAAAATACTCGCTGTAGGGAAGCCTGTCTCTGCCTATACCTGTCACGTACATGAATGCCAAAACAAGGACGGCAACTCCCAAAAGACCCGCGACGTAAGGGAATAGTCCCCGGGATCGACTGAATCGTGTCTCGAATTTGATGTCATCGTCCGCCATAAATGAAAACCCCCGGCTGACGCCGGGGGCTCCTAAAATTGCCGCAACCTCGCAGCGTTGCTAATCCTTTTCTTCCTTGTCTTCTTTTTTGGGTTTCTTCGATTCTTTCTCCTCGGCTTTTGCTGCGCGCTCTGCTTTCTTGGCTTCGAGCTCGCTTCCCAAAAGTTCGATGATCGCGATGTCCGCCCCATCACCTTTTCGATTACCGAGCTTTATGATGCGACTGTACCCCCCCTTGCGATCGGCGAACTTCGGGGCGATGGTGTCGAACACTTTCTTTGCTGTCGCATCCTTAAGCAGATAGCTTTGAACCTGACGGCGCGCATGCAGGCTGTCGCGCTTGCCGAGTGTGATCATTCGTTCGGCGAGCGGGCGCACTTCCTTCGCCTTGGGGAGCGTCGTCATCAAGCGCCCGTGCTCGAGAAGGTCCGTCACAAGATTGCGCAGCAAGGCCCGCCGATGCGACGTATTCCGGCTGAGTTTGCGTCCTTCGTTTCTGTGTCTCATTCGTTCCTACTCCACTCTACTCCAACGGAGGAGCGCCGACGATGGGCCGTCCATGCTCATCGAGCCGCATACCGAGGGAAAGCCCCATGCCGCCAAGAATCTCCTTGATCTCGTTCAGCGACTTGCGGCCGAAGTTCTTGGTCTTCAGCATTTCGGCCTCTGTCTTGATGACAAGTTCTCCGATCGTGCGGATGTTCGCATTCTTCAGGCAGTTGTAGGAACGCACTGAAAGCTCGAGCTCGTCCACGGATTTGTTCAGGTGCTCTATAACAGCATCGTGCCTTATTTCCTGAACTTCCTCGGTGGGTTCCGTCTTCTCTTCGAACTGAATGAAGATCTGCATGTGGTCTTTCAGGAGCTTTGCTCCCAGACCGAGAGAATCCTGCGGGGTAATCGACCCGTTGGTCCAGATTTCGATCGTGAGTTTGTCATAATCGGTCACCTGCCCCAAACGCGCGGCCTCAACAAAGTAGTTCACCTTTTTGACGGGTGAGTGGACCGAATCCACAGGGATGTAACCGATACCGAGTTCTTCATCAAAGTTTCGATCGGCGGAAATGTATCCGCGACCGTTCTCAACGCGCATTTCGATCTGAAGCGATCCACCTTCACTGACGGTGGCAATGTAGATGTCCTTATCGAGAATCTCTATATCGGCGTCATGCTCGATGTTGGCGGAGGTGTATCGGCCAGGCTCGGTTCCCTTGAGGTAGATAAGCTTGGGCCCCTCACCATGCAGTTTCAAAGGGATCTGCTTGAGATTCAGGATGACGTCTGTCGCGTCTTCAACGACTCCTGGAATGGAGGAAAACTCGTGCAGAACGCCCTGAATATTTACCGCTGTGATGGCTGCCCCCTCGATTGAGGACAGCAGGACACGGCGCAATGCATTCCCGATTGTCGTGCCGAACCCGCGCTCGAACGGCTGAGCAGAAAATGCTGCATAGCGGTCGGTGGCCTCGCCATTAACGATTAATCTCTTAGGTTTTTGGAAACCTTTCCAAAGCATCTTTTGGATCTCCCGAGTTTATTATTTCGAATACAGTTCCACGATCATGCGTTCCTGGATCGGAAGGTTGATGTCTTCCCGCTTGGGCAGGCTCAAAACTCTTCCGGTAGCTGTCTCAGCGCTGACTTCGAGCCAATGGGGCGTACCACGCCCTCCGGCGAGCTCGAGCGAGCCGACAACCTGAACGTTCTTCTTCATCTTCTCCTTCACGGCGATCTCGTGGCCAACGTTGACCTGGAATGAAGGGACGTTCACTTTCTTGCCGTTCACGTGGACATGACCGTGACGAACGAGCTGGCGTGCCTGATTGTGAGTGGACGCGAATCCCAGCCGCACGACAACGTTATCGAGGCGGCGCTCGAGCTGGGCCAGCAGGTGATCACCCGTGACGCCCTTCTGGCGAGCGGCTTTCTCGAAGTAGGTGCGGAACTGGCCCTCCAGCACGCCATACATTCTTTTGACTTTCTGCTTTTCCCGCAACTGGAGGCCATACCCTACAATCTTGGCCTTGCGATCCCGTCCATGCTGGCCCGGCTGAAAATTGCGCTTCTCGATGGCGCAGGACGGTTTAAAGCAGCGTTCCCCCTTGAGGAACAGTTTCATGCCTTCTCTCCGGCAAAGCCGGCAAACAGGTCCTATGTATCTAGCCAATGCAGTCTCCTTGAAAACTTCTTAAACGCGTCGTCTCTTCGGCGGCCGGCATCCGTTGTGCGGAATCGGCGTGGTGTCTCGGATAGCGCGGATTTCCAAACCGGCGGTCTGAAGCGCTCGGATCGCAGAGTCGCGCCCCGAACCGGGTCCCTTGACGTTGACTTCCAGCGTGCGCATTCCTGCTTCCCGGGCGCGGGTTGCCGCCGTCGAAGCAGCCTGCTGTGCAGCGAACGGCGTTCCCTTGCGCGACCCTTTGAATCCCAGCGCGCCGGCGCTGGACCAGCACACGACGTTTCCTTCGAGGTCGGTAATCGTGACGACCGTATTGTTGAAGGAAGCCAGAACGTAAGCGGTTCCCGAGGGTACGATCCTCTTTTCCTTCTTCTTTGCGCCCTTCTTTTTTGGCTGAGCCATTCTTCGAACTCCTTAAGTTTTTGACGTGGCCTTGCGTTTGACGGCGACAGCCCCGCGTCGAGGCCCTTTGCGCGTGCGCGCATTGGTATGAGTACGCTGCCCACGCACGGGCAAGCCACGGCGATGACGGAGTCCACGATAGGAACCGATTTCCATAAGCCGCTTGATGTTGAAGGAAATATCCTTGCGCAGATCTCCTTCCACTTCATGCTGCTCTTCGATCAGCTTTCGGATCTTGTTAATCTCGTCATCATTCAGCTCGCGAACTTTTGTGTCGAAATTAATTGCCGCTTCTTTCAGAATCTTTGCCGACTGCGTGCGGCCGATCCCATAGATGTATGTCAACGCGATTTCCACACGCTTGTTCGGTGGAAGATCCACACCTGCGATACGTGCCATCCCGAACCTCCCGCTACCCTTGACGCTGTTTGTGTTTCGTGTTGACGCAGATCACGCGAACCACGCCCTTGCGGTGCACGATCTTGCACTTGTCACAAATTTTCTTAACAGACGCTCTTACTTTCATAAAGACTTCCTACTTGAAACGATACGTAATTCGCCCTCTTGTCAGATCATAGGGCGATAACTCCACTTGAACTTTGTCGCCGGGCAGAATGCGGATGAAATTCTTGCGCATCTTTCCCGAAATGTGCGCCAGCACCTGATGCTTGTTCTCAAGCTCCACGCGAAACATGGCATTCGGCAGCGGCTCGATCACCGTCGCGATGACTTCAATTGCATCTTCCTTAGGCAATGTATCCTTTCCTCAACTTAGCTACGGGCTGCGCCATATCGCCCTCCAAATCTTCGCTGTCGATCAGCGCCATCAGCTGGCGCGTGACTTCGGCGGCCGCCGGACGGCCGTCGATCTGGCGAAAGCGTCCCGTATTCTTGTAGTACTCCACAAGGGGATCGGTCTTCGCGCGATAGTGGACAAAGCGCTCCTGGATCTTCTCCATTACGTCATCCGGCCGGTGAACCAGCGCCGATCCGCACTTGTCACAGAAACCCTCGACCTTGGGAGCTCGGCTGTGCACGTTATAGATCTGCGTGCAGTCCGAATTCGGGCACATAAGGCGCCCGAGCAACCTCGACATCACATGTTCCGGGTCCGCGGAAATTTCGATCACCCACAGGCGATCATCGGTCCTCATCCCTCGGGAGAAGGTCTCAGCCTGAGCCACGGTCCTCGGATAACCATCCAGAATAAACCCTTTTCGGCAATCGTCGCGACGGATTCTTCCGGCAACAATCGCATCGACGATCTCGTCGTCCACAAATCTTCCGGCAGCCATCAGCTCCTGGGCTGCTTTGCCGTAGGCGCTTTTACGTTTGATTTCCTCGCGAAGCATATCTCCAGTGGAGATCTGAGGGATGCACAGCCGACGCATGACTTCTTTCGCTTGCGTTCCCTTCCCGGCACCGGGATAACCGAGGAGTATCAGAACGTTACGCCCCATTAACCACGCCTCCCCCGAATCCGACCCTTCTTCAGGAAGCCATCATAGTGACGCATAATCAACTGCGATTCGACCATCTGGACCGTGTCCATCGCCACGCCAACGAGAATTAGCAGTGAGGTTCCGCCGAAAATGCCGCCCAAAACTTGGAGGCCAAGTCCCTGCGTCAAGAACGACGGCAGGATGGCATCAAGGGAAGGCCCAATCCATGGGAGCTCCTGAACATGGAAGCCCGTGTACATCAGTTCCGGGATTAGCGCAACGAAGGCAAGGTAGAGGCCACCCACGAGGGTTATCCGGGTAAGGATGTCGTTGACGTATTCTGCTGTGCGCTTTCCTGGCCGGATTCCCGGAATGAAACCACCGTATTTCCGCATGTTGTCAGCGATTTCATTCGGATTGAAGATAATAGACGTATAGAAATAGCTGAAGAAGATGATTCCACCGAGATAAAGGAGGTTATACAACGGGTCCCCGTTTGCCAAATTGTCTTGCACCCACAGGGAAAACCGGCTGTTTGGAAACATCGTTCCGATTGTTTGCGGGAATGCCAGGACAGAAGAGGCAAAAATGACCGGGATGACACCGCTCGTGTTGACTTTAAGCGGCAGGTGCGTGGACTGTCCGCCCAGGACCCGACGCCCCACAACACGCTTGGCATACTGCACCGTGATACGTCTTTGGCCGCGTTCCACCAGGACGACAAACGCAACGATGGCGACAATGACAGCGATGATCACGAGGACAACCAGAGGCGACCAATCCTGATTGGCGACCTTCGTATAGATTTCGTAGATCGCGCTGGGCAAGCGCACGACGATGCCGGCAAAGATGATCAGCGACATACCATTGCCGATTCCCCGCTCGGTGATCTGTTCTCCCAGCCACATGATGAACGCTGTACCCGACGTCAGCGTGATCATTGTCATCAGAATGAACCCTGGTCCGGGGTGCGTCACGATGCCGGCTGTCCTCTGAAACGCCAGCGCCATCGTCGCGGACTGGATCGCGGAAAGGACTACGGTCAAGTATCTCGTGTAGGTCGTGATCTTTCGCCGCCCCAGCTCACCTTCTTTCGATAGCTTCTCCAGGTAAGGCCAGACTACGGTAAGGAGTTGGAGGATGATCGATGCCGTGATGTAGGGCATGATCCCCAGCGCGAAAACGGTCAACCGCCGGAGACTGCCTCCGGAAAACAGATCCAGAAAGCCCAGCACTCCCGTCGAATTCTGATTGAACCACTGCTGGAGCGCGAGAGGATCGATGAACGGAATCGGAATGTAGGCGCCGATTCGGTAGACCGCCAGGAGCCCGAGCATGTAGAGAATGCGCTTCTTCAGCTCCGGTACGTTCCAGATATTTTGTAGAGCTTGAATCACGAAGTGATTACCTCAGCCGTTCCACCAGCCTTTGTGATTTTCTCCCGCGCAGACGCCGTAAAATAATGCGCCGAGACGTGCAGCGCGCGATCAATTTGTCCATCCCCAAGCACCCGCAAACCGTGCTTGGCGATTTTTCGAGCAAGGCCCGCCGCGACAATTTCCTGGGGACCAACTTTTGCGCCGCTGTCGAAACGCGCCAGATCACTGACGTTGACTTCCGTGTGTTCTTTTGCAAAAGGTGCATTCGTGAAACCGCGCTTCGGAATACGGCGATGCAAGGGCATCTGGCCGCCTTCGAAGCCGCGCTTCTGAGACGTTCCGGAGCGGGACCATTGGCCCTTGTTTCCGCGAGTGGCGGTCTTGCCATGGCCGCTGCCGGGACCACGTCCGATGCGCTTGCGCTTATGGGTTGCTCCTCTATTAGGACTGACGGTATGGATTCCGCTCGCCATTGGTTTTACTCCACAATTCTTACGAGATGCGGCACTTTGGCGATCATTCCCCGAATCGCCGGCGTGTCGATGACCTCACGGGTCGAATTCAGCTTTCCGAACCCCAGTCCTTTGATGATGAGCTTCTGATGGACATTGAAGCCAATCGCGCTCCGGTAGTACTGAACTTTGATCTTTGAAGAGGTTGCTGCCGTCTTATTGTTCTTCGTTTCTGCCATAGGTCTATCCCATGATCTCTTCAAGGGGCTTATCGCGAAGCCGCGCAACCTCACTCGGATTCCGGAGGCTCCTCAACCCTTCGAATGTTGCCTTAATGACGTTGTGCGGATTCGACGTCCCAATCGATTTCGTCAACACATTTGAAACCCCGGCGGCTTGCATAACGGCTCGCACAGCACCGCCGGCAATGATTCCCGTACCTTCGACGGCTGGTTTCAGAAGCACACGGCCCGCGCCAAACAGGCCAAGGACCTGATGAGGAATCGTGTTGTTCGTCAATGGAACCGCAATCATGTTTTTCTTCGCCGCTTCGATGGCCTTGCGGATGGCCTGAGGAACTTCCTTGGCTTTACCGCTGCCGAACCCGACATGGCCGCCTTCGTCACCGACGACAACCAGCGCGCTGAAGCTTAGATTCTTGCCGCCCTTCACCACTTTGGTGACGCGGTTGATGGCCACGACAGTATCTTTTAACTGAAGCTGCGATGGATCGATACGTTGATTGATCAATGGAAACTCCCTCAGAATTTCAGGCCGGCTTCACGTGCCGCGTCGGCAAGAGCCTTGACTCTGCCGTGATAGATATATCCGCCACGATCGAAAAGAACAGCCTGAATGCCTTTATCCTGTGCGCGCTTTGCGACAATCTTACCAACTGTTTTGGCCGCAGCGATATTACCGCCTCCCTTGCCGCCCTTGGCATCGGGATCCAGCGTCGAAGCAGCGACCAGGGTACGGCCATTGGAATCGTCGACGATCTGCGCGTAAATGTGCTTGTTGCTACGAAAAACACACAGCCGCGGACGAGCATCGGTTCCGCTCAAATGCTTGCGGATTCTTTCGTGAATCCGAAGTCTTACTTCGTTGGCATCGCCTTTCGGCATGACTACTTACCTCCAGCCTTTCCAGCCTTCTTCTTCAGCCGCTCGTTCGTGTAACGGATACCCTTCTGCTTGTAAGGATCAGGCTTCTTCAACGAGCGAATATTTGCCGCAACCTGTCCCAGCAGTTGCCTGTCTACTCCGGTCAGCACCAGGTGCGTCTGCTTGTCCACTGTCGCACTGATGCCGGGAGGCAGCGGATACTCGATGGGGTGCGAGAAACCCAGACTGAACACGATAGAAGTCTTCTTTGCCTCGCAACGATAACCGACGCCAACGATATCGAGTTCGCGCGTGAAGCCTTCTGTCACCCCTCGCACCGCATTTGCAACAAGCGCCCGCGCCAGACCATGAAACGCCCTCTGAGGACCAGAATCATCCTGTCGAATGGCCACAAGTTCCTTGTCTTTCTTCTCCCAGCGAATCCCCGGAGGAATAACGTTGGTGACGCTGCCCTTGGGGCCGGTCACAACAACGGAGTCCGGCTTGATTTCGACCTTCACCTTATCCGGAAGGGGTACGGGTTTCTTTCCAATTCGCGACATTCCCTTCCTCCTCAGTAAACGTTGCAGAGCAACTCGCCGCCAAAGCCCTGCTTGCGGGCTTCTTTACCGGTCATGACTCCGCGTGACGTCGTGACGATGTTGATTCCGAGACCGCCGAGCACCCTGGGGATTTTTGAGCCCGATACATAGACGCGGCAACCGGGCCGGCTGACGCGTTCGATGTTCGTGATGACCCGCTCACCCTTGGGGCCGTACTTCAAAAATACAGTCAGATAACTGCGGCTTCCATCCTCAGCGGTCTTGTAGTGAGAAATGTAACCTTCCTCTTTAAGGATCCGCGCAATCTCGGCTTTCAACCGCGAAGCGGGCATATCCACTTTCGCGTGCTTCGCCTGGACGGCGTTCCGGAGTCGGGTCAGCATGTCTGCAATGGGATCGGTCATGGTTCCTCTCGATGTCCTACCAGCTCGACTTAATGACCCCGGGGACTTCCCCCGCGAGCGACAACTGCCGGAAACAAATACGGCACAGACTAAATTTTCTCAAAAAGCCCCGCGGCCTGCCGCAACGTTTACAGCGGCTGTGATAGCGCACGGCGTATTTCTTTTTCGATGCTTCCTTCGCAATTGCCGAAGTTCGAGCCATTCTTTACTCCTCAAGTTAGTTATGAGTTTGTGAGTTGCCTTAGCTCAAAACTCATTACTTAAAACTCATTACTGTCTAAAAGGCATCCCAAGCTGCTTGAGCAACTCACGCGCTTCATCATCCGTCCGCGCGGTTGTGACAATCGTCACGTTCATGCCACGGATCTTGTCGACCTTCTCATAGGAAATTTCCGGGAAGATCAGCTGATCCCGCAGCCCCATTGTGTAATTCCCTCTTCCGTCGAACGACCGCGTCGAGACACCCCGGAAGTCACGAACTCGAGGTAACACAATGCTCACAAGGCGGTCGAGAAATTCATACATTCTGTCGCCGCGCAGTGTCACGGCCGCGCCGATCGGCATGTTCTGGCGCAGTTTGAAGTTCGCGATCGACTTCTTGGCGCGTGTGACTACGGCCCGCTGGCCAGTGATTCGTCCCAGTTCATCGACAGCCACGTCCATGATCTTGGCGTTCGCGATGGCTTCACCGAGTCCCATATTGACGACAATCTTCTCGAGCTTGGGAACGGCCATGATGTTGGTGTAGCTGAAGTGCTTCATCAAAGCCGGCACAATTTCTTTTGAATACCGGACTCGCATGCGACTGGGTTCCGACGGCCCTTTGGGCTTGGCAGCCTTTGGAGCGGCTGCATCGGGGGCCGGCGCGTCGCCCTTCTTTTCCTTTTTCTGTTTTGGCTCTTTCTTGCTCACAGTGATGCCTCGCTGCTACTCGATCGTGCTTCCGCACTTCTTACAGATACGCACGTGCCTGTCATCCCCAAGGACCTGGTGCTTGATCCGCGTGTGCTTCCCGCAGTTCTTGCAGACCAGAGCAACGTTGGAAAGGTTGATAGGCGATTCCTTTTCCACGATTCCCCCTTTGATGTTGCGTTGGGGATTGGCTCGCGTATGGCGTTTGATCATCTGTACGCCTTCGACGACGATCTTGCCTTCTGCCGGTTTGACAATCAGAACCCGGCCCGTCTTCCCGCGATCTTTGCCGCTGAGAACATAAACCTGATCATTCTTCTTGATTGGAGGAAGTGTCGGCATTAGATCACCTCCGGCGCGAGCGAAACAATTTTCATGAACTTCTTGTCGCGCAGTTCGCGGGCTACGGGTCCGAAAACGCGGGTCCCGATGGGTTCGTGGTCATCGTTGATCAGCACTGCGGCGTTTTCATCGAATCGGATGTACGAGCCGTCCTTCCGTCGTGTTTCCTTTCGGGTCCGCACGATGACGCACTTCACAACGGATCCCTTTTTCACGTTGCTGTCCGGACTCGCTTCCTTGACGGAGGCGGTAATGATATCGCCGAGCCCCGCTTTCAATCCTGTCGATCCGCCGAGGGGCAGAATGCACGACAGCCTCCTGGCGCCCGAGTTGTCTGCAACCTCGAGGATCGTTCTCATCTGAACGGGCATAATGGATCTCCTTACCTCAAACCTACTGCGCGCTCGCCGGCAATGCCGCGGCTATCGTGGCTGCCCGAACAACTTCCTTCAACACCCAGCGCTTCCTCTTGCTGAGGGGCCGGGCCTCAACGATGCGCACCATATCGCCTTCCTTCGCCTTTCGGTGCTCATCGTGCGCCATGAACTTCGAACGCTTTGTCACGATCCGCTTGTAGACCGGATGCGCCACACGCCGTCGTACTTCCACGACGATCGTTTTCTGCATCTTTGCGCTGGTCACAACCCCGATCTTTTCCTGGTGGTGACGGGTCGTCTTCTCTGTCGTTGCTGTCTCGTCAGCCATTTCGTTATTTTCCTTTTGCCTTCTCGCGAACGATTGTCTCCAACCGCGCCCGCTGTTTGCGCAGCTCCCGGATCTGTTTCAGGGCTTCCGTTTGTCCCATGACCCACTGAAAGCGCAATTTGAAAAGTTGTTCGCGCATGTCCGCCGACTGCGTAGCCAGTTCATCCGCCGACATGTCCCGAAGTTTCTTGACCTGATCACTGGATTTCATGCGTGTCCTGCCTTCTCGAGGCGCATAACGAACTTCGTATGCAGCGACAGCTTGGCTGCAGCCAGTTTCATCGCCTCACGCGCAACAGATTCGGGCACACCTTCCATTTCGTAAATGATTCGACCAGGCCGAACCACCGCAACCCAGTACTCGGGAGCGCCCTTTCCCTTGCCCATTCGCGTTTCCGCGGGCTTCTTCGTTACAGGCTTGTCGGGGAAAATTCGAATCCACACCTTGCCCCCGCGCTTGACGAAACGAGTGATGGCGATACGGCCCGCTTCAATCTGCCGATCGGTAATCCATCCGGCATCAAGAACCTTCAACCCATAGTCCCCGAACTCGAGCGTCGAGCCCCGCCACGCCTTGCCGCGCATGCGTCCGCGCTGCTGCTTGCGGTACTTCACTTTCTTTGGCATCAACATAAGATCAAACCTCGTTTAGCGTCGGGCCTCTAGACGCGTGCCGCAGCCGGCCCCTGCGGAGCGCGGTTCGGCAGAATCTCACCCTTATAAATCCAGCATTTCACGCCAATCACGCCGTAAGTTGTATAGGCCTGGGCGAAACCGTAGTCGACGTCCGCGCGCAGCGTGTGCAGCGGAAGCCGGCCCTGCAGATACCATTCAGAACGCGCGATTTCAGCGCCGTTCAAACGTCCACTGACACGAACCTTGATTCCCTTGGCGCCGAACCGCAGCGCGGAATCGACGGACTTTCGCATCGCGCGCCGGAAGGCGATGCGTTTCTCGAGCTGCATCGCGATCGACTCCGCGACAAGCTGAGCATCAAGTTCCGGACGATGGATCTCCTGGATGTTGATATAGACTTCGCGATTCGTACGCTTCTGAATATCGACCTTGAGCTTGTCAATCTCTGCTCCCTTGCGGCCGATGATGATGCCAGGCCGCGAAGTGTAGATCGTGATGCGAAGCTTGTTGGCCATCCGCTCGACCTCGATGCTGGCCACCCCTGCGTGTTGGAGCTGTGCCTTGAGGTCCCGCTTAAGCTTCAGGTCCTCATGAAGTAGCCGGGAGTAGTCACGCTTGGCAAACCATCGTGACCGCCAGGGCTTCGTTACTCCGAGCCGGAAGCCATATGGATGTGTCTTTTGGCCCATTATTTCCTCTCTTCGAGTTCAATCGTGATATGGCAGCTCCGGCGCTGATAGCGGTACGCCCGGCCCATCGGTGCCGGACGAATGCGCTTCTGCCGCGGGCCCTCGTTGATGAATGCCGTCTCTACGAACAGATTGTCCACGTCAACAGCCTCGGATTTCTGACTGGCATTGGCGACTGCGGAGCGCACAACCTTTTCAATCTCGCTGGTTGCGCGTTTGTTCGTAAACCTCAGCGTCATCAACGCCTCATTAACGTTCTTTCCGCGGATCAAGTCCACGACAAGGCGCGCCTTCTGGGGCGACATTGGGATAAATCGGCCTGAAGCTTTGCTTATCACGCGTCCTCCTCTATGCCTTCGCGGCGGGTGGCGCCGAGGGCGCTGGTCCTGCCGCCGGACCGACAGCCTTGTCCTTCGAGCCGCTGGCGCTGTGTCCCTTGAACTGTCGCGTCGGCGCGAACTCTCCAAGTTTGTGGCCGACCATGTTCTCGGTCACATACACAGGAATGAACTTCTTGCCGTTGTGAACGGCGATCGTGTGTCCGACCATCTCCGGCGTGATCGTTGAGCGGCGCGACCACGTTTTGTAAACCTTGCGCTCGTTCGCCGCATTCATGGCCGTAATGGCTTTCAGCAGCGGCGCATCGATAAAGGGTCCCTTTTTGACTGAGCGTGCCATGCTATTTCGTCTTCCTCTTCACGATGAACTTGTCGGTGCGCTTGTTATTGCGAGTCTTGTATCCCAGCGTCGGCTTGCCCCACGGCGTCATCGGATGGTACCCCTTGACGCGCCCCTCGCCACCGCCATGCGGATGATCCACGGGATTCATCACGACGCCGCGAACCGTCGGGCGAATACCCATATGACGAACTCGTCCGGCTTTGCCGAGCGTGATGTTTTCGTGATCCAGATTGCCGACCTGTCCGATCGTCGCCATACAGTTCACATTCACCAGCCGGACCTCGCCGGATGGCAGCTTCACATGGGCGTACGCACCTTCCTTCGCAACAAGCTGAGCTCCCGCGCCGGCACTGCGCGCCATCTGCGCGCCCTTCCCGGGGCGAAGCTCGATGTTATGAACGGTGGTGCCCAGCGGAATGTTTTTCAGCGGAAGCGCGTTGCCCACCAGGATGTCCGCATCCACACCGGAAACAACGGACATACCGACTTTCAATCCAGAAGGCTGCAAAATATAACG
>Ga0105248_10000237_pt1 | contig 63727 bp, 52 predicted proteins | sample KBSS34metaG_FD_81524 | JGI IMG/M metagenome (GOLD analysis project Ga0105248, IMG submission 81524) | Switchgrass rhizosphere microbial communities from Kellogg Biological Station, Michigan, USA - KBS S3-4 metaG | ecosystem: Host-associated > Plants > Roots > Rhizosphere > Soil | place... | reverse complement strand
GCTCGAGCACTTCGACGTCGCCGTCGAGCTCATCGTCCTCGGCATCCTCTTCGGCGCGCAGCGCAGCCTCTTCGGCCGCGTGCTCGGCTTCTTCGCGCAGCAGCGCTTCGCGATCCTCCTTGGGGATCTGGTAATAGTCGGGATGAATTTCGCTGAAGGCCAGGAAGCCGTGGCGATTGCCGCCATAGTCGACGAACGCCGCCTGCAGCGACGGTTCGACGCGCGTAACCTTGGCTAGATAGATATTGCCCTTGAGCTGCTTGCGCTCAGCGGACTCGAAGTCAAATTCCTCGATTCGGCTCCCTTTGACGACCGCCACGCGGGTTTCTTCCCGGTGGCGTGCGTCGATCAACATACGCGTGGTCATTTATTGTTCTCCGGGCGCGCCGGCGGGAGTTCGCAAGGATCTCGGGCGCGAGCGCGCAACTGATGGCGCAGCCGGGCACGGCGGGGAAACCGCGGCCGGCGATGCGGGTTTCTGGAATCGCTTCTGCCGCATGGACACGCTTGGGCGCTTGGCCCGAAAGCTCCGCTACCGCGCTGCGCCCGGGCGCAATGCCCCGGAAATGCGAGCGTAGCGGAAAGTGCCTCATTACAGCGTCAACCTGAATTGCACCGTCGATATGGCGGTGAGTGCCGGCCGAAACAATGGCTTCGATCGACGACGGGACTTGCGTAGCACCCCCGAACGCGTCGGGCAACCGTCCCGCGACTGCGAAGTCGCCGATGCGACAAGTGCTTAGAGCCTATTTTGAAATATGCGGAAGAGCCTAGTGCAAGGACCGGCCCGGTACCGCAGTGCGCAGTCAGCCGCATCGCGAAAACAACGTCGCTTTTCCGAAGCAGCATTGCCGCATGGCTGCCGCGCGAGTTAGTTAACGCATCCTTGTCCTTTACTGGTTCAGCGTGGCTTCGGCGTCGCCCGGGGCAGGAAGAGTAGAGTGTGGGCTATGGGTCGGTGTAGCATGGTTTTTGGCTGGACCCCTCGCGGCTCCGCGCGGCATATCGCCCGCGTGTCGTTCCTCCTCGCCCTGTTGCTCGGCTGGCTGACGGGCGCACCGAGCTGGGCTACCAGCGTGCAGGAAATCCGCTTGCACGGCGATCGCATCGAATTGCGCTTCGATGGTCGGCTGACCGAGGCGAGCAGTTTCGCGCTCGACGGGCCGCGCCGGCTCGCGCTCGATCTCGTCGGAGCTGCGCCGGGAGCGACACGCATCGTACCCGCCGGCGCGGTCGCCGCCGTCCGGCAGAGCGCGCGCGGCGAAGAGGGCGCGCGCGTAGTGTTCGATCTTGCGCGTCCCGCCGTAATCGCGAGCGGCCGCTTCGGCGGCGACGGGCATGTGCTCACGCTCCAGCTCAAGACGGTCGACGACGCGACCTTCGTCCGGGCCGCGGCGGAGGGAAAGCTGCGCTTCCTCCCGCCGTTCAGCTATGCCAGCGGCAACACGCCGCGCCGCCGGTACAGCGTGACGATGCCGATGCCGCCCAAGCCGCGTGCCGCCGCAATGCCGCGCGTGTTCGGCGACGACGACAGTCGACCTCTGGTGGTGATCGATGCGGGGCACGGCGGCCATGATCCCGGTGCGGTCGGGAGCGAGGGGCTGCGCGAGAAGGATCTCACTCTCAAGACTGCGCTCGCGATCAAGGACGCGCTGCTCAAATCCGGGCGTGTGCGCGTCGCGCTGACGCGAGAGGACGATCGCTTCCTGATCCTGCAGGAGCGCTACGGCATCGCGCGGCGGCTGCACGCCGACCTGTTCATTTCGATCCATTGCGACAGCGCCGGCAGCGGCGACGCCAACGGCGCGACGGTCTACACGCTGTCGGAGGTCGCCTCGGACAAGGAAGCGGCGCGGCTGGCGGCGCGCGAAAACAAGGCCGACATCATCGCCGGTGTCGATCTCGGCCAACAGAATCCCGACATCTCTTCGCTGCTCATCGATCTCACGCAGCGCGAGACGATGAACACCTCGGCCGAATTCGCGCGCGTGCTTGGCCGCGAGGCGCGGCCGCTGATGCCGATCAAGGACAAGTTCCACCGCATGGCGTCGTTGATGGTGCTCAAGGCGCCCGATCTTCCGTCGGTGTTGTTCGAGACCGGCTATATCTCGAGCCCGCGCGACGCCGAGTTCCTCAATTCCGTCGAGGGTCGGCGCCGTGTCGCCGAAAGCGTGAGTCGCGCGGTCGCGATCCATTTCGCGACCCGGCTGGCATCGCGATGATATGGCTCGCCGCGGCGCTGCTGCTGCAGCAATCTGGCGATGGCGATACGATCGTCGTGACGGCGTCGCGCCACAAGTGCAGCGTGCGGCTCGCGGACAAGTTGCTGTCCGATCCCGAGTTCGCCGACCATGCCGCCGAATGGGCGGCAGGGCGGCCGGTACGCGTCTATGCGCCGGCGGCGTCGGACACGGCATGCCTTGCGAAGATCATGTTCAAGCTGAGCGCAAAGGGCGTGCGCGTCGCGCATTTCGTCGACGGACGCGGCGGTGCGCATACGCCCGATCCGGATTGGGGGCCGCCGGCGCGAAAGTGACGGCGACTGGCGCCGCGCCGGAAAGTTGCTAAACCGCGCGCAATATGGCGGATCTCGGCGTGACCAGCATCAAATTGCGGCGCGGACTGGCCGGCCTCAGGGAGAGGCTGGGCGGGTTCTATGCGCGCGTGCACCGTCGCTGGTGGTGGCGGATACCGGCCTGGTTCGCACTCTTTGCCGGGATTGCCGCGTTCCTGCTCTGGCTGCTCGTCGCGCGCGACTTGCCGTCGGTCGACAAGCTGCGCGCCTATGAGCCGCCGCTGCCAACCAACGTGCGCGCGCTCGATGGCACGCCGGTGCACAGCTACGCGCGCGAGCGCCGTATCCAACTGAGCTTCGAGGAATATCCCAAGGTCGTCATCGAAGCCTTCACGTCGGCCGAGGACAAGACCTTTTTCAGTCACCATGGGCTCGATTTCCCCGGCTTGATCCGCGCCGTGGTGCAGGGCGCGATGCGCGGGCAGACGCCGCGGGGCACGTCGACGATCACGCAGCAGGTCGCCAAGAACCTGCTAGTCGGCAACGAAGCCAGCTATATGCGCAAGCTCAAGGAAGCGATACTGGCGTGGCGCATCGAGGACACGCTCACCAAGCAGCAGATCCTCGAACTTTACTTCAACCAGATCGCGCTCGGCCGCAACGCGTTCGGTGTCGAAGCCGCGGCCAATGCCTATTTCGGCAAGCCGCTCAAGGCGATGACGCTGCCGGAGGCGGCCTATCTCGCGATCCTGCCCAAGGGGCCATCGAACTACGATCCAGATCGCCACACCCAACGCGCGCTCGATCGCCGCAACTGGGTGCTCGGCGAGATGAAACAGAATGGCTGGATCAGCGAGGCGCAGCGTGCCGAGGCGGTCGCCTCGCCGCTCGGCACGATCCCCCGCCAGACGCCCAAGGGCGAACTCGCCGGCGCGGGCTATTTTGTCGAGGAAGTTCGGCGCCAGCTGCTCGATCGCTTCGGCGAGACCGCGCAATCGGGACCGTACAGCATTTATGAGGGCGGGCTGTGGGTGCGCACGTCGCTCGATCCGCAGCTCCAGCGCTTTGCCGAAAAGGCATTGCGCGATGGGCTGACGCGATTCGATCGCGGGCGCGGCTGGCCCGGGCCGATCAAGCATATCGAAACCGGCAGCAACTGGCGCCAGGCGCTCGTCAACACCAACATCGGCCTCGATTATGAGGATTGGCGCGCGGCGATCGTGATTGCGAAGCGCGATGACGCTGCCGAGATCGGCTTCGCCGACGGCCGCACCGCCGCGCTCGCCAGCGGCGACGCCGCGATGCCCGTGCGCGGCCGCGGCACACCGGCGTTCGACGCGCTCAAGGCAGGCGACATCGTCGCGGTGGCGCCGGTCGGCGGCGGCTATGGACTGCGCTCGATTCCCAAGATTTCGGGCGGATTCGTCGTCGAGGACCCGCGCACCGGCCGCGTACTCGCGATGCAGGGCGGCTTCGACTTGCGAATCGACGCGTTCAACCGCGCAACCCAGGCGATGCGTCAGCCCGGGTCGACGATGAAGCCGATCGTCTATTCGGCCGCGCTCGAGCAGGGGATGACGCCGGCGTCGATCATCGTCGACGGTCCATTCTGCGTATGGCAGGGCGCCCAACTCGGCCAGAAATGCTTCCGCAATTTCGGCAACATGCGCGGTGCCGGCCCGCATACGATGCGCTGGGGCATCGAGCAGTCGCGCAACCTGATGACCGTGCGCGCGGCGGCGCAAGTCGGGATGGAGCATGTCGTCGACATGATCCAGCGCATCGGCGTCACGCAGCAGAAGCTGCCTCCCTACCTTGCCTATGCGCTCGGTGCAGGCGAGACCACCGTGACGCGCATGGTCAACGCCTATTCGATCCTGGTCAACCAGGGACGCGCGCTCAATCCCTCGCTGATCGACTTCGTCCAGGACCGCCACGGCAAGGTGGTGTGGCCGGAGAACTGGCGGGCATGCGGCGGTTGCAACGCGCGCGACTGGAACGGCGGGCATATGCCGCGGCCGATCGCGCGCGTCCGCCAGATCGTCGATCCGGTGACCGCCTATCAGATGGTGCACATCACCGAAGGCGTGATCCAGCGCGGCACCGCCACCGTGCTGCGCGATCTCGGGCGCCCGATGATGGGCAAGACCGGCACGTCGACCGGCCCGACCGACGTATGGTTCGTCGGCGGCACGCCGCAGATGATCGGCGGGCTCTACATCGGCTATGATTCGCCCTCGAACCTGGGAGGCTATGCACAGGGCGGTACGATCGCCGCGCCAATCTTCAAGGAATTCGCGACGCCCGCGTTCGCTGGTCTCGAAAAGCTGCCGTTCCGGGCGCCGGCGGGCACGCGGATGATGCGGATCGACCGTGCGAGCGGAAAGCCGGTGTTTGGCGCCTGGCCGTCGGCGGATCCCCTGTCGTCGGTGATCTGGGAAGCGTTCAAGCCTGAGAGCGAACCGCGCCGCAATCGCCGTATCGAGCAAGAGGAGGCGCCGAAGGAAGCGAAGCCGGCTGTCGGGCGCCAGGAGAAGCCGCGCGACAGCGATTTCCTGAATCGCCAAGGCGGTATCTACTAGCGGGACGCATCCCTATATCCGCCGCAAATCCGCGGCACATGCCGCAACAACGTCACTGGAGTTTGGAATGCGCGCCGAAGCGCAAGCACATGTCGACAAGATCAGGGCCGCGCTCGCGCTGCTGCGTCGGTTTCTCGATTGGGACCGCGCGCTGCGCCGGCTCGACGAACTCAATGCCAGGGTCGAGGACCCGACGCTGTGGAACGATGCCAAGCTCGCGCAGGAAGTGATGCGCGAGCGCCGCCGGCTCGAGGAGGCGATCGGCGCGACACGCGCGATCGAGACCGAAGTCAACGACACCGCCGAGCTGATCGAAATGGCGGAGGCCGAAGGCGACGAGCAAATGGCGAGCGAAGGCACCGCCGCGCTAGCCGCGCTCGCCGAGCGTGCCGAGCAGGACAAGGTCAAGGCGTTGCTGTCGGGCGAAGCCGACGCCAACGATACCTATCTCGAGATCAACTCGGGTGCCGGCGGTACCGAGAGCAACGACTGGGCCGAGATGCTCCAGCGCATGTACACGCGCTGGGCCGAGCGCCACGGCATGAAGGTCGAGCTGGTCGACTATCACGCCGGCGAGCAGGCCGGGATCAAGTCGGCGACGCTGCTGGTGAAGGGCGAGAATGCCTATGGCTATGCCAAGACCGAGAGCGGCGTGCATCGGCTGGTGCGCATCTCGCCGTACGACAGCAGCGCGCGGCGCCACACCAGCTTCTCGTCGGTGTGGGTCTATCCGGTGATTGACGACGACATCCAGGTCGACATCAACGAAGGCGATCTGCGCATCGACACCTATCGCTCGTCGGGCGCGGGCGGCCAGCACATCAACACCACCGATTCGGCGGTACGCATCACCCATTTGCCGACCGGGATCGTCGTCGCCTGCCAAAACCAGCGCTCGCAACACAAGAACCGCGCGGAGGCATACAACCAACTGCGCGCACGGCTCTACGAGCATGAGCTGCGCAAGCGCGAGGAAGAGGCGGACGCCGTCAACGCCACCAAGACCGACATCGGCTGGGGCCATCAGATCCGCAGCTACGTGCTCCAGCCCTATCAGCTGGTGAAGGACCTGCGCACCGGCGTGACGTCGACTTCGCCGCTGGACGTGCTCGACGGCGACCTCGACGCGTTCATGGCGGCTGCGCTGTCGCAGCGCGTGACCGGCGAGAAGGTCGAAGTGGAGGACGTCGATTGATCAGTGCGGGGGGCGTGCGGACCGGGGCGGGCTGGGGCGGCGTGGTGCTGGCGCTGCTTGCCGTCGCCGCGTGCGACGGTGGCCCGGCGACGTCCCCGAAGGCCAACGAGCCCGAGCTCCATTTCCCTGCTGCCGACCGTCCGGTCGCGCATATCGTCAGTAGCGGCTGGTCTAACGAGGCGGACCGCGACCGGTTGAACGAATTCGGCACCGTGATGGACCGCGCCGGGATCAAGCCGGGCATGACCGTCGCCGACATCGGCGCCGGCGAAGGCTATTACACGGTGCGGCTCGGCACGCGCGTCGGCAAGCATGGCCGCGTGCTCGCCGAGGATATCGTGCCCGAGGTCCGCGACGCGCTCGCCGAACGCGTCGCGCGCGAGCGTCTAGACAATGTCAGCGTCCGCCTCGGGCAGCCCGCCGATCCGCGTCTCCCCGAGCACAGTTTCGATCGCGTGTTCATGGTGCACATGTACCACGAGATCGAATCGCCCTATGAATTCCTCTGGCGGATGCGCCCCTCGCTCAAGCCCGACGGGACCGTAGTGGTGGTCGATGCCGATCGGACGACGCAGGATCACGGCACGCCACCGGCGCTGCTCACCTGCGAGTTCAACGCGGTCGGCTACAAGCTGGTATCGCTCCAGGACACGCCCGCGGCCGGCGGCTATATCGCGATCTTCCGCGCGCAAGGCGCTCGGCCCGACCCGGCGGCGATCAAGCCGTGTCCGAATCTGCCGGCTTGACCCCGCGGCCCACTATTCACTGTTGTTGAGCGCATGAAAACCTCGTCTCCTTGTGATGAATATGCTACGGCATATGCCAAGGAGTCTCAATGAACGCCGAGCGACATGTCAAATTGTTCAAGAACGGCCGTAGTCAGGCCGTTCGCATCCCTCGTGAATTCGAGCTTCCGGGCGAGGATGCGATCATCCGCAAGGAAGGCGCACGCCTCATCATCGAACCGGCTCCGGCCCGTTCGCTGCTGGCCGTACTCAAGAGCTGGGAGCCTCTCGACGAGGAATTCGGGCCAATCGAGGACTTTCCTCCCGATCCCGTCGATCTCTGACCATGTACCTGCTCGACACCAACATAATGTCGGACCTGATCCGGCATCCCGATGGCGCAGTCGCCGCCCGTATCGCCGAGGCGAGCGAAGCGGTAGTCGCGACGAGCATTATCGTTGCCGCCGAACTGCGTTTCGGTGCAGAACGCCGCGGGTCGGAGCGCCTCACCGCCAGGGTCGACGAGCTGCTCCGTCTCGTGCCGGTCCACCCGCTCAAAGAGGACGCGGACGGCCATTATGGGCGCCTGCGCGCTGACCTCGAAAGACAAGGCAAGCCGATCGGCAACAACGACATGCTGATCGCCGCCCACGCGCTCGCGCTCGATGCCACGCTCGTGACCGACAATCTCCGCGAGTTCGAACGGGTGCCGGGGCTCCGGGTCGAAAACTGGCTTCGCCAGTCTTGATCGCTGACCCGTTGGGCGTTCGAGACATAGCGCCTCGCCTTCGATTCGCGCTCTTGCTCGCGTATGGGGCGGAACATTGTAACATCGGCGACCTTGGCGCGGCCCACGCCGCCCGCTAATCCCGCGTCATGCATCAATATCTCGACCTGATGGAACGCGCGCTGGCGCACGGTGCCGAAACGCGCGACCGCACCGGCGTCGGCACGCGCTCCGTGTTCGGCCACCAGATGCGCTTCGACCTTTCGGCCGGCTTCCCGATGCTCACGACCAAGAAGCTGCATTTCCGCTCGATCGCGATCGAGCTGCTGTGGTTCCTGCGCGGCGACACCAATGTCGCCTGGCTGCAGGAGAACAAGGTCAGCATCTGGGACGAATGGGCCGATGCGAGCGGCGATCTCGGGCCGGTGTATGGCAAGCAGTGGCGCGATTGGGAAACCGCCGACGGCCGTCACATTGACCAGATCGCCGAGCTGATCGCCACACTCAGGGCCAACCCGGCGTCGCGCCGGATGGTGGTGTCGGCGTGGAACCCGGGCGACTTGCACGCGATGGCGCTCGCGCCCTGCCACTGCCTGTTCCAATGCCATGTCGCGAACGGCAAGCTCTCGCTCCAGCTCTACCAACGCTCGGCGGACATCTTCCTCGGCGTGCCGTTCAATATCGCGAGCTATGCGCTGCTCACGGTCCTGCTCGCGCAGCAGGCCGACCTCGAGCCCGGCGAGTTCGTCTGGACAGGCGGTGACTGCCACCTCTACCTCAACCATCTCGAACAGGCGCGCGAACAGCTGGCGCGTACACCGGGACCGCTGCCGCGGCTCGCGATTCTGCGCAAAGCCGAGAGCATCGATACGTATCGCTATGAGGACTTCGTGCTTCACGACTATGCCGCGCAGCCGCACATCAAAGCGGCGGTGGCGGTCTAGGTGCGGTGGCGGTCTAGGTGATGAGTCTGCGGCGCCGCCTGCGCGGCATCGCGCTGGTCGAAAAGCTCGGGCCGGGCATCGTTACCGGCGCGGCGGACGACGATCCCAGCGGCATCGCCACCTATTCGCAGGCGGGCGCGCAGGCAGGCTTTGGGCTGTTGTGGACGCTGCTGCTCACCTATCCGTTGATGGCCTCGGTGCAGCTGATCAGCGCACACATCGGCCGCGTGACCGGCGCCGGGCTCGCCAAGAATATGGGGCGGCTGTTCCCGGGTCCGGTGGTGACTCTGCTCGTCGCACTGCTGTTCGTGGCGAACACGATCAACATCGGCGCCGATCTCGCGGCGATGGGGGAGGCGGGTGCGATGGTGACAGGAATGTCGCCGCATGCGCTGACCATCGCCTTCGCCTTGGCCTCGTTGCTCCTCCAGCTGTTCATGCCCTATCATCGCTATGCCGGGGTGCTCAAATGGCTGACGCTGGTGCTGTTCGCCTATTTCGCGGTGCTGTTGTTCGTGCGTCTCGATTTCGCTCAGGTCGTGCGCGGGCTGGTGATCCCGCACATGGACGGCAAGAGCGCGCTCGTGACCGTGGTCGCGGTGTTCGGCACCACGATCAGCCCCTATCTGTTTTTCTGGCAGAGCGCGCAGGAAGTCGAGGAAGTCGAACGTCATCCGGACGAGCATCCGCTGATCGTGGCCCCGGGAGAGGCGCAGGGCGAACTCCGCCGCATGCGCTACGATACGCTGATCGGCATGGCGCTCTCGAACCTGGTCGCAATGGCGATCATGATCGCGACGGCGGCGACGCTCCACGTGCACGGCGTCACGCAGATCGCCACCGCCGCGCAGGCTGCGCAAGCGCTCGAGCCCGTCGCCGGCAGGTTCGCCTTCCTGCTGTTCAGCCTGGGCATCATCGGCACTGGGCTGCTCGCAGTGCCGGTGCTTGCGGGCTCGGCGGCCTATGCCGTCGGCGAGAGCCGCGGCTGGAGCGTCGGGCTCGAGCATCCGCCCTGGGAAGCGGTCGGCTTCTATGGCGTGATCGGCGCCGCGACGTTGCTCGGTATCGCGATCGACTGGTCGCCCATCGATCCGATCCAGGCCTTGTTCTGGAGCGCGGTGCTCAATGGCGTGATGGCAGTGCCGATCATGATCGCGATGCTGTTGGTAGTGATGCGCCATGAAGCGATGGGGCAATTCACGGCGTCGCGGCGGCGGCTCGTGCTTGGCTGGTCGGCAGCGCTGGTGATGGCTGCGGCAGTGGTCGCGATGGCGGTTTTCAGATAGATCGACAGCAGTGATCACTTTCTATCTGGCGCGCGCGGACAATGGCGTGATCGGCGTCGACGGCGCGCTGCCGTGGCGCATTCCGGGCGAGCTCAGGCGCTTCAAGGCGATGACGATGGGCAAGCCGATGGTGATGGGGCGCAAGACCTTCGCATCCTTTCCCGCGCCGTTGCCTGGCCGCCGCCATATCGTGCTGACGCGCGATCGGAACTGGCGCGCAGAAGGTGCCGAAGTCGCGCATTCGGCGGCGCAGGCAATCGAGCTCGCCGGCGACGTGCCCGAAGTCGCAGTGATCGGCGGCGCGGAGATCTTCGCGCTGTTCGATGCCGATCGCGTCGAGCTCACCGAAGTCCATGCCGCGCCGGCCGGCGACGCCATCGTCCCGCCGTTCGCGCCCGCCGAATGGCGCGAGACCGCGCGCCAGGATTTGCCGGGCGGCGCGGATCACCCGCCCTACAGCTTCGTCTCGCTCGAGCGCCGTCGATGAAATGGCTGCGCTGGCTGCTATTGCCGCTCGCGGTGGCGGCGATCGTCGTATTCGGGCTCCTGCCCGCGCTGCTCGAAGCGGGGATGAACAAGGTCGAGACTGGCTCGTTGCCCAAGGTCTCGGCAAGCACCGGGGCGCTGCACGCCTCGCTGCAAATCGCCGACATGCACGCCGACACGCTGATGTGGCGCCGCGACCTGATCGACGAGGGCGCGCGCGGCCAAGTCGACTTGCCGCGGCTGATCGCGGGCAATGTTGCGCTCCAGGTTTTCTCGTCGGTGACCAAGACGCCGCGCGGCCAGAACTACGACGCCAATGGCGCCAACAGCGACAACATCACGCCGCTCGCAATCGTCCAACTGCAGCCGGTGCGCACCTGGGGATCGCTGCTCGAACGGTCCTTGTGGCACGCGACCAAGCTTGCGCGTGCGGCCGAGCGTTCGAACGGCCAGCTGCGCGTGATCCGCACGCCGGCCGAGCTCGACCAGCTCCTCGCCGACCGCGCGAAGGGCAAGAAGATCGTCGGCGCAATGCTCTCGATCGAGGGGCTGCACGACATCGAAGGCAAGATCGCCAATCTCGATCGGCTCCATGATGCCGGTTTTCGCATGGCCGGGCTCGCGCACTTCTTCGACAATGACATCGCCGGATCGATGCACGGCCAGGCCAAGGGCGGACTTACGCCGTTCGGCGTGCAAGTGGTGCGCCGGATGGAAGCGCTCGGCATGATCGTCGACATCGCACATGCCAGCCACGCGACGGTCGCACAGGTGCTGGCGATGGCGAAACGCCCCGTGGTGTCGAGCCATGGCGGCGTGCAGGCGACGTGCAAGGTCAACCGCAACCTCACCGACGACGAGATCCGCGGCATCGCGCGCACCGGCGGCGTGATCGGCATCGGCTATTGGGACGCCGCGATCTGCTCGACCGACCCGCGCGCGGTCGCTGCCGCCGTCGCGCACGTCCGTGACCTGGTCGGAATCGACCATGTCGGGCTCGGCTCGGACTTCGATGGCGATGTGACGACACGATTCGATTCGTCGCAACTCGCGGTCGTGACGCAGTCGCTCGTCGACCGCGGTTTCTCGCCCGACGACATCCGCAAGGTGATGGGCGGCAATGTCCTCCGCGTCATCCGCGCGGGGATCGTGCCGGCGCGTTAGCGCTGGATTGGTTTTGTTCGCGCTGAGACGCGAAGACGCAGAGATCGATCGTCCGCCGCGCTGGCGATCCTTCTTTCAAACGTCAGCTTTGGCTGCGGCATGGCCGCAAGATTCAACATCTCTGGGCCTCCGCGTCTCTGCGCGAATCGACAAACTTGCCCTATCCCCGCGATCCGAAGACCGCGAAACTTGGCACTCGCCAACTCGGCCCCTATAGCCCCGCGCATGGAGCGGCTGGACGGCGGCTCGGCGGTTCCGAGCCGGTTCAGGGGCGCGGTCGTCGCGCTGGGGAATTTCGACGGATTCCACCTCGGACACCAGGCGGTGGCGGGTCGAGCGATCGCGCGGGCACGCGCCGAGGGGCGGCCGGCGATCGTCGCCACGTTCGATCCGCATCCGATGCGGCTGTTCAATCCCGACGCGGCGCCATTCCGCCTGACTTCGCTCGACCAGCGCCAGCGGCTGTTCGCCGCGGCCGGGGCGGACGCGATGCTGGTGTTTCCGTTCGACCGCACGCTCGCCAGCCTGACTGCCGAAGCCTTCGCCGCCGAGCGGCTGGTGGCGACAATCGGTGCCGCTGCGGTCGTCACCGGTGACGATTTCACCTTCGGCAAAGGCCGTAGCGGCAATGTCGAAGCGCTCGGATCGCTGGGCGCGCGCTTCGGTTTCGCCGTCGAGACAGTGGCGCCGGTGTCGCACCACGGCGAGCCGGTGTCGTCGAGCCGGATCCGCGCGCTGCTGCAGGCGGCGCGCCCGCGCGATGCCGCCGAGTTGCTCACGCGCCCCTTCGCGATCGAAGGCACGGTCGAACGGGGCGCGCAGCTCGGCCGCGAGCTCGGATGGCCCACCGCCAATCTGCGGCTCGGCAAATATCTGCGCCCGAGCTATGGCATCTATGCGGTGCGCGGCCGGCTCCCCGACGGCCGCGTGCTGGACGGCGTCGCGAGCCTGGGCATCCGCCCGAGTTTCGAGCCGCCGGTCGAATTGCTCGAACCGCATTTTTTCGATTTCTCCGGCGACCTTTACGGCCACATGATCGAAGTCGCGCTGATCGAGTTTCTGCGTCCCGAAGCCAAATTCGACAGTCTGGAGGATCTCCAACGGCAGATCGGTGCCGACGCCGAGCGGGCACGCGCGATCCTCGCCGGCTGACTCGCTACGCGCAACATCCACTTTGCATGGGAGCGCGGCTTCCCCTATCTGCGGCGCTCCCATGAGCGACGCACCTGAAAACCAGCGCGATTGGCGCGACACGGTCTTCCTGCCGACGACCGATTTCCCGATGAAGGCCGGCCTTGCCCAGAAGGAACCGGCGATCCTCGAGCGCTGGGCGCGGATCGACCTCTATCGGAAGCTGCGTGAGGCGCGCGCCGGCCGGAAGCGCTTCCTGCTCCACGATGGCCCGCCCTATGCCAATGGCGACATCCATATGGGCCACGCCATGAACAAGGTGCTGAAGGACATCATCGTCCGCAGCCAGACCTTGCTTGGCAAGGACGCGCCCTATGTCCCGGGCTGGGATTGCCATGGCCTGCCGATCGAGTGGAAGATCGAGGAAGCCTATCGCGCCAAGAAACAGTCCAAGGACGAAGTCCCGCCGGCCGAATTCCGCGCCGAATGCCGCGCCTATGCCGCGCATTGGGTCGGCGTGCAGCGCGAACAGTTCAAGCGGCTCGGGGTGATGGGCGATTGGGACGATCCCTATCTCACGATGAACTTCGACTCCGAGGCGACGATCGCCGGCGAGCTTTTGAAGTTCGCCGAGGATGGGCTGCTCTACCGAGGCGCCAAGCCGGTGATGTGGTCGCCGGTCGAGAAGACCGCTCTGGCCGAAGCCGAAGTCGAATATGAGGACATCGTTTCCACCCAGATCGACGTGGCGTTCGAGATCGTCGAGGCGCCGAACGCGCCCGAACTGGTCGGCGCGCATGCGGTGATCTGGACGACCACGCCGTGGACGATCCCGGTCAACCAAGCTCTGGCCTATGGGCCTGAGGTCGAATATTCGCTCGTGACCTCCCCTGAAGAGGGAGGGCCTGCGTTTCTCGTTGCAACCGATCTGGTCAGTTCCTTCACGGCCAGGACCAAGTTGGGCACGGGCGGGCACGACTGGATCATTGTCAACGACTTCAAGGGCGCGAAGCTCGCCGGCGCCGTCGCCCACCACCCGTTGCACCATCTCGGCGGCTTCTTCGCGCGCCCGCGTCCGTTCCTGCCCGGCGATTTCGTGACCACCGACGCCGGCACCGGGCTGGTGCATATGGCGCCCGATCACGGCGAGGACGACTTCCTGCTGTGCAAGGCGCATGGCATCGATCCGGTGTTCGCCGTCGATAACGGTGGCTTCTATCGCGCCGACTGGCCGTGGCTCGGCGGGCAAGGCAGCGTCATCAACAAGAAGCTCAACGCGCCCGATGGTCCGATCTGCTCGGACCTGCGCGAAGCGGGCGCGTTGCTCGCGGCATCGGAAGATTTCAAGCACAGCTATCCGCACAGCTGGCGCTCGAAGGCCAAGATCATCTTTCGCTGCACGCCGCAGTGGTTCATCCCGATGGACCGCGCGGGCGACGCCGGCGGGCTTGCCAGCACGGCGCCCGACTATGACGGCGAATCCGCTTCGTCCTATTTCGACCAGGCGGCCGCTGCGGCCGCTGGCGCGGGCAATGCGCCGACGTTGCGCGAACTCGCGCTCGACGCGATCGACCGCACGCGCTGGGTTCCCGAAAAGGGCCGCAACCGCATCCGCGCGATGGTCGAGGGACGACCCGACTGGGTGATCAGCCGCCAGCGCGCGTGGGGCGTGCCGATCGCGCTCTATGTCCACAAGGCGACCGGCGAATATCTGCGCGACTCGGCAGTCAACGCGCGCATCCTCGACGCCTTCCGCGCCGGCGGTGCCGATGCCTGGTTCGGCGCCGATCACCAGGCGCTGCTCGGAGCAAAGTACAAGCTCGACGACTATGAAGTCGTTACCGACATTCTCGACGTGTGGTTCGACTCGGGCTCGACGCACAGCTTCGTGATCGAGAAGCGCTACGGGGCGGGCACGCGCGCCGATCTCTATCTCGAAGGATCGGACCAGCATCGCGGCTGGTTCCAGTCGTCGCTGCTCGAAAGCGTCGGCACGCGCGGCCGCGCCCCCTATGACGCGGTGCTTACCCACGGCTTCGCGCTCGACGGCCAGGGGCGGAAGATGTCGAAGAGCCTCGGCAACGTCGTGGATCCCTTGAAAGTGATCGACGAGAGCGGCGCCGACATCCTGCGCCTGTGGGTCGCGCAGACCGATTATTTCGAGGACGTGCGCATCGGCAAGGAAGTGCTCGCCGGCACTTCCGACGCCTATCGCAAGCTGCGCAACACGTTCCGCTATCTGCTCGGCGCGCTCGATGGCTTCACCACCGCCGAGAAGATCGCAGTCGCGAAGATGCCCGAGCTCGAACGCTATGTGCTCGACAAGCTCGGCCAGCTCGACGTCGAGTTGAAGACCGCGGCGGAGGCGTTCGAGTTCAACCGCTACGCGCGCGCGCTGCTCGATTTCGCGAACGACGATCTGTCGGCGTTCTTCTTCGATATCCGCAAGGACTCGCTCTACTGCGATGCGCCGGCCGATCCCAAGCGCCGCGCCTATCGCACCGTGCTCGACATCTTGTTCCACGCGCTGGTGCGCTATGCGGCGCCGCTGGTGCCGTTCACCGCCGAGGAAGTGTGGCAGGCACGGTTCCCCAGCGACGATGGATCGGTGCACCTCCTCGAATGGCCCGACCTGCCCCTCCAACCCGGTGACATGCCGGTCGGTACCGAATGGGAGGATATCCGCCGGTTGCGCCAGCGCGTTACCGAAGCGATCGAGCCCTATCGCCGCGAAAAGACGATCCGCTCGAGCCTCGAGGCCGAAGTGGCCGTGCCCGAGCTGTTGTTGCCGCCGGTCGAGCTGGCAGAAGCGTTCATCGTGGCTTCAGTGTCGCGTGGCGATGGTGACGCCGTGAGCGTGCGCCGGACCAAGCTTCACAAATGCGGGCGCTGCTGGCGCCATTTGCCCGAAGTTGCCGATGACGGCGGCTTGTGCCACCGCTGTACCGGGGTGGTGGGATGAAAATCGGGCAATATCGGGCATTCGGCGTCACGGTCGCCATTCTCGTCTTTCTGGCGGACCAGGCGATGAAATATGTCGTCACCGGTCCGCTCGGCCTCGATATAGAGGGCGAGCATCTGCACCTGCTGCCGATCTTCGACTTGCAGTTCGTGCAGAATGTCGGCGTGTCGCTCGGACTGCTCAAGGCCGACAGCAACATGATGCGCTGGCTTCTGGTCGCGCTGACGGGCGTGATCGCGCTGGGGGTCGCGGTGTGGATGACGCGCGAAAGGCAGCGTGCCGACCTCATCGCGCTCGGCATGGTGCTCGGCGGCGCGCTCGGCAATATCCTCGATCGCGTACGGCTCGGCTATGTCGTCGACTATGCCGATCTGCACTTCGGCCAGTGGCGCCCTTTTTTGGTCTTCAATGTGGCCGATGCGGGAATTACGATCGGCGTGCTGATCCTGTTGATCCGCGCGCTACTGGTGCGCGAACGAACGAACAGCACCCCTGTGGAGAACGGACAGAATGCGTAAGGTTGGAATGGTTGCGGGGGGTGCGCTTGCCGTGTTGCTCGCCGGTTGCGGGCATAGCGGGTTGAATCGCGATCGCCCGGACGAGCTCGCCGTTGCGCGCCAGGCGCCGCTGGTGATTCCGCCCGACTATGCGCTCGTGCCGCCGCGGCCGGGCGCCGCGCGCCCGCAGGACAAGGCACCCGCCGAACAGGCGCTCGACGCGCTCTACGGCGGCGCCGCGCCGCGCAGCCTGGGCGAAAATGCCGCGCTCGATGCCGCGGGGCGGACCGCCGCCGATAACGGCATCCGCACGAGCGCGGGCGCCAAGACTCCGCCGACGGTCGACAAGGGCGCGACCACGCGCGACATCATCGCCGCCCCCGAGGGCGACGGCGCGACGGCGAAGACCGCGACGCCGTAATTCTCGCTTTTGCTGAAAACAGGACGGCCCGCGAGTCAGGCGACTCGCGGGCCGGCTTGTTTGCGTCGGGCGGCGCGCACGCCGCCCGATTCGATCAGAAGGCGACGGTCAGCGAACCGACCACGCCGCTCTTGCTGGCGTTCTTGCCCGAAGGCGTAAAGAAGTCCCCGTCGGTGTCGACATATTGCAGGCCGAGCGTCAGGTTCTTGTAGGTCGCCGTCGCGCCGACACTATAGTCGGTATATTCCTTGCCGATCGACAGCCAGCTCGGACCCCAGGTGTGGCCAAGATGGCCGGTAAGGCCAAGCGGCGTCTTGGGGATCGCGAGCGAGACGTCACCCGCGAGATAGAAATTGTCCTGCTTCGGTCCGATCTGGTCGAGCGCCAGCGCCTGTTGCTTCGGCGCGTAGTTCCCCGTCACCTTGAGGGTCGCGGGGCCAGCCGTGTACGCCACGGAGGCATAGGGTTCGACGAAGTCCGACTTGGTGACGTCTCCAAGCAGGCGCGTGCCCGGGTAGACGTAATAGAGCACGCCGATGTCGAACGTCGCACCGCTGAACGTCTTCTTGAATCCGGCGATCAGGTCGAGTTCCTGATGCGCCGTGCCGTGCGCGGTGACATAGCTGTCGACCGAGGAGCCCCAGAACGAAACATAGAAGCCTGACGAATGGCTGACCGTCGCGCCGGCCTGAGCGGCGAAGTTGCCATCGGTCTGCGAGATACCGCGGAAGCGATAATCGCTGACGATCGCGGCCGTGGCGTTGAACGTGAAATCCGACGCGGGAGCGTCCTGCGCAAGCGCCGGAGTCGCGGCGGAGGCGAGCGCGAGCGCGCCCAGAGAGATGATCGAGAAACGCATCGAGAGAATCCTTATGCTGCGATGGTTCCCGCCTGCCGCCAAGGGGTGCCGCGACTGTCATATGCGCGCAGCTTTTCCCTTAGGCTGGCCACCTAGTGCCGGATCAGGTTGCAGTGCACAACATATTCTGGCGGAGCGCGGCGCGGAATGTCACGCAGTGTTGCGCAGTAGCAACATTCGCGCCACAGGATTGCTATTGCCGCCGAACGCTACGGAAGAGCGGGCCGGAACGGCAATGCACTGGCCGGCGTACCTCACATCAGATGCGTATTTCGACCACCGCGTCGACTTCGACAGCCGCTCCGAGCGGCAAAGCGGCGACACCGACGGCGCTCCGCGCATGGCGGCCGGCCTCGCCGAAGAGCGCCTGCATCAACTCCGACGCGCCATTGGCAACCTTGGGCTGATCGGTGAAGGTGGGAGCGGAATTGACGAACACCCCGAGCTTTACCACGCGCACCACGCGATCGAGATCGCCATCGAGCGCCTTGTGCAGCTGGGCGACGAGCATCAGCCCGCAGCGTCGTGCCGCTTCCTGGCCGAAGCCGAGGTCACGCTCTTCCCCCAGCCGGCCGGTCATCACTTGCCCGTCGCGAAACGGCAGCTGCCCCGAGACGTGCAGCAACTCGCCGACGGTGACCGTCGGCACATAGGCTGCAACCGGCGCCGCGGCTTCGGGAAGGGTGAGGCCGAGGTCGGCCAGCTTCGCGAGAATCGTGCTGCTCATGATTTTGCCTCAACCTTCGTAACGGGCTCGGGGAAGACAGCAGGGGCACCCGCCGCGAATCGCGCGCCGATCCACCGAGCGGCATCGCGCCAGTCGTCGATTCGGGCATGTGCGAGTGGCGCCGGTGGGATATGCGGCGCGAGTTCGGGCTCCGATATCATGTGGAGGCGATGCACCTGTGGAGCGTGCTCAGCGACCGATTCATGATGGCGGGCGAGGTCGTCGACGAATACCGCAACGCTCGGGCGTCGTGCCGCGACCAGCCGTGCCACCGCAGGACCCTTGGGCCCCTGGTTGCACACCACTTCGTGCGAGAAGATGCCATGCGCCGAAAGCTGCTCGAAGCGCGGCTCGCGGCAATGGTCGAGCAAGTTCGTCAGGATTACGACATCGGCCGCCTCGGCGAGGTTCGCGAGCGCCTCGCGCGCGTGCGGTACGGGCGTCTGGCGCGCCATCTCTGCCGGGAAAAAGGCTTCGATCAACTCGCGTATCTCGTCTGCGCCGACCTGCTCACCCGTTGCGCGATGCCGCAGCGCCGTCTCGAAGTCGTGATTCGGCAAGCGGAAGTCGATGTCCCGCGACTCGTCGAGCCACACGCGGAAATGCCGCGCCATGTGCAGCAGGACTTCGTCGCAATCGCAGATCAGCAGCGGTTTCATCGGTTCTCCAGCGCGCGCCGCGCGTCGACGAGCGCGGCGGGTGTCACGTCGAGCGCCTCGGCGCAAGCGACTAGATCGGGCTCATGGCCTTCGAGAAACGCGATGGTCGCGGCCAGCAACGCCGGCTCTCCCGCGCGCGCGCGCAATTCGCCTGGCGCAAGCCCGGTGAGTGCCAGGAGTCGCTGCGCGCGGGTTGCATCGCCGACGATCCAGCCGAGCGCCGCTAGTGCGAGAGTCTCCGGATTTGTCACCGATTCGCGCATGGCCTAGAAGGGCTCCGGTTTCACGAGGTCGCCAGTGACGAAGCGCGTGCTCGTTGTCGAGGACAACGAACTCAATTTGAAACTCTTTTGCGATCTGCTGCGCGCCCATGGGTTCACGGCGGAGCCGGTCCGCGACGGACGCGATGCGGTCGCGCATGCCCGGGCGTTCGTGCCCGATCTGGTGATCACCGACATCCAATTGCCGCATGTCACTGGGATCGAGCTAATCGCCTTGCTGCGCAGCGATCCGCAGCTTGCTGCGGTACCGATCATGGCGGTCACTGCCTATGCGGGTCGCGATGACGAGGAACGCGCGCGTGCCGTCGGCGCCAATGCCTATGTCACCAAACCGATCTCGCTCGCACGGTTCATCGAGGAAGTGCGCGGGCTGTTGGCGGAAACGCCGGCGGATTAGAGCGAGTCGTTCGCGGCTGCGGGGGCCCGCTTTCGCCAGCGTGCAGTAACTCGAAGCGTGCCGCGCGTTACTTGATCTTGGCTTCCTTGAACTCGACGTGCTTGCGCGCGACGGGATCGTATTTGCGGAACGAGAGCTTCTCGGTCTTGGTCCGCGGATTCTTCTTGGTGACGTAGAAGAAGCCCGTGTCGGCGGAGCTGACGAGCTTGATCTTCACCGTAGTCGGCTTGGCCATGGGCCTATTCCTTATAAATCGAAAAGGCGGCGCGCCGCGTGGCGCCCGCCGTACGGCCGCGGCGCATGCGACAGTGGCGGTCGATTGTCAAGGCAGTTGCGGGTTCACGCGGCCTTAACCGGCGATGGTCCAGCCTGTCGATAGAGGCGGGAGACGGGCCGTGGCGGAAGAGGGTGTTTCGAGCGACGTACGAGCACAGCTCGCGGCGCGGATCGACGCGATCGGGTGCGCGGCGCCGAACGACATGCGAATCGAACTCGACATGTTGCGCCGCCTCGCGCGGCTACATCGGGTCATGCCGGTGCTCGCGGTGATTCCGCTGCTCGATGCGGCGCTCGCGCGCGGCGAACGCGGACCGCTCGTATTCGGTGGGCTCGGCGTGCTGCGCGAGGCCGCGGGCTGCGGGCGAATCGACGAGCAAGCCGCCAGCATCTTCGCCGCCGCCGCCTCGGTGCGTCTCGCCGGCGGATAAGCGCGGCGGCGCGCAAGCGGCCTTCAGCGCCCGCGCGGCTGGTCCATCAGGCCGATGAAGAACGCCGTGACCACCGTCTGGAGCCCGAGGCACGACAGCAGCATCGACGGAATGGTGAGCCGCATCAGCCGCGCCGGATTCATGTCGCCGAAGCCACGGCTCGCCCAGATCGCGGTGGCGGCGGCGGCGCCGAGAATGCCGAGCGTCAGCATCGTGCCGCCGGCGAGGCAGGCGCGCTCGACGCTGAACCAGTTGCGAACACGGCGCATTGCCCCGCCTTCGGGCCACAGCCCGGCGATCGCGCCATAGCGCTGCGCCAATAGCGACAGGCCTACCAGCTGCGAGCCCATCAATACTGCCATCGCCGCGAAGATCATCGTGTGCACGCCGAGCTGGACATGTCCGAGCCGAAGGTCGCCTGGCGCCAGCCCGAACACGCCGAGCAGTCCGAGCGCCGCCAGCGCGAGCCCCGGATAGAGCAGCAGCCATTTGGGGGCATAGATCAGCAGGAAGCGCAGATGACGCCACCCGTCGCGCCAGGTACGCAAATGCGGTGCGCGAGAGCGGCCGTCGGGGCGCAGCGTGGTCGGCACCTCGCGGATATCGAGCTGCTCGATCGCGGCCTTGACCACCATCTCGCTGGCGAATTCCATCCCTGGCGCGGTCAGGCCGAGCCCCAGCATGCGTTCGCGGCGGAACGCGCGGAGACCGCAATGGAAATCCCCGATGTCGGTGGCGAAGAAAGTACGGCCGAGGAAACTCAGCACTGGATTGCCGAGCCAGCGGTGCAAGGGCGGCATCGCGCCGGCCGCGATCCCGCCCTTGAAGCGATTGCCCATGACCAGGTCAGCGCCGTCGCGCAGCGCCGCGACGAACGGCATCAGCCCGGCGAAATCATAGCTGTCATCGGCGTCGCCCATTGCGACGAAGCGCCCGCGCGCGGCGGAAATGCCGCCGATCAGCGCGGCGCCATAGCCGCGATTGGGCACCGCGACGATCCGCGCGCCCAGCGCGTTGGCGATCTGTTGCGATCCGTCGATCGAGCCATTGTCGGCGACGATCACTTCGCCGCGCAGCCCATGCGCTTCGAGGAACGCCTTGGCCGCCTTGACGCACACGCCGATCGTCTCCGCCTCGTTCAGGCACGGCATCACGATCGACAGTTCGAGTTCGAGCTCGGGCGGCGACGTGTCGTGCGGGCGGGCGGCGGCAAGCGCCATCGGCGGAATTCCTTGTGTCCGGTCGCGCCGAATGTGCCCGCCTAGGTGACAACAAAGGGTTAACTGCTAACTCGTTGTTAAGCACGATACGGCATGGCTGAAGGTCATGGACCAACCTCCGATCGTCGCCCTTCGGCAACGCCGCGCAGTTCCGGCGACGCCGCTGCTCGCGGTGCTGCTTGCGCTGGTGCTGACCGGCGCCTGGGCGCTGCGCGACTGGAGCGCGCTGTCCGCGTTCCGCCTGCCCGACAACGACGACATGATGCGGCTCGCGCAGGTTCGCGACTGGGTCGCTGGCCAGAGCTTCTGGGACCTGAGCCAGCATCGCCTCGGCCCGCCGGGCGGCGCGTCGATGCACTGGTCGCGGATCGCCGACCTCGGTCCGGCGGCGATCATCGTCACACTCACCCCGCTGCTCGGCCGCGTCGCCGCCGAACAAGCGATGTTGCTGCTCTATCCCGGCACGCTGTTCCTGGCGGCGCTGCTGATCGGCGCCCGGATCGTGCGGAATTTGCGCTCGCGTGCGGAAACCCTGTCCGTAGTCGTGCTCGCGCTCGCATTTCCCTCGGCGAGCCTGTTCCTTCCCGGGCGCATCGATCACCACGGGCTGCAGATCGTGCTGATTCTGTGGTTTTCCGAACGGCTCGTGGCACGGCCCGGTTGGCGCAGTGGCGCAGCGATGGGTGTCGCGACGGCCGTGAGTCTCGCGGTCGGCCTTGAGACGCTGCCGTTGCTGCTCGCCGGCATGGCTGCGCTGTTCGCGCGGCATTTGGTCGCGCCGGTGCGCAGTCAATTGCTGGGCTTTGCTTGCGCGCTTGGCGGGCTCACGCTGGTCTTCCTCGCGACGATCCGCCCGCTGGTCTGGCCGCACGAATGGTGTGACGGCTTTACGCCGGCCTCGACCGACGCGACTCTGCTCGCGGCGGGCTGGTTCGGCGCGGTCGCGCTGGTGCGGCTCGACGATTGGAAACATCGCCTCGCCCTCGGTGCCGGGTTCGGTGCATTGCTGCTGCCGTTGGTGCTGCACACGAGCGGCGTGTGCCTGACCGGCCCTTATGGCGCGATGGATCCGATGCTCCAGCGCCTGTGGATGAGCCGGGTAGGGGAGGCGCTGAGCCTGTTCCAGCAGGACAGCTTCGGCGTCGCGCTGAGCTATGGCGCCTATGGACTGTTGGGCGCCGCCGCGCTTGCGGTGCTGTTGCGGCAGGGCGCGTGGCGCTCGCGCAAATGGCAGGCGTTCGCGATTCTCTATGCCTCCGGCGCGCTGCTCACGCTCGCGCAGATCCGCGCGACCTATGTCGTCTCTGCGCTCGCTGCCGTGCCGGTCGCGATCCTGCTCGAGCGCGTCCGGGCGCGTACCACGAGTCCATGGCCGCGCGTGCTGGCCTGGCTGTTCGCGGTCGGGTTCAGCTGGAACCTGATGGGGGTCTATTGGGACCAGCTGTTCGCGAAGCCGGTGATCGCCGCCAAGCTGCGCCTGGGCGCATGCACCGGTGCCGGCCAGGTAGGCGCGCTCGCCGCACTGCCGCCGGGCCGCGTGATCGCGCCCCTCGATTCGGCATCCTATATCCTGGGCGGCACGCGCCACAGCGCGATCGCCGCGGCCTATCACCGCAACAATCCCGGCAACCTCGCGATGTACCGCTTCTACCTCGGCAGTCCCGCCCAGGCGGAGGCAATCGCGCGCAGCTGGCACGCAGACTATGTCGTCGCGTGCCGCGACAGCTTCGGCGAGCTCGGGCCGGCGATGGTCGACGATCGCCGCCGGCTGATTGGCCGGATCCGGGCCGGTCAGATTCCCGACTGGTTGCAGCCATTGCCGCACACGTCCGATGGGCCGCTGATCTTCCGCGTGAAAGTCGGCTTGTAGGAACGCGCCTCCCCCGCCTACAAGCCGCGCATGCAAGGGGGTACGGCCGAGAGCCTGCACTGGTGGCAGACGCGATGGTTCGTACTGCTATGCGCCGTGATCGCGGCGATACCGTTGTTGTGGCCGGAGATCCCGCCGCTCGTCGACCTGCCGGGCCATATGGGCCGCTATCGCGTGCAGCTCGACCGCGACCAATATCAATGGTTCAACGACTGGTACAAGTTCCAGTGGAGCCTGATCGGCAATCTCGGCGTCGACCTGCTGATCATCCCGCTCGGCAAGGTTTTCGGCATCGAACTCGGCGTGAAGCTCATCGTGCTCGCAATTCCGATGCTCACCGTCACCGGGCTGCTGTGGATCGCGCGCGAAGTGCACGGCCGAATCCCGGCGACGGCGCTGTTCGCCCTGCCGTTCGCCTATTCCTATCCGTTCCATTTCGGGTTCGTGAACTTCGCCCTGTCGATGGCGCTGGGGCTCAACGCCTTCGCCTGGTGGCTGCGGCTCGCTCGCCTCGGAAAGCTCCGCCTGCGTGCGATCCTGTTCGTGCCGATCTCGGTGGCGCTGTGGGTATGCCACACCTATGGCTGGGGCCTGCTCGGCGTGCTCGCCTTTTCGGCCGAGCTGATTCGCCAGCATGACCGGCGCGTGCGGCGCGACGTGCCCTGGTATCGTGACATTTGGGGCGGCTGGATCGTGCCGTGGATCCTCGCGGGCCTCAATTGTCTGGTCCTCGCGCCGCCGGTGCTGCTCATGCTGGCGTGGCGCGGCGGCCAACACGTCACGGGCGAGACCGGCGACTGGTTCAACTGGCGCGCCAAGATGCAGTGGGTGACGATGGTCTTCCGCGATCGCTGGCAGCTGTTCGACCTGTCGTGCCTTGGGATCGTCTATCTGATCCTGTTCAAGGGTCTGCGCGACCCGAACATACAATATTCGCGCAACCTCGGCCTATCCGCGCTGTTTCTGCTGGCTGTCTATCTGCTGCTGCCGCGCATCGTGTTCGGCTCGGCCTATGCCGATATGCGGCTGGTGCCATTCATGCTCGCGATCGCCGTCGTCGCGCTGCGCCCGCGCCACGGGATTCCGCTACATCATGCGACCTTGGTCGCAGTTCTCGGCATCAGCTTCTTCGGCATGCGCATGGCGGCGACGACGGCGAGCTACTGGCTTTATGACCGCACTTATCAGCGCGAGCTTGCGGCGCTCGATCATCTGCCGGTCGGCGCGCGGCTGCTCACGATGGTCGGCGAGACCTGCTACAACGAATGGGAAATGACGCGCCTCCAGCATTTCCCTGGTTTGGCGCTCGAGCGGCGCATGGCCTATGCCAACGATCAATGGTCGATGGCCGGCGGGCAGCTGCTCACCGTGCGCTATTTCAAGGCGCGGCCATTTGCCCATGACCCGTCGGAGATGGTCACCGACGTGCAATGCCCGCGCGAATGGTGGCGACCGGTCGCCCGTGCGCTCGCGCGTTTCCCGCGCGATGCGTTCGACTATGTCTGGTTGATCCGCCCTCCGGCCTATGATCCCCGCTTGAACGTCGGGTTGATCCCGGTGTGGCGCGATGGGCCGAGCGCGCTGTACAAGATCGATCACGGCGTTCCGCCGCCGACGGTCAACCGCGAGGACTTGCCGCGACCGCTGCCCGAGCGGATGCATTCTCCGCTGTCGTCGTCGCACTTGCCGGCCTAATCCCCCTTCTTGAAAGGCGCCAGTTCGGCAAGGAACGCCTGGTCGTGCTCGACCGATCGGCGTTCGCGCTCGAGATAATCGGCGACGGCGCGCCGGAAGCTCGGGTTGGGGATATAGTGCGCCGACCAGGTCGGCACCGGTACATAGCCGCGCGCGAGCTTGTGCTCGCCTTGCGCGCCGGCTTCGACACGCGCGAGTCCGCGCGCGATCGCGGCATCGATCGCCTGGTAGTAGCAAAGCTCGAAATGGAGGAACGGCACTTCCTCGACGCAGCCCCAATAGCGGCCATAGAGTGCGTCCTCGCCGATCAGATTGAGTGCGCCGGCGATCGGCTGGCCGTCGCGTTCGGCGAGGATCAGCAGGACCTTGTCGGGCATCTCTGCGCCGAGCAGCGAGAAGAAGGCGCGCGTCAGATAGGGACGGCCCCATTTGCGCGCGCCGGTGTCCTGATAGAAGTTCCAGAACGCGTCCCAATGCGCTTCGCGCAGTTCGCTGCCGCCGATATGGCGGATCGTCAGTCCTTCGACTGCCTGTGCGCGTTCCTTGCGGATAGCCTTGCGCTTGCGCGACGCCAGTGCGGCGAGGAAGTCGTCGAAACTGGCATAGCCCTGGTTCTGCCAATGGAATTGATTGCCGCGACGGATCAGCCAACCCGCTGCCTCGAACCACGGCAGCTGATCTTCTTCGACGAAGGTCACATGGCCGGATGACATGTCATTCTGGTCGACCACTGCTTCGACTGCGGCGATCAGTCCCGGCGCGAGCGCCGGCTCTCGGAGCAGAAGTCGTGGCCCCGGCACGGGCGTGAACGGTACCGCGACCTGCAGCTTGGGATAATAATTTCCGCCCGCGCGCTCCCAGGCATCGGCCCAGCCATGATCGAAGACATATTCGCCCTGGCTGTGGCTCTTGGCATAGGCGGGTGCGATCGCGCCGGGCTTGCCATCGGCGCTGTCGACGATCACCGGCAGCGGCTGCCATCCGGTTTCGGCGGTCGCCGATCGCGAGCGTTCGAGTATCGAGAGGAACGCGTGGCTGACGAACGGGTTGGCCGATCCGGCGCAGGCATCCCAATCCTCGGGCGCGATCGAAGCGACGCCGTCGGCGATGCGGGCAGTCAGCGGGCGGGCATGCACGAGCCCTGATCTAATGCCACATTGTGCGATTGCGAAGGGCGAACTTGCTAGAACGAGCCGGGCATTTCGCGTTGCGCCGTCGTCGGATGCTCGGGGATCAGTAGGTGTTGGGCTCCCGCCGCCTGCGGCGACTGGCTGCCGGCGATCGCAGTGCAGCTGCGCCCGGCGATGAAGTCGAGCGCCGCACGCGTCGAGGCTTCGTTCGGATCGCCGAGGGGTTTGCTGGTGTCGTCGGCGGCGCGGCACGATGCTTCGACCTTGGACGCCAGGCCGCTGTAATAATCTCCCTGATGCGCCGAATTCTGCACGGCGAATGCGATGATGCGCAGGCGGTCGTCGCATTGCGGCCGGTCGACGGCGATCTGGCCGACCGGCTTGCCAAAGGTGTTGCCGCCGATCAGCCCGGCATTGGCGTGGAGATACGGGATGAACGCGTTGATCACGAGCTCGCTTGCCGACGCGGTGCCCGAAAGCCCGATGAACGCGATGCGGGTGGGTGCCAGCGACTGCGTCTGTGGCGCGAAGAAGCCGGTATAGTTCTGACTCGCCTTTTCGGGGCGATAGCTGAGATAGTCGATGACGTCCGAGGTTGCACGATTGCGGCCCATCAGGCTCGCGAGCGTCTCGGCGACCGAGACCAGCCCTCCGCCGTTGTAGCGCAAGTCGACGATCACATCGGTCACGCCCGCCGCCTGGAACTGCGCAAAGGCAGTGGTCAGTGCGGAATTCGCCGGGGAGATGAAGGTGCGCAGGTTGATGTAGCCGACCTTGCGGCCGCCATCGTCGATGGTCTTGGCACCGTAGCGAGAGGAGACCGGCAGAAGCGTGTAGTCGGCCTGGGTGACACTCACATCGCGTGTGCCGCTCGCGTCGGTCACGCGCAGCACGCGTGTGGTATTCGCCGACCCGGAGGCGAGCGCCGCATCCACGCCCGCCGAACCTTGCGCGGCCATGATGTCGCTGACGTCGCGCATCGTCGATGGCGAATTGCCGATCGCGGTGATCCGTGCGCCGCGATCGATCCCGGCAGCGAGCGCTGGAGCCCCTTCGAAGCTCTCGAGCACCGTGAGCCCGGTGGTATCGACCGCGATGCGGAAACCATAGCCGGCGTTCGAACCGGCGGAATAATAAGCATCCTCGCTCGCGATGGAGGTGACGTAGGTGAAATAGCGGTCATGACCCTGGGCGCGCGCGGTGGCGGTCAGCGCATCGACATAGTCGGGCAGCGTCGAATAGGCCGCCGGATTGGCGCCGCTCGCCAGCGCAGTCGGAAATAGATACCATTCGCTCAGCTGCGCAAGCGCCCAGTCCTCGCGTTCGCGCAGCGAGCAGCCGGCAACCCCGGGAGCCGGTGTCGGGGTCGGCGTGGCCGAAGTGCCGCCACCGCCGCCACTACCGCCCGATCCGCCGCCGCAGCCGGAAACCAGCAATGCCGCGCATACCGTCAGGCCAATGCCTCGCACACGGATCGATCGCATCATGATCTCAGCAGCTTAACGATCCGGCGGCGGCATTCAACTTGGTTCGGTGTCGCCGCCCTGGACCGGCGTGCCCGACCATTGGCGGATCCGCACGTCGCGCTGCGGGAAGGGAATTACGATCCCATGTTCCTTGAATAACCACCATAATCGATTGAGCACGTCGCTCCGCAAATTGCTCACGCCGCCCTCGGGATCGCTGATCCACACGCGGATCTCGTGCTTGACCGCGCTTTCGCCGAATTCGACCAGCCAGACATTGGGCCGGGGCTCGTCTAGCACGCGCGGCGATTCGGTCGCAGCGCGGAGCATCAGCTCCTGCGCGAGCTTGAGGTCGCAGTCGTAGGCGACGCTGACCGGAATGCGCAGGCGCACGTTGCGGTTGGAATAGGACCAGTTCTCGACTTCCTGGGTCATCAGATTCTCGTTCGGAATCAGATGCTCCTTGCCTTCGCGCGTGATCACGCTGACCGCACGTACCCCAATCTTGTTGACCCAACCGAAACTGTCGCCGACCACGATCACATCGCCCGGCTTGATCGACCGGTCGGTCAGCAGAATGATACCGGCGATCAGATTGCCGACGGTCTTCTGGAGTCCGAATCCCACCGCGAGCCCGACTGCGCCCGAGAAGACCGCGAGACTGGTCAGATCGATGTCGAGCAGGTCGATGCCGACGAAGAACGCGGCGACGATGATTGCGATCGTGGAAAGCTTTTCGAACAACAGCTTCTGCGCCGGATCGAATCCGCGCGACTGGTGGATCGAATGCGAAACGATGCGGTTGGCGAAGCGCACCGCGGCGAAGAGCACCACCACCGTGATCACGATCGTGAGCAACGCGAGCAACGAGAAGCGCCGCTTGCCGATGGCGAAGCCGACCGCATCGAGTCCTTCGCTAAGACCGTGGAGGCCACCGAGCGCGCTCGACAGGATCGCGACGAAGATCGTGCCGGCGACCGACCAGGCCACCCACCGGGGAAGGCTCACGCCGCGCAGGATCGCGACCATGAGCAGCGCCGTCGCCGAGGCGAGCGCGAATCCGAGACCCACGCGCGCGAGGCTCGTCCAGTCGTCCGCATTGTAGACCAGCGCGAGCAGCAGCGCCGCGCTGCCGTGCCGCACGATCTGGCCGATGCGCGGAGCCACGCCCTCGACATGCCCGCCGACGCGGCGCACCCATAGCGCTCCGGCACGCGGCCCGAGGCGACGACCCGCGATCCAGCCGGACAGCAGCGCGAGAAGCGCCAGCGTGAACGCGAAGCCGGCGGCGAAAAACTCGCCCGGGCCCGGCATCGCCAGGCCTTCGGCGGCCAGCCAATCGCCGATCATTTTCATGCGAGCGCTGTGCGGAACGCGGCGAGCCCGGCTTCGAGGTCGGCGATCAGGTCGTCGGGATCCTCGAGCCCGATCTGCAGCCGGACCGCCGGTCCTTCCGCCTGCCAGCGCGTCGCGGTGCGGTAGCGATCGGGATCGACGGGAATCGCCAGGCTCTCGAATCCGCCCCAGCTATAGCCGATGCCGAACAGCTCGAGCTTGTCGATCAGCGCCGCGCGCGCCGCCTCGTCGCCGCCATCGAGTACGAAGGTGAACAGCCCGGCGCTGCCCTTGAAGTCGCGCACGAATGCGTCGTGCCCAGGGCAGTCCGGGAGCGCAGGATGGAGTACGCGCGCGATTTCGGGCCGCGCTTTGAGCCAGTGCGCGGTCCTGAGGCCGGACTCGCCGTGGTGCTTGAGCCGCACTGCCATGGTCCGGAGGCCTCGTGCGGCGAGAAAGGCGTCGTCCGGGCTCGCGGTCTGGCCGAGCCGGTAGCTCGTCTCGCGCAGCGAACGCCAGTGGCCCGGCGCCGCCGTCACCGATCCCAGCATCACGTCCGAATGGCCGCCGACATATTTGGTGCAGGCGAGGATCGACAGGTCGATGCCCAGCGCGAGTGCCGGCAACAGCAGCGGTGTCGCCCAGGTATTGTCGAGCAGAGTGGCGAGTCCATGCCGTTTGGCGACGGCGACGATTGCCGGAATGTCTTGCACCTCGAACGTCAGGCTGCCGGGGCTTTCGAGGAACACGGCCTTGGTGTTCGGACCGATCAGCGCTTCGATGCCGGCGCCGATCATTGGGTCGTAATAGCGCGTGGTGACGCCGAAGCGCTTGAGCAGTCCGTTGGCGAAGGCGCGCGTCGGATCGTAGACGCTATCGGCGAGCAGCAGTTCGTCGCCTGCCGCAAGTACCGACAAAAGCGCGGTCGCGACCGCGGCGACGCCCGAGGGATAGAGCAACGTTCCCTCGGCGCCCGGCTCGAGCTCGGTCAGCGCGTCCGCAAGCGACCATTGGGTCGGGGTGCCGCGCCGTCCGTAGAACAGCCGGTGGTGCGTGTCTTGCGTGCCGCTCCTGCGCAGGTGCGCGACGTCATCGTAGAGGATCGTCGACGCGCGCCACACCGGCGGATTGACGATGCCCTGCGTCCATTCCTCGCGACGCCCGGCGGTCACTATTCGAGTCGCGGGGCGTTTGGGGGTCTCGTCGGCCATGCACCGCTATTAGGAGCCGTCCGGTTTGCCGGAAAGCCCCGCTCGCCTTACATCTCTGGCATGGAACCCACCCATCTCGGCAAGACCTCGACGCTGCCAGCTTCGCCCGCGGCGGCGCAGCTCGACTATGTGCCCAATCCTCGCCCCGACACCGCCTATTGCGTTCGCTTTGCCGCACCCGAGTTCACCTCGCTGTGTCCGGTCACGGGGCAGCCCGACTTCGCGCATCTGGTGATTGACTATGTGCCCGGCGCGACGATCGTCGAATCCAAGTCGCTCAAGCTGTTCCTCGGCAGTTTCCGCAACCATGCCGGCTTCCATGAAGACGTCACCGTCGGGATTGGCGCGCGGCTGTTCGGCGAAATGCGCCCGGTGTGGCTGCGCATCGGTGGCTATTGGTACCCGCGCGGTGGTATACCGATCGACGTGTTCTGGCAGTCCGGTCCACCGCCCGCGGGCGTGTGGATCCCCGATCAGGGCGTGGCGGGCTACCGCGGACGCGGCTGAACCGCCGATTCGAGGCGCCTCGACGCGTTGTTGCTTGTTGCAATGCAGCATAGCTGCAACCATATTGATCATGGCGAGTTGGGAGAAAGCATAACGGCCCGATCGGCCAATTGATTTGCGTTAGCGAAGGGATTGGAATGGCACTCGCGAATCGTTTCAGCATCGGCCATGTTGCGCTGCTCGGGAATTTTCTTCCCAGAAAGTGCGGTCTCGCGACCTATACCACCGATACCTATCATGCATTGGCCGCGCGTTTTCCTGAAATGCGAGTCGATGTCTATGCAATGGATGATCATCCTGGCCGTTATGCCTATCCGCCCGAAGTAACGCGCGCGATCCCGCAACGCGAGCGCATCGCTTATCTCGATGCCGCCCGTGCGATCGAGGCGAGCGGCGCGCAGGCGCTGTGGGTCCAGCATGAATATGGCATTTATGGCGGATCGGCCGGAGACCATCTGATTGCCTTGCTCGATCGCATATCGATTCCGGTGATCGCGACGCTGCACACCGTGCTCGAGCATCCCAATCCTGACGAACGCCGCGTGATGGAGGCGTTGTTGCGCCGTGCCGCGCGAGTAATCGTGATGGCCGAGCGCGGTCGCGACATTCTCAAGCGCGTCCACGGCGTCGACGGACGCCGCGTGAGCATGATCCCGCACGGCGTGCCGGATCGTCCATTCGCCGATCCCGACAGCATGAAGCCGCGCTTCGGCTGGCAGGGGCGCAAAGTGGTGCTCACCTTCGGGCTGCTCGCGCCGAACAAGGGCATCGAGACGATCATCGAGGCAATGCCGGCGATCGTCGCCGCCGAACCGGATGCCCATTATGTCGTGCTCGGCGCAACGCACCCAAATCTTCTCGCGCACGAGGGCGAATCCTATCGTGACCGACTGATCGCGCAAGCAACCGAGCGCGGCGTCGCCGACCACGTCGAGTTCATCGACCTGTTCGTCGAGCAGGACGAATTGCTCGACTATCTGCAGGCGGCCGATCTCTACGTCACGCCATACAACAACCCCGCGCAGATCACGTCGGGTACGCTGTCCTATGCCGTTGGTGTCGGCAAGGCGGTGGTCTCGACGCCCTATGTCCATGCGACCGAGATTCTCGCCGACGGCCACGGTGTATTGGTGGATTTCCGCGACAGTGCGGGCTTCGCGAAGGCGATCGCCCGGCTGCTCGCGAACGATGACGAGCGCGCGCAACTCTCGGCACGCGCTTATGCGCGCGGGCGCACGATGATATGGCCGCGGCTTGCAGAGAAGGCAGTCGCCGAACTCGAGGCAGTCATCGCGGCCAAGCCCCGGCGCCTGCCGATGCATACCGTCGAAATGACGCCACTCCGCGCCAACCTCGCAGCGGTCGAGCGGATGAGCGACGCCACCGGCATGCTCCAGCATTCGGTCTATTCGGTCCCGGACCGCCGCCACGGCTATTGCATCGACGATAATGCGCGCGCGCTGATCCTGATGTCGCAAATCGATGACATCGACGCCCTGACTCGCGACAAGTGGACGAGCATCTATGCGGCGTTCGTCCAGCATGCCTGGAACGCCGATATCCGGCGCTTCCGCAATTTCATGAACTTCGATCGCAGCTGGTGTGAGGATTGCGGCTCGGAGGATTCGAACGGCCGGGCGATCTGGGCGCTCGGTGTGACGGCACGCGACGCGCAGGCGCAGAAGCATCGCGACTGGGCCGCGAACCTGTTCGACGTCACTGCCGGAATCGCGCTCGAGCTCGGCAGCCCGCGGTCTCGCGCATTCGCGATGCTCGGCGCGGCGGCAATGGTCGAGGCGCATCCCGGCCATGCGCTGTCGCGGAGAATCCTGACGCACTTCGGCGAGGAGCTGATCGCGCTGCTCGACTCGGCACGCCGGCCCGAATGGCGATGGTTCGAAATCATGCTCGCCTATGACAATGCGCGCCTGCCCGAGGCACTGCTGCGCGCCGGACACGCACTCGGCCGCGCCGATTTCGTCGAAACCGGAATCGACACGCTCGAATGGATCGTCGGGCGTCAGACTTCGCCGGAGGGGCGATTCCGCGCGGTGGGTACGGAGAGCTTCGGGCGCGTCTATGCCGAGCCGCTGCCGTTCGACCAGCAGCCGCTCGAAGCGCAGGCTACCGTCGATGCCTGTGCCGCGGCCTGGTCGGCGACACGCGACAACCGTTGGGTGGAAGAGGCCTTTCGCGCCTATCGCTGGTATCTCGGAGTCAACGATCTCGACCTGCCGCTCGCGACCGCTCACGACGGTGGCTGTTTCGACGGGCTGATGCCGACCGGGCTCAACCGCAATCAGGGCGCCGAATCGATTCTGGCGCTCCAGCTCGCCAATTGCGCGATTTGGGCCCTTTCAAAGTCCGCGAAATCCGTGGCAGGAGCGCAAAAGGCCGTCGCTTGATACAGGTTGCGCCGGCTCAATGCTTAGGCCAATCGGGGGCGCGGATGCTCGAAGTTTTCAATCACTCGTTACGGCTTCGTGCCGACCCGTCGCGAGTGGTGGTGCGTCCCTTCCATATCGCCTGGGCAAGCAACAATGGTTCTGCGCCGAGCCGCACCGAGCGGCTGGTGCACGAAGTGCTCGCGATGTCTGCGAGCGACGCACGCGGCCAGCTCGAGACGGTGCTCAAGGATTTCGAGGCGCGCCATTGGCAGACGCGCCGCGTATTCATGACTCGCTACGATGAGATCGAGTCGCTGCTGGGGCTCGACGGCAGTCAGATCGACGATGAGAAACGCCAGCTGATCGGCGCCTATTTCTGCCACGAATACAGCTACGCCGCCGCCGCGCTGATGAATCCGAGCGCGGTGCCGCACTACGACCAGTCGGGCATGCCCAAGGGCAGCCTGCGGATCCTGATGTCGATGCGCGCCGTCGGCGAAGGCCATATCTCGTCGATCGCATTTCGCGAGGGAATCATCACCGATCAGAACGAAATGGCGCTCGCCCCCGAGCCGCCCTTCGCCACGGCGGCCGATGCGCACGAAGACGAGGAGCATATCCCGATCGGTCCAGTCAGCGTGTTCCGCCATCGCGATTCGACGCTGTCCGGCACGGTGATCTTCCCGATCACCAAAGCCCAGTCGAACGGGCTCGAAGACCTGCGCATCACCATGTTCGATCACGAGGACGGCAGCCGCGAGTGGATCGGCACCTACACTGCCTATAACGGCTCGGTGATCCAGTCGGAGCTGATGCGCACTCGCGACTTCCGCACCTTCGACCTGGTTCCGATGGCGGGGTCGGCGGCGCGTAACAAGGGCATGGCGCTGTTCCCGCGCAAGGTGAACGGCAAATATATGATGATCGGCCGCCAAGACGGCGAGAACATCTACCTGATCGAGTCCGACGATGTGAGGCATTGGGACGAAGGGCAGATCCTGCTCAGGCCGCATTATCCTTGGGATCTCGTCCAGATGGGCAATTGCGGCCCGCCGATCGAGCTCGAAGAGGGCTGGCTGCTGCTTACACACGGCGTGGGCGCGATGCGCAAATATTCGATCGGCGCCGCGCTGCTCGACAAGAACGATCCGTCAAAGGTGATCGGCCGCACCGCCGAGCCACTGATCGCTCCGGGCGATGCCGATCGCGAGGGCTATGTGCCCAATGTCGTCTACACCTGCGGTGGTATCCGCCACGGCGACAAGATCTTCATGCCTTATGGCGTCGCCGACAGCTCGGTCGCGTTCGCTTTTGTCCCGATCCAGTCGCTGCTAGCGCAGATGGCGTAACCTTTCAGAGTGTGTTTGCAGATGCGCCCTCCGGGCGCACCGCCTCGAAATGCGCTCTTCCGCGCATTTTCAGACGACAGACTCTCACCGATACCCAATCTCTTCTGCGGTCGGCTCGATCTCGTCCGCGGCCGGTGCGCCGCGAATCGCGGACTGCGTCCATAGATACAGCAGCAATATTCCCCCCGCGAACGCCGCGGGCGCCAGCCACAGCGCCACAGTCTCGAACCCGTTCACGATCGCGAGCGGTGCATCGATCGGTGGTATCGGCGACGCGCGGTTGGCCCAGGCGACGATGCCGGCGAATACGACGCCGAACAGGCTCTCGCCGACAATCAGTCCGGTCGCGGCGAGCACGCCCATCCGTTGCGCGAACCCTGGGTTCTTCGCCTTCGCCGCCCATCTCTCATAAAAATGGCCGACGACCGAGCCGATCGGAATCAGCAGAGTCAGCGCCATCGGCAAATAGATTCCCATTCCGACCGCGAGCGGCGGCAATCGCATCTTGCCTGCCTTCCCCAGCAATTCATCGATCACAATGACCACCGCGCCGATCGCGGCGCCGGCACCGATCAGGCCCCAATCGATGTCGCCACCCAACACGCCCTTGGCCAGGCTCGAGATCAGCGCTGCTTGCGGCGCGGACAGCGCGTTCGGCCCCGCGTTGGGCATGCCGACGAAACCGAGCGTGTTCTTGAGCAAGTCGAGCACTTCGGGAATCGCCAGCGAGCCAAACACCACGCCGATCACCAGCGCGACCTGCTGCTTCCACGGCGTCGCACCGACGAGCTGCCCGGTCTTGAGATCCTGGAGATTGTCGTTCGAAATCGTGGCGACCGAAAACACGATCGCCGTCGCGAACAGCGCATAGGCCACGAGCGCGTTGGTCCGTTGTGGGTCGTGGCTATGGCCGAAAAACAACACCAGCAGTACCGACGCGCCCACCACGGCAAGAATGCCCACGCCCGACACCGGGCTGTTCGAAGCCCCGATCAGGCCCGCCATATAGCCGCAGATGGCGGCAATCAGGATCGCAACTACCAGGATGTAGAGGGTCGATACGCCGACCACGAGCAGCCCATGCTCATGGACCGGCCCACCGGCCGAGAAGGTCCAGAGCAGCCAGGCGATCGGCACGAGCAGCGCCAGCACGGTCCCTGCCACGATACCGATCGGCAGATCGCGTTCGGTCAAATCGAGCACAGTGCCCGTGGCGCGGGCGCGCGACGCCGCCATCGCCGATCGGATCCCACTGACGATCGGGCCAACGATTCGCAGCAAGGACCAGATCGCCGCGACGCCGATCGTGCCGGCACCGATGATCCGGGCTTTCTGGCGAAAGGTTGCGCTCACCAGCGCATCGACGTCGGCAGCGCTCGTTCCGTGCGTCAGATACGGAACCAGGCCGGCCCAGGTGATCAGCAGTCCGAAGAACATGGCTACGCCAACCGACAGGCCGACGAGATGCCCCACGCCGATCAGCGCCATCGAATAGCTGGCGGAAACGCCGGTGGCGCTCGATCCGACCGCGAAGTTCTTTGCGGCCTCCTCCGCGACCAGCTTCATCTTGGCGAGCAGCGCGAACCCCGCCGAGACGATCGATCCGAGGATGATGACGCGCAGCCCGCGTGCATTCTCATCGGCGCCGCGGTCGGAACCGGCGCCGACGCGGAGCACTTCCGCCGCCGCTACGCCTTCGGGATAGGGCAAGTCCGATCCGGTGACGAGCGCGCGACGCAGCGGCACCGACAGCATGACGCCCAATGTGCCCCCGACCGCGCAGACCAGTACGGTCGTCCAATAGGGGAAGCCCTGCCACCACCCGACGAGAATGAGACCCGGCAGAACGAAGATGATCGCCGCCAACGTGCCCGCGGCCGATGCGATCGTCTGGACGATGTTGTTCTCGAGGATCGTCGCGTCAGGCAGATAGCGCAGGATTGCCATCGAGATCACTGCGGCGGGAATCGAGGTGGCAAAGGTGAGGCCGACCTTGAGACCGAGATAGACATTTGCGGCAGTGAACAGCACCGTGATCACGCCGCCGAGGAGGATGCCGCGGAAGGTCAGCTCGAGCGTGGGGCGTGTCGCCATCAATCGGGTTCCTGCAAGCGATGGGAGGTGCGCATCGCGAGCGGCAAGCCGGCGGCAAAGAGCCGAGGGCAGGCGAGCGAGGGATGCGCGTGCATTCCTCTTGGTGCCAGCATTGCCGCACCCGCGACAGCCTTTTCTCGCCCTGGTGGGGCAGACGCGGAAACGCCCGCCCTCCGCGAGGAAGGCGGGCGCTCCGCGTTCACTTGTACCCGGTCTCGATCACCCCTGCACCAGGTCGACCACGACAAAGCCGCCGCCTGCCTTGCGCTGCACGAACAGCAGCACTTGCTTGCGTCCGGCGGTCTTGGCCTGAGCGACGGCGCGCGAGACCTGCTCGACCGTCGTCACCGGCGCGCGATCGACCGAAGTGATCACGTCGCCGCGGCGCAGGCCCTTTTCGGCCGCGTCGCTCGCGGGGCTGGCCTGCGCAACCACGACACCCTTGGTGGCTGGGTCGACGCCGATCTGCCGCGCGATCTGCGGAGTCAGCGGCACCAGGTCGAGGCCGAGCGCGGAGGCCTGCTGGGTGTCGCCTTCGCCGCCACCGCGATTGCCGCCGCCAAGCGGATTGTCGTCATCGTCCTGGTTGAACCCGGCGAGTTGATCCTCGGGAGGACGCGTGCCGAGCGTGATGTCGAGCGCGACGCGCTTGCCGTCACGGATCAGCTCGAACGGCACCTTGGTGCCCGGCGGCTGGTTGGCGACGAGATAGCTCAGCGTGGTGTCGCTGGTGACGTCCTTGCCGGCGACCTTGATGATCACGTCGCCCTGTTTGATCCCCGCCTTTTCCGCCGGGCCGCCCGGCTCGATCCGCGAGATCACTTCGCCCTTGTCCTTGGGCACGCCGAGCGCACTCGCGAGATCGCTGTCGAGCGGCTGGAGGCCGACGCCGAGATAGCCGCGTGCGACCTTGCCGCCCTTCATCAGCGTGTCGACGATCGGCTTGGCCGATTCGGCGGGGATCGCGAGGCCGATGCCGACGTTGCCGCCGGTCATCGACAGGATCTGCGAATTCACGCCGATCACATTGCCGTTCAGGTCGAACATCGGGCCGCCCGAATTGCCCTGGTTGATCGCGGCATCGGTCTGGATGAAGCGGTCGTACGCGCCGCCCTGGCCGGTGACGCGGTGCACCGCCGAAATGATGCCGGCGGTCACGGTGCCGCCCAGGCCATAGGGCTGGCCGATCGCGACGATCCAGTCGCCGACGCGCGAGCGGCTCGAATCGCCCCATTTTACGAACGGCAGGTTCGTCGCGCCTTCGATCTTGAGTACCGCGAGATCGGACGCTGGATCGCGTCCGATCAGCTTCGCCTTATATTCGCGGCGGTCGGTCAGCGTGACGGTGATCGAATCGACCGTCGCGCCGCGCGCGCCGGGGGCGACGACGTGGTTGTTGGTGACGATATAGCCGTCGGGCGAGATCAGGAATCCCGAACCGAGCGACGTCGCCTTCTGGCGAGTCGGCTGCGCCTGGAAACCGAACTGCTCGAGCGGCGTGCCGGCGAGCGGGTTCTGTGTCTGGACATGCTGCTCGGTCGAGATGTTTACCACGGCCGGCGATAGCTTGGCGACCATGTCGGCGAAGCTCATCGGAGCGCCGGCCTTGGGCGCGGCGGCGGCAATGGCGCCCGGCTCGTTCTGCGCGGTCTGGGCACCGGCCGGATGGTCGACGCTTAGCGCAACGGCGGCGCCGCCGAGCAACAGGGCGGAAGTGATGGCGTAGGCGTAACGCACAGGAAGCTTTCCTCTCAGCTCTGAAATCCTAAGTCCCCTCGGGTCGATTTGGCCGGCACTAGCTGAACGCCGATTGAATATGAACGAACGTGCAGCCTCGCGGTTCGATCGCAGAAGATGGGGATATCCGGGCGATTTTGCCAGTCCCTACGCTACGGAACGGTGTCCGACGTCGGGCGGTTCCCCTTCGCCGCCTCCCCAGACGCGGAACGCCCAAGGGAGGCGTTGATTATTTCGCTTCAAACTGACGCAGATAGCCGTTCTGCGGCGACAGGACGATCGACGTGTCGCCCATCGACTGGCCCGATTGCCCGACGAAGGTGGTGCGGTACGACTGCATCGCGCGGTAGAAGTCGTAGAAGGCGGGATCCTTGTTGTAGCTCGCGGCATAGATCTGCGCGGCAGTCGCATCGGCTTGCGCCTGGATGATCTGCGCTGACCGCAGACCTCTCGCCGAGATCGTCGTGGCTTCCTGCAGCCGCGCGGTACGCATCCTCTCGAATGCGCTTTCGAGCGGCGTTCCACTGGGGAGTTCGGCCTGTTTGATTCGAACGTCCACGATCTGCACGCCGTACTGGCTGGCGATTCGCTGCAGCCCGGCCCGGATGTTGTCCATCACGACGCCGCGTTCGGGGCTCAACAACTCGTCCATCTTGCGCTTGCCGAGTTCGTTGCGCAGCGCCGCGCGCAAAATGGGTTGCAGCTGATCGGCGACGCGATCCTCGTTGCCCGCGGTCTGCACCATCTTGACCGGGTCGACCACGCGGTAGCGCGCGAACGCATCGACTTCGACGCGCAACTGGTCGGTCGACAGCACCTGTTGGCCTTCGAGATCGATGTCGCGGACGCGCTTGTCGACCCAGACGACGCTCTGCAGGAACGGGATCTTGATCTTCAGCCCGGCATTGGTGTGTCCGAAGCTTTCGCCCTGGCGCCAGGCATTTACCGTGCCGACTGGATTGCCGAGGTTCAGGATCACGGCCTGACTCGTCTCCGAGACGATATAGAGGGTGTTGTACAGCACCAGCAGCACGCCAAGTGCTGCTACGACCAGCACCATCGGACTGCGGATCAGCGACGCGTTCACTGCGCGGCTCCCTGTTTGGTAGCCGTTTCGCTCGATCCCTTGAGCTGCGGCAGTGGCAGATACGGCGTGACGCCGGGCGCTTCGACGATCGTCTTGTTCGATTTCGCGAGTACCTGCTCCATCGTCTCGTAATAGAGGCGGCGCTTGGTCACTTCCGGCGCGAGCTTGTACTGCTCGTACAGCTTATCGAATTGCGCGGTCTCGCCTTGCGCCGCGGCGATCTTCTGCTGGGCATAGGCGTTTGCATTGTTGACCTGCGCCTGCGCCTTTTGTTCGGCGGCGCTGACCGCCTTGAACGCTTCGTCGACCTGCTGGGGGGCAACCGCAGCCTTTATCGCGACGATCTGGATTCGCACGCCGGCATGATAGCGGTCGAGGATCGACTGCATGTTCTGCTGGACACGCGCCGCGATGCGGTCCTGGCCCGATCCGATCGCGGCGTTGAGCGGCACCGTGGCGATCACTGCGCGCATCGCACTCTCCGCGACCGCGCGCACCGTTCCCTGCTGGTCGCGGATCTGGAAGCTATAGTCCTCGGGATTCGCGACCTGCCAGTTCACCGAATAGGACAGGTTGATGATGTTCTGGTCCTGCGTCAGCACCAGATTGTCGCCGCCGCTCTCCGGAAAGGTTTCGTTGCGCACCGACATGTCGACGATCGCCACGCTCGCCAACGGGTACGGCATCGTCACCTGCCACCCAGGGCTCAGCGTTCTCGAATAGCGTCCGAGGACCGTGACGACGCCGCGTTCCTTGGCGGCGATGGGATGCACGCTCGTCAGGATGATCCAGGCGGCAACCAGTGCTGCCGCCGCGAGCAGATACCAGCGCCTGGCATCGCCGCCCAGAAAATTGCCGCCGCCACCGCCGCCGCCACGCGCCTTGCGCAGCAGGTCCTCGAGCGGATTGGCCGGGCGCGCGCGCTTGCCGTTCGGCGGAAACGCCCAGGGATTGCGGGGTCCGCCGCCCTGGCCGCCGTTCGAGCCGCCCTCGTTGTTGTTGCCGCCGCTTCCCCAGGGACCCTTGGAATCGTTGCGCAGGATGTCGGCGTCTGTGCGCCGGCCGGTGATAGTCATGGCGCTTCTTATAGGGAGCCCGCCAAGGAATTACAGGGTCGCTTGTCGCGATTGTGCGCATGCGACGAGTTTCGGCACCTTCCTGCGAAATTGGCTCTTCCGCGAACTTCGTATCGCCCTATGTCGCGCGATATGACCGATCTTGCTGCACTTGAAGCCGCGCTTGCCCCGATCGCGGCCGGCCGCGCCACTGTTCGCTTCGACGATGGGCGCGCGAATATCGTCCTCGATGTAACCGGGCTGCCCGCGGCTTCGCACGCCGAACTCGAAGCCGACGTCCGGCGCGTAGCGGAGGGCCTGGCCGGAGTGCGCGAAGTTCGCGTTCTGCTGACCAGCGAGCGTCGCCAGCGCAGGCTTATCGCGGTCGCCAGCGGCAAGGGAGGCGTCGGCAAGTCGACCGTCGCCGCCAATCTCGCGATCGCTGGCGCGCGCCGGGCAAGCGGTCGGGCTTGTCGACGCCGACATCTATGGCCCGTCGCAGCCCAAGCTGCTCGGAGTGGAAGGTACCCGGCCGCGCTCCGAAGGCGAGAAGCTGGTGCCCGTGCCGACGCCTTATGGCGTGCCGCTGCTGTCGATGGGCCAGCTCGTCGCGCCCGATCAGGCGATCGCGTGGCGCGGTCCGATGGCAGGTGGCGCGCTCGGACAGCTGGTCGATGCGCATTGGGACGCCGACCTGCTCGTGCTCGACTTGCCGCCGGGTACCGGCGACGTGCAGCTCACGATGGTTCAGAAGCACAAGCCGGCCGGCGCCGTGATCGTCTCGACGCCGCAGGATCTCGCGTTGATCGATGCCAGGCGCGCGATCGACCTGTTCGCCAGGACCGGCGTGCCAATCATCGGGCTGGTCGAGAATATGGCGGGCTATGCCTGCCCGCATTGCGGCGAGGTGTCGGAGCCGTTCGGCAGCGGCGGCGCGGAGGCGGCGGCCCAGGCGCTCGGCATTGCGTTCCTCGGCCGCGTGCCGCTCGACATCGCGATTCGCACCGCGTCGGACGCGGGCACGCCTCCCGCTGCCGGGAACGGGCCCGAGGCCGCAGCGTTCGAGGCGATAGGGAGCCGCGTGCGGGATTGGCTCGCGCAACAAGGATGAAGCGATGCCGTTGACACGCGACACCGACATCAAGGCGCTGCTCGAACGAGTCCACACCATCGCGCTGGTCGGCGCATCGGACCGGCCCGACCGGCCGAGCCATCGAGTGATGGCGTTCCTCCAACGCCACGGCTATCGCGTGATCCCGGTCAATCCACGGATCGCCGGCGCGCGGCTGCTGGGCGAGACTGTAGAGACCGAACTGGGCGCGATCGCCGAGCCGGTCGACCTCGTCGACATCTTCCGTCGCCCCCAGGCTGCCGGCGAAGCGGTCGATGCCGCGATCGCCGCGCGTGTGCCGGCGGTGTGGTTGCAACTCGGCGTGATCAACCCCGAGGCCGCGGCGCGCGCCGAATCGGCCGGATTGCAGGTGGTGATGGACCGCTGCCCTGCGATCGAGATCGTGCGGCTCGAGACGGCCACGGCCCGCGCATGACGCAGTGATCCTCCGTGTCGGGGAATATTCCGCGACCTCCGCGCCTCCGCGCGACTCAATCTTCGCCCGTTCGAGTCGATCGGTTCAATCGCGCAGCAACTCGTTGATGCCGGTCTTGGCGCGCGTCTGCGCGTCGACGGTCTTGACGATGACCGCGCAATAGAGGCTCGGCTTGCCGTCCCCGCCGCCCATGCTGCCAGGCACCACCACGGCATAGGGCGGCACTTCGCCGCGATGGACTTCGCCGGTCGCGCGATCGACGATCTTGGTCGAGGCGCCGAGATATACGCCCATCGACAACACTGCGCCTTCGCCGACTCGCACACCCTCGGCGACTTCGGAACGTGCGCCGATGAACGCACCGTCGCCGATGATCACCGGATCGGCCTGGAGCGGCTCGAGCACGCCGCCGATGCCGGCGCCGCCGGAGATATGGACGTTGCGGCCGATCTGCGCGCAGCTGCCGACGGTCGCCCAGGTGTCGACCATCGTGCCTTCGCCGACGAACGCGCCAATGTTGACGAAACTCGGCATCAGCACCGCGCCCTTGCCGATGAACGCGCCGTGGCGGACAATGCTGCCTGGAACTGCGCGAAAGCCTGCGGCACCGAACGCATTCTCGCCCCAGCCGGCAAATTTCGACGGAACCTTGTCGAACCAGTTGGCGCCGCCCGGACCGGGCATCAGCTGATTGTCGTTGAGCCGGAACGACAGCAGTACTGCCTTTTTGAGCCATTGGTTGACGCGCCAGGCGCCGTCGACCGGCTCGGCGACGCGCGCCGCGCCGCGATCGAGCAGGTTGAGCACTTCGGCGACTGCCTCGCGGATGGCGCCCTCGGTGCCCGAGTTGAGGCTCGCCCGCGCTTCCCACGCGGCGTCGATGGTGGCTTCGAGGTCGCTCAAATGTCGCTCTCCAATATATCGTGCAGCCAGTGGCCGAGGTCGGTGATGGTGAAGTCGATGAAGCTGCGGTCCTCGTCGGGCGCCTGTTCGGAGCCATTGTCGATCCAGACCGTGGTCATGCCGATCGCCTTGGCAGGCTTGAGGTTGCGCGCCATGTCCTCGACGAACAGCGAATGGTGCGGATCGAGGTCATATGCCTCGCACAGCCCATGATAGGCACTGGGGTCGGGCTTGGGCCGATAGGCGGTCGCGTGGATGTCGTGCACCGCTTCGAAGCTGGCGCCGAGCCCGAGCCGGTCGAGCACTTTCGCAGCATAAGGCGCGTCGGCGTTGGTGAAGATCAGCTTGCGCCCCGGGAGCAACGCCAGTGCCTCCGCCAGCGGGGCGTTGTGTTCGAGCGCGTGCATCTCGACGTCATGCACGAATGCCAGATAGTCGTGCGGATCGATCGCATGCTCCTGCATCAGTCCGGAGAGCGTGGTGCCGTGCCCGATGAAATAGGCCTTCTGGATCCGGCGGGCCTCGACGGCGTCGACTTCGAACATCTGCGCGACATAGTCGGTGATACGCAGATCGATATGCGCGAACAGGTTCGCGCTCACCGGATAGAGCGTGTTGTCGAGATCGAAGATCCAGTTCCGGATATGGGCAAGGCGCGCCAGCATCGCGCGCGCCGTCTAGGCGTCGAGGAGAAGCGCGGCAAGCAGGGTTTGCGCGCCGCCGTTAAGTCGCTCTAAATCGGCGATGGCTCAGTTATCGTCGCTTGCCGGAAGGAGTTGGAGTGGAATTGGCGTTAGGCAAACGACTGCTGCAGGGCGTGGCACTGGCCGGGTTGGCGGCGCTCGGCGCCTGCGGAGGGAGTGGCGGTGTGACGAGCACGCCGGCGCCGATCTCGTCGCCGACCCCGAGTCCGACTCCCGCGCCGACTCCGACACCCACGCCGACGCCCAGCGTCAACTACGATACCGCCGAATATCGCGCGACCGTCGGCGCGGTTTCGATGAACGCGCTCACGGCCTATAATGCCGGCGGCACCGGGCGCGGCGTGCTGGTCGGCGTGATCGACAGCGGGATCGACTTGCAGAGCGGCGAGTTCGTCGATGCCAACGGTGTGTCCCGGATCAGCGCGGCGTCGACCGACACTGCGGGCAACAGCTCGATCGACGATGTCGGCGGCCATGGGACCGCGGTGGCGTTCACGCTGGCCGGCCGCCGCAACGGCGCGAACACGCACGGCGTCGCGTTCGACGCGACATTGCTCGTGCTGCGTACCGACGATCCTGGCAGCTGCACCAAGACCAACAGCGACGGCACCTCGGGCTGCAGCCACACCGATAGCGCGATCGCGCAGGCGCTCGACGTTGCCACGACCAACCATGCGCGGGTGGTCAACATTTCGCTCGGCGGCTCGTCGCCGAATTCGGGACTGCTCGCCGCAATGAAGCGCGCCACCCAGGCCGGCACCGTGATCGTGATCAGCGCCGGCAACGAGTTTGACAATGATCCGACGACCGCGGCCAACCCCGATCCCTTCGCCGCGACTCCGGCGAACAACTCGAGCATCAACAACGGGCTGATCATCATCGCCGGATCGATCAAGGGCGCGACCGCGAGCCCGGGTTCGCCCGACACGATCTCCGCCTTCAGCAATCGTGCCGGAACCAGCGCGGACTATTATCTCGCCGCGGTGGGCGAGGACGTCCGCGCGCCGGACCAGACCGGCGCTGCCTTTCTCTGGTCGGGCACGTCGTTCGCCGCGCCGCAGATCTCGGGCGCCGTCGCGCTGCTTGCCCAGGCGTTCCCGAACCTCAGCGGTGCCGAGATCGTCAACCTGCTGCTCACTACTGCGCGCGATGCCGGCGCACTGGGCACCGACACGGTGTACGGCCGCGGCATCCTTGATCTCACGCGGGCATTCCAGCCGGTCGGATCGACGTCGCTTGCGGGCACGTCGAGCGCGGTGTCGCTCGCTTCGAATGCCGTGCTGTCGACTCCGATGGGCGACGCCCGGCAGGGCGAAGTCGGCGCGATCATCCTCGACGGCTATAGCCGCGCCTATGCGCTCGATCTCGCCGCGGGCATCGCACGCCAGGCGCCGACGCGCAGGCTCGCCGGCGCCTTGTCGACGCGCACGCGCAACCTCGGCGCGGCGACGCCGGGATTCGCTGTCGCGGTGTCGATCGCACCGGGGCGCGATCGCACGCTGGTCGATCGGCTCCAGCTGTCGCCGGGCGCGGCCGAACGGGCGCGCGTGCTCGCGGCATCGGTGACGGCGCAACTCGGCAACAAGGCTAGCTTCGCCCTCGGCGCATCGGAAACCGGCGCGGCGCTTGTCGGTCGGCTTCAGGGCCGGTCGGATCCGGCGTTCCTGATCGCGCGCGATCCGACCGCCGACGCCGGCTTCGACAGCTTGGTCCATGGTTCGAGCGCGCTGCGCTATCGTGTCGGCAACTGGGGCGTGACGCTTGGCGCCGAACACGGCGACGTACTAGCGCAGCGCATTGCCGCGGCCGGCGCGCTCGCCCGGCACCCCGAGCATCATGGGTACAGCCGCGCGACGCTCGGAATCGACCGCCGTTTCGGCGGCCTCACCGCGACACTCGATGCGAGCCTGCTCGCCGAGGATCGCAGCCTGCTCGGCGCGCAGTTCACTTCCGGGCTCGGCGCGGCACGTGGCGACAGCCTGTTTGTTGATCTCGGCCTGCGTCAGGCGATCGGCAGCTGGTCGCTCGGCGCGATCTGGCGCCAGGGCTGGACCTTCGCGCACCTCTCGGGGCTTGCCGGCGGCGGGCTGATCCGCAGCGACGCCTTCGCGCTGGACCTTGGCAAGGTGGGCCTGTTCGATCACGGCGACCATTTCGGTCTGCGCCTGGCGCAGCCGCTGCGCGTCGCGAGCGGCGGGCTCGCACTCGTGCTGCCGAGCGACTATTCGTACGACAGCGCCAGCGTGACGGCGTGGCACAGCGAGGCGTTCAATCTCGCGCCCAGCGGGCGCGAACTCGATCTGGAGCTTAGCTACGGCCGCGCGTTCGCCGGCGGCAGTCTCGACGCCAATCTCTATCTACGCCGCCAGCCGGGCAATATCGCAAGCGCGCCCGCCGAGCATGGGGTTGCAGTGCGCTGGGTGCGCGGGTTCTGAGAAGCTTTTTGGGAACGCACTAGCCGGCGCTTTGAAAAGCGCGCTCTTCCGCGCTTTTCCAAACTGTGCTCTGACGCCCGCGCTGGACGAAGCGCATGGCACCCCCCATCTGGCGCCGATGACCGACTATTCACTGCTCGACCTCGTCAACATCGTGCAAGGGGCCGACCTTGCCACCGCGCTCGCCAACTCAGCCGATCTCGCGCGCCATGCCGAGGCCGAAGGCTATAAGCGAATCTGGATCGCCGAACACCATGGGATGGGCGGCGCGGGCGGCGCCGCGACGTCGGTGGTGATCGCGCATCTCGGCCAGGCGACGCGCACGATCCGCGTCGGCGCGGGCGGGATCATGCTCCCGAACCATGCCCCGCTTGCAATTGCCGAACAGTTCGGAACGCTCGACGCGCTGTTCCCCGGCCGCATCGATCTGGGACTCGGCCGCGCCCCGGGGTCGGACATGCGCGTGGCACAGGCGCTGCGACGCGGGCTCAACGCCGATCCCGACCAGTTCCCGCGCGAAGTGATGGAGCTGCAGAGCTATTTCGCCGACGACGGCAAGACCGGTATCCGTGCCACGCCGGGTGCGGGCGCGAATCCGGAGTTGTGGATTCTCGGCTCGAGCACGTTCGGCGCGCAGCTCGCGGCGCTCCTCGGGCTGCCCTACGCCTTTGCCGCGCATTTCTCGCCGGCGCAGATGGACGAAGCGGTCGAACTCTATCGTCGCCACTTTCGTCCGTCGGACATTCTCGCCGCGCCGCGCCTGATGATCGGCATCAATGTCATCGCTGCCGACAGCGACGAGGATGCTGAATATCTCGCCAGCTCGCACCAGCAGGCGTTCGTCGCGCTCCGCTCGGGCAAGCCGCGACGGATGCCGCCGCCCGTTCACAACTATCGAGAAACGCTCGATGCCTTTGGTTCGGCGGTGCTCGATCAGATGCTGTCGGGCTCCGCCGTGGGCGGTCCAGCGACGCTCGCCGACAAGCTCCGCACACTCATCGCGCGCACGGGCGCGGACGAACTGATCCTGCACAGCCCGATATACGATCATGACGCGCGCAAGCGCAGCCTGATCATCGCGGCGGAGGTAATGCGCGCGCTGACGCCGCGTGAAGCATCGGCTATGCCGGCGGAATAGAAGGGGAGCGATTCCGATGCGCTACGACTTGTCCGGGACCGTGATGCAGACCGTCTCGATCGATCTCGAACGTGGCGAACGCATCGTCAGCCAGACGCATCAGATGGCGTGGATGAGCGACGGCATCCGCATGGATACGCACACCGGCGGAGGGCTGTTCGCGGGACTCAAGCGCGCGATCAGCGGCGGCAGTCTGTTCATCACCGAATATATCGCTGACACCGCAGGCCATGTCGCGTTTGCGCCGCGTTTTCCCGGCAAGATCATGCCGGTCGCGCTCGGGCCCGGCCAGTCGCTGATTTGCCGCCGCGAAACTTTCCTGTGCGCCGAATATTCGGTCAGCCTTGACATCGCACTGCAGCAAAGGCTCGGCGCAGGCGTGTTTTCTGGCGAAGGCTTCATTCTCCAGCGTGTCACTGGCCCGGGCACGGTGTTCCTCGACCTGTCGGGCGAAGTCGTCGAGAAGAATCTCGCACCGGGGGAGCGGCTTCTCGTGCACGCCGGACACATCGGCATGCAGGACCCGAGCATCCAGGTCGACATCCAGATGGTCCGCGGGTTCCGCAACATATTGTTCGGCGGCGAAGGCCTGTTCCTCGCGACGCTCACCGGGCCCGGACGCGTGTGGCTGCAATCGATGCCAGTGATGAACCTCGCCGAAGAGATCGCACGGCACCTGCCGGGCGGCGATGAAGGTCGCAGTTCGGCTGGCGCACTGGTCGGCGGCGGCGTCGCTGGCGCGGCACTCACCGGCCTGCTGGGCGGGATACTCGGCAACGAGTGATGGCTGGATTGTCCGGTTCGTAACATTGATTTGTCGGACTATTGTCGGGGTCGGCCGCCCCCTTTACGGTCGCGCGCACATCGTTGCCGGGCGGCGTTTCCGCGGTCCGTCGAGGCAAATGCGTGAGGGGCCATGGCAAATCCGAAAAACCGTCAGTCCGGCATAGGGTGCCGGTCAAGCGGCTTTGCCCGTCGGGTATTATCGATGGTTGCGCTGGCAGGCATGGCGGCCGGCACGGCCTCCGCGGACGAAGCACGCCAGTCCGCGCCCACGACTGCAGCGCAATCCGCAGTCCACGAATTCCCCACAATCCTCTACGGGGCCGCCTATTACCACGAATACATGCCCTACGAGCGTCTCGAAAAGGACGTGGCGATGATGAAGGCCGCCGGCTTCAATGTCGTGCGGATGGGCGAATCGACCTGGAGCCTCTGGGAGCCCGAGGACGGTCGCTTCGAATATGACTGGATGGATCGTGTCGTCGAGGCGATGGGCAAGGCGGGCATCAAGGTCATCATGGGCACGCCCACCTATTCCATCCCCGCCTGGATGGCGCACCAACACCCCGAGATTCTCGCGCGTCGGATGAACGGTCAGCCGAACAGCTATGGCATGCGCCAGAACATGGACACCGATTCACCAGCCTATCGCTTCTATGCCGAGCGGCTGATTCGGCGCATCGCCCAGCACTATAAGGACAATCCCAATGTCATCGGCTGGCAGGTCGACAACGAGACCTCGCCCTATGGCGCCGCGAATGACGATGTGTTCATTGGCTTCCAGCATTATCTCGAAAAGAAGTTCGGCACACCGGAAGCGCTCAGCAAGGCCTGGTTCCTCAACTATTGGGGGCAGGACCTCCACCATTGGGAGGATCTCCCGCGCCGCGACGGCGCGCAGAGCACGGGCTACAAGCTCGAATGGTCGCGCTGGAGCCAGATGCGCGTTACCGACTTCCTGCATTGGCAGGCCGCGCTGATCCGCGAATGCGCCGCGCCACGCCAGTTCGTCACCACCGATTTTGCGGGCGCGATGCACGCCGACGTCAACGAGGAAGCGGTCTCGCGGGCGCTCGATATCCCCGCGGTCAACATCTACCACTGGGGATCGCAGGATGGGTATAATGGCGCCGACCAGGCCGCGCAGGCCGATTTCACGCGCTCGCTGAAGCGCGGCAACTTCCTCGTCACCGAAACCAACGCGCAGACGACCGACTGGAGTTCGTCTGCCCAATACCCGCCTTATGACGGCCAGTTTCGCCAGGACGTCTATACGCACATCGCGAACGGCGCCAACATGGTCGAATATTGGCACTGGGCGTCGATTCCCGCGAACCAGGAGATGTATTGGAAAGGCGTGCTGTCGCACGACCTCGAGCCCAACCGGGCCTATGCCGAGATGAGCCGCACCGCGCACGAACTGCAGAAGATCGGGCCCAGGCTCGTCAACCTCCAGATCCACCGCGATGTCGCAATCCTGTGGAGCCGCGACTCGCTCAACGCGCTCAACGACATGCCGTTCGCAAAGGACCGTGCCGACTATGGCTCGCTGGTGCGGCAACTCCATCGCGCGCTCTTCGATCTGAACACCGGGGCGGATTTCGTCTTTCCCGAGACGCAGGACTTCTCCGCCTACAAGCTGCTGATCGTGGCCGCCCTGTACGTCGCCGACGATGCGCTGCTCCAGCGCATCTCCGATTATGTCAGGAAGGGTGGGCATGTGCTGATGACGTTCAAGAGCGGGTTCGCCAACGAAAACACCGCAGCGCGCTGGACCATGGCGCCGGGCCCGCTACGCGCGGCGCTCGGCTTCCATTACCAGGAATTCTCCAATCTCGCCGGCCCGCTGGCGCTGAAGGACGATCCCTATCACGTGGGCGGGGACAACAAAGTCCAATATTGGGCCGAGTTCCTCCAGCTCGATACGGCGAAACCGCTCGCCTATTACGATCACCCCTTCTTCGGGCGGTGGCCGGCCATCACCATGAACAGCTATGGCGCCGGCCAAGTCCTTTATGAAGGTACCTATTTGACCGATCGGCTGCAGACCGAACTGCTGCGGACCTATCTCACGCAGCTCGGGCTGAGCGGGCTCGACCAGCAGCTGCCGGCGCACGTCCATGCGCAAAGCGGCACCAATGGCTTTCATCGCCAGTTGCGCTACTATTTCAACTATTCAGGCAGCGCGGTCAGCTTCGCCTATGCCCGCGGCACCGGAACCGACCTGCTCAGTGGCACCAGGGTCGCGCCGGGCGACAAGCTCGCGCTCGCACCATGGGAGGTGGCGATCGTCGAGGAAGACGCGAAATAGCGCGGCGCACGCCAAGTTGCTGAAGTTTTTCGCGAAACTGCCAGACCTCGCCCGTCGGGTCGTCTTGGTAACAAACCGGGCCGCGCCGTTGTCATGATCGTAATCATGTTCGTCTAACAAGAATAGCCAACCGATTTCCGGACGGAGTTCATCGCGTGGCTATTCCGGTTCATGCCCGCTCTCGCGCCGCAAGACGAACGAACGCGCAGCTGGTCGAAGCCGGCGGCAGCGTCGGGGCGGACTGCCCTATTCCGTCCAGGTCGGACCTGCTCGCCGAAGCCATGAACAATATGCCGCACGGCGTGGTGATGTTCGATTCCGAAGCCAGGATCGTCGTCAGCAACCGGCGCTACATCGAAATGTACCGGCTGTCGGACGCGATCGTGACGCCCGGCTGCACGCTGCGCGAGTTGATTGAGCATCGCAGACAGACCGGGCTGTTTTCCGGAGATGTCGAGCAATATTGCGTCGAGATCCTGAGTGCGATCGCCCGCGGCCAGACCAGCGTGCAGGAAACCCTAACCGCCGATAGCCGGACGATTCGTGTGGTCAACGAGCCGATACCGTCGGGCGGCTGGATCGTGACTCACGAGGATGTGACGCACCACCGCGCGGCCGAGACGAAGATCGCGCATCTCGCGCACCTCGCGCTTCACGACGCGCTCACCGGCCTGCCCAACCGAGCCTTGTTTGAGACCCAGCTCGAAAACGCGCTGCTGCTTACGGCGGATGGCGAGCATCTGGCCGTGCATTTCGTCGATCTCGACAACTTCAAGGGAATCAACGACACGCTCGGTCACCCCGTGGGAGACGACTTGCTGCGCACGGTGGCGGACCGGCTGCGGAGCTGCGTGCGGAGGACGGACAAAGTCGCTCGGCTCGGCGGCGATGAGTTCGTCATTCTGCAGACTCCGGTGGCACACGCCGACGAAGCCGCCGACCTCGCCGAGCGCGTCCGCGAGGCGATCGCCATGCCGTGCACGCTGCACGATCATCGTGTCGTGGTAGATACCAGCATCGGCGTCGCGCTGACACCGAACGACGGCATCACCGCCGGCCAGATCTTAAAGAGCGCGGATGTCGCGCTATACGATGCCAAAGCCAGCGGCCGCGGTACCTATCGCTTCTTCCAGCGCGACATGGACCGGCGCATGGTCGAGCGGCGCGCGCTCGAACAGGAATTGTGTGAGGCGCTCGCCAGGGGCGAACTCGAAGTCCATTATCAGCCGCTCGTGAACCTTGAGCGCTCGACGATCACTGCCTGCGAGGCACTCCTGCGCTGGCGCCATCCGGCGCGCGGGATCGTCGCTCCGGGCGAATTCCTGTTCGTTGCCGAAGAGATTGGACTGATCGCGCGCATCGACGAGTGGGTGATACGGACAGCCTGTGCAGAAGCAAAGGGCTGGCCGGATGACGTCGCCGTCACCGTCAACGTCTCGTCCGCGCCGTTCCGCGGCCAGGCGCTGGTGCCGGTGATCACCCAGGCGCTCGCCGCGTCCGGGCTTGCGGCGCATCGGCTGGAGGTAGAGATCACCGAAAACGCATTGATGGAGCAGACCGACGAAACGCTCGCCGTGCTACAACAACTGCATGGACTTGGCGTGCGTATCGCGATCGACGGTTTCGGAACGGGCTATTCGTCGCTGACCTATCTTCGGAAATTTCCGTTCGACAAGATCAAGATCGACCGCTCGTCGATCAACGACCTGTCCGACCGGCACGAGACCACCGCGATCGTGCGCGCCGCGACCGGCTTCGCCGACAGCCTGCATACGACCACCACCGCTGGAGGCGTCGAAACGGTGGAGCAGCGCCGGATCGTCGCGGCGCTGGGCTGCACCGAGATGCAGGGCAATCTATTTTCGGCGGCGCTACCGGCGGAGCAATTGGCCAAGCTGCTCCAATTGCACCGAACTGCAGGAAATATCGCTTGAGTATATTCCGGCGGCGATCAACTCGCCATCGGTAACCGCAGCCGTAACAGCAATCCGCCGACATCCTCGCCTTCTTCTAGCCTCGCCGTGCCGACGTAGATTTCGGCGACGTCGCGAATGATCGCCGTTCGCCGGCCGGTCCCGCCATTGGCGCGCTTACTCGATTTCGAGTCCGCTTGCCGCGTTGCAACGCGGGCGGCGGAGATCATCGTGGCGCCGCAGCAAAATGCGGGCAAATGTTCCCACCACGTGGCGGATTTTCTGGGATCGATCGTTGCTGCGTTGCGTGACAATTATGTTAGCGCACTTCACAAGGGGACCGGAATGCGATCGATTTTGCCCTATCTCCATCCGACGAAGGAAATCGGAAATCCGGCAAACCGTGCCTTGCAGAACGCGGTTGCGGCCATTCCACGGCGGGTGCGGCGATGACGAACCGTGGTCCGGCCTGTTCCCGGCGGAGCGTGGGGCGTGGCGAAATCAGCCGCGTCGCCCATGCGCTCTATCGTGAGCGCCTTCACGATGCCTGATCCCGTCGAGATCGACAGCACCGACTATCGCATCCTGCGTGAGCTCGGAATCGATGGCCGCGCCACCGACGTGGCGCTAAGCGATCGCGTCAATCTGTCGAGCACTGCTGTCGCAAGGCGGCGCAAGATCCTCGAGGAGCGCGGCGCGATCCGCGGCTATTATGCCGATCTCGATTTGTCTCGGCTGGGCTTCGGCATCACCGTGATCGTTATGATCGAGCTGAGTTCGCAAGCCGAGCGCGCGCTGGTCGAGTTCGAGCAGGCGGTGATCGAATGCCCTTCCATGTCCTACTGCAGCTTCGTCTCGGGGAATATGGATTTCCTGATGATCGTCCACGTGCGCTCGTTCGACGATTACGACCGGGTCTATCGCAGCGAATTGTCGACGCTGCCGCACGTCGCCCGCATCCGCAGCAGTTTCGTGATGCGCGAAGTGGGCCAGCGCACCATTCCGCCCGCAGCGCTGACTGCGAACCCCGGATCGTGATTCGCAGGCTTACGAGATAGCTGCGATTCAGCCGAGCCGACGCAGGGATCCGGCGATAATTGGCAATGTCGCGCAGATAATCACATCGTTCAGTCGAAATGCGCGGCATTTTTCACGGAATACGTTGCGTGAGATATGTTAGCTTGCGATCGGCATACAAGTTTGCCCGAAGGTCTCGCGCCATATGTCAAGATCGGTTGATAAAAGGTCTACGTAGCAGCAGGACGGCCATGGCATAATCAGTCGGCGCACGATCGATTGAAGTACAATTGGAGGCGGATGCCCGAGAGTGAAGTATTTCACCCGGGAGACTGCATGACAAACGCATCCTGTACTGCTGCATTCTTGCCATATTGCAAAACTCGTGGACTTCTACTCGAAACGGTGGGTTTGGTGGCGCTGGCTGCCGCCCAACCCGTAGCGGCAAGCGCGGCCGAACCCGTGGTCCTCGCGGCCGCCGCCCCGGATCCTGCGCCGGAGCCGGACGGCGGTCAGGAAACCGAAATCACCGTCACCGGTTCGCGTATCGTTCGTGATGGCTACAGCGCGCCGACACCGGTCAGCGTCATCAGCACCAAGGAGCTCAAAGCGGAGGCGCCTGCCAATATCTCGGATTTCGTCAATACCCTGCCCGCCGTGCGCGGCTCGGGCACGGCGGCAAGCTCGAACGGTTCGCTTTCGAACGGTGCGGCGGGCATCAACAGCGTCAATTTGCGCAATCTCGGCGCCAATCGCACGCTCGTGCTGTTCGATGGGCAGCGCTCGGTCGCCTCGACCACGACGGGGCAGGTCGACGTCAACACCTTTCCGCAATCGCTGATCGAGCGAGTCGAAGTCGTGACGGGCGGCGCATCCTCTGCTTACGGCTCGGACGCGGTTTCAGGCGTCGTCAATTTCATCCTCAACAAGAAGTTCACCGGCCTCGAGCTTTCGGCCGAAAACGGCGTGACCAGCTATGGCGACGCCGCCAACTACAAGGTCTCGATCACGGCCGGCCACGCCTTTCTCGACGGCCGGCTGCGGCTCACCGTCGCAGGCGAATATTTCAAGCAGAATGGCGTCACGACGATCGATCGCGACTGGAACGACACCGGCTATTTCACGGTCAACAATCCGACCTACTCCATAGCTAAGGGCGGCAACTGCGTGAAACCCGCCGGTTACGTCGACGGTACCCCGATCGCAGGGTGCACGCCCGAATATTTTATCACCTCGGGCGCCGGCACCGGCACCTTCTCGGCGGGCGGCCTGGTGACTTCGGGACCGCTCAAGGGAACCTATTTCGGTACGGTCGATCCCGCCACCGGCAAGGCGAGTGTCAACCAGCTCAGCTTCGGCCCGACCAGTGGGCAGTGGATGATCGGTGGCGACTATAACATCGCCAGCGCGGGCCACCGCTCCAGCGCCTCGCTGCAGCCCGCGGAGGTCCGAAAGAGCGTGTTCGGCCGGCTGAGCTACGAAATCTCGCCCGCGATCGAAATCTACGGTCAGCTCGCCTACAACCAGTATCGTGGGCAGAGCTTCTACCAGCAGACCCCGACGACGGGCGTAACGATCAGCGTCAACAATCCGTATCTGCCGGCTGAAGTGAAGGCGAGCATGCTCGCTAACAAGCTGACTTCGATCGCGATCGGCACAAGCAACGTCGATCTCGGTCAGCAGGGCAGCGACAATACGCGCACTGTCTATCGCTATGTCGGTGGCCTCGACGGCGGCTTCGATATGCTCGGCGTCGATTGGAAATATGACGCCTATTTCCAGTTCGGCATGACCAGGACAGCCGAGAAGCTGACGAATGCGTGGAATCTCGCACGCATGGCGCTGGCGAGCGACGTTGTGGCGGCACCGGCCGGGAATGCGCTCGGTGTCGCGCCCGGTACGCCGGTGTGCAATTCCAGCCTCACCAACCCCAGCAACGGCTGCGTGCCGCTCAATCGCATCGGCATCGGCGTCGCTTCGCCCCAGGCGGTCAACTACGTCCTCTACGGCGGCCTGCAGCCGACTCGACTCCAGCGCCTGACCGAGAAGGTCGCTGCGTTCAGCATGCGCACCAACAACCTGTTCACGATGCCGGCCGGCCCAGTCTCGCTCGCGTTCGGCGGCGAATGGCGGCAGGAGGCGGTGTCCGGTTTCGTCGATCCGCTCTACCAGCCGGTGGTTGCCAATGGCGTGACCACCGGCACTTGGATCTACGGCAACTATCTGGCGACGACGGGCAAGTACAACGTCAAGGAAGGCTTCGTCGAGGTCCTCGTACCGCTGATCAAAGGCGCCGACCTCAACGGCGCGGCGCGCCTGACCGATTATTCGACCTCCGGCACGGTGGTTACTTGGAAAGCGGGCCTCACCTATCAGGCCATCCCGGACATCAAGTTCCGCGGCACCGTCTCGCGCGACATCCGTGCGCCCAATCTGCAGGAGTTGTTCGCCGCCGGCACCGGGCGCACGAATACCGTCAACCGGCCCGATACCACCACGGGAACGATCAAGACCGACCAGTTCAACGAATCGACGATCGGCAATACCGGACTGAAGCCCGAAGTCGCGCTTACCTATGGCGCGGGCGCGGTGTTCACGCCGACCTTCCTGTCCGGCTTTGCGTTGTCGGTCGACTATTTCAAGATCGATCTGAGCAGCGCGATCTCCTCGCTCACCGCGCAAACGTTGGTTGATCAATGCTATACGGCGGGCAATCAGAATTCCTGCGCGTACATCTCGACGTCCGGGGGGCGCGGCGTCGTCACGCCGGGTCTCGCGATCACGAGCATCGAGATCAAGCCGATCAACTTCGTCAACGTGAAGACGCAGGGCATCGATTTCGAAGGCAGTTACCGCCGCGCGCTTGGCGATGGTACGGTCTCGCTGCGCGCGCTCGCCAGCTATTCGATCGATCTAAAGACAAATAACGGCATCAACGCCACGACCGACGATACGGGCCAGAACACGGGCGGTCTGCCGAAATGGACCTATCGACTTTCGGCGGGATATGATCTCAATTCAGGCTTCGGCGCGCAGTTCATTGCCCGTGGGGTCAGTGGTGGTGTCTATAACAACAATTACATTGTCTGCTCGATAAACTGCCCGGCATCGAGCGCGGACTACCATACGATCAACTACAACAAGATACCAGGCAAATTCTATTTCGACGTGAACGCCAACTACACTGTCAAATCGAACGGTACGCAGTTCGAGTTTTTCATCTCAATCCGCAATATCCTCAATTCCGATCCGGTGCTGGTCGCGATCGGCCCGAGCGGCAACAACACGCCCGCCTACCCCCAGACCAACCGCGCGCTCTACGACGTGCTCGGGCGCGTCTTCCGCGTCGGCGCGCGCGTGAAATTCTGACTCGTTTCGATCGGTCGGGCGCGGCGCCCGGCCGGTCGCCTTTTCCAAGCCTCATGACCGGAGATCGATCGATGAAAGACGCGCGTTCGAAACTGCTGTCGGCCGCAACCTGCGCGGCCGCCTTGCTGAGTGGCACGGGACTCACGAGCACCACGGCGCAGGCCCAGGCCGATGCCGCGCTCAAGCAGGAGGCGATGGCGAACGTCGATGCACACGCCACGATGGTGCAGCAGGCGGTCGATCAGATCTTCAGCTATGCCGAACCGGGTTTCCAGGAAGTCAAATCGACCAAATATATCGCCGGCCTGCTCGAGAAGAATGGCTTCAAGATCGAATGGGGCATCGCTGGCATTCCGACCGCGTTCAAGGCGACCTGGGGCGAAGGCGGCCCGCTGATCGCGCTCGGCAGCGACATAGATTGCCTGCTCGGCGTTTCGCAATATCCCGGTACCGGCAAGCTGATCCCAATGGTGGCCGGCGCGCCGGGCCACGGCGAAGGGCATAATTCGGGTATGCCGCTGATCGTCGCGGCCGCGATCGCGGCCAAGGACGTGATGACCAAGCACGGCATCAAGGGCCGGCTGATGATCTGGCCGGGCATCGCCGAGGAACTACTCGCCACCAAGGCCTATTATGTCCGCGACGGGCTGTTCAAGGGCGTCGACGCGAACATCTTCACGCACGTCAGCTCGGATTTCGGCACTGCCTGGGGCGAGCTTGGGAACAACGGCCTCGTGTCGGTCGAATATACGTTCCACGGCCGCACCGCGCACGCCGCCGGCGATCCCTGGGATGGGCTGAGCGCGCTCGACGCAGTCGAATTGATGGATACTGCATGGAACTTCCGGCGCGAGCACCTGCCGGTCACGCAGCGTTCGCATTATGTGATCACGAACGGCGGCGGCCAGCCCAATGTCGTGCCCGATCTCGCCACCGTCTGGTATTATTTTCGCGAGCGCACCTTCAAGTCGGTGGCCGACCTCTACAAGATCGGCAACGATATCGCCGACGGCGCCGCCAAGCAGACCGGCACGACCGTCGAGCACCGAATCCTCGGCTACGCCGCCCCCAATTACGGCAACAAGCCGATGGCGGAAGCCGCATACGAGAACATCAAGCTGGTCGGCATGCCGAAATGGACTGCCGATGATCAAACCTTCGCCAAGACCGTGCAGACCACGCTGGGCCGTGAGGTCAAGCCGCTGCCGGCGACGGTCGGCGAACTCTCGACTCCCGCCAATCGCCAGCGCTCGATCGGCGGCGGATCGGACGATGTCGGCGACATCATGTGGACGGTGCCGTCCATCACGATCCGCTTCCCCTCCAACATCCCGAGCATGATCGCCCACAACAAGATCGCAGCGATCGCGATGGCGACGCCGATCGCGCACAAGGGCGCGGTCGCCGGAGCCAAGGCAGTGGCGCTGACGGTGCTCGATTTGATGACGACGCCTGACCTCATCGCAAAAGCCAAGGATTTCCAGCAAAACGTCCAGTTCAAGGAAGACAGCTATGCGCCGCTGATCACCGCGAGCGATAAGCCGGCGATCTGGCTCAATCATGATCTGATGGAGAAGATGCGGCCGCAGATGGCGAAATTCTATTACGACAGTGCCAAATATCCGTCCTACCTGGCACAGCTCGGCATCGCCTATCCGGGCGATGCAGACAAAGACGTTACCGCCAACTGATCCAACGGCGGGCGATCCGGGGAGGATCGCCGCTTCGCTTCGAACCGGTTGCTTGCAGGAGAGCGATGATGCGAGCTTCGAACCTTTCTTGGCTGGTACGCGGCGTCGCGTTGGCCGCGCTGGCCGGCGCGCCGATGGCGCCTGCCTTCGCCGACACGCTTGCCGCCACCTCCGCTAACCAGCATTTCGACGGCTATGTCCCGTTCGCCTGGGATGCCGCGAAGGGCCGTGTGCTGCTCGAAATCCCGGCGTTCGACGAGGACATTCTCTACTATGTGTCTGCCGCGACCAATCCGGGATCGGTCGAGGCGCCGTTCGATCGCGGTGTGCTCTACAGCTCGGTAATCCATTTCGTGCGCTCGGGCGCCAAGGTCGTCGTCAATCGCATCAACCTCAATTTTCGGGCGGTGAGTGGCAGCGCCAAGACGCAGGAAGGCGTCTCCGACAGCTTTCCTAGCTCGGTGCTCGCGGTGCTGCCGGTCGAATCCGATGCCGGGGGCAAAGTGACGGTCGACGCGACGCCGCTGTTCATGCGCGATGCCGCCGGCATCGCCACGCGCTTAAAGCGCGCGAAAATGGGCGACTTCAAATTCGATCCGACGCGCAGCGTCTTCTATCCGAAACGGATGAAGGCCTTTCCGGAGAATTCAGAGATCGAGACGATCTCGACCTTCACTTCGGACGCGCCTGGCCCCGCGATCAACAATGTCACTCCGGACCAGGGCGTATTCACGATCCGCGTCCACCACAGCTTCCTGAAGGCGCCGGTCGGCTATGTGCCGCGCGATGCCGATCCACGCATCGGTGTGAGCGCGATACGCTTCAAAGATTTCTCCAAGCCGTTCGACGATTCGCCGGATACCCAGTGGATCACACGCTGGCGCCTCGTGAAGAAGGACCAGTCGGCCGCACTCAGTGAACCGGTCAAACCGATCACCTACTATTTCGATCCTGCCATCCCTGATCCGATCCGTTCCGCGATGAAGACCGGCCTGTTGTGGTGGAACAAGGCGTTCGAGGCGGCGGGCTTCAAAAACGCGATCCATGCCGAGGATGCGCCCCTCGACATGGACCCGATGGATATCCGCTACGCCTATGTGTTGTGGATCCAGCGCGACGAGCGCGGCTTCTCGTCGAGCGGCAACTACGCCGACCCGCGCACCGGCGAGACGCTGGGTGCCAAGACGCATATGGATACGTACCGCATGCGCACGATCGCCAATTATTATGACGCCTATCGCGGCGCGCTGGCGGCCGACGGCAGCGGCATCGTCGTCGCCGATCCGAGCATCGTCGATGCCGCAGCGTTTGCCGCCATGCCCAAGGCGCAACGCGACATGGTGCTGGTCCGCCAGGCGCTGCTCACGGCGCATGAGCTTGGCCACACGCTGGGCTTCCAGCACAACTGGGCCGCGAACCAGAATGATCGTTCCTCGGTGATGGAATATCCTACGCCGCGCGTGAAAGTGACAAACGGCAAGCTCGACCTCAGCGAAGCGTTCATGAAGTCGGTCGGCGCCTACGATACCTATATGGTGCGCTACGCCTATACGCCGTTTGCGCCGGAACGGGAGAAGGCCGGCCTCGACGGTGTGATCAAGGACATGCGCGATCACGGCGTGGTGTTCACACTCGACAGCGATCCGCGCTGGACGTGGTACGACGATCGCGCAACCCCCGAGGAGAATCTCCGCGAGACCGCCGCGGTGCGCAAGATCGCACTCGCCAATTTCGGTCCGGCGATGCTGAAGCCCGGCGAGGCGCTCGGCGAGATGCGCGACATGCGGCTATGGATCGTCTACTTGCAGCAGCGCTACGCCATCGAGTCGGCAGTAAAATATATCGGTGGGATGCTGCAAAACATCACGGTGAAGGGCGAAGCGCATCCGCTCCCCGCGACCGAGTTCATTCCCGGCGACCGCCAGCGAGCGCTACTCGGTCAGTTGATGGATGCGATCGATCCGAAAAGCCTCGAAATCCCCGAATCGCTGCTGCTTCAGCTCGCCCCGGCGCCTGGGCGCAACTTGGAAGACCTTTCGAAGGACGATGTGTTCGATCAGCTGCGCGCTGCGCGCATCCTCGCGGCAATGGTGGTGGAACCGCTGTTCGATGCCGACCGCGCGGCGCGGATGGTGGCGCTCGCGGCGCGTCAGCCGGGTACGCTCACCTTGCCCGAGATGGTCGATACCGTGCTCGCCCACAGCTGGGGCGCGCCCGTCGACGGCAATGCGCAGGCCCGCGCGCTCCGCCGCGAGGTGCAGGCCGTGACGCTCTCCGCGATGATGATGCTGGGCGGCGCCAAGGATGGATCGCCCGAGGCACGCGCCTATATCCTCGATCGGCTCGCCGGCCTTGCCGAAACGCTCAAGATCCGCACCGGCGACGACGCGCTGTCCGCGGCTTTCTACCGCCAATCGGCGCGCGACATCGCGCGGTACCTCGAGGATCCTGTCGCCAACGCGCCGGCCAGCGCTGCGCCCGATTGGGGCACCGGTCCGCGCTCGCGCTTCCCGCTTCCGCCCGGACCGCCGCTCGGAGGATAAGCGGGAAAATCAACTCGCCATCGGCAGCCGCAGCCGAACCAGCAATCCGCCGAGATCCTCGCTTTCCTCAAGGCTCACTGTGCCGTCGTAGATTTCGGCGACGTCGCGCACGATCGCCAACCCCAGCCCGGTGCCCGGCTTGCCGCTGTCGAGCCGCACGCCGCGGTCGAAGATGCGGATACGGTCGGCTTCGGGAATGCCGCAGCCGTCGTCCTCGACCAGGATCTCGACGAAGCCCTGCTCGGCGCCGACGGTCACGAACACGCTGCCGCCGCCATATTTGGCGGCATTCTCGACGAGATTACCCATCATCTCCTCAAGGTCCTGACGCTCGATGTGCGCGACCAGATGCTTGGCGCCGGCGGTATCGATCCGGACATTGGGATAGAGGCGCGACACCGCGCGCTCGACTGCCTGGACCGAGGTCCATACCTCGGCGCGGCTGTGCGCGCTGCCGCGGCGGCCGACAGCGCGCGCGCGCGCGCGGTGATGGTCGACCTGGCGGCGCATCGTCCGCGCCTCGCGGATCACGGCTTCGGGCAAGTCGGCCTGGCCCGCGGCGGCGGCGTTCATGATCACGCTGAGCGGCGTCTTGAGCGCATGCGCAAGATTGCCCGCATGACGCCGCGCTTCCTCAGCCTGGCGGTCGTTATGCTCGACCAGTGCGTTCAGTTCCTCGACCATTGGCGCGACTTCCGCGGGCATCGCGCCTTCGACACGGCTGGCCTGGCCCGCGCGCATCCGCGCCAGCGCCTTGCGCACCTGCTTGAGCGGCAGCAGCCCATACCACGCCTGGAACGCCGCGAGCACGATCAAGCCTGCGCCGAGCAGCGCGAAGCTGCGCACGATCGTGCGGCGCAGCGCGGCGATCTCGGCGTTGAGCACGTCACGTGATTCGGCGACCTGGAAGCGCCAGCGCACCTTCGACGGGAGCACCAGGTAGTCGCGTTCGGCGATGCGCAGGCTTTCGCCGTGGAGTTCGTCCGAATCGCGGAAATGGACCTTGAGGTCCGAATAGGAGGGCATCATCTTCAGCCGCTCGTCCCAAAGCGAGCGCGATGGGAAATCGGGGTGGCCTTTGCCGCTGATCTGCCAATAGGCGCCCGATCCCGGCTCGAGGAAGCGCTGATCGGCGAGTTCGCGCGTCAGGATCACTTCGCCGTTGACATCCAGTACCGCGCTTTCGGTAAGCGAGCGCAGGACGAAGGCGAGCTGGTCGTCGAAGTTGCGGGTGACCGCGCTGGTCAGCACGCGATCGAGTGCGAGGCCGCCGCCCGCGAGCAACAGCACGATCCATAAGGTCGCGATCACCAGCATGCGCCGGCTCAGCGAACCCGTGACGCGCACATAGCGCGACGGCGGCAACGCGCCTTCCTGCGTCTCCGCCGGCTCGGGCTTGCCGCCGAGCCACGTCAAAGGGCCTGCGCCCATGGCTAGCAACGGCCGAGACGGAGCGGATTTTGGCGCAGGGCTAGGAACGAGGAAGGAGCGATGCCTTTGCGCATCGTGACTGACGAGTGACGACGCCATGCGCCAAAATCCGCCCGCCCCGAAGGGGTTGCCTTCAGGCGGCCGCTGGACGGCGTCGTTTGCTTGCGCGTAGCTTCAGCTACGCGTCGGCGCTGCACTCCTTGCCAGCGGCCGCCTGAAGGCAATCTCGGCCATTGCCAGCCATGGGTGCAGGCCCCAACGTTGGAAAGCGCGTTCACGATGTCAGGAGGCGGCTTCGGCCGGCTCTTCGAGGCTGTAGCCGAGCCCGCGGATCGTGGTGATCACATCGGCACCGAGCTTCTTGCGGATGCGTGTCACGAACACTTCGATCGTGTTCGAATCGCGGTCGAAATCCTGGTCGTAGATGTGCTCGATCAACTCCGTGCGGCTCACCACCTTGCCCTTGTGGTGAAGCAGATAGGAGAGCAGCTTATATTCCTGCGCGGTCAGCTTGATCGGCTCGCCGGCCTTGGTCACCTTGCCCGACCGCGTGTCGAGGCGGATGTCGCCCGCGATCAGTTCGGCCGAGGCATTGCCCGAGGCACGCCGGATCAGCGCCCGCAGCCGCGCGATGAGTTCCTCGGTCTGGAACGGCTTGGCGACATAGTCGTCGGCGCCGGCGTCGAGCCCCGCGACTTTGTCCGACCAGCTGTCGCGTGCGGTCAGCACCAGCACCGGCGTGGTGCGGCCTTCCTTGCGCCAGCGGTCGAGCACGGTCAGCCCGTCGACTTCGGGCAGCCCGAGATCGAGGATGATCGCGTCATATTGCTCGTTGGCGCCGAGATAATGGCCCTCCTCGCCGTCGGTCGCGAGATCGACCGCATAGCCGGTGCCCTCGAGCGCGGTGCGGAGCTGCCGGCCCAAATTAGGCTCGTCCTCAACGATCAGGATGCGCATATCGTATTTCCCGCCTTATCTTCCCGTGCGGCGGACGATCTGGCCCGAGCGGCCATCGACGTCCACCCAGATGACTTGTCCATTGCGCACGAACTTGAGCGTGTAAATGGTCGTCTCGGCATCGAAGTCGAACCCGAGATACTCGGCACCGCCCATTTGCGGTACCACGCGTGCTTCGATCTCGCGCAGCGCCAGCAGCTTGCCCTGCTGGCGCTTCTGCCGCAGGTCCTCCTGCTCGTCGTGGCGACGCGACTGTGCGCCGCTCGGCAGCGCCGGAGCAACCACAGCCAAGCACGCGCCCAGAAGGAGAGGGATCATCCGCATCCGGATGGCATAGGTGTGGCGGCTTGAACAGCCTGTGAATACGCCCTTCAGGCCTTGTTTGGAAATGCGCGGAAGAACGCATTTCAAGGCGGTGCCAGCCCGCTCCCCCACCCGGCCACCCAACGGCAGAATCATATGGGTGGCCGGGTGGGGGAGCGGGCTGGCACGGCAAATGCGCCGCCCGGCGCATTTCAATACAGCCGCGCAACTTGCCGCCTGCGAGGACAGACCCTAGGTGGCCCCGCCATGGCCG
>Ga0105248_10000236_pt1 | contig 63750 bp, 57 predicted proteins | sample KBSS34metaG_FD_81524 | JGI IMG/M metagenome (GOLD analysis project Ga0105248, IMG submission 81524) | Switchgrass rhizosphere microbial communities from Kellogg Biological Station, Michigan, USA - KBS S3-4 metaG | ecosystem: Host-associated > Plants > Roots > Rhizosphere > Soil | place... | reverse complement strand
GCCATTGGAAAACGGTGGTCGGAAATTGCGAAGTTTGAAGCTCAACCTCCGACGAATACGTCCCCAGTGGCTGCTCGTCCGACTGCTGCGTGAGGTGTCGATGTCACGTATGAATGGTAGTGAACGATTCGATGTGGTTGTTGTTGGCGCGCGTTGCGCCGGATCACCCCTTGCCACTTTTCTCGCCCGTGCCGGCTTCAGAGTGTGCGTGATCGATCAAGTCGGATTTCCCAGCGACACTCTGTCCACCCACATGTTCCAGATCAGTGGGATTGAAGTACTGGAACGACTCGGTGTGCTGAATGCCGTAATGCAGTCCGGCGCACCACCGGTATCGGACTGCTACATGAAGTTCGAAGATGTCGAAATGTCCGGCTCACCGCGTCTGCGCGAATCGGACGTGAGAATTCCGATGTTATGTGTGAGGCGCGTTTCTCTGGATGTACATCTCGTGGACATGGCCAGGCAAAGCGGCGTTGACGTGCGCCTTCAGACTCGTCTTATAGAGCTCATCAAAGAGAACGATCGCGTTGTGGGAGTACGCGTGGAGGGGCGGGACGGGACAGTTTCGAAACTCTCAGCCGATCTCGTGGTCGGCGCGGATGGACGATTGTCCACAGTGGCACAGTTGGTGGGAGCTCGGCGATACCACGTGACCCAGAGCGAGAGAATGAGCTCCTGGACGTACCTGCGCGGCGTGCCACACTTGCCAGTGGAGAAGCTCTACTATCATCGGCTGGGAGACGACTTCGTGGTTGCAGCGCCCGCGGATGACGGCCTCTTCCTGGTGATCCTTTGCCCCTCTGTCGAGTACTTCAATGCATTCCGAGCGGACAGTGACAACTGGTTTTGGAAGACTGTGGGCCGTTGCCCGCCCCTCGCCGATGCTCTCTCCAATGCGAAGCGCGACTCGAAGTTCCGTGGTCTGAAGCGATTTGAAGGCTTCTTTAGGGAAGCGGCCGGTCCAGGTTGGGTTCTCGTCGGCGACTCGGGACATTTTAAGGATCCAACGCCGGGGCAGGGAATTTCCGATGCGCTTCGGCAGGTCGAAAGGCTGTCGGCAGCCATCGTTCGAGGATTTGGGAAGCCGGCGCAGCGAGATGCGGAACTGCGCCGCTGGTGGCGATGGCGCGACGCCGATGCGTTGCAGCATTACTGGTTTGCTGCCGATATCGGCAAGCGTGGCACGATTTCCCCGGTACGTCTGGAGATGCTCCGCCAGGTCGCGAAGGACGACGAGCTGCGCAAAGACTTTCTCGATATTTTCTTTCATCGCAGGCGACCGCGACAATTGTTCGGGCCGGCTGCACTCGCTTCTGCCACCGCGCGGACGCTGATCAATCGGAGCACGCGGCCAGGCGCCCTGAAGGACGCATTCCAACTTATACGGGAAGATATCGACCGAAGGATGCAGGCATGGCGGCCGCGACATACGGAGCGAGCAGCCACGGACGAGCCGCACTTCGATCATCAGCCTTCGGAAACATGACGAGTTAACCAATCGCCGTAGCAGGCGACAGAGCGGAGTTCTCAATCGTGTCCTCAACATTCAATTCCAACGGCCACCGTCCCGAGGGTATAGCCGAGAGCTTTGATCCGGAGCCTGTAGTTGACTGGCGCGAAGAGTCATTAACCAGCAGATCGTGGCGCGCGCGGCTTCGGCGGCGGGAAAAACTTCAGCGAATCGCCGACGCGTCAACAGAAAAATGGCTCAGTGAGAACGCTCCACCGAGTTCGGATTCGTCCCCAGCGGAAACGGTCGTTCACAACCTCCCGCGTCCCGCCAAACTTGGCGTAAAGGAAACTGCACCAGCGTCCGCATTGCCCGAACGGCCCAGGTCACTCGAATTCCATGTGGGTCCACTGCGCACGCTGTCCCGCGTTGTGCTGTGGATCCGTGGCATCTTGCTGTTTGGCCTGGGCGTTTTGTGGGATTGGGTGAGGCGACGCAGCACGCAGGAAACCCGTGCTCGCCGGCTGCGGGAAACCTTCGAAACGATGGGAATCACGTTCGTCAAGATCGGGCAGCAGCTCTCGATGCGCCTGGACTTGCTGCCTTATGCCTACACGCGCGAACTTGAGAAGCTGCTGGATGCGTTGCCGCCGTTTCCCGCGGATCACGCGATATCCATCATCGAGCGTGCAACAGGCAAGCCTCTATCGGAAGTGTTCGCGGTATTCGACAACAACCCCATCGGATCGGCATCTGTTGCCTGCGTTTATCAAGGCATTCTCAAAACGGGTGAACGAGTCGCCGTCAAAGTTCGCAGGCCCGGCGTCGGACAACGTCTCGCCGCAGATCTTCGGGCTTTGCACTGGCTCATCTATCTGGTCGAGCTTGCCGTGCTGGCCCCCGGTTTCACCACGAATTTTGTCCATGAACTTCGGTCAATGCTGACCGAAGAGCTCGACTTCGTGCGCGAGGCCCGTTTCAGCGAACTCTATCGGCGCCGAATTCGCAAGACCAGGCAGTTCAGCTTTGCCTCGGTTCCGCGGGTCTTTTTCGAGTACTCGAATGACGAGGTCATGGTGTCAGAGTTCGTCTCCGGCGTCTGGGTATCCGAAATCCTGCGTGCGATCGAAAGCGATGATATCGCCGCATTGCAGAAGCTCGACGAGATGAACATCGAGCGTACAATCGTCGCCCGCCGCATTCAAATGATTGCCCGCTTCAATAACTTTGAGAATATTTTTTTTCATGCTGATCTTCACCCGGCGAACATTCTCGTGCAGCCTGGCAGCAAGCTTGTCCTGATCGACTTCGGATCCTGCGGGTCATTCAACAGGAAGGAGTTGAATTCATGGCGTCGATGGTTCGACGCTCAGAGCGTGAATGACGTCGGGGGAATGGTTCAGGCGGCTCTCGGCATCATTGAGCCTTTGCCCCCGATCGATAGAGATGAATTTGGCCAGCGCCTGGAGAGTGAATTCTGGACGAATCTTTATGCAATCAAAAGCAAACATGCTACCTGGTCGGAGCGAAGTCCTTCGAGTCTCTGGATCGGCTTTCTGAATCTTTGCCGAGAGTTTCAGGTTCCGATGAGATTGAATACGCTTCGCATGATTCGAGCTTCCATGCTGACCGATACTATTTCCGTCAGGCTCGATCACGAGCAGGATCCTTACCGGGAGTTTCGCTTTTATGAAAAAGGCGCCGGCAAGCGCGCAAAGAAACGCGTATTCAAGAGGCTGCACCGGCTGGCGCGAAGAAGAACATTTATCGCCATCGAAAGCGGTCTCGAATCAGGGATCAAGTCTATCTACCGATTGCAGCAGGCGGTAGATTCGCTGGCTTCGATCCGCATCGGAGCGATCATCGGCAAGATCGATTACTTCTTTTCCCTCATGCTCAAACATCTGGCGTGGGTTACCGTAACGGCCGCGGCGCTGACCGGCTACTTCTGGTTATTTGGCCGAAATCCCTCTTATACGATTGTCTCTGCGCTCAAAGCTGTATTCGCAAACACGTGGTGGCGGATCGTTGCCTTTACTCCCAGCGTCTTAGTTCTATGGCGAATGTCGTTCCGCCTCAAGGAGCGCCGTCCATGGGATGATAGATAAATGGGCGACACTCTCTCAGAGTTTGCAATCTTGCACTTTCTGGAGGTCGGATCGGCCACCGTTTGCTATAGGAAATCGGGATCGGGGCCGGCATTGGTGCTCTTCCACGGATATCCGTTGTCCGGACACACCTGGAGAAAAATCCTTTCTGAACTTGGCAAGCATTTTACGTGTTACGCGATCGATTCTGTCGGTCTCGGGCATTCCTCGTCGCGAGATGCTGAGGACTTTTCTTCAGAGGGGCAGGCGAGAGTGTTCAGCGGCACATTGCGCGCTCTTGGAGTCTCATCGTACGCCATGCTCGCCAATAACTCCGGGGGGTGGATTGCACGGGAACTCGCGCTATTGGAACCTGACCGTGTTCGTCAGATCGTGCTGACGAACACGGAGATTCCCGGCCATCGCCCCCCATGGATTTCGCTCTATCAGAGGCTTGCTCGCGTACCGGGCGGTGTCCACATATACCAGCGAATGCTATCAAGCCGTATGTGGAGACGATCTGGTATGGGATTCGGAGGTTGCTTCCAGACTCCTGAGTTGATCGAGACCGAGCTAGGCCGAGAATTCCTGGCGCCGTTGCTAATTTCTCGCAGCAGGATTGCGCTGGCCTTGCGCTTTTTGTTCAGCATGAATTTCGAACGGGTTGACCGGTTTGAAATCCTCCATCGCAGTCTCACCATGCCGGTTTCGTTCGTGTGGGGCTCGGCCGATCCAACTTTTCCGGAACCTCTTGCCCGAGAAATGGCTTCACAGTTCCCCAACGTCGTCGAGTTCCGATCGATCGCGAGGGGAAAGCTTTTCATGCATGAGGAGTTTCCCGAGGCAGTGTCGCAGGCAGTGCTACAGGCCCTCGGCAATGCAGCCGTTGCCTGATTTCACGTTAGGATTAGTCGATGGGCAGCGCGCTGCCCATCGACTGGATTACTTATCGATACACTCCCGTGTGTCCCAGCGAGTAACGTCCGGGCTGAGGGAAGATGGCGAGCCCATGAGGACCTTTGCCCACGGGGATTCGCGCAATCAGGTGGCCATCGCCTGTATCGATCGCGTAAACCTCCTGATGGTACCGGCCCGAAAGCCACAGCACTTTTCCGTCTGCGGAAACTCCGCCCATGTCCGGGCTGCCGCCATTGGGAAGGTGCCACTTGTTAATGAGCTTCGAGGTTGCGAGATCCAGGATGGAGATGCTGCCTTCATCCCGATTTGAAATGTAGAGCACTTTTGAGTCTCGGCTTACATAAAGGCCGTGAGCGCCTTTGCCCGTGGGAATGAATCCAATCTTTGACGGCTTCTCCCCGTCGATCATGAAGATGCCGTTTGACATCATGTCCGCGACGTAAAAAATCTTTCCATCGGGTGAAAGTTTGACGTCCTGCGGCATCGCTTTGGGATCGAGATCCACAGAGCCTACGACTTTCTGAGATGCGACGTCGACCTTGATGAGTTTGCCGTGGAACTCGCAGCTTGCGATGAGATAGCGTCCATCGGAGGAGAAATCCATGTGATCGACGCCCTTGCAATCCACCTTCAGGGAATTGACCAACTTCATCGTCTGAGGTTCGCGGAACATCAGCCGCTGCTGGGCTTCTGCCACAACAATGGCGTACTTCCCGTCGGGTGTGAAGTACATGTTGTAGGGATCGTCAACCGGAAACGTGTTGCCGAGCTTTCCCGTCATGGGATCGATGGCGGTCACGGAGTTGCTCATGTCATTCAAAACCCACAGGGTTTTCATGTCCCATGAGGGGACGACGTGTTGGGGTTCCACCCCGACCTTGTAAGTCGCCGTGACCTTATAGGTTGTGGGATCGATAATCGAGACGGTGTTGCTCTGCGTGTTTGGAACATAAACACGCTCAGGAAAATTTTTCACTGCGGGATTCAGCATTCCGGCATGATCCGCAGCGTAGATGTCATTCGGATTCTGAACCGGTGGCATGCCCGGCAACGGCCCGGGCGATTGCACTACCTGCGCGACTGAAACAGAAAAAGCAAAACTCAGAATCAGAATCAGGCAAAAAAAACGAACAGAAGCGGAATTCATAGGGAATTTATTCTACACGGAGTGACATCCAAAGATGGAAGGGGCATTCGCCTGACTTTGTGGCGTTGTCAGGGGCGAGTCTCGATAGTCAGATGAGCACCAACTACGGATACCCATCGACTGAATTGAATTTCTGCTGCGGATCCCGTTCGAGGGAAGAAACATTGGAGGGATCCGAGGCGAGCTCCGTTATGCGTTTTCATTTCAAAGTTTACAAAAGAGGGTGTCCGGGCGTCTCCGTCGATCGAATTGAGCGTGTAAGAGACTTCGCTATCGGGCTCTTTCGCAAGAACGCGTGATACCAGAGAAGCGGAGGCGGGTTGCCAAACGCAGTAGTCCGAGCCCGGAGGTTTCGCGGCGTCAATGCCGAGCATCTTCTGATCAAGAAGGACTTGAGGTGAGCCGATCTTGCTCGCCCAGGTTTGTGCGCTGAAGAGAACTCGAAACTCGCTCTCCCTCAGCATCGCCAGTTTCGAAGAACTGTCGGGGATTTGCCAGCCTCCCGTCGATGGGGTGTCTTTCTGCACGGGAGGAACAGCCTGAGTGGTTGGCCGATTTGGCGGCTGAGGAGTATCTGTGGCAGGAGCCGGCGTGGGAGGGGGCTCCGCGGTCGATGGTGTCGCAGGCTTCTCTTCACCATTCCCGAAGGATAGTCTCACGCTGGTTGACGCTTCTCTCCCATCGGACAGAATGAAATATGCCGAAGAGCCAAATGACGGTCTCGACTGTCTCCTTGCCGCGGGGTCGGTCGGCAATGTCCAGGTCTGGCAAATCAGGAACTGGAACGTGACATCGCGAGCTTTAACGGACTTGCATTCCCAATGGTTCGTGACCTCCCTCGCGGGCCGGTCGTCGATAGCCTGCGCGATCAGACTGTAAACCATCTCCCGGCCGCTCTTCTGCCGATCGATATAAAGGTAAGGCAATTCGAATGTATAGATCTGAGTGCGCGGTTCGAAATAGGCGACAACTGCAGGATTGACGTTCATGCGAATCTCGTCGAATTGAATCCTGCCGGAGTTGTACCGATTAATGCTGTCCGAAATAGGGAACTTCGTGACAAGCCGAATGCTGCTCTGATTGGTTCCGCATGAGCCTGAAAAGACGTATTGCGACAGCTCTCGCTTTACCTCTTCGAGGTTGCTGTGGTACCAGTCGCCCAACCGCCGATCTTCGTTGAAGAACGCGACGGGACGCCACTCCCCGTTGTCGCTGACAAGCTCAGAACATTGAATCGACTGTGCTGATTCAAACGCGCGGTCGAGGTCTCCATCTCGAAATCTTCCGAACAATGTCCGCAATTGATCGAAAAACTTTGTTTCGGAGTCGCCGACCGTATCCGTATTCGGACGGTCCGCAGTGTCCGCAGGCAGTTCCAAGCGACGGGGTTGCGCGTTCACATCGGTTGCAAAAAGGAGCGAGGCTACAGCAGCAAAGAGGATCAGGGTGGCCCGCAGTGCAACTGAACTGCGTTGAAGCATAGCCTATTGCATCATATGTTGCGTCTGCCCATCAATAAGAACGGCGGGCGAGGGATTGAAATAGCGTGCGTGCCAGAACGACCAGAATGAGCAAACCGATGCCTGCGGTGACAAAGGCGGCGGGATAGCCGCGGTATTCCAAAATCCTTCCGAGAATGCGCGGGCCTGCGGACTGCCCCATAAAGAACGCGAAGGCGAACAAGGAGATGGCCGCGCCCCTGGCCTCGGGCGCCATCTCCGTCGCGCGAGTCTGCAATGTTCCATGCATTGTATAGAAACCCATCCCCAGCAGGATCACCAGGGGTATGAAACTTTCCCAGTTCGGCATGAGGCCGATCGCGATAAAGGCAGAGCCGAGAAGCGTTCCACCGAGAAGAAGAATTCCGAGGTCGCCGATCCGAGTGAAGAGTTTCTTTACCGAAAGACTGTAAACGAGTCCCCCGATGCCGAAGCCCCCAAGCATCAATCCGGCTGTGCTGTAGGCGACTCCAAATCGATCCGTCAGTGATGACGCGAGATATCCCAGTCCGCCGAATACAAAGAACCCCTCGGAAAAGACAGTGCCGAGAATCACCTGTGCGCTTCGCCGTTTGAGCAGGTAACCGTACTGCGTCACGAGGGCGATGAGGAGCAGGAACGAACCAGCTGCCAGAAAGAGAACATCCAGCAGAGAAGATGCGGACCCGACCATGCCGATAAACAGGATTACTCCACCAACAGGTACCGTGAACATCGACGATGTGAATTTGCGTCCAGGTTGTTTGCTTTCGGGAACACGCTTTGCTTCGCGCGCCAGCATCACGGTAACTGCGAGCGCGACAGCGCCGAATGCGAAGAACACGTTTCGCCAGCCGAAATAGTCCCCGAACACACCGCCGAGCGACGACCCGATAATCTGTCCCATCATCAGAGCGCTCATAAAACGGCCGAGGGCAATCTGCCTGGTTTGATAGGCGAACTTGTCGCCAATATATCCGAGCGACATCGGCACAACGGCTGCCGCTGCCGCGCCAGTGAGAAATCGAAGGACGGCGAAAGCGGGCAGACTTGTTACCAAACCGCAAGCGAACGTACCAACAGAGAACAGAGACAGGCAGAAAGTCATCACACGAAGCTTGCCGACCCTGTCTCCGATGGGACCATACAGCAGCTGAAACAATCCGTAGGGAAGCGCATAGGCCGAGATGACGATTGACGCTTGTGCGGGAACCGTATGGAAATCTACCGAAACGACGTGTAGAAGCGCATCGATGACACGCGCGTCGGCCTGGGCCATAAAAGCCGCCGCACCCAGCACGATAAGTGATGCGCGATCTACAGTCGCCGGAACCGGGTCCGCGGCGACTGGTGTAACAGACTGCAAGTGACTGTCTTTCCTCCCGAGATGTGTTACCCCGTATACGGTGGGCTCTTAACGGTGCCACGGAAACGAAGTTTCAAGGAAGCAATTTCCGCGTGTCACCCGATCTCACCAGTAGGGGCGGGGCCGCGGCAGCGTTGTGCCGCATGCGCATTGCCCCTGCGTCTTCTCATACGCAGTCATCATTCGGCAGTTGGGGCAGCGCACGCGTTGAGGATTGATTCGCGACGGAGCCCAGACGCTCGTGTAACCGCCGTCTCCGATCTTCCCCTGCATGAACGCGTCAAGCGCCTGCTTGTGGCTCCCTTCTCCACGGAGCTTGTCAATGCTGGAAATGTCCTCCCATGCAGTGACCGTCATCATGCGATCGCCAATCGTGAGGCCAACCCAACCGATGAAGCCAGGTATATCCCCCAGTTCAATGCCGATCTGGCGGCTGTATTCCGAAACCTTCTCAGCCTCACCTGGCGCCGCTTTTAGCTCTGTGATGCTGAAAGCTCCGGGTTTTGACTCCTTGCCAGACTGTACAGCGATAGCAGTTCCAAACGTAAACGGCCCCGCGCGCCTGGGTTGCACGACAATCTGAAGCCCCAATTGGTCAGGCACTCCACGACTGTCGAAGTAACCCTGGACGGATCTCACTTTTCCGGATGAAACCGTCAAAAAGTCAGCCCCCGGCAGAGTGACGGAAAGGCCCGTGGGGGGTAATCCAGCAAAGCCGCCGGTATCTGTGCCTCGCATCACCCATTGAGCGGCCACAGCATCTGGTGCAGTTTGGCCGGCGCTGACGATTTCAAATCTCAAGTCCGGAAAAGTTGTCCAAAGCTGCGAGGCATACGAACCTATCGCGCTACCCGTCAGCGTCCCCGACGTCGGATCAGAATACGTGCCGCCGTCAGCGAATGTTGCCACAATCGCTGCGGCATCTCGGCGATTCCAGGCGTCGAAGTATTGATTTGCAATTTCAAGAGGATTCATCAGGTCTCCTTATGGCTTATTGCCCATCGGCGTGAGAATACGCGCTCGTGTGCGAGACCACAACGACAAGAGGACATTTGATCGAGGGATTCCGAAGTTATAGGATTCATGCTCCGAATGGCGGCACTCTGTATCTGTGGCCTGGTCGCCGATGTCGCGGCTACTCCAGTCTGGGCATACCTGAAGCAATATGAGTTTCCAGGGGTTCGTCAGTGTGCAAGGATGCAATGTTTATAAAGGGGAGATCCTATGACCACCACCGGGTTGGGAGGGCAGTCACTTTCTCGTTCTAATGCACGCTCTTTTTATGCAGGCGTTTTTATCATGTCCGCGTGCACGCTCATTCTCCAGGTAGTTCAGACTCGAATTCTATCGGTCGTTGCCTGGTACCACCTGGCTTTCTTTGTCATCAGCATGGCGATGTTTGGTCTCACCGCGGGCGCTGTATGGGTCTATCTCATGGGCGACAGGTTTTCCGAACGGACCTTGTCCGATGATCTTGCATACGTTGGCGCGGGATTTTCCGCTGCAACTTTCGGAACACTGCTGCTGCAGATGACATTGGCCCCGGTACTTGCGTTCAACGCCACGGCTGTCGTGATTTGGCTGCTACTCGCCTTGTGCATGGCGATCCCCTTTTTCTTTTCCGGCGTCTTTATGAGCCTTGCTCTCACGAGGAGTCCGTTTCCAGTGGGGCGCGTATACGGTATTGATTTGATCGGCGCTGCGATGGGGTGCTTGTCAGCTCTCGCCCTGCTCAATCTGACGGATGCCCCGTCCGCCGTCCTGTGGGTGAGCGTCCTTGGGATTGTTGCCACGATATGCGTGGCGCGCGCCCGTGTCGGCGTTCCCGCGCAACACAAGCTCCCAATGGCAAGCGTTCTTGGAATGCGCGGGACACTACTCGTCGTGCTGTTGATGTGTGCGATCGCAAACAGTATGACCGACCGCGGGCTACGGCCGATTTTCGTAAAGGGGAAGGTGGAGTCAGCCGGAAGAATGGAGCGTTCTGTTGCATCGGAGCAGATCCTGCTGCAGAAGTGGAATTCGTTTTCTCGCGTTGCCCTGTTTGATCTCGGGCCGAGCCTTCCCAAGATGTGGGGTCCTTCGGTGACTTTCACGCCGGGTTCGTGGCAGCTTGAGCAACTCGCGTTGAATATCGATGGCGACGCAGGAACGAACTTTTACCGACTCCAGGGGGACGTCAGCAAGGCGGGCTTCCTCAAATATGACATTACGAACCTGGCATATTACCTGCCTGAACGCGAGCGCGCCGCGATCATCGGCGTTGGTGGCGGTCGAGACATGCTTTCCGCACGGGTATTCGGCGTTAAAGATGTTACAGGCGTTGAGATCAATCCGATACTCGTCAATCTTCTGGTGGGCGATTCGCAGTACACCAACTATGTCGGCCTGAACACGATTCCGGAAATGCGGATCGAGACCGACGAGGCGCGCAGCTGGTTTGCCAGATCGACTCAGCAATTTGACGTGGTTCAGATGAGCCTTATCGATACGTGGGCTGCGACGGGGGCGGGAGCGTTCACGCTCAGCGAGAATGGCCTGTACACCGTTGAGGCCTGGGAAATCTTTTTGCGGCACCTGTCTGAAAAAGGCGTGTTCACGGTGAGCCGGTGGTACGCGCCAGGGGAAGTGAATGAGACCGGACGCATGGTCAGTCTCGCTGTCGCGAGTTTGTTTGCGACGGGGACTCCGGACCCGCGCAAGAATATCTTTCTCGCGACAAGCCAGAATGTGGCGACGCTGATCGTCTCCCGCCAGCCATTCCCGGACAGTGCGATCAGCCAGCTTCAGAAGGTTGCCGGAGACCTGAAGTATTCCGTACTTCTTAGCCCGCAAACGGACTCGCCATCACCGGTCCTGAAACAGATCGTGAGTTCTCAGAATCCACAAGTTTTGAAGGACTACACCCGCACGCTTCCACTCGATCTCACTCCCGCGTACGATGATCGGCCGTTCTTCTTTAATCAGCTACCTCTGAGCAGCATCTTTCGGATGTTCCGACTGGCGTCTGGCCCTGCCGAGACGGGTGTTGCCAGGGGAAACCTCGCCGCAACTTCCACGCTTGCGATGTTGTTCATCATCTCGCTTCTGCTGGTTCTTGTGACGATTCTCCTGCCACTGCGATCCGCTATCAAAGATGTTGGGAGACGGCTGGCTGTTGGAGGGACTGCGTACTTCATGCTGATCGGCGTCGGGTTCATGACCATAGAGATTGCGCTGCTGCAACGGATGAGCGTTTTTCTGGGTCATCCGGTCTACTCTCTGTCCATCGTGCTCTTCTCCATCATTCTCTCCACCGGGCTCGGCAGCCTCATTTCGGACAGGTTTCCGTTGAACACTTCAAAGAAGCTCGTTTTGTGGGCCGCCGTAACGGGCGCGTACTTTCTTTTGCTGCCCGTCTTTCTTCCGGCGATCACGCTGGCGTTTGACGGCGCATCCCTTCCGACGCGCGCTTTATGGTGCGTGCTCGTCATCGCGCCGGGAGGAATGCTGATGGGTTGGGGCTTTCCGACAGGTATGCGTCTTGTCACACGCGTCGATGGCAAGCCCACGCCCTGGTTCTGGGGAGTCAACGGCGCGAGTGGAGTGCTGGCGTCCTCGATGGCAGTGGGCATCAGTATCGCCATGGGAATCACGGCGACAATGATCATCGGCGCCGTGTGTTATCTGGCGTTGATACCGGCGGCCATCGCGATGTATGCCGAGGGAAGCAAGGCTGGCGCCAAGGCGGCTTATCGCTAGACGCGTTTACAGAATCTGTTTTCCAAAAGCGGACAGGATCAGCTCCATACCAAACTGGGCTGTCTTGTTATGCACGTCGAGGATTGGATTGATTTCGGTAATCTCGAATGACGCCATCCTTTTGGTATCCGCAATCATTTCCATGGCGAGATGGGCTTCCCGGTAACTTGCGCCACCCCGGACAGGAGTTGCTACGCCTGGCGAATCGTAGGGATCAAGGAAATCGGCATCGAGCGTCACCGAAAATCCATCCGTCCCCCGCATGACAATTCCCAGGGCTTCGTCCATCACCGAACCTATCCCGCGCCGGTCGATTTCTTTCATGGTGAACACACGGATGCCCGAGCGCTTAACCAATTCGCGTTCCTCTCGGTCGACTTCGCGAATCCCAATCATGACTACCCGATCCCGCGGCAATTTAGGCGAGAAATGGAAGATCTCCACGAGCTCCGGCGGGCCATAGCCGAGAATGGACGCCATCGGCATGCCATGAACGTTGCCGCTTGGCGAAGTTTGCGGAGTGTTCATGTCCGCGTGCGCATCGAACCAAATGAGCCCAAGATTCATGTGCTTCCGACGAAATCCTTCGGCCATGCCGGAGACGGTGCCGACGGCAATAGAGTGGTCGCCGCCGAGAACCAGCGGTGTACGTCCTCTTTCGTAGACGTCCAGCGTGAGCCCCGCAAGCCGCTGGCAGGCATCTGCGATTTCCTTGAGATACTTCGCCTGCGGATCCCCGTAATGCTGCGTTTCAGGAATGATGACATCGAGGTCTCCAAGATCCTCGACTTCATGCCCTAATTCTACGAGATGTTCGTTCAGATCTGCGTAACGCAGCGCGGATGGCCCCATGTCCACGCCGCGACGATCTGCGCCGAGATCCATCGGAACACCAAGAATGGAGATCTTCGACATGTTGCCCTCACGGTTTAAGTCGATACAGCATTCGTGGGAAGGGAATCGTCTCGCGGACGTGTTCGAGACCGCAGATCCAGGTCACGGCGCGTTCGATGCCCATGCCAAAACCAGCATGAGGCACCGAGCCGTATTTGCGAAGATCGAGGTACCATTCGAATGCTTCGCGCGGAAGCTCATGCTCCTTGAGACGTTGCACAAGCAAGTCATAGTTCGACATGCGCTGGCCGCCGCCAATAATCTCACCATAGCCTTCCGGGGCCAGCACATCCACGCAGAGCGCAACATCCGGGCGTTGCGGGTCCGGCTCCATATAGAACGCTTTGATTGCGGTTGGATAGCGATGAACCATCACCGGCTTCTCGAATTGCTGAGAGATTATGGTCTCGTCGCCTCCGCCAAAATCTCCTCCCCACTCGATCTGCGATCCGCTTTTGTGCAGCATCGTCACCGCTTCGTCATAGCTGACCCGTGGAAATGGAGGGACTATTCTTTCAAGTTTCGAAATGTCGCGCTCGAGCGCCTTTAATTCCTGCTGTCTCTTCTCGAGAACACGCTGCACCATGAAGGTGAGCATTCTTTCTGCGAGGTCCATGACGTCATCAACCGTCGCATATGCGACTTCGGGTTCCACCATCCAGAACTCTGTGAGATGCCTGCGAGTCTTGGATTTCTCGGCGCGGAATGTCGGACCGAACGTGTAAACCTTGCCGAGTGCCGCCGCGGTCGCTTCGCTGTAGAGCTGACCGGACTGCGTCAAATACGCCTTATCGTCGAAGTATCCGACCTCGAACAGAGTCGTTGTGCCTTCACACGCCGCCGGGGTTAGGATTGGCGCGTCACACAGCGTGAAGCCGTTGTCGTCAAAGAAGTCCCGAACGGCTTTGACGATCTCGTGCCTGATCTTCAGAATCGCGCGCTGCCGCGTGGACCGGATCCAGAGATGCCGGTAATCCATCAAAAATTCAATGCCGTGCTCCTTTGGGGTGATGGGAAACGGATCTTCCTTGGGAACCACTTGCACGGCTTCCACATTCGTGAGATCCATTTCGAAACCGGACGGCGCCCGGGAGTCTTCGCGAACCTTGCCCGTCACCCTAACTGACGACTCATGGGTTAGCTCGTCAGCTGCGGCAAACACAGAGGGGGGTACGGCATTCTTTACGAGGACACCCTGAATGTAGCCTGAACCGTCTCGAATCGTCAGGAACTGAATCTTGCCGCTCGATCGCTTGTTGTGCAGCCAGCCGAAAAGGGTGACTTCTTCCCCCACATGCTTACCGGCTTCGTCAATGTAGATTCGCGTCATTCCTCGTCCTCTTGTCGTGGTGCAGGCAACTTGTATTTCAACCGGAACTCTTCGATGGAGTTTCCGGCTTCATCGAAGAGATCCCGCAACCGGCTTCTGCTGTCTGCTGCCTTGTCGATTCGATCGTCGTGCGCTTCAAAAATCAGCGGTCCCTTGAATTCTGAAAGCACAATGCGCTCGACAAGGGCCGGCCAGTTCCGGGTTCCTTCGAATGGCCAAAGATGATCGTCTCCGCTGCCGTTGTTGTCATTAAGATGAATCGCATCGGGTTGTCCGTCCATCTCTCCATGTCCGGTATCGTAACAGATGCCTATGTTCGGGATCTGTGCCGCGTTTCGAAACTCCGCTATTCGATCAAACGTGGCGATGTCGTTTGGAAGAGTCTCAAGCAGCACCCGTGCCCCAGAAAAGGATTGAATAACGGCGATCGCGGCATAAGCATGGTCAAACACCACGAAATCGAACTGCTGGCGAGGTTTGCCGAGGTGCAACACCGCAAAGCGGATAGGCAAGAGATCGCAGAGTTCGAGGCTGCGTTTGAGTTCATCGAGGGCGCGCTGACGCTCTATAGGGCGCGACGACAGAATGTCTTCTCCCGGGCGCTCGACAGGAAGGTGAAGCGATGGGGGAGGCAACTCCACGTCGGCGAACCACCGGGCGATAGCGCGGACGACGGAACGGTTGTGATAGTTGAAGCCGGGAAGCACACTATACAGCTCAATGTCGCTGAATCCCTTGAGCCGCAGGCGCTCAAGGAGATCCGGCGTGAGAGGAGCTGTTCCAAAGCAACTTGTAGAGATTCCGAAGTCCATAGGCTCAGGTCAAAAATGCTATCATTCCCGGCATGGTTCTTGGATTGACCCGCGTTTTGGCGTTGGTCTGCTTTTTCGCCGTTTCCGCGATATCGATGCCTGTCCAGTCCCCAATCGTGATTGACGACGATATTCGTATCTTCACCGTAGTCACCGCGTTGAATGTCTCGGGTTTCGATGTGGAGCTCGGCTCGGAGTACCATCCCGTTCGTGCTGAAATCCGCAAGATTGCTGATGACCTCGATCCCATTTTGCTGCAGCGCATGAGGGATTATTATAAGTCGCACAAATCCGGGGCCACCGACGACGAGCAGCTCGCAAAGTACATCTCACTGGCAATCGTTCTTACAGATCCCCCATTTAAACCTGTAGCGCGAGAGGAATCCCTTCCGGACGATGCGCGATCCGTGCTGGACTTTGTTCCGTTGCTCCAGGAGTTCTATCAAAAGGCCGGCATAACCCGAGTGTGGTCTCGTGTTTCTCCGGCCTATGAATCGGAAATGGACCGCCTGGGTCCCTCGATCCGCAATGCGATCGCCCGTTCGGACAGTTACCTGCGCGCGTCCGGCGGCTTGTCCTCTCAGAGTATGAGAATTACCGTCGAGTTGGGGGCGCCCAGGAATACGGTCAATGTTCGCAGCCATCACGACGACTACTCCGTTGTTCTTGGTTATGCAGCCACACCAAAGGTGGACGAGATCCGCCACGCCTACCTTCATGTGCGGCTGAACAATTATGCTGCTGTAGCCTCATTTAAGGTTCAAGGTCGTGCCGCTCTCATGGCCCTCTTCAGCGGCGTTTCGGGCGTTCCGCGCGAATTCTCTTCGAACTTCGAGAATATGTTTACGGAGTCTCTGATTCGAGCCGTCGAATTGCGTCTTGATCGTGTTCCGGCTGCCCAGGCTGACGAAATCGTGAAGAACAACTATCGATCGGGCCTGCTCTTGATGCCGTTTTTTTACGAATCCTTGCCGACTTATGAGGCCGGCGACAATCCATTCCGCGAAGAAATCGGTCTACTAGCCGCCGAAATTAATACTTCGAAGGAGCGGGAGCGCTTTCAAACGACGTTTAACACCATTCCGGAACCTCAGCGTCAGGTAGCTCGCGGAGAAGTCCCTCTTGCGCCGATTCCACCGCAAATCGATCCCGTTCGCGAACTTCTGCGTACTGCGGAAGCTGCATTCGAGCGCGACAAGCCGCGAGCCCGCGAAGCTTTTGAGACAGTACTGCGTGAATACGATCCTAACGAAGGCCGCGCGCTCTATGGCCTGGGCCTGATCGAGATGGACAGAGCGGACGAGGAGAGTCTCAACCGCGCACTTCAGTACTTTACGCGCGCGATCGGAAGCAGTTCTGCCGATAAATCCATGAAGACCTGGTCCTACATCTACTCGGGGCATATTTTGGATTTCAAATGTAATCGCCCCGCTGCACTGGAGAATTATCGCAAGGCGATAGAGACGGGAGACAACACAAGAGACGCCCAGAAAATCGCCAAACGCGATATGGCGCAGCCCTTCGGAGGTGAATGCCAACAATAGGAACCTTGCACGAGCTTCAGACAGTGCTGGGATATCAGTTCCATGATACGAATTTGCTTCAGCGTGCTTTGACGCATAGTTCTCATGCTCACGAGCAGCGTACCGGGGAAGACAATGAACAGTTGGAGTTTCTTGGAGACGCGGTACTCGGTTTTGTTGTGAGCGATTCCCTGTGCCGCCAGTATCCGACGTTCACCGAGGGAGAACTCTCCAAGCTCAAGGGTTTTTTTGTCAGTTCAGCAAACCTCGTGAGATACGCAGAGCAGCTGGATTTGGGCCGATACCTTCATCTTGGCAAAGGAGAGGAAAAAACCGGCGGGAGAAGAAAGCAAGCCCTTCTTGTTGATGCGCTCGAGGCAATTCTGGGCGCGATGTATCTGGATTCCGGCCTCGATGCTCCCAGAAGCATCATTGATCGCCTGGTAGGGCCGCAGGTTGCAGAAATCGGGATGCCGGCCGGCCAGTTTACGGACTTTAAGACCGCCCTGCAGGAGTGGTTGCAGAGTAAGGGCATAGAGCCGTGCCTGTACACGCTGGCGAGCGAAGCCGGGCCGGCTCATCAGAAACTATTCACCGTCCAGGTTGAACTTGGCGGCGATATCATTGCTCAAGGTATAGGGCTGACGAAGCGAGCCGCCGAACAGGCAGCCGCAAAACAGGCCTTTGAGGATTTGAAGCGAAATGGCAGGAGAGACATTCAAGAAATCAACAGCACGCGAGTACTTTGAGTCGCTTGCAATCACTGTAATTCTTGCGCTGTTTGGAACGACATTTATCGTCCAGGCATTTAAGATTCCCACGCCTTCGATGGAAGACAATCTTCTTGTGGGTGATCACCTGCTTGTGAACAAGTTTGCCTACGGCGCTCACGGGTCCGTGACCGATTTCGTGCTCCCCTTGCGACAGATTCATCGGGGAGATGTCATTGTCTTCAAGTATCCCCGTGACTTGTCCAAGCACTATGTCAAACGTGTGATTGGTGTGCCCGGTGACAAGATTCATGTTTCCGACGCCGAAGTGTTCATCAACGGTGAGCCGGTGAACGAAGCCTATAAACGATTGGCACCTAGCCGGTACCGCGAAGATTTCCCCGGGATCCAGGGCAGTACGTTCTATCAGCAGGATGGAGTCGTCGGCTGGTACGAACCTTTCAGAGAGGGGACGGATATCGTTGTGCCCGAAGGAAAGTACTTCGCCATGGGTGATAATCGCGACAACAGCGCCGATAGCCGGTATTGGGGATTCGTGCCAAGAGAATTAATTGTCGGGAAGGCCCTTATTGTCTATTGGTCTTATGAATCGGATTCAGACGCGTACCGTCAAACCAGGGCAGGCGATATGGCGCGGCAGACTCTCGATCTGGTGACGAACTTTTTCGGAAAAACCCGCTGGTCTCGTACCTTTAAGATCATTAGGTAAAAATGAAAAAAATCGCGTGCACCATGGCGGCTGTAATTCTGACAGGGGCGGCTGCGATCCTCTTCCTCCGGTTTTACGCCGTGGAGCCCGTATCGGCGCAGAACGATGTTTCCGAACGCTCGGCCAAGTCTCTGCAAATGAAGATCGATGCCATCCAGGCAGCGGAAAACGCGAAGGATCGTAAGGGCGCCGAGACCGTTGAAGTTTTCGAGTCAGAACTGGAATCCTACGTCCTTTACAGCATGCGCGATCTGATTCCAGCGCGTGTCGACCTGATTGACGTGCAGCTCACCCCGGGTATCGTTGCCGCGGACACCAAGCTGACGTTCCCCTCCGACAGTACCGGCAACCCTCTCGTTGATGCTATCGTTGGCGGAACTCATACCTTCTTCCTCAAGGGAAAGCTTGCCGCTTCAGAAAAGCGGGGGCGCTTCGAGCTGCAGGAAGTGAAGGTCGACGGAATTCCCGTTCCACTCATCCTGATTGAGACCCTTGTCGAAAAGTACGTGAAGCCCAAGTATCCGGACGTGGATTTGAAAGAGCCTTTTCCGATGCCGTGGGGGATGGAGAGCCTTGTGATTACGCAGGGGAAGGCCACCATCGTTTACTAGGATCAAAGCCGATCAGGTTCAATTGCGAACGTAGAACAGTCAATGGACATTGCCATCGAGGGGACGTCCCGATTCTCAAATGTCGGCTGACCACTGTCGGTTGTCCAGTGAGAATTGAACTTGGCTGGATTGTTCGAACTTTTAAGAAGGGCTCGCTTCGACCGCTTTTGAAGCCAGGAAAATGTAGTTGATATAGGAACGCTCTTCCGAGATCAGATTGAAGTTGAACGAGGAGAGCCGGTCCTTTAAATCATCGAGATAGAACCAGCTGAACTTCAGCACGCGATCCGCAGCACGAACCAGCACAGGAGCCTTCTTCGGCCCAATCGTTGTCTGGCATACAAACTGCCCGCCAGGTTTCAGCACGCGCGAGATTTCTCCGATTGCCTGGGGAAACAATTGCAGCGCTCCACAACAACTGACTGCGTCGAACGTTTCGTCTTTGAACGGAAGCGTAAGCGCGCTGGCACGCAGGTAATAAATGTTCTTCAATCCTTCCTTGCGCGTGAGGCGGACGGCGCGGCCAAGCATGACGGTGGAAAGATCGACACCAACAATTGTGGAGTCCGGCATCACCCGCCCTAGCCGGCGAGTGACGTTTCCTGGTCCGGATGCAAGATCGAGCACCATTCGATTGGGTCGCTGAATCAGATTTGCAATCCTGTCGAGATCCTTTGGGAACGAATGTTTGCTGGCAATGAAATATCCCAATGGCCGCCAGACGCCTTCATAGACGGCCACGGGCGCCTTCATCTGCATCAGCTTCTGAAAGGGCACTACGGGTTCTTCAGGACCGACCTGCAGGTTGAGATAACCGTGTTCAACGGGGAAACGCACGCCGCAATCCATGCACGTCAGATTCCCTGGACTGTCAAAAGGATGAGGAGCACGGTTCGTACTGAACCATCGCTTGTTATCGCCACCGCACACGCAGCACTGGAATGCGGAAAAGATGCTCGGGATCTCTTGGTTCATAGCTTGTAGGTCAATTCGGTGTCCAACAACACAAAGCCGAGAATTTAGGTGAATGGGGGGAATGCTGTCAAGACTCTAGCAGCGGACGAGCACGTCGTTCGCCCAAACAACACGCGAATTTTCCTGCTTGAATTACAATGGTCTGTTATGGAATTCAAGCTGGTGTCCGCCTATACGCCTCGAGGGGATCAGGCAACGGCGATTCAACAACTGGTGAATGGGCTGGGCGAGAACGAAAAGCATCAGGTGTTGCTTGGTGTCACGGGATCGGGCAAGACGTTCACGATGGCGAAAATTGTCGAGCGCCTGAATCGTCCGACGCTCGTTCTCGCGCACAACAAGACCCTGGCTGCTCAGTTGTATCAGGAGTTTCGGAGTTTTTTTCCCAGCAACGCCGTCGAATATTTCGTCAGCTATTACGACTATTACCAGCCTGAAGCCTACATCGCCGCTACCGACACCTACATCGAAAAGGAATCGACAATCAATGACGAGATTGACCGGATGCGCCTTTCGGCGACGCGGTCCCTGTTCGAACGAAGGGATGTGCTGATCGTCGCGTCGGTCTCCTGTATCTACGGCTTGGGATCGCCCGAGGCGTACTATGGCATGCTGCTCATGCTGGAGCCTGGTCAACGGATTGCACGCCGTGAAATTCTTTCCAAACTGGTCGAGATTCTTTATGAGCGAAATGACATCGACTTTAAGCGCGGCAGCTTTCGTGTGCATGGCGACACGATCGAAGTTCATCCGACTTACGAGAATATCGGTTATCGCATCGAACTATGGGGAGATGATGTCGAAAAGATCAGCACATTCGATCCACTCACCGGCGATGAGATCCGATTGCTCGAGCGCCTTACGATTTATCCAAAGACGCATTTCGTCATGCCGCGGCCGCGGCTCGAGCAGGCGGTAGAAACTGTCAAAGATGAGCTGAAAGGATGGGAATCCCTCCTTGAGGCGCAGGGAAGACTTCTCGAAGCTCAACGCATCCATCAGCGCACTCTTTTCGACATGGAGATGATCAAGGAGATCGGATACTGCCACGGCATCGAAAACTACAGCCGCCACCTGACGGGCCGGCTGCCGGGCCAGCCACCACCGACTTTGCTGGATTACCTGCCGCAGGATTCGTTAATGTTTATCGACGAGAGTCATCAGACAGTACCGCAGTTGCGCGGGATGTACCACGGAGATCTATCTCGCAAGCAGAACCTTGTTGAGTACGGGTTCCGTTTACCTTCTGCGATCGACAATCGACCTCTTACATTCGAAGAGTTTGAAAAGCGCACGAATCAATTGATCTATGTGTCAGCCACCCCAGGACCTTATGAGTTGACGAAGGTTGGAGGGGTCGTTGTCGAGCAGGTAATTCGACCGACAGGCCTGACGGACCCCGCCGTCGAAGTACGTCCTGTACGTGGACAGATCGACGATCTCCTGCACGAAATTCGGGTGCGCGCCGAGAAGAATCAGCGTGTCCTCGTCACGACTCTGACGAAGCGCATGGCGGAGGATCTTGCCGAGTACTACACGGAAGTCGGAGTCCGCTGCCGCTATCTGCATTCCGAAGTGGAAACACTTGAACGGATCAAGATTCTTCGCGGATTGCGCAAAGGCGAGTTTGATGTGCTGATCGGAATCAACCTTCTACGTGAAGGGCTGGATCTGCCGGAGGTTTCGCTCGTAGCGATCCTCGATGCAGACAAGGAAGGCTTTCTGCGTTCCGCTGACTCCCTCATTCAGACAATCGGTCGGGCGGCGCGCCATCTCGAGGGCAAGGCTATCCTGTATGCGGACATTCAAACCGATTCAATGAAACGCGCTTTAGCTGAGACCAATCGTCGGCGCGAGATCCAGGAACGATACAACATCGAAAACAACATCACGCCCGAGAGCATCATCAAGCCAATCGATATGACTCTCGTCGCCATCGCGGAAGCCGACTACACTCGCCTGCCCGAAGAAGCGCCATCGGAGCTCGAAACTATGGACCCCGAAAAAATGGCGGAGGCAATCAAGAGGCTCGAAGACGAGATGCGCGAGGCTGCCCGGAAGTTCGAATTTGAGCGCGCCGCCCAGCTACGCGATAAAGCGCGGGCTCTGCGAGCCAAACTCGTGGAGGCAAATTGAGAAGACGTACGTTAATCTTACGAAGACAATGACTGTGGATACGAACCTGGCGCTACTGAAACTGCAGCTTCTTTTTCATGGCATACGAGCTGGTAAGGACTTGCGAAGTCCCTTGACCAATCCATTCGGATTGATTCATCTGGCATTGCCGGAGAAAGTCTATGTCAGTGTTCATTCGAACACGAATGGCACGGAATCCCCGTTTACGCTGAGGCGGGACGGAGGCAAGTTCTACCTCGATATCGCAGGAAGCTCGTCAATTCCCGTCAGCTGGACGCCTCCGCTGGCGAGCTATCAAAAGCGCACGTCTTCCGGCTTGCTTGTCTCGGATATCTTGACCGTGCATGGCGACTTTATCGCCGTGCATCCGTCGCATCGCTGCCGTTTCGGCCAGAGCGGATTGTCGTGCCGTTATTGCGGTTCGTCCAAGGAGTTGTCAGACCATCCGCCGTTTACTCCGCGAGACCTGGTCGAGGCTATTCATCTCGTCATGGAAGAGAAGCGTTGCGACGTCGTCAGTCTTTCTTCAGGACACATCGATACGCCTGATGGCGGCGTCGAAAGGCTTGAGAAGTGGGTGACCGAGATTCGCAGGCACAACAAGGTGCTGATCTCGCTTGATCTTGTCCCGCCGGCAACGAACGAGTGGATCGACAAAACGTATGCGATGGGTGTTGATGCGCTGTACTACGACTCTGACTTCTTCAATCCGAACGATGAGTCCCCAAGGGAATTTCAAAAGCATAAGGCGCGTCAGCTCGAAGCTCTCGCGTACGCGGCAAAGATCTTCCCGACGGGGGCGGTGCTGTCGCACCTTGTCGTGGGTCTGGAGCCGCTCAAGGACACGTTTCAGAGTGTCGATCTGTTAATCGACCGAGGCGTTGTGCCGGTGCTTGCTTATTTTCCTCCGTACGGCGGTTCCACATTGCGAACACGGTGGACGGCAACCCCGGAGCAGGTGACACCAGTCTACGCACACCTGTATGAGCGCCTTGTACGGACGCGCATCAATCCGCATTGGGTGCAGCAGTACGATGTCGTCCTTACGTCGCTCGAAGGCAGGTTCCTGTCGAAAGAGTCGCCGCGCTATCACCTGAAACTGAAAAACTTCTACGAAACTCGCGCGGGCCGCGCCGTGCGATTTGGACTGGCAAGCCTCCGGCGCCATCTCCGCGTACGCGAGGTTCCGGCTTAATGCAAGTTAAGATCGACACACGGCCGTTGCCCATCGTCATTTTGGCTCGCTGGTGGCGGTTCCCTGTGTTTGCTCTCGTCAATTTCGCCTTGTACTACTTCTATCATCAACCGCCGCCGGCCGGACTATCGGTAGAGGGGTTCAGGGTTCTTATCGTATTTCTGTCCTGCATCTTCCTGTGGATGACGCAGTTGCTGCCGTTACCTGTAACAGGGCTTTTCGCGCTCATTGCTCCCTCTCTCCTTGGCGTGATCAAGCTCAAGGACGCGTTTGCCTTTTTCGGGTCGGATGCCGTGTTCTTCATTCTGGGCGTATTCATCCTCGCAGCGGCCCTGTACAAGTCCGGGTTGTCCACCCGCATGGCTCTGCATCTGATGAAGAGTGGGTCAAAATCGCCCAGGAGGCTCGTCTTCCAGGTGATGTTTACCGCAGCGATCCTGTCGTTCATCATGAGTGAGCACGCCGTGGCGGCCATGATGTTTCCACTCATCGTTATCATTTCAAAACGACTGAGTTCGACGCCGGAAGGAAGCGCCTATTCGCGCGTGCTCTTTCTTGCAATGGCGTGGGGATGTGTCATCGGTGGCATTGGCACGATGCTGGGGGGAGCGCGGGTTCCCTTGGCGGTAAACTTTCTTCAGGATCAGACGGGACAAACGATCACATTCACGCAATGGTCGGTCGGCATGTTTCCGATCGTCGTTGTGTTGTTTTCGTTCTGCTATTTTCTGCTGACCCGGTATTACCCCATCGAGATTCAGACGGTCGTGGAAGCCGATAGCGTGATCGATCAGCAACTGCGCGATTGTGGGAGGCCGCTGCTCGAGGAGCGATTCCTGGCTCTGTTGTTGATGTGCACGATTGCGGCATGGATTCTGTGGGGTGAGACGACCGCAATCATGGCGGCGATTTCGATTCTGTCCGTGATTCTGCTCTTCATGTTTCGCGTTGTGAAGTGGCGGCAGATTCAGGAGAACATGGAGTGGGGCGTCATCCTCATGTATGGGGGCGCCATCGCGCTGAGCAGCATCCTGAGCTCTACAAAGGCCGGTGACTGGTTCGCCGCGACATACATCGTGCCCCACCTGAGCTCGCCGTGGACCCTAGTGATCGTTCTCTCGTTAATGACAATGGCACTGACGGAAGCTTTAAGTAATGCGGCGGTCGTTGCCATCGTGGTGCCGCTGGGGTTGCCCATTGCCCTGCATTTCGGGTTAGATCCGAAAGCTGTTGTCTACGCTGTGGCTTCTGCGTCCAGCATGAACTATGTCCTTCCCATGAGCACGCCCGCGGTTGCGATTGCGTATTCCTCGGGTCACCTCAAGATCCGCGAGGTAATCGTTCCCGCGTCCATCATGTGGGTGGTTTCGTGGGTCACGCTGATGCTGACGGCCAAATTCTGGTGGCCTGTACTGGGCGTCACGATCGGACGATAAGGCACCGTTTGAACTCGTGACGCTGTTGTACAATTGGCGCTCATGAAACGCCTTCTCTGCCTCCTTCTCGCTCTTGGTGCACCTGCGTATGCACAGACCGGCGAGGAATTGTTTCAAAAGGGGCAATACAGTCAGGCCGTTGCGGAATTCGAGCGTCAACCGGCAGGCACACGCTCGGCATCGACATTGAACTACCTGGGGATGTCTTATCATCTGCTGGGTCGGTTCAAGGAAGCTCAGAGTGCCTATGAGCTTGCCATCAAAGCGGAATCCAATATAGCGGCGCCGCGCAACAATCTCGGGGCTCTTTACTATTCGCAGCGTATGTTTGGAGATGCGGACCGCGAGTTCAGGCGCGCAGCCGATCGGGATGCAGAGAATCCCACCCTGTCGAACAACCTTCACTGGAGCCGTTACGCTCGGGATAACCCTCGTGATGCCCGGGAGCGTTCGAACGAGGTAGCGGCGACGCGTCCGCTTCTTCTGGAAACTCCGAATGAGTCTTTTCAGGGCCTTCTTGCCGTCACCCCGCTATTACGGGCTGCCGCCTTGGAAGAGGCCACATTACACGCGACTCGCGGCGATGTCTTCACGGCACGTAAGCTGTTTGATGATGCCGTGATCGAATACAAGAGGACTCTCGCGATTGACCGCTATGACGCATCGGTCGCCAATCGACTGGGGATCGCTTTGCACAACCTGCACAAATACCGCGATTCCGAACAGCAATATAGGGAAGCAATACGGCTTCGCCCGAATCACCTGGATGCCACGAACAATCTCGCCGTGCTGGATTACGTTCGTGGCGATTATGAGGCCGCTCTCAACAAGTATAAGTCGGCGCTTAAGTTCAAACCGGACTCCGTGACAATTCTTCGCAATCTGGGGGCCTGCCTGTTCGCTCTGGAACGCTGGGATGAGGGTGTGGCGATCTACCAGCAGGCATTGGCGCTGCGGCCCGACCTCTTCGAGCCTCAGCCAAGTGGTGCCGGAACTTCCATCCAGATGAACCAGCAGCAGACCGCGTTCATGAATTTCTATCTCGCCAAGATCTTCGCATTGAGAGGTGACAACGACGCTGCTCTTTCTTTCCTTCAGAAGGCCGTGGACTATGGCTTCGACAATGCGAAGATGCTTCAGGCTGAGGACGCGTTCAAAGGCCTCGTCGCGGATGAGCGCTTTGAACGTGTCCTGCAATCGATTGCGCAAAGGACGTCCGGGGACAACTAGTGGACTACCTTGAAACGGCGATCGACCTCTGCCGCGCCGCCGGGGAGATTCTCAATTATTACGCTGACCGCGAGAAGCTCGTCGAATTCAAAGGTCAGGCGAACCTTGTAACGATTGCGGACAAGAAGAGCGAGGAGCTCATCATCGGCGGTATTTTCAGCCGGTATCCGTCGCACTCGATCCTCGCGGAAGAGTCCGGCACTACCCAGCCTGGTGCTGCAGTGAAGTGGATCATTGATCCGTTGGACGGCACGACGAACTTTGCCCACGGTTATCCTTTCTACTGCGTCTCAGTTGCGGTCGAGGAAAAGGGGCAAGTCGTTTGCGGCGCCGTATACGATCCGATGCGTGAAGAAATGTTCACCGCGGCGCGCGGAGCAGGCGCGTATTGCAATGGCGACCGACTGAAAGTCTCCAATGTTGACCGCCTGTCCCAGGCCTTGTTGATTACCGGCTTTCCGTACAACTTTCGCGAGCGGCTGGATACCGTCATCAGCCAATTCCGAAAATTTCTCGTCGCAAGCCAGGCGGTGCGGCGAGGCGGGTCTGCGGCTTTGGATCTCTGTTACGTCGCTTCAGGCAGGCTCGATGGATTCTGGGAACTATATCTTCAACCGTGGGATACTGCAGCAGGCCGCCTGATTCTCGAGGAGGCCGGCGGTCGCGTCACCGACTTCAAAGGCGGACCATTCTCGATTTATGTGAAAGAGATTCTTGCCTCGAATGCGTTTATCCACGAAGAGATGAGAATGATACTTGGAGAACAGGGAAACAGCGTGCCTGGCCCCGATTTTCCTACAGCATTTTCATAACGATCAGCGTTCGATCATCATGAAACGGTGTTCGCCCGACAAAGTCCTCCACCGCACGATTGACGACCTCGACAATCTCTTCCGCAGACTTCTGGTTGCTTTCGGCGATGACGCCCGCGAGTCGTTTGAGACCGAAGTCTTCGTTGCTCGCGTCGCGGGCTTCTACGAGTCCGTCGGAATAGAACACCAGCACATCACCGGATTCCAGTTGGAGTTCGAGTTCCTGGTATTGTGAGTCCGGAAACAATCCCACCGGCACTCCGGCGAGTTCCAGAAATCTCGGAGAGTTGTTATGGATCAGCAGAGGATAGGGCAATCCCGAGTTTGCCAGGCTGATTTTTCGCGTCTGCGGATCATAGATGGCATAGGTCAGCGCGCAGTACTGGCTCTCGATGGGCCGCGAGTACAACGTCTTGTTGACGAGCTCGAGCATCTGCCCCGGCGGATATTTGCGGGTTGCGCGCGTACGGATGATGCCGCTCGAGAGCGCCGCGTAGAGCGCAGCTGGCGCGCCCTTCCCGGCGACGTCGCCGAGAACGATCGCCAGACGTCCATCGTCGAAGCGAATGAAATCATAGAGATCCCCGCCCAGATGAGCGACGGGGCTGAATGTAACGGCGATATTCAGCAGTTCGATCGACGGAACTTCCTCGGGCATCAGCTGGTGCTGAATGGCCCGCGCGATTTTCATTTCGCGGTCCATCCGTCGCTCGTTGTCTGATACTCGGGCATAGAGTTGAGCATTGACCAGCGCCGAAGCAATCCTTGAAGCGAGCGTCGTCAGCATGCGTTCGTGATATTCCGTGAAGTAATCCGGCTGCGTGCTTTCGAGATCGACAACGCCGATAACTTTTCCTTTGTGCTTTAGCGGCACGGCCAGCTCCGAACGGGTTTCGGGATGGACATTGATGTATCGAGGATCTGCCAGAACGTTTCCGGATCGCACCGGCACGTTCATCATGGCGGCTGATCCGACGAGACCATCGCCCAGCGGCACGGTCAGTCTTTTCTGTTCGCGCTCGTTGGAACGCACAACGGTTTTAAGCTGGAGGACGCCCGTGCGCTCGTCAAGCTGGAAGATGGAGAAGATGTGATAGTTCACTGTGGACTTCACGGCATTGGCAATGCGATGAAAGACCTCTTCGGTTTCCAGCGTCGACGTCATGTCGAGACTGACTTCGTAGAGCATCGCCAGCATTTCGCGGTTGTGACGCTCGCTTTCGTAGATGTTCGCGTTGTTAATCGCAATAGCGATCTGGCTCGCCAGCAGGTTCAAAACGTGAACTTGCTCCTCACGAAAGTACCCGAGCTCGGGGCTTTCAATGTCGAGGACGCCGACGACCCGATTCTTGAGCATTAGCGGCATCGCCAGTTCCGACCGAGCTTCCTTGACGACTTCGATATACCGGGGATCCGCCCGGACATCGTCAACCACGACAGTGCGCTGCTCGAGAGCGGCAGTTCCAATCAATCCCTCGCCAAATCCTATGCGCAGCGTTTGAACGATCTTCTGTTCATGGCCAATGCCAAAACGGTAATAAAGGTCACGCTTGGCTTCATCGACAAGAAAGATTGCAAAGATCTGATAGGGAATGATCCTGTTGGTGAACGCCGCGATCTTCCGGAGAAGCTGATCGAGATCCAGAGTGGACGTGATGTCGTGATTGATTTCGACCAGCGTTTCCAGAAAGTTTGGATCGGTACCCAGGACGGGTTTCATAACTTGCGAGACTCCTCCACGATAGCAACTCCTGAACTTGTTCCAATGCGCGAGGCGCCGGCTTGCAGCAGCGCCAGAGCTTCGCCGTGGGATCGTACCCCACCGGCGGCCTTAATTTGTATTTCCGGCTGCAGGATCTCGCGCATCAGCGCGACATCTTCCACTGTGGCGCCAGAGGGCCCATATCCTGTCGACGTCTTCATGAAATTCGGCCGCACCCGGTTCGCGATGGCGCAGACTCGAAGCTTTTCGTCGGCGGCGAGGAAACCGGTCTCGATGATGAACTTCGTGACAATACCCAATTCGCGGCCCAGATCCGTCAAGTATCGCATTTCCGCCTCAACGGCTGCATTCGCGCCTGACTTGAGCAGAGAAATGTTGATCACGATATCTGTCTCATCCGCTCCCATCGAGGCCGCTGTTCTTAGCTCTGCCGCCTTGACGTCCGTATAAGTTACGCCGAAAGGAAATGCGATTACCGTCGCCACCCGTACCGGTGTGTTCCCGAGGATTTCCCGGGCCGTAGCCACGTGTGAAGGGAAGATGCAAACGGCGGCCATGGCATAGTCGCGAGCTTCTTCGCACAGGCGGCCGACATCGCCTGTGGTTGCAGTCGGACGCAGGAGTGTGTGATCGATATAACGTCCGAAATCAACCGGCATCGAGAACTCGGATTTCCTTGAGATTGCGATAGTGCTGAGCGAAATCGAGACCGTAGCCGACAACGAACACATCCGGAATGTGAAAACCCACATAATCGAGCGCGAGAGGCTGACGCCGGCTCGATTCTTTTTCGATCAGAGCTGCGATTCGCAGCGATCGGGGATTCCTCGATGCCAGCAGCTTGCGGACTGCGCCCAATGTCAAACCCGAATCGACAATATCTTCGACGAGAAGCACATCCTTTCCAGATACGGGACCCGAAACATCCTGCTCAATGCGCAGTTCGCCTGATGAAACTGTTTCCGCGCCGTAGCTGGAAGCCGTCATGAACTCGACTTCAAGCAGGATTGAATCGTCAATGCTGCGAATCAGGTCGGCAATAAAGATGAAGCTGCCTTTGAGAATACCGACAACGATCAACGAACCGCCCTTATAGTCACGCGAGATCTGCGCACCCATTTCGGATACGCGGCGCTGAATATCCGTCTCGGAGATCAGCACGGCGCTGGCAGCCCTCTTCATAGACGCACTAGTGTACCCAAGTTGGGTGGGGCCGTCTGTGAGTTCTGAGGCTGGGCCTGAAATTCGGTCTCGTGCCGCGGTTTGACAACCTCTATCCCCGACGGTATAACCCCTTAATGGGTCTAAGAGGCGCGGCTCTGATGCCTGCTTTGCTTCTGCTGATGCTGGTGCCTGTGGCGGGCCTGGCTCAAAAGGACACGCCCTTGTTTCTCGATAAGCGCCCGGGAGACGATCCTTCGGTTATCGATATCACGGAAGTGACCGATCAATACCCGAAGGCGGCAGTTGAGGAATATCAGAAAGGGGTTGAGCAAGCCCGAAAGGGAAATCGCGCCGCCGCCAGGGAACGGCTGGAAGCGGCGATTCGTATTGAGCCGAACTTCTTTAATGCCCACAACAGCCTTGCCATTCTCTTCCACACGCTCGGGCAGTTCACCGATGCGGAGCGTGAATATGTGGAAGCGGCAAGATTGAATCCGCGGTCCCTCGCGCCTCGTGTCAACCTGGCGAGCGTTCAAATCGAAGAGTCCCTCGCGAAGCAAGAACAGGATCCCAGGGCTGCTCGCACTTTTCTTAACGATGCCCTGTCGAATCTCAACAAGGCTTTCGAAATTCAGCCGGGCGCGCCTTTGGCTCACTATCTGACCGGAGTGATCTATTTCATGACCGGCTTTTACGAGGAGTCTGAGTCACACTTCAAAGACGCGCTCGGGACCGGTGGCAGCAGAATGATTCTCGCTCGTCTTGCCCTCGCCGACATCTATATCAAATTGAAGGAATGGGATAGCGTCGTCATCCAACTCGATGAGTATCTTGAAGAAGTTCCGTATGCTCAGAATCGCGTGCGCATTCGAACCATCCGAAATGCCGCCGCTGAAAAACTCATCAGTTCCCAATGAACACCACCCAACTTCGCGACTGCGCGCGTCAGATCTGGGAAGCAGCGCTCGACGCGGCGAATCCCGCGACCTGCATTAACAGGACACTTCGTGTTAATGGCAGCGTCCTTTCCATTGGAGACACAAATATTCCGATAGATGGAAAGCTTATTATCGTCGGCGCCGGCAAGGCAGCGTCTCGAATGGCGCAGGTCGTGGAGGAAACGCTGGGTGATCGGATCACCGATGGCCTCGTTGTTACGAAGTATGAACACAGCCTGCCCCTCAGACGAATCCGCCAGGTTGAAGCCGGACACCCTATACCAGATGCGGCGGGCGTGAGCGCTGTGCGCGCCATGCGCGAGCTGCTTCACGGACTGAAACCGCAGGATATCGTGCTATGCCTGATTTCGGGCGGCGGTTCTGCCTTGTGGCCCGCTCCGGCGGATCCAATTACTCTGGAGCAAAAACAGGAAGTGACTTCGCTGCTATTGCGGGCGGGGGCAACGATTCTCGAACTCAATGCCGTACGCAAGCATCTTTCGGCTGTTAAAGGAGGACAGCTTGCCGCGTGGGCGGCTCCGGCGCGTGTCGTAACCCTGATCATGTCCGACGTCATCGGCGATCCTCTCGATTTCATTGCGTCCGGGCCTACGGCACCCGACACGACATCGTTTGGTGATGCTCTGGCGATCATTAACAAATACGGTGTAGCGGTCCCGCCCGCAGTAACCGATCGTCTGCAGGCCGGAGTACAAGGCCGCATCCCCGATACGCCAAAGCCGGGTGATCCGCTGTTCGACAAAGTCGAGAATCGGATCATTGCGAACAACCGGTTGCTCGTAGATGCGGCGGCTGCCAAAGCTGGGGTGCTCGGCTTTAGTACGATCATTCTTGGAACGGAAATCCAGGGTGAAGCCAGGGACGTCGGCGGCTTCTTTGCAGCCATTGCGCGAGAAATCGCAAGCACGGGAAATCCGGGAAAGCCTCCCCTTTGTGTACTGGCGGCGGGCGAGACAACCGTGACGGTGCGAGGCAGGGGGCAAGGCGGTAGAAATCAGGAGATGGCTCTTGCGTGGGCGATCGCAATGGCGTCACGGCCGATCGGCATGCCGTGCTGCTTCGCCAGCGTGGCGACGGATGGGTCAGACGGCCCGACCGATGCTGCAGGCGGGGTCGTGGACCCGTCAACCGTACAGCGCGCGTCGGAGCGCGGGCTTGCCGCCCAGCAGTTCCTCGCCGATAACGATTCGAGGAACTTCCTGAAGGGAACAGGAGACCTGATCGTAACGGGACCGACTCAGACCAACCTGATGGATCTTCAGATCCTGTTAGCGGGTTAGCTTCTGCCGTGGCTGCCCGGGCTGGGCGTTATTGCCACGCAACGTATTCGCCGGCAGTGTCGTCTGATTGTTGGGAGGCGGATTGCCACGCGCACCGGGCCGTTGCCCGCGCGGAGGCGTATTCCCAGCCCGCATCTGGTCGACCAGGGTAGGAAGTCTCTCGTTGAAGAACTTTCTGTTATAGCTCCGCAGAGCAAGGATCTGCCGATCCGAAAGCTGATGGTCCCCTAATTCGGCCTGTAATCTTCTGACCATGCGGCCTTCCCACGTCCCCGTCTCGGCCTGCAACTTCGTGACTTCTTCGTTCAGCTTCTGAATATCGGCCTCAGAGGCGTCTGGCTGTCTCAGAAGTTGATTCTGCCGTTCATCGAGCGTCTTCCTCGTGTTTGCATTTTCAAACCGCATTCGAATGAAGTTCTGGATGATAGGCATTGCCCTCGCGAACTGTTCGTCGGTGAGTCCGACTTCGTCCTTGAGACTGAAAATGTACAACTGCGTGACGCTTCTCCGTAATTGACCTTGCGGTTGTTCGAGAGCCTCGGTTTGCCCGGCCAGGTCTCGTGGCCCCGCCTGCGCGAAAGCTGAAGCCGAGCAGAGAAGCATTACCAGGATTGCGCCGAATCGGTTCATTGCTGGCTCACACCCTCCTGGGCCATATCGTCAAGAATCATTTGCAGACTCAGGGCTTCATCCGCGTCCAGTTGAACAAGATCGTCGAACACATCCGTTTGCGACATCGCAGCCAGCGAATTCAAATCCGCATCTTCATCGGCCGGGTTCTCCACTGCGGCAACCGCTGGAGTCTCCAATGCCTTGTGCTGATGATTCCAGAGCACCCCTGCCATTCCAATAACCAGAAGCATGGACGTTCCCCACGCCATCGCAGGCTGCCAGCCTACTCCGCCGAGCCACCCGCGGCTCGCGTTCTCCCGCCTTACAGACCTTGACAGCAGTGCGGTACGCACGTCAGATCGAAACTCGGCCCAATCGGGCTCAGGAACAAACTCTGCCGAGTCCGTTCGCATTTCCTCGATCTGGTTGCGAACTTCCTGAATGGACACAAAAGTTTTCCGGCATTGCGCGCACGATTGCAGATGGATGTGAAGGCGATCTGTGAGCTTTGCCCCATCCAGCAGGTTGGTAAAGTCTTCGGCTTTGAGATGTCCAAACATATTCATTGCAACTTCACTTCGCTGCGCGTCTTTAACGGTTCTTTTACCAGTTTTCGAAGCTTTTCGAGAGCGAAAAAGACGCTCGCCTTGATAGTCGAAACCGAGCGATTTGACATTGTCGCGATTTCTTCGTAGCTGAGCTGCTCGTGTATCCGCAATTCGAGGATAGCGCGCTGCTTGGGTGGAAGTTTCTTCACCATTCGCCGGAAATGGTCTCGCCGTTCGCGATCTTCGAGCTCGAGCTGCGCTGTTGCCGAAGTCTGGCGTACTGTTTCCGTCACCGCCACGAATTGCTGAGTGTTCGCTTTTACGTGATTGATGCAGTGATTCGTTGCGATCCGGTAGAGCCAGGTCTTCAGGCTCGATTCTCTCCTGAAGTCTGCAAGGTGCTCGAATGCCTTGATAAAGACTTCCTGGGCGAGATCCCGCGCATCTTCCGTATTGGAAGTAAAGCGGTAACAAAGGCGATAGACCTGCCGCTCGTAGCGGATCATCAGCTCGTCGAAGGCGGTCATGTCGCCTTTCGTGTAACGTTCAACAAGAGCGATGTCCGGATCCGTCTCCTTCGAGTTCATCACTGCTGCCGCTGTCAGAGTCCTGTCCATAACTGCCTTACCGCTCGCAATTTGACCTCGAATGTGTTGGACAGGTCTTCAGCCTCAAGGGTTTAAGACCATTTGTAGTCTACTATTAAGTCATGGCTGCCAACGATGTATCGAAGTGGCGTGTCCTGTCTCGTCTGCACCCCTACCTGAAGGTGCATCGGCGTCGGCTAACTGCAGGATTTGTGGCCATTATTTTCGCCAACGCCTTTCAAATGATGGGTCCCTGGGTCATGGGCAAGGCTGTGGATAGCCTCTACGCCAGCGTTACCCGCCGTCAGCTTATCGATTACGCCGGAATCCTCGTTGGCTTGACCCTTCTCGAGGGGATATTCCGCTTTGCCTCTCGATGGTGGTTCATTGGAGCGTCCCGAGACATGGAGTACACGCTCCGATCCGACGTCTTCGCCCATCTGGAAGCGCTCCCGATGACCTTCTACCAGCGGAATAAGACCGGGGAATTGATGTCCCGTGCGACAAATGATCTGAGCAACGTCCGAATGCTCCTTGGACCGGGAATCATGTATTCCCTGAACACGATTGTGACCGCCGTCGTCGCGGTAGGATTCATGCTTTCCATCGATTGGCGCTTGACCCTTGTGTCCCTGCTTCCGATGCCGATCGTCTCAATTGCGGTCCGCAAAGTAGGTCGGAGAATCAATGCTTTAACCGAAGAATCTCAAGAAAAACTTGCGGACCTCAGCGCGCGCGTGCAGGAGAGCATGGCAGGCGTGCGCGTGGTGAAGGCCTTCTCACAGGAGACGCAGGAAATCGAGGACTTCAGGCATCTCAATGAGGACCTGGTAGAGAGGAACAACAGGCTAAATCGTGTCACCAGCGTGTCTTACCCGCTGATGCAGTTTGTGATCGGGCTTGCGATTGTGATCATCCTCTGGTTTGGCGGCGGACAGGTTGTGCAAGGCGCGATTTCCCGCGGACAGCTTGTGCAGTTCATCTTTTATTTGGGCACTCTGGCATGGCCCATGATCGCGTTGGGCTGGGTCGTGAATCTTCTGGAGCGGGGGCGTGCCTCAATGCAGCGACTGAATTACATCCTCGATACGGAATCCGACGTCCGCGACGCGCCGAGTTTCGTCGATACATTCGAAATTCAAGGCGAAATCGAATTTCGCAACCTGAGTTTTTCATACAACGGGAATCCGGTTCTGCAGAACATTTCTTTGAAGATCCCAAAGAGCAAAACCGTTGCAATCGTCGGCGCCACAGGCTCAGGAAAATCCACGCTTGTGCAGCTGATTCCCCGGTTGTACAACGCGCCTCCGAATTCGCTGTTCATCGATGGTGTTCCGATCGAGAACATCCCTATCGAAGCCTTGCGGCGTTCCATCGGGTTCATTCCACAGGATACGTTTCTCTTTGGTGAGAGTATTCGGGAGAACATCGCATTCGGAGTCGAGAGCGCCTCAGATAATGAAGTCGAGCGCGCGGCATCGATTTCCAACATTCTTGCGGATATCCATGAATTTCCGGCAGCGTTTCAAACGATTGTGGGCGAACGTGGCATTACACTATCCGGTGGACAGAAGCAGAGAACCGCGATTTCTCGCGCCGTCATTCGCGACCCCAAAATTCTGATTCTCGATGATGCGTTGTCGAGTGTCGACACGTACACCGAAGAACAAATCCTGCGAGAACTGAAGAGTGTCATGAAGGGGAGAACCTCCATCCTGATCAGCCATCGTGTTTCGACGGTCAAAGAAGCGGACGAGATTGTCGTTATGGATCGAGGACAGATTGTTGAGCGCGGCACCCATGAGGAACTGCTGGTCAATGATGGCTACTACGCGCAGTTACACCAGCGGCAGTTGCTGGAAGAAGAAATCGAAGTGAGCGACTAGAGCAGTGCAGGACGAAGAAGTACTCGGAAAAGCCTACGATGCGCGGTTGATGCGCCGCTTGATCCGTTATCTCCGGCCATATTGGAAACAGGTCCTCTTTGCCTTCCTGCTGATCGTGGTCGACGCGGCGTTGGAGACCCTTCCCCCCCTGCTGACGATGCTTGCGATCGACCGGTATATCGCCGCCGCAGACGTGGGCGGACTCGCTATTGTCGCCGGCGCGTACATGCTGACGCTTACCGTGAAGTTCGGCACGGAATTCATTCAGGCGCTGACGCTGCAGCGCACCGGGCAACGCATCATGTTCGACATGAGAATGCAGATATTCCGGCATCTGCAGAGTCTGTCTCCGTCTTTCTACGATAGGAATCCAGTGGGGCGCCTCATTACGCGGGTGATCACGGATGTCGATGTCTTGAACGAGCTCTTTTCCTCGGGGCTCGTTTCGGTATTTGGCGATGTGTTCACGTTGCTGGGAATCATTGTGGCCATGGCTCTGCTCGATTGGCGCATGGCATTGGTTACGATGTCGGTAATTCCTTTCATTGGAATTGCGACTGCCATATTTCGTTCGAAAGCCAGAGATTCCTACCGGCGCGTGCGCATCGCAATAGCGAAAATCAATGCGTTCCTCAATGAGCACATCACCGGGATGTCCGTGGTTCAGCTGTACAACCGCGAGAAAAAAAGTATGAGGCGCTTTGCAGGCATTAATGAAGATCACCGTCTTGCAAACATGGACTCCGTGCTTGCCTACTCGTGGTTCTATCCCGTCATTGAGTTGCTCAGCTCCATCGCGCTGGGGTTGATCATCTGGTACGGCGGAGGCCGCATGATTCAGAACGCGATGGAATTAGGAACTCTGGTAGCGTTCATTCAATATTCCGAAAGATTCTTCCGCCCTATCGCGGATCTCAGTGAGAAGTACAACATCCTGCAGTCAGCGATGGCGAGCTCTGAGCGCGTTTTCACGCTTTTGGATACGCCGGTTGAGGTTGGGGATCCCCAGAATCCTGCTCGCCCCTCTGAGGAGCCACGTGGAGATATTGAGTTTCGCAATGTGTGGTTCGCCTACGGCAAGGAAAACTGGGTATTGCGCGATGTCTCTTTTCACGTGCAGCCGGGTGAATCCGTTGCAATTGTGGGGCACACGGGAGCGGGGAAGACCACGGCCACGAGTCTGTTGATGCGCTTCTATGACGTTCAGCAGGGAGAGATTCTTCTCGACGGACGCAATATTGCAACTCTCGATCTAGGGTACCTGAGGCGAGCCTTCGCTGTTGTGCTTCAGGACGTCTTCCTCTTTTCGGGAACTCTCGAGTCGAACATACGCCTGGGATCGGATATTCCTCGAGAACGAATTCTGGCGGCGGCGCGCGACGTGAACCTCATGCCTTTCATCGAGAGCCTTCCGAATGGTCTGGCGCATGAAGTAAACGAGAGGGGAACAATGCTCTCCGTCGGGCAGCGTCAGTTGCTGGCATTCGCCCGCGCATTGGCTCACGATCCCCGCGTGCTGATTCTCGATGAGGCAACGTCAAGTGTGGATACCGAAACAGAGATTCAGATCCGGCAGGCAATCGATAGGGTGATGGAAGGGCGCACGTCCATCGTGATCGCACACCGCCTTTCTACCATTCAGAAGTGCGATAAGATCCTGGTCATGCACAAAGGCCGCGTGAGGGAGGTAGGAACGCACCAGGAGCTTCTTGCCCAGAGGGGGCTGTACTACAAGCTTTATCAACTGCAATACAAGGATCAGGAAATCGCGGTTCCCGGAGATTAAAGGTATGACAAGCATTGAAGGAAGGGTTGCCGTCGTTACGGGCGCAGGGCGAGGCATCGGGCGCGCTATCGCCCTTGAGCTTGTACATATGGGTGCGAAGGTGGCTCTGGCGGCCCGAAGCGCTTCGGAGTTGGAGCAGACTGCTCGCGCAACAGGTGGAACTCCGAGCGTCGTCCCAACGGATGTTCGAAAAAAAGACGATGTTCATAAGCTTCTGGATCAGGTCGCTTCGACACTGGGTCCCATTGATATTTTGGTTAACGCTGCCGGCATTGGCCTGTTTGGGAACGTGACGCAGTTCTCAGACGAGGACTACGACGCAATACTCGACACGAACCTGCGAAGCATCTTTATGACTTGCCGCTATGTATTGCCATCAATGATGGCTCGCGGTAAGGGCGACATCGTCAATATTGCTTCGATCGCAGGAAAAGTCGGATCGGCGACACGTGCCGTCTATTGTGCGTCGAAGTTTGGGGTGGTTGGATTTTCGCAGTCTCTGGCTGAGGAAGTCCGCCAGCATGGAATTCGCGTCAGCGTGATTTGTCCCGGTTCTACCGATACGACGTTTTCGTCCGATCCTCACCGTGAAGGAAAGTCTCGCGGGAAGATGCTTGCTCCGTCTGACGTGGCCCACGCCGTGCGCATGCTGGTCACGCAGGAACCCAATAGCTTCATTAGCGAAATTATTCTGAGGCCGACACAGAAGCCGTAGATCATTTCCTTCAAAACCGTAGGAAATCGCCGATTTTACGTCTTTTGTAATACCATTCCGCCCATGGATCTGTTGAGTGCCCGCACCGAGCTGAAGACGTTTCTGGAGACTGAGAAGACCGCATTTCTGCAGAAGCCGGGTTTTGCCCCACTCGAGGAAACGATCTGCCGCAAAGTGGACGATATCGTCTTGCAGATCTGGGGACAATCGGAGCGGCTGAACGCAAAAGGATTTGCTTTGCTGGCAATTGGCGGATACGGCCGCCGCACGCTGCATCCGGAATCGGATCTGGATCTTCTGCTTTTCTTCAAGGACAAGGTTGACGAAGGCCTCGTTAAGGCAAGTCTGGATCCGCTTTGGGATTTGCCCTTTCGCGTAGGGCATCAGATACGCGTGGCCGCTGACTTCAAGGCCTTTGATGCGTCGCACGTCGAATCCTATGCCGCCTTCCTGGATAATCGCCACCTTTCGGGAAACGAGGCGAGCGCGGCAGAATTCCAACGCGAAGTTCTGCCTGGTTTTCTAAGACGGCACCGCGACGTTTTCCTCCGCGGCCTTCTCGAGGCGAAGCGCGTGCGTTACGAACGTTTCGGGCACACGGTTTTTCAGCTTGAACCTGATTTGAAGGACGCGCCGGGCGGCGTTCGCGATTTCCACTGGGCGGATTGGGTTCGCAAAACTCTGGAAGGCCCTGAGGAGAAGGATCTGCAGCGCACTCTCGCTTTCCATCACTGCATGCGTACTTTCCTGCATTTCCAGGCGAAGAGAAACTTCAACGTTCTGTCTTATGAGCACCAGGAGCAGATCGCTCCGCGGCTGGGCTATAGCGAATCACCGCACGGCGAAGCCGCTGAAACGATGATGCGGGATTACTTCCTGCGCGCCAGCCAGATCGCGCGCCGCGCTTCGATGTGGGAGGAAGAGGTCGGGCGCAGCAGAAGCAAGATAGCCGTTCAGTCCGACTTCAGCGATCCGTTCGACATGATAGAGGCGTTTGCGGAGGCTCATCGAAAGAAGGCCAGCCTGCATGCCGTTACCCTCTCTGCGATACGCGAGCGGCTGAACGGATTCGGAGGAATTCTCGCCAACAATCCCCGCGCCGGGCGCGCCATTCTGGAAATGATGAAGGACCGTGTCGGCATTTACGACACGCTCTTGGCCATGCATGAGGTCGGCCTCCTGGGAAAAATCTTTCCTGATTTCGAGGAGATCCGCTGCCGCGTCATTCGTGATTTCTTCCACAAGTACACTGTCGATGAGCATTCCCTGATCGCGATCAGAAATATCGAAGAGCTTCCGCCGAAGCATCGGTTTGCGATGATCCTCAACGAAGTGGAACATCCCGAACTCGTCTTGCTGTCGTTGTTGTTCCATGACATCGGGAAGGCTCACAAGCACGATCCCGAGAATCACGTCCATCCCAGCACGGAAGCAGTTAAGGTGATCCTCAGTCAGCTGGCGCTGCCACGTGAGCAGTCGGAGAAGGTGACTGCGGCGATACGGAATCACCTGGAGATGTCGAAGATCATTTTGAGACGTGACTTCAGCGACGACTCTGTAATCCAGCAATTCGCTGATCTCGTGGGCAATGTCGACAACCTGCGCATGCTGGTGCTTGTAACTTTCGCAGACATTAAGGCCGTCAACACGGAAGTTCTCACGCCGTGGAAAGAAGACTTGCTCTGGCAGCTCTATGTCGAGACCTACAATCTCCTGACACTCGGACTGGCGGATGACCGCTACGAACAGCAGCCGGCGTTGGAAGCAGATATTCAGGGAGTGCTGGATCTTCTGCCGCGAAAAACAACAGCGCAGGATGTTCGGGATTTCCTCCATGGGTTTCCCAGGCAATATCTCAGGATCACCCCAAAGAGGGATATTGCCGAGCACTTCACGCTCTCACGCAAGCTGGAGTCTGTCCCGATCGTCACCCACCTGGCAAGGCGGGACGGCCGCATTTATGAAGTGCTCGTGATGGCTGCCGACCGTCTGTTTCTTTTCTCAAAGATTACCGGAGTGCTTTCGTATTTCGGCATGAACATTCTTCGAGGCCAGGCATTTTCGAACAGGCATGGAACGATTTTCGATCTAATCACGTTCGAAGATGTCGACAATTACTTCGCGAAGAATCCTTCTGAGGTTGAGCGGTTCTCAAAGGTTTTGAAGGACGTGATCGACGGCAATACCGATCTGAACAAGCTTCTGCAGGGGAAGATGACCAGCGTCCTGTTCCGGCACAAGCGAAAAGCGGTCATTCCCTCGCGGATACACTTTGACGATGAATTTTCGGATCGCTGCACGATTCTGGAGATCGTGACCCAGGATGCGTTCGGCCTTCTCTACAGAATTGGGAAAGTTCTCTCCTCGCACGACTGCAACATTGAGGTGGCGTTGATCACCACGGAAGGGCATCGGGCGATCGACGTTTTTTACGTGACGCGAGCAGGGCTGAAGCTCTCTCCGGAGATCGAGAAGAAAATCGAGGCTGACTTGCTACAGGCACTTCCAGAGTCCTGACCAGCAAAAGTTTCGAGTTGTGAGTTTTGAGGGCCGAGTAAAACAATCGGTCTCAGCGGGCTGACTCAAAACTCACGACTCAAAATTGAAAACTTCCTTGCCTAATTGGTATCGCGTTCGCCCGTACGGATGTTATATCCGTGATCAACAGGAAGGATGAAGACACGACCGTCACCGATTTCACCCGTTCTGGCCGTGGTAATGATGGCCTTCAGCGTTTCTTCCACCCGATCGTCTGTAAGGACCAGTTCAATCATGATCTTGGGCAGCAGGGTGACGCTATATTCTGTGCCCCGGTAAACCGCCTTGTGACCCTTCTGGCGGCCATGTCCTCGCACCTCGGTTACGGTCATGCCCGTAACATTCAATGCGGTTAGGGCATCTTTAACTTCTTCCAGCTTGTTTGGCCGGATAATCGCCTTCAACAGTTTCATAATAGTTTCCCTGCGGTCTTGAGTGAAAAGCCTATGGATCAACCCCCATGGCCGGGCCACGGACTCTTCGGTTTTTAAGTTTTGTTTGATTTCAGGGTGTTAGCCAGATCGCCGTTGATCGCGGATACGTGCTCATTCTAAGCATTTCTTTGGTCTGGCGTCGATACCTTATTTCGCTTTTTCGCGCATCGTCTTGATGAGCTTTTCAGCGCGATCGAGGTTACTCCAGATCTTCGCAGAGACGACCTCTTTCCCGCCTGCTTCGATTTCGTCGCTCATTTTCGTCGACAAATCTTTCAATTCGGCAGCGGCAGCTTTGAGTTCGTTGAATCGCTTCTCCTGAACCGATTTCTCGGCGCGCTTCAGGAGCTCCTCAGTAGGATCGGCAAAGGGGTCGAACGTTTCCTTCTTCTTTTCCTCCTGAGACGCTCCGCCGAGAAGGATCGCGGCGGCAAGAAACAATATTGAAAGTCTCATAGGTCCTCGCGCATCCATTTTATGCTGAAATGGATATGCTAGACTCGACGGTTTTGAAATGGGGTTTTTAAAGTCCTTATCAGAATGGCTGGTGGCCACTCTGGAGCCATATGGGGCTCTGGGGTTGATGTTGATCGCTATTGGCGATTCGTCGTTCCTTTCTTTACCGGAGGTTAACGACATTGCGCTGATGACCCTTTCGATCAACCATCCCTACCGGATGTGGGAACTGGCGGCAGCGACAGTGCTTGGATCTGTGATTGGATGCACGCTGCTTTATATGGTTGGGAGGACGGGCGGAGAAGCGATGCTGCACAGGCGCTTCGCTTCGGAAAAGGTCGCCCGCGTGCGGGGCTGGTACAAAAAGTACGGGATGCTGGCGGTTATCGTTCCTTCTTTGCTGCCGCCGCCCCTTCCGTTCAAGATTTTCGTGCTTTCGGCAGGTGCGTTTGAAGTGCCCTGGCTTCGTTTCATTCTGGCGGTCGCCATTGGTCGAAGCATTCGGTACTTCTCGGAGGGCATCCTGGCGGTGTGGTACGGCAAACAAGCAATGCAGATCGTGGCGGATAATTTCCCAACAGTAGGCTTGATTCTCGCCGGACTCATCGTGGCCGTCGCAATCGCATACGTCGTCGTTCGCCGCCGCAAGGCCGCTGGCGCCGGGCTGATTCTGTTGCCCTTGCTGACATTCTTTTTCTCGGGATGCGTCCATACGAACGTCGTGCCCCTCGAACAGCGGATGCTCAAGTCGTATCCCTTTACGAGGGACCAGGCGATTCAACGATTGGAAATGCTGAGTCGTTCTATACAGTCGTTGAAAGCTTCCGTCGAATTCACCGCCTCGACCGCTCTCACCAGCCAGGAATACGTTAGAAAGAGTTCGCCAACGCTGGGTGGAGTGCTGATGATCGAGCGACCCAACCGAATCCTGCTGAAGGCCGGATTCGCGCCCGTTTCTCTCTTTGAAATGGTTTCTGACGGCACGAAGTATCAGTTTTACTCGATTCAAACCGGTGAGCTATACGTCGACGGACAGGAAGATGGCCCTCCATACAGCAAGTTTAAGCACCTGAAAGAAGACGGGTTGGCCAATAAGTTCATCGATCTTCGGCCGCGCCAGCTCGAACAGGCCCTGATCATCGACGTTCTTCCTTTGCTCAATGATCGATCGACGCTTCTGGCGACCTACGAGAATCCGATGCAACAGGACCTGAAAAAGTACTATCTCGTGGATTTTCAGGAAGTCGCGGGTGACAAGAAGGTCCAGTTGGTGGAGAGGATCTGGTTTGATTTGTCAACCGAGCAGGTGGATATCGTGCGACGACAAACATGGGATAGCAACGGGGTATTGGAGACCGATACGCAATATCGAAAGTATGAATCCCTTCCTTCGGGTATTCGCTTCCCCGCGGAGATCGACATTGATTTCTCCGGGACCGACACATTGATCAAGTTCACGTTGAATCCCAAGGATGCGATCTTCAATGCCGGCTTGCCGCCAGACACTTTTGAACTCAAACCGCACCCTGAAGCGAAGAAGACTTACAAATTCGAACCTATTGACGCTGCATCCTCCATAACTCAGCAACGATGAATACACAAATAATTCTGGCCGGTCTGAAGGTTCGCCCCGTACGTACGGCCGTGGGCGTTCTTGCCGTAACGCTTGAAGTCGTCCTGATCCTCCTGCTCGTGGGCCTGACCAATGGAGCGATCACAGATTCGGGAAACAGGATTCAGACTGCCGGAGGCGACATCATCTTCATGGATGCCGGGGGCTCCATGATTCTTGGAATGAACGCGGCCACTCTGCCGGTTGCGCTCGGGGACAAGATCGCCAAGGTTGAGGGGGTCAAAGCCGTTGCGCCTGTACTCGCCCAAATCGAGTCCGGTGGGGGGTTCACCATGATATGGGGAATCGATCCACAAAATTTCGAAGCGATCAACGGGGGATTTGAATGGATCGAGGGAAAGATTTTCTCGGCGCCGGATGAGGTGGTCGTTGATGACAGATTTGCCGGCGACAACCAACTCACTATCGGCAGCCCCGTACAAATCCTGCGGCGCCCCTTCAAGGTGTCCGGGATTGTGCAGAGTGGAAAGGGTGCGCGAGCGTATATCCCACTGGCGGCGGCACAGGAAATGACGCGTCCCAACTTTTGCACGACTTTCTTTATCAAGGTTCAAGACAAGAATCAGGTCAAAGCAGTCATTGATCGCCTTAACGCGGCTTTTGAAGGCCGCAAGGTCATCGATGCTGCAGACTGGACGAGCCTGATGTTTGCTTCAAACGCGCCGCTTCTCGGGATCGTTTTTCGAGTGATCACCTTTGTGGGTGTCGTCATTGGTGTGCTGGTTATCTTCCTGTCGATGTATACGACGGTTACGGAGCGAACCCGCGAGATTGGTATTCTTCGTTCGATGGGTGCATCGAAGAGTTTCATTGTCGTCATGGTGCTGCAGGAGTCCTTGATCCTGTGCGTCATCGGCAGTGTCGTGGGGATCGGGATGAGCTACGTAGCGATGGCCATACTCAAGTCGATCTTTCCGACCCTGAGCATCATCATCACGTGGGACTGGGTCATTCGCGCTGTGATATTCGCGCTACTGAGCGGGATCATCGGTTCGCTTTATCCCGCCTTCAAGGCTGCTTCTCAGGACCCGATTGAGGCACTCGCCTACGAATAATGGATGTGATATGAGTGTGCTACTCGAGACAGTCGATCTCAAAAAAATTTACAAAGTCGGGAAGATCGAGGTGGAAGCATTGCGCGGCGTCAGCATTCGTATCAATGCGGGCGAGCTCGTTGCGATTATGGGTCCATCCGGATGCGGCAAGTCCACACTGATGCACCTGCTGGGCGCAATGACTCGCGCAACGAGTGGAAAGGTGCTGATTGAGGGGCAGGATACGGCAAGCATGAGCGATAGGGCGCGAACCGAAGTTCGCCGAAAGAAGCTGGGGTTTGTCTTTCAGAAGTTCAATCTCCTTCCCGCTCTGACAGCTCGCCAGAACCTCGAAGTCGCGCGAAAGATTCACGGTGGGCCGCAAGCGGCGGAGACAGATGATTATCTCAAGCAGATTCTTCAGCTGCTGCAGATCGACGGGAAGTTGGACCGCCGGCCTTCGGAGTTGTCAGGAGGCGAACAGCAGCGGGTCGCGATCGCGCGATCCCTCACCAACAAACCAGCCATCCTGCTGGCAGATGAACCCACCGGGGCGCTGGATACACGCAATTCGGAAGCGGTTTTGAAGATGTTCCGGGAGCTGAATTCGCGGCTGAAGCAGACCATCCTGCTCGTGACCCACAATCCTGAACTGGCGACGTACACAAACCGACTCATCGAAATGCGTGATGGTCTTGTCCTGAATTCAACGGCTTCATGAAGCGTCATCTGCTATGGACTTTTGACCGTGGTTCTTTCCAGTGGGATATTCTGTGCCTGCTTATCCTCGCGTTTCTCTTCCTGATTCCGCGGCATTGGTTTCAGGATGTTCCTGACTTCATGCACGTCTCCGCTACCGAAACCATGACATCGATCGTCGATAGAAATGGTGTGGCTATTTTTACAGTGAAGCTCGAGGAGCCCTGTTTTTTCGACACCGACACTACACGGCAGAAAACGCGCGCAGTCCTGGAACACATTCTTGGAAAGCCAGTAGGGGAAGGCAGCAGGATGCAGCCTATTCGCAATTGGACAGGAAGACTGATTGCATACGCCATCTGGAAGGAGAAATAGACGATGAGAATCGCAGGATCCCTTTGCGTCATCCTGGCCCTTGCCGGCACGACGTTCGCTCAGAGCCTTACGACGGATCAGATCCTTGCAAAACTGGATGAAAAGGCGAAAACCTTCCAGACATTTGAGGCGTCCATCGTTATGGTCCAGGTTCTCTCTGACCTCAAGCAGCCGCCCGAATCGGGAAAGGTCTACATGAAGGCCGCCGGGAAATCCTCCCCGATGGTGTTGATGGATATTACGACACCGACCAAATCGGCCAAGACCGCCTTGATAAGGGACGGCAAAGCAAGCCTGTATAACCGGCCGCAAAACAGCTACCAGGAGTACCGTGCCGACGCAAACAGCAATACCTTTCAGCTTTTACTGACAGGCCTGGGAGTATCGGCCGAGACGATGAAGAAGTACTACACGCCCCAGGCAAAAACTAGCGAAACGATTGACGGTGTGGCGACGGAAGTGTTGGATCTGACTTTCCTGCAACCCGGGCAATTTAAGAAATTGACCTTATGGTTGGATGCCAAGGCCTGGACGCCGGTACAAATTCGCATCACGGCCAGAAGCAACGACACGACCGACTACAAATATTCCAACGTCCGCCTGAATAAGGGCGTGTCGGATTCGGTCTTCAAACTGAACATTCCGAAGGATGCCGTAAAGCAGTAGACGTTACGCCCGCTCCAGCTTTCGCGTCTCCTGCCATGTGTACCAGATGCGTTGAGAGACGGTCCAGTTGGAGAGAATCGCCATGACCCACATCGCGGCGCCGAGGCGGTTGGTCAACGAGCCGATGATCAGCAGCACGATCCTCTCGGGCCGCTCCAGAAATCCGACTTTGCAGGCGGGAATCAGTGACTCTGCGCGGGCTCGCGTATAGCTGGTCATGATCGATCCGATGAGTGAAAGCACGACAAGGGCGGCATAAAGAATCTTGTCCATCTTCGCGTACCACAAGACCAGCCCCAGAAACAGCACCATGTCGGAGTAGCGGTCGATCACCGAATCAAAAAACGCTCCAAACCTTGTCACTCGACCGGTGCGCCGCGCGACCTCTCCATCGACCATGTCGAAGATTCCAGCAAACAGGACAACAAGACCTGCCCAGGTGAACATTCCTTTTCCGAACAGGACGGCCGCAAAAATATTAATGAAGAGTCCGATCAAGGTCAGGACATTGGGATGAACCTTGAACGCAGCCAGGAGATTGACGATCGAATTCAGAATCCAGCTGCCGACGGTTCCCAGGATTCCACTAATGGATGTATCTCGTATCAACTTTCGTCAGCCCTTCTGATCGTGGAGGGTAGTAAACCGCACGACCTCGAAGGTTCTCATGCCCGCCGGAATCTTCACCTCGACTTCATCCCCTTCTTTCTTGTTGAGAAGGCTCTTGCCGATCGGTGAGGTCGTTGAAATCAGACCGAGGGTCACATTGGCGTCTTCACTTGTGACAAGGCGATAGGTAACCTCTTCGCCCTTATCGACGTCGAGCAGGACGACAGTGGATCCAAGAGAAATTCTATCCCGGGGAATCTTGTCGAAGTTCACAAGCGAAAGGTCGGCGAGCCGCTGCTTCAGTTGTCCGAGGCGCGCTCTGACGAAATCCTGGCGCTCGCGCGCGGCAGAATAATCAGCGTTTTCACTCAAGTCGCCGAGGGCGGCCGCGGTCTTGAGTGCCTTGGGCAACTCATCACGCAGCTCCCTCTCGAGAGCCTGAATTTCTTCTTCGAGTTTTTTTCTTGGATCTGCGCTCATTGAAAAAACTTCCCCTTCGTTTTTCTGTTTAAAAGAACCGGAATTGTATCGTCAAGTACTTCTTCGGATCCTGACGGACGTCATACATAAATTTTTGTATCTCGGACAATGTAACGTTCATGCTGTTGAACAACGTTGGATCCTTGATGAGCCTGCCTGTCGTGCCGTTACCATCCTGAATTGCAACAATAAGACCGCTCAGGTCGGCCATGGTTTTGCGCAGATCGTTATAGAACCCGTCGTCCCGCATGATCTTTCCAAGGCTTCCTTCGCCACGGTCGATGCGGTTTGCAATCGAGTCCATCTTGTCGAGAACCGTTGTAATTTTATCGAAAAGCGCCGGATCGTTGATCAGCTTACCTGCAGTGCCTTCTCCTCGCTCGACTTTCGCCACGATATTCTCCATGCGCGAAAGCAGGCCGATGAATCGAACATACATCTCATCGTCAGAGACCAGCTTGCCCGCGGTGCCCGGTCCGCTGCGGATGTCTGCAATGAGCTGATCCAGTTCCACAAGGCTTTTGTTGAGGTTGTCATGAATCTCGGGGTTCGTCAGGAGTTTTCCGAGCGTGCCTTGTCCCTTGTTGACGTTTTCGGAGATCGTGATGACGTTCTCGCTGATTGTCGTGAGATTGTCACTCAGCGTCTTGAAGTTGCCGATGATCTCATCAGTTCCCTGGATAATCTTCGGGATGCCGCCGGCTTCTGCTCCCTGAATTACTCCGCCATCGCCGACAGGCTCTGAGATATCGGATCCGCTTGTGAGCTGGATGGTTTTGTCGCCCAGCAGTCCGTTGCTTTCAATGCCGACGATGGAGTCCTTGCGGATGTTGTTCTCATACGCTTTGTCGACCTTCATCTTGACCTCAACCCGCCCGCGTATCGAGGGGTTCTTATTGAGTCCGACTTCTTCGACCTTTCCCACCAGAAGCCCGTCGAGCCAGACATCGTTGCCCGGGCGCAATCCGCTAGCCGAGTTGAAGTACGCCGTGAATGTCATCTTCTTTCCCCAAAAGCTTGCCGGCCCTCCGATTCTGATGACGACATATGTCAGCGCCGCGAAGGCAGCAAGGACGAGCAAGCCGACTTTTAATTCCGACCATGCGAGTGATCGTCGTTGAGCCATTGGATTTTCTCCTCCAGTTTCTACGCCAGGAATCGCTTGATATACGGATCTTCAGATCGCCGGAGTGTTTCATCCGGTCCTTCAAAAATAATCTTGCCGTCGCGAAGCAACAGAAATCTTGTATTGGCAATGCAGAGATCCTGTCCCTCCCGCTTGAATTTCACCTCACCGCTTCCGTTCTCGGCATACTCTGAAGCCAATGTGAAAGCATCGCGCATCCGGTGTGTTACGAAAACTCCTGTGACGTTGTTGATGTCCCGCAGCGCAATGATGAGTTCATTGATCTTTCGCGAAGTCACGGGATCCAGGCCTGCGGTTGGTTCGTCATAGAGAATAATTTCCGGCTCGCTAATCAGGGCTCTCGCCAACGCCACGCGTCGCTTCATGCCGCCGGACAATTCGGCTGGAGTCTTGTCGATCGCGTCCTCCAGTCCGACAAATCCCAGCCCCTTTCGCACGCGCTGTTCGATTTCGTCTTCGTCGGTGTCCACCTCATACAGCCTGTAGGCAACATTCTCGCGCACCGACAACGAATCGAAGAGCGCGGACTCCTGAAAGACCATGCCCATGTGCTGCCGGATTGGGACCATGTCTCTCTCTTTGAGCCGGGTGATCTCCGCGCCGTTGACAAAGATCTGGCCTTCATCGGGCTTCTCAAGTCCCATGATTAGCTTGAGTATGGTCGATTTACCCGACCCGCTCGCGCCAATAATGATCTTTGTTTCGCCTTTGCGGACTCCGAAGGAAACGCCATCGAGGATCCGGCGATCCCCATAGGATTTCACGACATCCTTTAATTCCAGGACGGCAGTGGTCATGTGTAGTTGAGAATCAGGCGCGACAAGAGAAAGTCGAAAAACAGAATCAGGACTGAGGCGTTCACAACTGCTTGCGTGGTCGAACGACCCACACCCTGAGTTCCGCCGTAGGTTCGAAGCCCACAGTGGCATCCCACCAGCGCGATGATCGCTCCGAACACCAGCGGTTTAAGCAGGCCTCCGAACACATCAACATTTTCAAGCCCGTCGAAGGCCGAGCCCAGATATTGGTTGGTGCTGATGCGCAACATGAACGTTGAGACCGCCAGACCGCCGAGCAGGCCAACGGCATCCCCCGCGATGGTGAGTATTGGCATCATGACTGTAGTCGCAAGCACCCGGGGAACCACGAGTTTCTTGATGGGATCCGTTCCCAGGGCACGCATCGCATTGACTTGCTCCGTTACGAGCATCGACCCGAGTTCCGAGGCCATTCCTGATCCTGCTCGTCCCGCAACCATCAACGATCCGATCACCGGGCCGAGCTCGCGGACCAGGGATACGCTCACGGCATAACCGGTTTGCCCCGTAGCGCCGAACCGAGTCAGCGTATTGGCCGTTTGGAGCGTGAGGACGGCCCCTGTGAAGAAACCAGTCAGCATGACCACAGGAGCGGAACCTACTCCGATCGACTCCATTTGAACGAGGAGATCCCGGATGTAGTACGGCCTTCGGAAGGCTGAAACGAAGGTTCGTGCCGTCAAGAAGGAGATGTCCTGAATTTCCTTCACAGCGGCTCGCAAGCTGAACGGCATCGCGTGGATGGTAACGGAAAGGTTTTTTTAGGGTCAAGCAGTTACCCGCATTTAGGGTTTTCCCGTATACTCCGGGCGATGCTGACTTTTCGGACAGCTGGCGAGTCTCACGGCCAGGCTTTGATCGCGTTAGTCGAGGGTATTCCTTCAAATCTCAAGGTCGATTTCGAATTTATTGATAACGAACTCAGGCGCCGCCAGGGCGGCTATGGCCGCGGCGGGCGGATGAAGATCGAGAAGGATCGGGTCCGGTTTCTCTCAGGAGTTCGCCACGGCAAGACGTTGGGCAGCCCGATCGCCATGATGATCGAAAACCGCGACTGGCCGAACTGGGAAGAGATCATGTCCATTCAGGAAGTTTCCTCCGAAGCCACGCAGAAGCGGACGGTTACGCGCCCTCGGCCTGGGCACACCGATCTCGCAGGTTCGCTGAAATTCAATCAGGTCGACGCGCGAAACATCCTCGAACGGTCCAGCGCGCGAGAAACGACGGCGCGTGTGGCTGCAGGGGGACTGGCCAAAGTTTTCCTCAAGACTTTCGGGATCGAGGTTCTCAGCCACACGACGGCGATCGGAACGGCCAGCATTCCCCAGGATTTTGTGGTGACCTGGGAACAATTGGAGTCTCTTCAAGCGGATGAGGTTGTCCATTGCGCGATACCTGAAGTTAGCCATCGCATGGTCCAGGAAATCGAGAAGGCCCAGAAGGAAGGCGACACGATCGGAGGTACGTTTGAGGTGATCGCAAGGGGACTCCCCACGGGCCTCGGCTCGCATACCGCCTGGGATACACGCCTCGACGGCCAACTCGCCCAGGCAATCATGTCGATCAACGCCGTCAAGGCGGTCGAGGTCGGCAAGGGGGTTCAGGCAGCCTTTAGCAAAGGTTCGGACGTACACGATGAGATTGCTTATGACAAGGACGCCATGAGCTTTCGAAGATTGACGAATCGTGCCGGTGGCCTCGAGGGAGGTATCACCAACGGGGAAGACCTTCGCGTTACGGGATATTTGAAACCGATCCCGACTCTGAAGAAAGCTCTTCGATCTGTCGATATGATCACCAAAGAGCCATTCGTTGCGCAGCACGAACGTTCCGATACATGCACCGTTCCGGCGGCGGGCGTCATTGGCGAAACTATGGTGGCGCTGGTTCTGGCGCGAGTCTTCCTGGAAAAGTTTGGCGGCGATTCGATTGAAGAGACATCCCGGAACTATGGCGCATATTTGGAGCAGGTGCGGGCGTACTGAGAGTTCGATCCGGGTTAGAATTGAATTTATGCTCAGACCCATAGTTCTTTTCGGTGACGAAGTCCTCGAGAAACCGGCCGAGACCGTCACCAACATCTCCGATGCCGAGGTCCAGCTGGTGCAGGACATGGTGGAAACCATGTACAACGCTCCTGGAGTGGGTCTTGCTGCGAATCAAATCGGTGTTTCCAAGCGGATCCTCGTGACAGATCCAAGCGGCGGGGAAAACCGAAGTGAGCTGATTACCCTCGTCAATCCTGAAATCGTTTCCGCCGATGGCGAGCAGTTTGAAGATGAGGGATGCCTCAGCGTTCCGGGATTCACATCGGCAGTGGTTCGCCCGAAAACCGTCATCATCAAAGGGTTCGATCTCAACGGGAAGGAAGTGACGGTTGAAGGCAAAGATCTTCTCGCGCGTGCCTTCTGTCATGAAATGGATCACCTGAATGGTGTCTTCTTCCTCGATCATCTCAGTTTCATCAAGCGCGATATCATCAAACGGAAAATTCGCAAGTTGGTGAAGCAGGGCGAGTGGGAGCGATAACCAGGATTGCTCCAATCCGCATTGTTTTTGCCGGTACGTCTTCTTTCGCAGTTCCGATTCTTCAAACATTGTTCGACGCCGGATTTTTGATTCCTGGTGTCGTGACTCAGCCGGACAAGCCGGCAGGGAGAGGGCAGGTGCTTCAGCCGCCTCCGGTAAAGTCCCGCGCGCTTGAACTCGGTCTGCATGTCCATCAACCGATAACTTTAAAGAACGACGAAGCGCGGCGACTGTTTGAAGAACTCGCGCCGGATCTGCTTGTGGTCGTAGCCTACGGGAAGCTGCTTCCCTCGTGGTTGCTGAATTTGCCCCGCTACGGAGCTGTCAACGTGCACGCATCCGTTCTTCCTCTTTATCGGGGAGCCGCGCCGATCCAGTGGGCCATGGCCAATGGAGAAACCGAAACAGGTGTCTGCGCAATGAAGCTGGACGAAGGGCTGGATACGGGTCCCGTGTATGCTTGCGAAAAGACACCAATTGAAGCCGACGAGAGTGTCCAGCAGCTTTCCGAGAGACTTTCCGTGTTGAGTTGTGGGCTGATACGTCGCTGTGTGGACGGAATTGTCGGCGGGACGCTGATGCCTGTACCCCAGGATTCCGCACGGGCTACTCTCGCGCCGATCCTCACGAAACAGGATGGCAACATTGATTGGAGCCTTCCGGCTCGAGCCATATACAACCGGATTCGTGCGTTTCACTTCTGGCCGGGATCAAGAACGGTATTCCGCAACATGATCTGCAGAATTCTCAAAGCTCATGTCCGAGAGGGAGACACAGCGACGGAACAACCCGGAACTTTGGTGGCGAGCGTCGGCAGTCGAAGGTTCCTCGGTGTAGCATGCGGTGGAGGAACGCTTCTCGAACTCCTGGAGATCCAGCTTCCAAATCGGAAGCCTCAATCGGGACTCGATCTTGTCAACGGCTTCCGTATCGTCACCGGCGAAATACTTCACCGCGCGGAATGAGCCTATCGGATAATTGTTCTCGTGAGTGAAAGGACCCGCGACACCGTCTCCCGCGTTGCAAGTATCGCCCTCATGATTGCCATTCTCTTTATCGCGGCAGGCGTGAGCGCGATTACCGCAATGCGTTGGGCGATTCAAGGAAAAGAAGTGACCGTTCCTGATCTCAGCGGCAAGAGCGAGGCCGAGGCTGCGGAGATTCTCGCGGGCAACAACCTGGTTCTTCGATCCTTTGGCAAGCGATACAGCCAGGTGCCTACAGGCAGAATTGTTGAGCAAATACCTCCTGCCGGTTCGAAACTGAAGTCGGCACGAAGCGTAAAGGTACGGGTTTCGGCGGGCAGCCAGATCTACGCGGTTCCAAATCTGGTCGGCTTGAGTCTGCGGGCAGCGAAGCTGACGCTGGAACAGCGAAACTACAACCTGAACTATACGTCGATGGTGCGCACACCATCAGGTGAGCCGCTAACGGTACAACAACAAGATCCTCAGCCGGGCACCCAGGGTACGGATCCGGCGGTAAACGTTCTGGTGGCGTCCGGTCGGGTCGAAGAATCTTTCGTGATGCCCGATGTAATCAACAAGCGACTCGAACAGGTAGCTCGAAGCGTTCGCGCTGAGGGATTTCAATTGTCGAAAGTAACCTATCGCCGTTCTCCCGGAGTGGAGGCAGGACTTGTGATCCAGCAGCAGCCCCAGGCTGGCCATCGTATGCTGAAAAGCGATTCCATTATTCTGGAAGTGAGCCAATGAGTATTCGCATTGCCCCGTCGATCCTTTCCGCCAACTTCGCCGCTCTGGGCGAAGACATTCGCAAGGTGGAGGATGCCGGCGCCGATCTGCTCCACATCGACGTGATGGACGGGCACTTTGTCCCCAACATTACGATCGGTCCGCCGGTCGTCAGGGCCATTAAGAAAATCGCCACGAAACCGCTCGATGTCCATCTGATGATCTCCAATCCCGATCAGTACATTCCGGAATTCGCAAAAGCCGGCGCCTGGATGATTACCGTTCATGCGGAAGCGTCGATTCACCTGGATCGCACGTTGAATTTTATTCGTTCTCACAATGTTCTCGCGGGAGTGTCTATTAACCCTGCGACACCGTTGTCGGCGGTGGAGCATGCCCTGGATCTGGCGGATATGTTGTTGATCATGAGCGTCAACCCTGGATTCGGGGGACAGAAGTACATCCCCTACGTGACCGAGAAGATTCGTCATGCACGGGAAATCATCAACAGGAGACAATTGAGGTGCGCCATCGAAGTGGACGGGGGTATCGACATTGCTAATATGCCGGAAGTTGTCGCAGCTGGAGCCCAGATCCTGGTGGCCGGTTCGGCCATCTTCGGCGATCCCGATCCTGCCCGTAAACTTAAGGAAATGTTGGCAATAGCCTCACGGCTCAGCTATCATTCGAATGTTGTTTAGAGGAACTCTCTCAATGCGCAGATGGCTAGCCGTGGCCCTGCTTCTCTCCTTGTGCGGCTGCGGAAAAAAAGTACAGGTCAAACAGTCGAAGCCTACCCTTGTGGAGAACGACAAGGAACTGTACATCACAGCGATGAATGCTCTGAAGAAGAACCGCTTTACTGTCGCGAGGTTACAGCTGCAAACCCTTCTGGAGACCTACGAAGACAGCGAATTTTCGGCGCAGGCAAAGTACGCGTATGCGGACACGTTCTATTACGAGTCCGGCCACGCCAATCTGGTCCTGGCGGAATCGGAGTTCCGAAAGTTCATCACGTTTTTCCCGACCCACGAGCTGGCCGATGACGCGCAGTTGAAAGTTGCGATGACCCATATCAAGCAATTGCAGAGGGCGGATCGCGATAACACTGAAGCGCGTCTCGCCGAGTACGAGCTCAACGCCATGATTACGGATCCCTCTTACGCCAGCAGCCCGTTGCTGGACGAAGCGAAAGAAAAGTTGAGGGCCGTGCAGGAGCTTCTTGCGGAAAGCATTCTCGGACCCGCACAGCAGTATTACAGGCGGGGAGCTTATCCGGCCGTTGTGGATCGATGCGAAGAGATCCTTAAGAAATATCCCGACTTCACCGGAACAGATCGTGTTCTGTATCTGCTTGCCGAAACGGTCCGTAAGGTGGCTCCGCCGCAGAGTACCGCGTACTACACCCAGATCGTTCGCGATTACCCGCTGTCTCCTCTTGTTAAGGAATCGAAAAGGCACCTGACGGAATTGCAGGCCAGCATTCCGGAACCCAATCCGGTCGCGCTCAACCGGGCTCAACAGCACCAGGAAGAGGGCAAGAGCAGTTTTCTCGGCCTGAGCTTTCTCAAGGGAAGTGGAGCCGCAACGTTTAAGGAGACCAAGGCCGCTTCCTCCAAGGATCCATTTAGTGTGCTCGCCGTCACTGAGGGACAACAGTGAAGCGTCTGATCCTGCTGGCGGACGACAGCCCGACCATTCAACGCCTCGTGCTTCAGATGTTTGCCGGTGGGGAGTTTGACGTGGTCTCCGTCAGCAACGGTGATGCCGCGGTTCGCAAGTTCGAGGAGATTCGTCCGCATCTCGTTTTGGCGGACGTTTACATGCCTGGAAAGAACGGTTACGAAGTCTGTGCTGCCGTCAAACAGCATCCCGAGCTTGGCGATACCCCAGTCATTCTCCTTGCGGGAGCCTTCGACGCATTTGACGAAGGAACCGCCAACCAGGTCGGTGCTGCGGCCCACATTACCAAGCCATTTGAGCCTCAGGTGCTTCTGAACCTTGTCGCGTCTCTTGCGAAGGAGAACGGGCCGCGGACTGTCTCAGAACCACCTGCTCTCGTTCTGAGGATGGAATCGGATTCCGTAAGCGAGCCGGCAGCGGATTCGGCCATGAATGAGGCAGCTCCAGCACTTCTTCCTACTTCAGCAGCGGTCAAGTTGAGCCTGGAGGCGCCATCGGTCCCGATGCCGGCCGCGGCTATTAGCGAGGAAGAGAAACCCATCCCCGTCGAGAGAGAGGAGGCTTCTGTTCCTGCTCCAGCCCCATCTACGACGGCGGCGCCGGTTCTGGAGGAACCTCCCAGACCGCAAGCGGCGGAAGTGATCAAGCCTTCGGCTGTTGAGAGTCCTGGCGTTCCGTCAGACGGCAGCGATTTGCTGGGTCTTCAGGATCTGTTTAAACCGCAATCTCCGGCCAATGTGACAGTCAGCGATGCCGAGATTGAGCGTATTGCCCAATTGGTTATCCAGAAACTCTCCACCCAGGTCATCGAAAACGTTGCCTGGGATGTAGTACCCGACATCACAACGAAGGTCCTTAAGGAAGAACTGAAGAGACGACCATGACGCGGGACCTTCCCAAGAATTTCAATCCACAAGAAGTGGAAAGCCGGTGGTATGCCCTGTGGGAGAAGCGGGGATACTTCCGCGCTGATGCCGCGTCGACGAATCCATCGTTCGTCGTCATGATGCCTCCGCCCAATGTCACTGGATCCCTGCACACCGGACATATGTTGAACCAAACGGTGCAGGATGCTGTGGTGCGCCGGCGGCGTATGCAGGGATTCAATACTCTCTGGCTGCCCGGCATGGATCACGCCGGCATTGCGACACAGAACGTCGTGGAGCGCGAGCTTCGCAAGGAAGGCAAGACTCGCCATGACCTGGGACGAGAGAAGTTCGTTGAGCGCGTCTGGGAGTGGAAAAAAGAGTACGGCGGAAAAATCCTTAACCAGATCCGGCGCATTGGATCTTCGTGCGACTGGTCTCGCGAACGGTTCACGTTCGATGAAGGGCTGTCGAATGCTGTGCGCGAGGTCTTCGTCCAGCTTTATCGCGAAGGGCTGATCTACCGGGCCAACCGGCTGATCAACTGGTGTCCCTATTGCCTCACCGCGCTCTCGGACCTCGAAGTTAAGTACGAAACGACCGAATCAAAGCTTTACCACATACGATACCCCCTCAAAGACAAGCCTGGCCGCGCTGGGGCTTTCGTTGAGGTTGCGACGACCCGACCTGAGACGATGCTTGGGGACACGGCTGTGGCGGTTCATCCGGAAGATAAGCGCTACGAGCAATACAAGGGGGACAGCGTCATTCTTCCGCTTGTTGGCCGTGAAATCCCGTTTGTACAGGATGCCGCGGTTGATCCGAAGTTTGGCACAGGCGTGGTTAAAGTCACGCCGGCGCACGATCTCGCAGACTTCGACATAGGGCAGCGGCACAACCTCGAACAGATCAGTGTCATCGGCGAAGACGCGCGGATCACGGCTGCCGGCGGAGCATACCAGGGCCTCGATCGTTTCGAGGCGCGCGAGAAAATTGTTGAGGACCTGGAGGCGCAGGGCCTGCTCACGAAGGTCGAGACCATTACCAATAGCGTGGGGCACTGTCAGCGCTCTGCAACAATCGTCGAGCCGCTCCTGTCGATGCAGTGGTTCGTGAAGATCAAGCCTCTTGCGGAGCCGGCAATCGCCGCCGTTGAATCCGGGCGAACGCGCTTCGTTCCTCCGAACTGGTCCAACACTTACTTTGAATGGATGCGCAATATCCGCGATTGGTGCATCTCGCGGCAGCTTTGGTGGGGACATCGCATCCCGGCATGGTACTGCGGCTGCGGCGAAGTCATCGTGGAGAAAACCGAGCCGAAGAGTTGTTCCCGGTGTGGATCCGCTGAACTTCGTCAGGATTCGGATGTTCTCGACACATGGTTCAGTTCGGGTTTATGGCCTTTCTCCACTCTCGGGTGGCCGGACAAGACTGCTGACCTGAAGGCGTTCTATCCCGGCACCGTGCTCATTACCGGTTACGACATCATCTTCTTCTGGGTCGCGCGGATGATGATGTTCGGTTTGAAATTCATGAATGACGTGCCGTTCGGGACGGTCTACATAACCGGCATCATTCGAGACGCCCAACGGCAGAAGATGTCCAAGTCGAAGGGGAACGTTGTCGATCCTCTCGAGCTGTGCGACAGGTTCGGGACCGATGCTGTGCGCTTCGCGCTTGCCCGAATGGGAGCGCCGGGGACCGACATTGCGATTTCCGACGACCTGCTCGACAGCTATCGCAAGTTCGCCACGAAGATCTGGAACGCGGCACGATTCAGCCTGCGTTACATGCAGGAAGGAGATCGTATCCCGTCTGCCTCAGAGCTGCGCCAGATGGATTTGTCTCTGGCGGATCGCTGGATTCTCGCGCGACTTTCCCGCGCCGCGCAGGAAGTCAACGGATCGATGGACCAGTACAACCTCCATGAGGCATCACGGACGATCTATCGATTCTTCTGGCACGAGTTTTGCGATTGGTACCTCGAGATGATCAAGCTGCATCCGGAGCGATCGAAACCCGTGCTGCTCTACGTGTTCGAAAGCGCGCTTCGAATGTTGCATCCGTTTATGCCATTCCTCACGGAAGAACTCTGGCAAACAATCCCGCACGAGGGCGAATCAATCGTTATCGCCCCCTATCCCGCATTCGATCCCACGCTGGCAGATGCGACCGCGGAGTCCCAGGTCGAGATGCTTCAGGATGTCATCGTCAAGGTTCGGAATATTCGATCCGAGATGGACGTCGATACGAAGCAAGCCGTCGTCGTTCGAATGGCAACAGAGGATCAGAATACCGCGAGCCTCCTGACTGAAGCGCGGGACTACGTCTTCAAGCTGGCGACCGTCAGCCAATTAGAGATCGTTCCCCGATTGCAAGGCAACAAACTGGCCGCTCAGGCTGTCGCTGCAGGGTGTGCGCTGGAGGTTCCTCTTGAAGGACTGATTGATCGTGACGCCGAAAGGGCACGGCTGACGCGCGAACTCGAGAAGGTGCGGAAGGAGATCGACGGACTCGATCGCAAACTCTCCAATGCAAGTTTCGTGGAGAACGCTCCTGGGCACGTCGTCGATGAGAACAGGCGCCGGCTCAAGGACTATCAGGATCAGAACGCCAAACTCAATTCGGCGCTAGAGCGCCTCACGTGAGGCCCGCTTCCCCCGACCTGCGCGTTATCGACGACGTGCTGCGGGCAGCTGTGCGCGAGGACCTGGGTAGCGGAGATGTCACGACATCGGCCACCGTTCCCGCCGCCGCGCAGGCAGTCGCCCGTTACACTGCGAAGCAGGACCTCGTTGTGTCTGGCCTCGCTGTAACGGCTCGGCTTCTTGAACTCGTTGACGCCTCGCTTCACTACACGGCGCTGATGGCTGACGGTGATCTGGTTCCTGTCGGGACAGCTATCGCCGAAATCCGAGGCCGCGCATCATCAATCTTGACGGGTGAGCGCGTTACGCTGAATATGCTCCAGCGTATGTGCGGCATCGCGACCATCACACGACAGTACGTGCTCCGCGTGAACGGGACCAAGGCGAGAGTAGCGGACACACGCAAGACCGTCCCGGGTTTGAGAATTCTGGATAAGTACGCTGTCGCCTGCGGCGGCGGCTCCAACCACCGTATCGGGTTGTTCGATGCCATTCTGATCAAGAACAACCACCTCGCGTTTTACGACTCCATTTCAGCTGCGGTCCGGGAAGCGCGCGGTCATGCCGGTCCCACAATGCAGATCGAAGTGGAGGTGCAGAATCCAACAGACGTAGACGAAGCGATTCAGGCCGGCGCCAATATGATTCTTCTCGACAACTTCACGGTGGAGCAAACGCGGGATGCCGTACGCCGTTGTCAGGGGAGAGTCCCGCTCGAGTCGTCGGGCGGAATCACGCTGGACACGATTCGTGACTATGCGGAAGCCGGAGTCGATATTATTTCGGTCGGGGCGTTGACGCACTCTCCTCCCGCGGCGGACATTCACTTGCGAGTAACACCAGACTGAGAAAGCGGCGCTCCCATGGAACGCAAGCTCGACGAACTTCTCTTCGCTTTGATGCAGAACATGACGATTGCGCTTTCGGGCGAAAAGCTTGCGCGTGATCTCGGAGTTTCGCACTCCACGCTGGTAAGGTGGATCGAGAAGCTGCGCCAGGCTAAAGTGGAGATTCGCGGGGAACTCTTCACCGGATACAGGTTGACACGCGTCCCAGATATCGTGCTGCCACAATTGCTCCGTCCCCGGCTTCGCAGTAACCGTCTCGGAAAAACCTTCTATCACTTTTATTCGGTCGATTCGACCAATGCGTTTGCCCTGCGCATGTTACAGCATGGCCGGAACGTCCCGGACGGAACATTGATACTGGCGGAGTCGCAAACCGCTGGACGCGGTCGCATGGGACGCACCTGGTATTCCGAAGCAGATTCGGGGTTGTATTTTTCGCTCGTACTTCACCCGGATATTTCCCCCGGATTTGCTCCACTCTTCACGCTCGGCTGTGCAGTAGCACTTCACAATGCGGTAGAGCGACAAACCGGGCTGAAGGCCGATATCAAATGGCCGAATGACCTCCTCGTCGAAGGCAAGAAGGTGGCGGGCATCCTTGCCGAGATCCAGGCGGATCTGGATAGGATCCATGTCCTTGTTATTGGCGTCGGGCTCAACGTGAACCATTCCGCCCTGCCTGAAGACCTTGCGGAACGTGCGACGTCGCTGCGTCTTGTGTCCGGGCACCCCCAGTCCAGGATCGAGATCCTGCTCGATTTTCTGGAACAATTTGAAGCCCTGATTGATCGCTTCCATGCTGCAGGTCCCGAGGTTATGGTTGCCGAGTGGACCCGCTACTCCAGCTTCGCTTCCGGCCGTCGTGTTCAAATCGCAGACGGCACCCGAATCGTTGAAGGAGTTACCAGAGGGCTAAATCGCTTTGGCGCCTTGCGCGTCGAAACTTTGGATGGACACGTGCAGGAACTCTATAGTGGCGACGTTCGAAAGTGGGAATGATGACAGGATTTGTCTCCGGCAGTCTAAAGAGGCAAGTACTCCTCACATCAAACGGAGGTTGCATGAGATTGGCAGCGACTCTCGTAATGGTTTCAGCCTTGACGTTATCTGCAGCGCAAAACAACCAGTTCGTACCGCTGCCTTCCTTTCCAGCTCCCGGTTTCAATCAACGTACTGCGGAGGGCGCCTTCGATATTCTGGTGCAGGTGGACGGTGAAGCGTTTCTGTATGTCCAGGACAAGAACCTGAAGTATCTCCCGCTCAGCGGGGCGCCAATTCAGGACAAGGGCTCGAACTATACGCAGGCTATTCCGCGAGCCGTGTTCAACTCGTTCAACATTACGAAGAAGGCAGGCGGCGGGACTGTGGACCTTTACGAAGAGCCGAGCGCCAAGAATGACTACACCGCTGTGATCAGAGTCACGGACAAGAAGCCTGGATCGGATTTCTACCACATCCAGTTGAACTGGGCGTGGAATCCTGCGAATCCAATGCAGCCGCTTGGAGGTCACGTCAGCCGGCCCCTGGAGAATCGGGACAACGATCCTGGTGATTATCGCCGCGGAAGAGACGGGAGCTTTCAGTTCCACGGAACTGTCGATGACGTAACCGTATTGCGGATCAATTCGGACCGGGTTCGCGCCGAAGATCTTGCCGGCAGGCCGCTTCGCAGCGATCAATTTTCCTTTTCGCAGCCTCTCCCATACGAACGTGTACGCTCGATTCAGATCGTCGACGTCGAAGGCAGGGGCGATGTTGAGCTGGTGGAAAAGCCCTGGGAGGGAAACAAGTTCACCGCGGTGGTGCTCATTAGCGACCCCCAGCGGGGAGCTTCTTCCTATAGCTTCCGGTTGGCCTGGTCCCGGTAGGCTATAATTGCCCCATCTGCCATGGGGCGTATCAAGACCTTTTACGACGAGCTCGGTGTTGGACGCGATGCAACGGTGTCCGAAATCAAGCACGCCTTCAAGGAAACTGCCAAAATCTACCATCCGGATAAGAATCCACCGGAGAAGCAAGCCTGGGCTCACGAACAGATGAGCCGGATCAATTTCATCTTTGAAACACTGACCAACTCGAAAACTCGCAAGGAATACGATGAGCTCGTCGAAAAGTACGAGTCGATGCCAATTGAAGCGCCCGTGCGCCGCGCCCCGCGCGAGCAGAATGCGATAGTTCGAGAATACGCTGCGGTGACGGTCGAGATCATGAACCTCGCGGGGAAATATGCAAACTGCCGTCTGCGGATGGTTATTGGGGCTTCTGTTGGAAGTGTCGCAGCGATCCTTCATCTGATCGGTGTCTTGACGACGCTGATGAATCCGTATCCCGTAATCTTTGCGTTCAGCTACTTCTTCACGCTGATTGGCGGGGGCATGACGGTTTTTGCCATCGCCGATTATTTTGGCCGCTCGGAGTATCGCCGCCGCATCACCGAACTCGAAGAGCGGCGCGCGCATTTGCGACAGCGCATGTATGAGGCCTACGCCGGCGGCACGTAACACGCATAAGGTTGCTACGTGCCGCAGCCGAGCGCTTTGAGGGCGCCGAAGTTCGGACACCGGCGCTGAAAAGCGATGACTCTTACCCACGTCGGACTATTTCAACTGCGCAGTGTGCATGACTCACCACAGCCCCCGACACGCTGCCCAGCAGCAGACGATCGAGAGCGCCCAGCCCTCTTGCTCCAACAAATATACAGTCGGCTTGCCAGAGCTCGGCTTCCGCATTGATCTCGCGGCGAGGATCACCTTCGGCAACGACGGCCTCGGCGCACAGGCCCGATTTCTGGAGATGCTCCGCATCACCCTGGGTAGCCCAGCGAAGGCGGAGCCTTTCTTTTTCGTCCGCTGCTTCAATCACTCGATACGCGGGCTCTGTTGCGAAGGTTTGACCCTCGAGCACGGGCACCAACTCCGGCACGGCGGGGACAAGAGTCTCCAGCACGGCAAAAAGTCGAGCTCTGGTTCCATCGGGCCACGCTCTTCGCGCCACGCAATCGACAACAGCATCGGCTTGTTCGGACCCATCCGTTGCAATGAGAATCCGTAACGGAACTTCAGCCTTAGCCGGGCCGCGAACAACCCGCACTGAGCAGGGCGCACGATGAACCAGTTCCGCGGACACACTCCCGAGAAGAACCCGCGCAGCCACGGAACGCCCGTGAGAACCGACAACGACCAGATCGGGTTTCCATACGTCAATCGTCATCAATAACATTTTGGCCGCATCGCCCCAAAGAGCCTCGCTGGAGACCGACCAATTCCCAAACATGGACTGGATCCGGCTGCGCCCATGTTCGGCGAGACTTTCCGCTTGTTTCATGGTGGCTTTCCAGTGACTGTCAAATGGCCCCTCTTTGGTTTTTGCGTCCTCGACATCGGGCCAACCGCGATGCGCAACAGATACAACAAGAGCTTCTGCCTTGTCCGGCAAGCCTGCACGCCGTAAGTCATCAATCGCCGCATTCGCGTGAGAAGATCCATCATATGCGATTAGAATTCTCATAAAAGCCTCCGCACCACAGACTCTGCATTCCACGTTCCCTCGCCTTGCCGCACTACTTCACCAGCAGCACATCGCACGGCGCAAGAATCGCCACACCATAACTGATCGTGCTCCCAGTCGTGTTCCGGGCGGTCTGGATCGATGCGATGAGACGCCATGATGATGAGATCGGCGTTTGAACAAAAGTCAGCCGGGGCGCGCGCAGGTAGTTGCTCTAATGGAGAGTTCTTGTGTCAGGATGACCACTATTCGGGCGTTCGGTTGGCGAAAAAGGCAAGAACCTCCTTTCTTCACCTCGGCGCCGATGTCACATTGTCCAACCATCAGAATAGAATTTCACTCGCTCTGCGCAGGCGCGGCTCAAGTAGAGGTGTGGATGAATGGCCGCAATTATCGAGGCAAGCGCGTCGCCACTCTTGGGCAGGAGGCACAATGTTCCATCAGGGACAGCGCCGCCTACTTGCCGGGCCCGCCGAAGTATTCCTTTCGGGCGCGCACGTCATAGCTTGTGTCTATGCTGCGGAGCACAACTTGATGCCACTTGCCGTCATTAATCGGATGCTCGGGATAGTAGCCGATCGTGTATTGGCTTCGAAGTTCGGTCGAAATCTCATCCAGCACATTGTCTATCGAGTGGGAATTTTTGGAATCCGTCGTCACCAGGACGGCCTTTCCGCCGCTCGCGGAGGCCATGCTGTTCAGTACGCTCATGTCCGCGGAATCCCTGCCACCGAAGCCACCACGCCGGTTCCCCGGGCCGCCGCCTCGAGGCATGCCGTTTGGACTCCGACCTCCAGAACGGCCGCCACCTGGAGACGGACCTGGGAATTGCCGGAAGATGGGGCCATCAGACGGTACTGGGATTGGCGTGACGCCCGGCGTTGGGGTTGTGGGGACTCTGCTTCCCCCGTTAGGTCTCGACGGCGACGGCGGTTGTGGGGACTCGGAGGGATTGCTGCCCGGGTAATGGTTTCTGTTCCCGGCGTACGCTCCGATTCCGAGGCAATATACCAGCACATTAGACTCCCGTACGCGATCTATCGCCTGTTCGAGAGTGACCCGGCTTCCGTAATCCTGCCCATCGGTAACCAGTAAAATAGCTTTCTTCGGATGCTTACCCTCCCGCAGTTTCATTACGCCTTTTTCGATGGCGTCATAAAGAACCGTTCCGCTATTCAGCTGAACGCCTTTTAGCGCCTTCGAAATCTTGTTCCGATCATTGGTGAAATTCTGAACAAGATC